>ERZ1673748.1728-NODE-1728-length-19343-cov-9.168084_pt1 | contig 19343 bp, 15 predicted proteins | sample MGYA00580196_ERZ1673748 | MGnify/ENA primary metagenome ERZ1673748 (study PRJEB41218, sample SAMN15661796) | gut metagenome | host: Homo sapiens | place: Canada: London | collected 2015-08-20/2019-03-30 | study: EMG produced TPA metagenomics assembly of...
AGACGTCGCCCTCTCACGGCGAAAACAGGGGTTCGATTCCCCTACGAACTGCTAAAAGCTGAAATCATTAAGATTTCAGCTTTTTTGTGTTTTCATGCCATAGTGTGTGAAGCGGTGCTACACATTCTCCGCAATCTTCGTAACTCCCACATATATCTGTGAAATTTTATACCACGTTTTATAGTCGGTGACTCCGGTAACCGGAAGATTGAATATCTGCTGGAACTTTCTCACAGCATCAGCGGTGTTCTGACCATATACGCCGTCGACGGTTACGGTACCGATGGCAGGATAGTTGAGTGCGATCCTGGCGAGCTGTCTCTGGAGCTGGGAGACCTTGTCACCGCTTGAGCCGATGGTCAGCTCGTAGCCCGGATAAGAAGAAGGTATACCGGATATAGTCTCCGAGGTGTTGATGTATATTGTATCCCCGTAATAGTATCTGAGAATCTGGATGGCGGTAAGACCGTCGTCTGCCAGGGATTTTGACCCCCACTGTGTCATCCAGCCCGGACAGGATACACGTCTGCCGTCGCAGTACTGGGTGAAGAGAGGCTGTGTAACGTTTGGCTTTGAGAGATAGTTGGCGAACATCTCATCTACGATCTGTGATACATTTTCAAATATGGTTGCGTTGTACACCCACTTCTGGTCGAATGCGGTATTGCTGGTTACCGTAAAATCGTATCCTTTTCCTCTGTACCATTCGGTGTAGACTCTGTTCAGGGTAAATGACTGTATCGCCAGTACATTTGCCCGGATGGCTGCATCAGGCCAGGTGGAATATATTTCATTGCAGGCAACGTTCTTTATATAGTCTTTATATGGAACATAGTAATCTCTGGCTGTGGGGTCTGTGGGTGCACCATCGTGTACCACTATGGTTTCAGGGATAACGACACGGCTCAGGACTATACCTCCAGACGGATTCACAGGTTTGATCATATCCTCTGCAATTTTTGGAGGATACTGCTCCCAGAGAGTGTGCGCATCGAGAACTGTCGGAGTGGTGTCGCTTCCGTCAGAGGGTGTCAGCTCTATGTTCTGTATTCCCTTTTCACCGGAGAATATCTGGACTCCGGAGATGAAACGCTCATTGTAGCCGTGGGCATTCACCAGTACGTTGTATTCTGAGTATGGCTGGTTATCACCTGGTTCCAGGCTGTAGGCCACATCGGGAGCAGGGAGTTCTTCGTCGATCACAATCCCATTTTCATCTGTAACAAATTCCTCTGAGGTGGAATCGGGCATTCCCGTAGGGCTTATGTATATGGAAGCACCCTCGACGGGAAAGAAATTGTTGTTCGTTATCTGAATTTTTAGTGAGCCAACGTTATTTGTAATTGCCATTTCTTAATTCCTCATTTATAATTTGCTGTGAAAGTTTTTTAAGCAGCTTTCACAGTAAGTATATGACTAGATTTATAGAATATTCGGAGGAGATAAGATATGGCATACTTTCCAATGTACATCGATCTTGAGGGCAAGAAAGTAATAGTTGTAGGTGGAGGTAAGGCAGCACTTAGAAAGATCAATTCGCTGCTGTATTTCGGAGCGAAGATAGCGGTCATTGCGCCAAAGGTGTGCGATGATATAAAAGCGATAAAGGGAATAAATGTACATGAGAGCAACGTGGCACTTGACATACTGCAGAATGCAGACATTGTTGTGGCGGCAACCAGGCGCCCGGAGATCAATGCCAAGATAGGTACATATTGTAATGACAGGGGCATCATGGTAAATGTGGCTGATAACAAGGAGCTCAGCAGCTTCCTGTTTCCAGGCGTTATCGTCCGCGGAGATCTTGTGGTGGGAGTCACAACAGGCGGCAACAGCCAGGCGGTATCCAAGCAGATCAGGAATATGATAGACAGGATGCTTCCAGAGGAGTACGAGGCGCTCACAAGAAAGATGGGAGCGTACACAGAGCTTGCAAATGTCAACATCAAGAGCACGGCACTTAGGGAGGAAGCACTGGATGAACTCGTCAAGGTTGCACTGTCCAACAAATGCGTTCTTGACGACAAGAAGGCGAACAAGGTGCTTGACAAATATTACCGTGAGGACGCAGCCAGAAGAAACGCATAAATATTTGTTAATATTTGTACTTGAATTATTTGATAATTATGATACAATAAGTGAGATTGTTATAGATTACAGCATGAGAGTGGGCCTTGGCCCACTCTCAATTGTTGTGGGGATAATATTTTACAGAAAGGTGGTCGTATTTACGAAGAGAGCGGATATTGAAGCAAAGACGGAGGCACTTGTGATGCCGATCATTGAGGCGAACAATCTGGAGCTTGTTGATGTGGAGTACGTCAAGGAAGGCAGTGATTATTACCTCAGAGTGTATGCGGACAAGGAAGGTGGCATCACGATCGGTGATTGCGAGATAGTGAACAGAGCACTTGGAGACCTGCTTGACCAGGATGATTATATAGGAGATGCCTATATACTGGAGGTCAGCTCACCGGGGCTTACGAGACCACTGAAGAAAGAGAAGGATTTCAAGAGAAGCATAGGTAAGGTCGTGGAGATCAAGACATTTGCCAAGGTGAATGGTGCAAAGGAATTCGAGGGTGTGCTCAAGGCATATGATGAGAATACAGTTACCATTGAGCTTGAGGATGAGACAGAGATAACGATAACGAGAAAAGATATTTCCATGATACGATTAGCATTTATATATTAGGAGGATAAAAAGGTGTCAGAGATCATTGAAGCATTGAATCAGCTTGAGAAGGAGAGAAACATTAGCAAGGATGTTCTGCTTGAGGCTATAGAGAGATCACTCAAGACAGCCTGCAAGAAGGATTTCAATACAGACGAGAACATTACAGTTTCACTGGACAGAGAGACTGGTGAGTGCCATGTATATGCAGCCAAAGAGGTTGTTGAGGAAGTTGAGAATCCTGCATGCCAGATAACACTGGAGCAGGCTAAGATGATAAGCAGCAAGTACGAGATAGGTGATACAGTTAATATAGAGATCACAACCAAGAACTTTGGAAGAATCGCAGCCCAGCGTGCGAGAAATGTCATCGTCCAGGCAATCAACGAGAACGAGAGAACTGCTATATACGATCACTTCCATATGAAGGAGAAGGATATCGTAACAGGAATCGTTCAGAGACAGGTTGGAGACAGCGTGAATGTGAGCCTTGATGACAAGACAGAGGCACTCTTAAAGCCATCAGAGATGATCGAGGGAGAGAGCTACGAGAGAGGCGACAGAATAAAGCTTTATATCACAGAGGTCAAGAAGACAAACAGAGGACCAAGGATCACTGTATCAAGAACTCATCCAGAGCTCGTCAAGAGACTTTTTGAGAAGGAAGTAACAGAGATCGCAGACGGAACAGTTGAGATCAAGAGCTTCTGCAGAGAGGCAGGATCAAGATCTAAGATCGCAGTATGGTCAAACGATGAGAACGTCGATGCAGTTGGAGCATGCGTAGGAATCAATGGTGACAGAGTAAATGCTGTCGTTGCAGATCTGAACGGTGAAAAGATCGACATCATTCCTTGGAGTGAGAACCCTGCTGAGTTTATTTACAATGCGCTCAGTCCTTCAGATGTTGAGGACGTATCAGTTGATCTTGATGAGAAGACAGCATTTGTCGTAGTACCTGATACACAGCTTTCACTTGCAATCGGTAAGAAGGGTCAGAATGCCCGCCTTGCAGCCAAGCTGACAGGATACAAGATCGATATTAAGAGCCATTCAAAGGCCGAGGAGATGGGTTACTTTGATGAGCAGCCAGAGGATGAGAACTTTGATCCTTATAACGAAGATGAATATTATGATGAAGTAAGCGAAGATAAAGATGCCGATGCTGCTTCATTTGACATAGATGAAACAGTAGACACAAACGACGAAGAGTAATCATTTGCATTGATGTAGTGGCACATGATAGAGAATAGGGAGTGATGAGATGGCAAAGAAGGTACCTCTGAGGCAATGCCTTGGATGCCGTGAGATGATGCCGAAGAGTGAGCTGATAAGGATAGTCCGAAGCAATGACGGGCAGTTCGCAGTTGATGCAACCGGCAAGCTCAACGGAAGAGGCGCTTATATATGCAAGAAATCCGAGTGCCTTAAGAAGGCGGTTGGAAGCAAAGCACTTGAGAAGGCTTTCAAGGTCAGCATACCTGCTGAGGTGTATGAACAATTAGACAAGGAGCTGCGTGACATTGAAGAATAACAAGATCTACTCGTTAATTTCTCTGTGTGCCAGAGCCAGAAGGCTGTGCAGTGGCAATTTCTCAGTAGAGAAAGCAGTTAAGAATCAGAGCGCGTACGTGGTCATTGTGGCGAAGGACGCCTCTGACAATACGAAGAAACTTTTCGACCAGAAATGTAATTATTATGGGATTCCTTATTATGAGTACGGGACAAAGGATGAGCTTGGCAAGTACAGTGGCAATGAGATGAGAACATCCATTGCGATACTTGACGAGGGATTCGGGAATCAGATCATAAAGTACATGAATGTAAATGAAAACATGGAGGTGTAACATTTGGCTAAAATCAGAGTACACGAATTATCAAAACAGTTAAACATTTCAAATAAAGATATCATAGATACACTTGGCGCAAAGGGAATAGAGATCAAGAGTCATATGTCCAATCTGGACGATTCGATGGTTGGAATAATTAAAGCTAAGTTTGGAGCAAAGACTGCGCCAAAGGCCGAGGCTCCAAAGGCTGAGACCCCAAAGCCTGCAACACCAAAGCAGGAGGCTCCAAAGGCAGCGCCTAAGACAGAGCAGCCAAAGCCTGAGACAGCAAAGCCTGCTGCAGCGCCAAAGGCGGACGCGCAGAAGCAGAATCCTTCAAGGGATGACAATTCAGCAGCCAGACAGGGTTCTGGCAATCATGTAAGATTTGCCAGGGAGGACAGAAACGGCGGCAAGATGAATAACAACGGTAACAGAGTCAGATTTAACAACGACAGACAGGGCGGTTCAGACAGAGCCAGATTCAGCAACGACAGGAACCAGGGCGACAGAAATCAGGGTGACAGACCAAGATTCGGCAGAGATGGCCAGGGCGACAGAAATCAGAGTGACAGACCAAGAGTAGGCAGAGACGGTCAGGGCGACAGACCAAGGTTTAACAGAGATGGCGACAGAAACCAGGGTGACAGACCAAGATTTAACAGAGACGGCCAGAATGACAGACCAAGGTTTAACAGAGATGGTGATAGAAACCAGGGTGACAGACCAAGATTTAACAGGGACGGCCAGGGTGACAGACCAAGGTTTAACAGAGACGGAGACAGAAACCAGGGTGGCGGACGCTTCGGCAATGGCGATAGAAACCAGGGCGGAAGAGGCTTTAACAGAGATGGTGGCAACCGTTTCAGCAACCGTATCAATATGCCATTTGGCAAGGATGACGAGGATGACAGCCCAGCTCAGAAGAGAGCACCATTCAAGAGAGACCGCAAGGACTTCGATGCGAAGGAGATGCCGGGTAAGGATTTAAAGAGCCAGAACAGAGATAACTACAACAGAGATAAGAACAAGCCACATAAGGGCAACAGAAGATCACCTGAGGAGGTCGAGGCTGATATCAGCAGACTTGCGAAGAATGTGAAGAACAAGCCACAGAAGAAGCAGCAGGCACCACAGGAGGATCCGGATGCAATCAGAACCATCACACTTCCTGAGGTTGTAACACTCAAGGAGCTGGCTGATGCGGTAAAGACTCCTGTAACAGCACTTATCAAGAAGTTGTTCCTCGCAGGTAAGATGGTCAATGTGAACTCAGAGCTTCCATTTGACGAGGCTTCAGAGATCGCACTTGAGTACAACTGTATAGCTGAGGAAGAGGAGAAGGTAGATGTGATCGAGGAACTCCTGAAGGAGGACGAAGAGGACGAGAAGGACATGGTTCCAAGACCTCCAGTAGTCTGCGTTATGGGACACGTTGATCACGGTAAGACATCACTCCTTGATGCGATCAGACAGACAAAGGTTACATCGGGCGAGGCTGGTGGAATCACACAGGCGATCGGTGCATCTGTTGTCGATGTAAATGGCCAGACTATAACATTCCTTGATACTCCTGGACATGAGGCGTTCACAGCAATGCGTATGCGTGGTGCACAGAGTACAGATATCGCTATCCTTGTTGTAGCTGCCGATGATGGAGTAATGCCACAGACTATCGAGGCTATCAACCATGCAAAGGCTGCTGGGATTGAGATCATAGTAGCGATCAACAAGATCGATAAGGAAAGTGCCAATATAGAGAGAGTTAAGCAGGAGCTTACAGAGTATGAGCTTATCCCAGAGGATTGGGGTGGTTCAACAATATTCTGTCCTGTATCTGCACATACTAAGGAAGGTATTGACAATCTCCTTGAGATGATCCTCCTCACAGCGGATGTGCTTGAACTTAAGGCAAATCCTAACAGAAAGGCAAGAGGTATCGTCATCGAGGCTGAGCTTGACAAGGGACGTGGACCTGTTGCAACAATGCTTGTACAGAAGGGAACACTCCATGTTGGAGATTACATCGCTGTCGGAGCGTCACATGGTAAGGTACGTGCCATGACCAACTCAAGAGGTGAGAGAGTTACAGAGGCTCTTCCATCAACACCTGTACAGATCCAGGGCCTCAACACAGTTCCTGATGCAGGTGAGATATTCATGGCAGTTGACAATGAGAAGGAAGCAAGAACCATATCCGAGACATATATCTCACAGGGTAAGGAGAAACTTCTTGCAGATACAAAGCAGAGAATGTCACTTGACGATCTGTACAGCCAGATTCAGGCCGGCAACCTCAAGGAGCTCAAGATCATCATCAAGGCGGATGTACAGGGTTCAGTTGAGGCCGTTAAGCAGAGCCTTTTAAAGCTCTCAAATGACGAGGTCGTTATCAAGTGCATACATGCAGGTGTAGGTGCTATCAATGAGTCAGATATAATTCTTGCATCAGCATCAAATGCCATCGTAATCGGTTTCAATATCAGACCGGATGCGAGAGCAAAGGATATGGCTGACAGCGAGGGTGTAGATGTTCGTCTGTACAGAGTCATCTACAATGCAATAGAGGATATTGATTCAGCAATGAAGGGTATGCTTGATCCTATATATGAGGAGAAGGTCATCGGACACGCAGAGATCAGACAGACATACAAGGCTTCTGGTATCGGTGTCATTGCCGGTTCATATGTTCTCGACGGAACAATCAACAGAAACTGTAGCGTAAGGATCACCAGAGAGGGCAATCTTATATTTGAAGGAAAACTTGCTTCACTCAAGAGATTCAAGGATGATGTCAAGGAAGTTAAGTCCGGCTTTGAGTGTGGTATGGTATTCGAGAACTTCCAGGACGTTGCAGAGGAAGATCAGATAGAGGCATACGAGATGGTAGAGGTGCCTAGAAAGTAGTAATAGATATGAGAAAAAACAGTGTAAAGAATAACAGGATCAATGGTGAGGTTCAGAGAGAACTCAGCAGGATCATCAGCCGTGAGATCAAGGATCCAAGAATATCACCTATGACTTCGGTTGTTGATGTGGTTGTCACACCTGATCTCAAGTTCTGTAAGGCATATATCAGTGTCCTGGGTGACCAGGATGCTGTTGATTCCACATTTGCAGGGCTGAACAGTGCAATGGGATATATCAGAAGAGAGCTTGCTCATTCTGTAAATCTGCGCAATACACCGGAGATAACATTTATCATGGACCAGTCCATAGAATACGGTGTCAGCATGTCCCACAAGATAGATGAGGCTCTCGGAAAGCATGGAGATGCTGATGAGAGTACAGATGAAAACTCAGAGAGTGAAGATGAGTTTGAAGAGTAGGATATAATATGAGAATAAAAAAGGAGGTATATCATGAACGATCTTATAAGGGAGATAGAGAACGCGGACAGCATAGCCATAACAGGACATATCAATCCTGATGGTGACTGTATAGGTTCTACACTTGGAATGTACAACTATATTACAAGCAATTACCCTGACAAGAGGGTTCAGGTATATCTTCAGGAATTCTCTGATGTGTTTATGTTCATGGGCGGTGCTGACAAGGTGAAGCATGAGGCAGATGATGAGACCTATGATCTGTTTATGTCGCTTGACTGCGGAGATATGGACAGATTCACACCATTTGTCAGATATTATGAGACTGCGAAGAGAACCTTGTGTATAGACCACCATGTGTCCAATAAGGGCTTTGGTGATGTGTGCTATGTGGAAAGTGATGCGTGCTCCGCTGCGGAAGCTATATTCAAGCTCCTTGACGCTGATAAGATCAATCAGAAGTGTGCAGAGTGCCTGTATACCGGAATAGTCCACGATACGGGAGTGTTTAAGCACAGCAATACAACAAGGGCAGCCATGACTATAGCGGGAATCCTGATAGAGAAGGGGGCAAGACCAAGCTTTGTCATAGATGAGACCTTCTACAAGAAGACGCTCATACAGAACAAGCTTCTGGGCTATGCGCTTCTCAACATGAAGCAGTTTGCAGATGGAAAGATAACCCATACACTTCTGACAAAGGAGGACTTTGACAGATTTGGTGCCAGCAAGATGGATACGGATGGAATCGTGGATCAGCTCAGACTGACATCAGGTACTGAGGTTGCTTTCTTCATGTATCAGGCTGGTGAGGATAATTACAAGATATCCCTCAGGGCAAATGATATCGTGAACGTGAGTGAGATCGCGTGCAGCCACGGCGGTGGCGGCCATGTGAAGGCTGCGGGATGCAATATGTCAGGTGATCCGGAAAAGATAGTTGCGGAGATAGTTGCGGATATAGAGAAACAGCTTGGCTGATAAATTGCAGAAAAGATGTGATCTGGAACAGGTACTGATACAGCGGACTGATGTAAAAGACTTTGGATTGGATTTGAAATAGTTATGATAGATGGATTTATCAATATATATAAGGAGCAGGGGTTCACGTCATTTGATGTGGTGGCAAAGCTCCGTGGTATATTAAAACAGAAAAAGATAGGTCATACCGGAACTCTCGATCCCATGGCGGAGGGAGTTCTTCTTGTGTGTCTGGGAAGTGCTACGAAGATGTGCGATCTGCTCACTGAGAAGAACAAGACATACACATGTACCATGCTTCTCGGAAAGACCAGCGACACCGAAGACGTGACAGGAGTCATGACAGACGTGACAGATGTATATCCTGATGAGAAGACAGTCAGGGCTGCGGTGATGAGTTTTGTAGGCGATTACATGCAGATCCCGCCTATGTATTCAGCCATCAAGGTAAATGGTAAGAAGCTCTATGAGCTGGCGAGAGCCGGACAGGTTATACAGAGAGAGCCGAGACTGGTCACGATACATGGTATCACCATACAGTCGGTAGAACTTCCGAGGGTGACATTCGATGTGAGCTGTTCCAAGGGAACATATATCAGAAGCCTGTGCAGGGATATAGGAGAGAAGCTTGGCTGCGGTGCGGTGATGGAGAAGCTTGTCAGAACCGAGGTGAAGGGCTTTACTATAGAAGAAAGTCTGACGCTTGATGAGGTGGAGAAGGCAAGGGATGACGGGACACTCATGCAGCATATATTAACAACGGATAAGCTCATGCCGAATATACCGGAGCTTCATATAGCTGAGAAGGGTGTTAAGCTTCTGGCAAATGGAAATAAGCTCAGTGCGGATGCATTTGCCGAGAATAAGATACACAGGGATACCTATGTCAAGGTGTTCGATGAGAATGGAAGATTTGCGGCACTGTATGAATACAGCGATGAGAAGAGGCAGTATGTGCCATTTAAGATGTTTCCGGTGAGTAATTAAGGACAGACAGTTATGATTCATATAAAGGACACGAAGAAGGTAAAACTGAATAGCACAGAGCGCACGGCGGTTGCCCTGGGCAAGTTTGATGGTATCCATCAGGGACACATGCTGTTGATAGAGCAGGTGTTGAAGCTTCAGAGACAGGGATATATGGGCGTTGTGTTCACATTTGACATGAGGGAGAATCATGTGTTTGATGTGAGCAATATGAAGACCATATACACATCTGACGAGAAGGCACAGGTGGTATCGGATACCGGAGTTGACGTCCTGGTTGAATATCCGTTTGACGATGCATTTGCAGCTACAGAGCCGAAGGCGTTCATCAGAGATGTTCTGGTGGACATGATGCGGGCCGGATATGTCGTGGTTGGAAGCGATTACAGATTCGGCAGAGACAGAAAGGGCGATGTGGATACCCTCAGAAGCTATGCGGACGAGTATGGATATAAGGTCATAGTCATAGACAAGCTGGAACAGGATGACGAGGTGGTCAGCTCAACTGTCATCAGGAAGAATATTTCTGAGGGAGATGTGAGGTCGGTCATTCCGATGCTCGGCAGACCGTACAGTATGACAGGTGAAGTGGTGTCCGGTAAACAGCTTGGAAGGACAATAGGAATACCGACTGCGAATATGCTGCCGGAGGAGCGCAAGCTGTACCCGCCGGCTGGTGTGTATGCTTCAAGGATCAGTATAATCCGGGGGAAGCATACGGGACATGAGGATCCTTTCAGAGTCTATATGGGAATCACCAACATAGGAGACAATCCTACAGTCAACGACAAGGGAAATATCACCATAGAGACGAATATCTTCGACTTTGACAGGAACATATATGGACAGGTCATCAAGGTGGAGCTTATCGAGCAGATCCGAGGTGAGAAGAAATTTGGAAGCCTGGATGAGCTCAAGGCCCAGATGGCAAATGACATAGAAACTTCAAAAAGAATACTTGCTAATAAAGTATTGGTAAAATAGCACAGAAAACATTGGTAATTATGCGCATAAATAATGACGGATTATTGGGTCGCATGAAGATGTTTTCTGTGCTATATTTTTAATAATAGGGTATTTTTTAGGAGGAAAAAGGAAGTACAAGGAGGAAAAGTAAAATGAGAAAGAAAGCAGCGAGCAGGATCCTGGCATATGTTCTCACCTTATGCATGATCATCGGCAGTATAACCTGGCCGGAGATCACAGCTAAGGCGGAGAGCATCACGCTGGATCTGAAACCGGACACCGGCTGGAAGACGGTGACTGCGGCAACAGATGAGTGGGGTGATTATGGAAAGGCGGAGATCAGATTTTCGCCTTCATCAGATCTGGCATCCATGAAGGCTATTGCGGATGCGGGATATAAGACGCTCAAGATCACATATGCGGTTGACACATTTACCGCTGCAAGTGGACAGAATGCGGGAGTTATGCCATTTGCGTCATATGGATCTTCATGGTCAAATAATGACAAGTGGATCGATCTGTTCAAGACCGGTCAGTTTGAGACCGTACTTGATCTGTCATCTATCAGCACAACAAGCACGGAGAAGGTGGCATTTGGAATACAGGTTGCCAATCTTCAGGAAAACAGCACGATCAAATTCAGGATCGTGTCAGCGGTCCTCTCAGGAACAAAGAGCACCTCTGGTGGTTCATCAGGGGAGTCAGGCGGTTCAGGCGACAGCGGATCAGGCAGTGCGGACCTTGATTCAATTGGAAACACAAGTTCAAGCGTAACCGCAAGTCTTGCTGATGGAGATGGAACAGCCAAGGGAGACGGCTACTACGAGACAGAGATAACGATAAATAACAAGAGCAATTCATACATAGCAGACTGGATAGCGGTGGCTGATGTGAGTGGCTCTGTAACTGCAGTTAAGGATTACAGCAGCTGGTCAGCCCTCAAGGGTGTATTCAGTGATGGAAAGCTGTACATATATCCAAACACATCCAAGAAGTCAGGTGCAGTAAATGCAGGTTCGAGCGTGAGCTATTCAAAGCTTGGCTACACAGGTACGGCAAACGGTGTGTCTATAACAGGTGTCAAGGTGTACTACAGCTCACAGTCAGGTGCATTTGACTCATTTATCGGTTCACTTTCATCATCATCTGGCGGAGCCGGGGACAACACAGGTGAGATCAATACGGATGTTGAGTACAACTATGCGAAGCTTCTTCAGGAGTCACTGTATCTTTATGATGCGAATATGTGCGGAAGTGATGTATCTGCAAAGAGTGAGTTTTCTTGGAGATCAAACTGCCATACTGAGGATGCAAAAACAACATATAATGGAAAGACTGTGGATGTCAGCGGTGGATACCATGATGCGGGAGATCATGCCAAGTTTGGTTTGCCACAGGCATATTCGGCTACAGTTCTAGGACTTGCGCACATGGAGTTTGCTGAGGCATTTGCGGATACTGCTACAGAGGCACACTATAAGAGGATCATGGACAGATTCGTTGATTATTTCAAGAGATGCACAGTCCTTGGAAGTGATGGCTCGGTTCAGGCTTTTTGTTATCAGGTCGGTGACGGTGGAGTGGATCATGGTTACTGGGGGGCTCCTGAGAAGCAGTCATCAAGAAGTGGCCAGGTCACATTCACATCTGATTCAGATACATGTACAGACATTGTATCTGAGACCGCTGCGGCTTTGGCTGCTTACTATATTAATTATAAAGATAAGACGGCACTCTCATATGCAGAGAAACTTTTTACATATGCTGACACCAAGGCCAAGATGAAGAGTTCAGGTCCTGCGTATTCATTCTATCCGTCAAAGTCATGGGAGGATGATTATGCTCTGGCTGCGGCGCTCTTGTATAAAGCAACGGGTAAGGAAATATATGTAACTAAGTATAACAGCAGTGGAATCCAGAATCCAAATTGGGCTTTGTCATGGGATAATGTAGGTGCAGCGGCACTTCTCTATAGTCCAAATTCCAGCAAGAAGAGTATATTTATTGATAATCAGACAAGTCTTATATCAAACAATACAAAAACAGGTGATAATAACTATTGTCTTATAAATGATTGGGGATCTGCCAGATACAATACAGCACATCAGATGACAGGTCTTATATATGATAAGATGTATAACAAAAATGATTATTCAGCATGGGCGAATGGACAGATGAAATACATATTGGGCAACAATGCAGGATCAAAATGTTTCGTTGTTGGTTACAATAAGTACTCAGCTAAATATCCGCATCATAGAGCTGCCAGTGGATATCAGGGTTCTGTATCGGGAAATGCAACTACAAAGCAGGCTCATGTACTTGTTGGGGCACTGGTTGGTGGACCTGCGTCATCAAGTTCTGCCTATGTAGATAGTTCTGAGGATTATAATCAGAATGAGGTTGCACTGGATTATAATGCAAGCCTTGTGGGTGCAGCAGCAGGACTTTATCTGTATGTGAAGAACAGCGGAACAGATGAGGAGAAGGCAGTACAGAAGGTAGCTCCAAAGAGTGAAGTGTCGTCAGAGCTCAGGACGATAAGCGGGGAATCAGGTGGAGGCATGACAACAGAGGACGACACGAAGGATCCTTCAACTGGCTCAACCGGATCGACGGGCTCAACTGGCTCAACAACGGGTTCAACGTCTGAGAAAGACACAGAGACTCCGTCAGAGACACCAGCCGTAAAGGTTACAGGAATCTCATTTGACAAGACATACATAACACTTAATGTGGGCGACAGTGATGAGATCAAGGCAACGATAACACCTGCTGATGCAAAAGATACATCCCTTGTGTGGTCAAGTTCAGACAAGGCTAAGGTATCCGTACAGAATGGCAAGATAACAGCCCTCGCAGCCGGAACGGCGACTATCACAGCTATGGCTAAGGATGGCTCGGGAATAAAGGCGGCGTGTGTTGTCAAAGTGCGCACTCCTGGAAAGCTGTCATGCAGCAGTGCTGACAAGGCATGGACAGACCTCGTATATGGCTATTCGAATGCTGATCAGGCAGCAATAGAACTGACAAACTCCGGGGAGACAACCCTTTCAGATGTAAAGGCCGAGCTTAAGGATGGAACGGCATTCCAGATCGTTTCATCACCGGCAGGTCAGATTTCTGCAGGTCAGAAAACAACAGTAGTTGTAAAACCGGTAAATGGACTTGGTGCCGGAAGCTACAGCGATACACTGGTAATATCAACGGCAAACGGCTCAGCGAGCATAACTCTCAAGGCGACAGTGGCAAAGGGAGAAAATACCGCAGTTGTCACTCTGACAAAAACTTCAGTAACATCTGATTCGGTGGCCGTCAGCGGTCAGGTGTCAGGAGCAGCAGGCGAGATTGAGTATGCAATATCAGGCGATAAGAATATGGTTGAATCAAAGCTTACATGGCAGAATGGTGCTCAGTTTACCGGACTCAAGGAATTTACTACATATTATGTATATGGCAGGGTAAAAGAAACTGCAAATGTCAAGGCTGGTCAGATCAGCCAGGCACTTGAGGTGACTACACCTTTATCAGATCCTTTCGTAATTGACATCGGAAGACTGAATGACAGCAGATATGTTGGAGCATTCACAGACAGTGAGGAAAATCCAACTGTAAAGGTATCACAGTCTGGTGGAATCATATCAGTTTCATTTACCGAGAATAAGGATTACACGATCACAGGAAATGGTGAGGATGTAATTGTTGATACCGGAAATGCAAGCGGAATAACCGTGGACAATGCTACTGTAAAGAAGATCACGGTTCGTCCGGGCAATTCTGGAACATTTGTCATAAATGTAAGCGGAGAAAATAAGATTGCTGATGGTATAACATGCGTCAGCGATAACAGTAACGCAGCGGATGTAAAGGTATCTGGAAAGGATACATCTTCCAAGATATCAGCGACAACCCCGGGTGCGTCTGCGATCAAGACAGATGGAAATCTTGAGATAGACAACATACAGATAAAGTCCGATGGTAAGGGAATCGAATCTGCGGGAACTGTGAAGATAGCAGGTGGAAGCAACAGCATAGATTCTGTATCTTCGGCAATATCGGCATCGGATGTGGAGATCACAGGAGGCTCTGTTGATGCAAAGTCATCAGGACTTGGCGATGGGGAGTCGGTAATTTCAGCAGACAATTCTATCAAACTGGTTGGTGGAAGTGTTACGGCGGATGTATCCGGATCAACCGGTGGAAATTCATTTGGCGTAAAGTCAGATGATGGAACGATCATTGTTGATGGCGATGTGTCAATAGGTGGAGATCCAATTTATTCCAAGGATCCGGTAGACAGCAAGGGCGACAGTGTAACCATGGTAAAGGTTGTGTTCACAGATGAGAATGGCAGCCAGTTGTATGCGTCATCTGTAAACAAGGGATCAACTCTTGATCTGTCGAAAATAAATATCATCATGTCTGATGGTACTGATTACAAGACATCGAGGGCTGGATATGTGCTGGCATGGCAGGATGAAGCAGGAACAAGCTATAATGCTGATTCTGTATACGGCGCTGTATCAGAGGATATAACATTTAAGGCTGTATGGACATGGATAGTTGTGGATATAAGCGTTGATGCAAATATTATATTTGCGGCAACTGGAAATGCTTCGTACAAGACTACATATACAGGCGCAGCGATAAGACCGGCCGTAAAGGTTGTATCACGTGGAAGAACACTTGATGCGGGAACTGACTATATAGTTTCATATAGCAACAATACCAATTCCGGTACAGCAAAGGCAGTTGTCAAAGGTCAGGGCAGATATAAGGGCTCAAAGACTCTTACATTTGCAATAAACAAGCAGGCGATAAGTAAAGCCTCTGTGACAATCACAAAGTCGGCTGTATATACAGGCAAGGCTATAACACCAGCGGTGAAGGTGACTAGCGGTAAGCGGACACTCACAGCGGGCAAGGATTACAGAGTTACATATTCGTCAAATAAAGACTTTGGCAAGGCAAAAGTTGTGATAATGGGAATCGGTAATTACAGTGGAACACAGACAAAGTATTTTGACATAACTGCGGCTGTTGGCAAGATCTATGCAAATGGAAATTACAAGTACAAGATCACAAATGCATCCCTGAATGGCAAGGGAACGGTAACTCTCGTATCTGTTGTCAAGAAGACCAAGACAGTTGTGGTTCCTGACACTATAAAGCTTGGTGGCAAGACATTTAAGGTCACAGCGATAGGAAAAGCGGCGTTCAAGAAGAATGTAAAGGTTACAAAGGTGACCTTGGGCAAAAACGTCAAGACTATAGGTGCCAAGGCGTTCTATGGATGTAAGAAGCTCAGGACAGTAGTGATAAAGAATACACAGATGACAGGAAAAACAGTTGGATCTGGTGCATTTACAGGGACATACGCCAAGATGACCGTCAAGGTTCCGTCGAAGAAGCTTAAGAGCTATAAGACAATCCTTCTGAAAAGAGGAGTGTCAAAGAAAGCAGTCATAAAGAAATAAAGGCTCAATAAAATAAAGAATAATTGGAGATCCGGGGTGGTTCATATGATCCCGGATCTTTTTTGTGCGTATGGGGGTGACCGAAGTTCGATTTGACATGGGTAAAAATATGTGTATAATATCGTTAGTGTTCTAATAATTAGAATTATAACTATCTGGAGAGGAGAATCCATATGGACGAACATACAAAATCCATACATTATCTGCTGATGGCGGATCATTTCATGGTGCAGAAGGCATTGCTGAGTCAGATAAAGGATACAGAGCTCACCATGGGACAGCCCAAGGTGCTGGACTATCTGAAGGATCATGATGGGGCGTGCCAGAAGGATATTGCAGCGGGATGTCATATAGAGCCGGCATCGATAACCGCTGTGTTGAGTGGCATGGAGAATAAAGGATATATACAGAGAAGTACAAAGTCAGGGGACAGAAGATCCCTGTACGTGTATTTGACAGATAAGGGCAGAGAGTATGTGGAGATGCTCAATAAGAAGTTTGACTTAGTTGAATCTGTGGCGCTGAGGGGATTTACAACGGAAGAGACGGAAGAATTGCAGTCACTTCTTGTAAGGGTGTACGATAATATGAAGGGCAGCGAAAAAGACAACAGAAAAGAGGAACGTAAGAGATGAAGAACATGAAGGTAAGAATTCCAATGTATTTCGTTGGATTGTTTATTATGACTATAGGAATTGCACTGTCGGTAAAATCCAATCTCGGTGTGTCGCCGGTGAGTTCCATACCATATACCATGACCTGTGTATGGGGAATAGAGATGGGAAAGGCTACGATCATATTCCATGCGGCACTTGTGCTTATACAGATCCTATTACTCAGGAAGCGGTTCAAGCCGATCAATCTGCTTCAGGTGGTCGTGGGAATCGTGTTCGGATATTTTACAACATTCTGCAATTACCTGGCTACATTTCTGCCGAGCACTGATAATATAGCGATGAGAATTGTGCTTATGCTTGTGAGTACTGTATTCATAGCGGTTGGAATCTTTTTCTATCTGCCGGCCAATCTTATTCCGCTTGCCGGAGAGGGTGTCATGCAGGCTGTATCAGAGGTCACACACATTGAATTTTCAAAGGTAAAGATCGGATTTGACTGTTCTATGGTGGCTGTGTCGGTCGTAACATGTCTGATCTGCATACATAGTCTTGGAAGTGTGGGAGCCGGTACGGTTATTGCCGCATTCCTTGTTGGATTCAATCTGGGTAAGTTAAATAAGGTATTTGGCGGAAAACGAGACAAACTTCTTGGAAAGCACACATACACTGAGAAGGAAGTTCTCAGGGAGAGAATTGACGGAACGAAGTAGCAAGAGATGTGTATGTTCCAGGGGACAAGGTGTTCCATATCTGATATTTTCCCTTCATAAATGGCTAGCCTGGTGAGTTTTATTTGTTTGCTTTTGATATTACGTGGTGTATAATTTAGCCATACAAATTTTGGTTTGTTGTATGTGCAAAGGAGAATACAAATGATAACAGGGGATTTGAAGAATAAAATAGACAGTTTATGGGACATATTTGCCGCGGGTGGACTTGTCAATCCACTTGAGGTTATAGAGCAGATAACATATCTTATGTTTATCCATGATCTTGATGATGTGGACAACAAAAAGGCAAAGGAATGCGAGATGCTAGGGCTTCCGTTTAGCAGTATATTTGCTGATGAGGTGAAGATAGGAGACAGAAACATTGACGGAAAGCAACTCAAATGGTCTGTATTCAGGGATTTTCCTGCTGAGAAAATGTACAGTGTCATGCAGGAATGGGTTTTCCCATTTATAAAAAATCTTCATAGTGACAAGAACAGCGCATATTCAAAATATATGGATGATGCCATATTCAAGCTTCCGACACCGATTCTTCTTTCGAAGGTTGTTGATTCGCTGGATGAGATATATAAATTGATGAATGAAATCCAGTCAGTTGACGTGAGAGGCGATGTATATGAATATTTGCTTTCAAAGATAGCACAGTCTGGAAGAAACGGTCAGTTCAGGACGCCGAGACACATCATCCGTATGATGGTTGAGATGATGGATCCGGCAGCAGACGAGATGATATGTGATCCTGCGTGTGGAACATCCGGTTTCCTTGTTGCGTCAGGGGAGTACCTCAGAGAAAAGAAGAAAGAAGACATCTTTTATAACAAAGCAAATAGAGATCACTATATGAATCATATGTTCTATGGATATGATATGGATAGAACGATGCTTCGTATAGGTGCTATGAATATGATGACACATGGTATAGATAATCCATGTATTGAATATAGAGACAGCTTATCAGATCAGAATAGTGATAAGAATAAATATACACTTGTTCTTGCAAATCCACCGTTCAAGGGAAGTCTGGATGCTGAATCAGTTTCAGCAGATCTTCTCAAGATGTGCAAGACAAAGAAGACAGAATTGCTGTTCCTTACATTGTTCATAAGGATATTGCAGGTAGGCGGCAGATGTGCATGTATAGTTCCGGATGGAGTGCTATTTGGCTCATCTGTAGCACATAAGGCAATCCGTAAAGAAATAGTGGAAAATCAGAAACTGCAGGCGGTCATATCCATGCCATCAGGAGTGTTTAAGCCATATGCGGGAGTGTCAACTGCGATACTGATATTTACAAAGACAGATCATGGCGGAACAGACAAAGTTTGGTTCTATGATATGACGGCAGACGGATACAGTCTGGACGATAAGCGAACACCGGTAAATGATAACGATATACCTGACATAATAGAGAGATTTGCGCATCTTGACAAAGAAAATGACAGAAAGCGAACGGACAAGTCATTCTTTGTGTCAAAGGAAGAGATAGTGGACAATGCTTACGACCTCAGCATCAATAAGTACAAGGAAGTAGAGTATACACCGGTAGAGTATCCGCCTACATCTGAGATAATGGCAAATATAAGAGATTTGGAGAGACAGATAAGTCAGGAAATGGATGAACTTGAGAAATTGCTGGCTGATGATAACCAGTAATTGATTGAAAATATTAGGAAAGGGGAAAACAAACTCGACTTTAGCAAATTCGTATTTGTATGAGTAAATGACAATCGAATATATGTTTGACATGAAAGC
>ERZ1673748.1745-NODE-1745-length-19251-cov-6.128777_pt1 | contig 19251 bp, 10 predicted proteins | sample MGYA00580196_ERZ1673748 | MGnify/ENA primary metagenome ERZ1673748 (study PRJEB41218, sample SAMN15661796) | gut metagenome | host: Homo sapiens | place: Canada: London | collected 2015-08-20/2019-03-30 | study: EMG produced TPA metagenomics assembly of...
CAGCGGTCGTCGTCGTTGCAAGAAAGGGGCTGCTCGCCCCTTTCAGACCCCAAAGAAGTAGGCTCCACCCGAAAATACTGAAGATTCACGCCTGTTCGGCGTGAAGATCTTTTCACCGTATTTTCGGCTTCCACCGATTGGAACGCCCCTCAGTCGCTGTGCGCCAGCTCCCCGGTGAGGAGCGTTGCCGTAAAAGGCATTTGATTTGCTGCGCTTTGGCCGCAGGCCAACAACAGCCGATGCCACTTCCCGTAACGCCCTCTCCCGTGAAAAAGCAAATCCGGCGGGGCCGCAGCCCTGCCGGATTTGCAAAATCTAAAATAATTTTTCTGCTATTTATGCCCAGAGCAACGCGGAGGGCATTCTAAATCGTTTGCCTTCCAGAGAACAGGCCACTTTCCTTAACGCCCATCCGTGAAAAAACAATCCCGGAAAATCCGCAGATTTTCCGGGATTGCATATCTTTAAAAATAATTTTCCGCTGATATTGCCAGAGCAAAGCGGAGGCAATTCCAAATCGTCCTGCTTACTCCGTGATCCGCCCTGCCGCGCTGGTCTCCAAGACCGGGTAACCGGTGCGGGTGCAGCGCACGGCGCAGCGGGCGCGGCCGCCGGTGGTGCAGGTGAACAGGGTCAGGTCCCAGGCGTCCTCGTCGCTGGCCGTGATCATCTTGTCGATATCCGTGGGCTGGATGGTCTCCACGTTGGTCACCTCATAGCTCCAGCGCTGGCCGTCCATGTCGGTAAAGTACACCTCGCTGCCCAGGGCCAGCCACTTGATGGGGCTGAAATGCTTGGCGTAGTTGTGGGCGCAGACCACCATGTTGTCGGCGTAGGTGGAGCCGGAGTAGCGGCCCGGGGCCACCTTGAGGCCCGCATAGCTCCACTCGCTCATCACGGGCAGTTCCAGCCCGATGGACGGGATGGACAGGTAGCCGATGTAGCCCCAGCCGTCGATGTCGGTGACGGTCATCTCCTGCTCCGGGTCCAGCTCCGGCTGGACCACCGGCTCTTCGTCCTTCGTCTTGTCCTCAATGGTCTCGGTCAGGGTCTCTTCCAGCTTGCCCAGGGCGTCCTGGGAGGCCTTATCGGCGCGGTTGGCGTCCCACTGGTTATAGCCCAGCAGGGCCAGTGCGCCCAGAATGAGCAGGATGCCCACGATCATGCAGGCGCGGCCGATCTTCTGCTTTGTGTTCATGCCAGCGTCTCCTTCCGGTCCAGCACCCAGCCGACGGCAAACAGCAGCACGCCGCTGCAGGCCATGAACGGGATGGGCCAGTTCAGCTGGCCGCTCTGGGGCAGTGCATTGCCGTCCGGGCGGCCCGGAGCCACCGGGTTGTCCGGGTTGCCGGGGGCCACGGGGTTGTCCGGGTTGCCGGGGTTCACCGGGTTATCCGGCGTACCGGGCGACACCGGGCGGTTGGGGTCGTTGGGGTCCACCGGCATGTCCGGGTTGTCCGGCTCATCCGGGGTGCCGGGCTGGGTGGGCTTGTCCGGTTCCGAGGGCTTCTCCGGCTCGGGCGGTTTGTCCGGTTCGGGCGGGGTCACCTCCTGCGTGGGCGCGCCCACCTTGGGGGTGGCGTCCACGGTGTAGAGCCAGCCGCTTTCGTCCGCCATGGGCAGCGACACCAGGAAGGAATTGATGGCCTCGTAGCCCTTGGAGTTCTCGGTCTGCACCACGAGGTACAGGCCCAGCGGCAGCGCGTCAAAGGAGACGATGCCCTGCTCGCTGATCTTATGGGTGGTGCCGACGGCGCGGGCGGGCAGCTTGGCTTCCAGCCTGGAAGCCAGCGTGCTGTCCGTCAGGTCGCCCAGCGCGATGCCGCAGCCCGTAAAGTCGGCGGTGTACACAAAGTGCAGGTCGCCGTTGGTGCGGGCCACGTCCGCCACCTTGTACACGGTGAGTGCGCCGCCCCGCAGGGGGACGTCGTTCTGGTGGTCGTACAGGGTCACGTCCATGCTGCCGGTGCGGCTCAGGTCGATGTTGGCGCTGGCCGCGGGGGCTGCCAGCGCGGGCAGTGCACAGCACACGGCCATGCACAGCGCCAGCAGAAGAGCGGCAAACCGGTTGTTTTTGTTTTGTTTCATGGCTGCTCACTCCTCCTCGTTCTGTTTCCGTTTGCGGACCAGCAGCAGGGCTGCTGCAGCGGCCAGTGCGCCGCCCAGCACCCCGAAGGGTGCCGTGCCCATGCCGCCGGTGGACGGCAGCTCGTAGCCGGTGTAGACATAGTTCTGCACCGTGATATTGCCGGTCTGCACGCCGTTGTTGTCAATGTACACGTTCCAGTTGCCGGTGGTCTCTTCCTCCACCAGGTAGTGGTACGCATTGCCGTTCTCGTCCGTCAGGGGCAGTTCCTCGCCGGACCAGGTCTTAGTCCAGTTGTTGTCTGCGGTCAGGTCGGCTTCGGCAAACAACGTTCTGTCCTTGTCATTGTCGGTGTACTGCCAGACCTTGATGTGGATGCTGTCCACCGCCGGTTCCACCGGCTGTTTGGTATCCTGGTCCAGCCAGAGCTTGCTGACGGTCAGGTTGCTGTACACGTTGCTGTATTCGGCGGTCGTGGTGCCGGCGTCGCTGCCCACCTGCACATTGCGGTTCAGGTCCACCGTCTCGTCATTCACGGTCAAGATGGTGGTGCCTTCAGCCACGCCTGTGGCATTTGCAAAGGCCTTCTGCTCATTCTCCGCGCTGGCGTTCTTGCGGAACAGCAGGTAGTGCGGGGTGGCATCCAGCTGATAGTCCGTGGGTGCTTTGGTCTCCACGAGCTTATACAGCACGTCCGGTTTCAGGCAGCTTGCAGTCTTACTATCCAGCACAGCCAGACTGGCCTGACCGTTTTCGTCCGTGGTCAGGGTGCCCGTGCCGTTGCCGGTCCACGGGACGAACTGCCCGCTTACCGTATCGTACTGGTAAATGGTGAACTCCGCGCCCTTCAGCGACACGCCGGAGTAGCTGTCCTTCTTGCGCAGCACGAACTGTGCGGTGGTGGCCGTTGCATCCGCCTTGACCTGGTAGGTGATGCCGCTGTCGCTGGATTTGCTGCCGTTGCTCAGGGTCACGGTGTTGCTCACCTGGTAGCTGGCGGCAGCACTGCCATCCTTCACATTGCAGTCATACACAAGGATCAGGGCCGCCATATTGGGGATCTCCATATGAAGCCAGCCGCCCTTGTCCGCTTCCAGGATGCGGTACATGTTGCGCGGCACCTCTTTGCCGGTGGTCACGCCGACTGTTTCGTCGTAATCGTAAAAATACAACTTGACCGAGTTGACATCGCCGGTGGCGATGGCACCATTGGTGGTGCTGATGTTATCCCACAGCTCGATCTTCTCCGCTCTGGTCTGCCCGGCCGACAGATCCTCGCCGGCCGGGTTGATGACCACCTGATAGTGCAGCTTCCGGTCGTTGCCGGGGTCCTGCCAGCCGGTCTTTTTCACCTGTTCCACATCGCGGGTGATGGTGGTGGTGGTGGTCTCGGTCAGCTCGCCCCAGGTGGCGGTGTTGGTGTAGATCAGCTTGCCCACCGAGGGGTTCTTCCAGCTGGGATCGTCGCTCACGCTCACTTTGTACTGGATGCGGATGCGGTGTTCCTCCTGCCCCGACTTGTTGTAGTTGCTGATTTTAATGGTGAGCCGCCGGGTAGTTTCGTCATACTCTGCCGTCGCCCAGTCTACTTTTTTATCCTTGATCTTTACAAAGTCGCCCTCATCCAGCGCGATCTTGACATTATCCACCTTGAAGCCGACGTTTTCCGGCAGGGTGTCGGTAACCGTGATTTCGTCCCTATCGTCGGCGGAGGTCTGCAGCACCAGCTGGTAGTGGAGGTTGTTGCCGCTGAGGTCGCTCAGCTCGAAGCTGTTGCTGCCGGTCAGATAACCGGTCTCGTCGCCGCTGCTCTTTGCGGCCACGCCCTTTTCAAACTTCTTGTAGCTGCGGTAGGTATCGGTGTCCGAGGCATCGCCGTTCACGCCTTGGATATGGATGGTGTTCTTATAGGTCCACACCTCACCGGTGGGCACGTCGTCGCGCTCCTCGTGGGTGGGGATGCCGGTCACCGAGATGCTGCGCACGGGGTTCTGGTCGTCCCCGGCTTTCACATGGATGCTGAAGCTGCGCACACGGGTGGACGAGTTATTTGCGTCCACCTCCTCGGTACCGTTTTTCTGTGCATAATAGGTCATCTTGATGGTGTTGCCCGCCGCGACAGCCTGCGCATAGGTCAGCCTCGTGTTGTCGTGCATGGTCAGGGTCAGATTGGCCTTGATGGCGTCATCCAGCTCTTTTGCAATGGCATAGTGGGTGTCCTTTTTTTCCTCTCCTTGGTCGTTCTCAGCGTCGGCCAGCACATCCCACAGGGTAAACTCCGCTTCACCGGCCTTGTTGGTGGCCGAGAGGTTCCAGGTGGGCGTCTCGCCCCTGGTGGCAATGGATTTGCTCAGGCTCCAATCGCCCTTCCCGATGTTCACAGTATCCGAGGCCTCAAAGGTATGGTTGCTCTTGGTCAGGATCTGTGCCGTGTTGGTCACCGAGCCGCCGCCGATGGGGGTGGTGGTCTCAAAGGTGATCTTCAGCTCTGTTCCATCATAACCCGCCGGGATGGTATAGACGTTTTTCTGGAATTCCTCTGCCGATATCGTATCGTTGCCTACCTTTACATCCCCTACGATTTTCACACCGTCTGGCAAGTCATCTGTGATCTTGCAGCCCTGCAGGAGATAGGACCCCAGCAAAGAATGGGGTACTTTTACGGTGATGGTCCACTGGATGCGGCCTGTATTGGGGTCGTACTGGCCCTTCTTCTCAATGCGAGGGTTTTTACAGGTGTACCATGCGTCAGCCTGGGCCACCATGTTCCCTGCCTGGGCTTTTGCCGTGTTGTTGATGATACCGACGCCGCCGGGCATTTCGTCAAAGTCCGCATAGTTCCGCTGAACGTCGTAGTACCAGATGTACTTTTCTCCGATCTCCAATGGATCCAGCGGGCCAAGGACCACCTGGGGGTAGCCGTTGCTATCCGTTGTCCATTGATACACAGGGACCGGCATGATCTTCGTTTTTGTACCAGAAGCATCCACCTTGTAAAGTTCAAAGGAGCTTTCCAGGTATTTGCCGCCCTTCAGGTAGTCGCTACGGTTTTCGCCATTCCTATTCGTGTTCAGGGTGTCCGTAAGGAACACCTGCTCTTTGGTGCCGCTGGTGGTCTCCACCGTCACCTTATAATGGTTTATGAAGGTGCCATTTTCCGGATGATTCTCAAAGGCACTATCTCTGTCGGAGCTCCCTTTGCTGATCTTTATATCCGCTTTTTTCGGCTTGATGGTCAGGATGCAGTCGTCCTTGAATTTGATCTCCTTCTCGTCCTCAAAGTTGTCGGCGCTCGCCGTAACGGCGGCCTTGAAGGTACCGGTGAATGGCAGGCCGCCCTTCTCGTCGGTGCCGATGAACTTTTCGTCCGTAAAGGTCAGGGTCACAGTGCCGTCGGTGTCAACGGTGAAGCTGCCCACGACCTTTGCATTGCCGGCCTTGTCCTTGTCGGACTCATCCACGATGTTGCCCGTCACCACATCCGGCATGGGCAGGCCTTTGGGCAGCTGGTAGGTCAGGGTATTGTTGGTGGGCGTCAGCACACCGGCATTCACGGTATACTTCAGGTTCACGCGGACGCGGGTGCCGCTGTCCACGGTCACGCTGCCCGCGCCGATAGACGTCCATGTTTTTCCGTCGGTCGTCTTTTCATAATTGACATCCGTGATCCAGGTGTTCAGATCATGGTCGTCCCCGGCAGCCAGCAGGGCGATGCCGTAGGGGTCGGCGTCACCCACCCAGTCCACGGTGGCGCCAAAGCCATCCTCATCTTCCAGCAGCGCATAGCTGCCGTCCAGCTTCTCCTGGGAGCCTGCCGGGTCCTCCGGAGCCGCAGCGGTGGTCTCGGCGGCATAGGCGCCGGTCACCGAGATGACACTGGTCACGTCGGACATGGCAGCGGGCACCTCGGCCACGTTGCCGGAGATCACGGTCAGGGTCCCGGCGTCGGGGTCCACGGCGGACACGACGCCCACCGTCTCGGTGGTCACGGTGCGGGTGTCCACCTGCGGCTCGGAAGCCGTGAGCTGGGCGGCGGTGTCGGGGTCCTCGTCCAGGTCCAGCAGGGCGATGCCATAGGAGCTCTCGTCCACGGCCACCTGCTCGGTGGTGAGGGTGTTGTAGATGACGATATCGCCGGGCCTTGCGGTGGAGCCGTCGGCGTCGGTGAGCCACTGGGAGCCGCGCAGGTCACTGTGCAGGGCCATCACGCCCGCACGCTGGGGCACCACCGTCTGGGGCACACCCGCAAAGTGCAGGCAGTAGGACAGGAACATCACGTCCCAGGCGCCGTAGGGGTTGCCGTACCAGGCACCATAGCGGGAGTAGCCGCGCAGCACCTGCTGGTCCTCCACATCCAGCTTGAAGTTCTTGTCGCTCTGCTGGTAGTCCAGCTGGGACTTTGCCACGGTGAGCAGGTCCTCGGCCCAGTTGCCGTTCAGGGCCACGTTGGCCGCGGCCTGCCATTCCTCGGCAGTCTCCACGTCGGCCTGGGTATCGGCCAGGCACTCCACGGTGTGGTGGTGCTCCGGGATGGTGCACACCAGCTCCTCGGTGTAGCAGGCGTCGGTGTGATGATGCAGCACCGGCTCGTCCGGGGTGGTCTCGGCCGGCTCAGGGGGCAGGTCCACCACAGGGCGGCTGGCAGGCATTTCCTGATAGGCGGGGTTGGGCTCCTCCACCAGTTCGCCTTCGTCCAGGCCGCACACCAGCTCATACTCGGTGGTGTAGCAGCTGTCGTCGTGGATATGCTCGAACTCGCCGCAGATGAGCGCACCGTACTCGTCAAAGCAGTCGTCGGTGTGCTCGTGCTCTTCCTGATAGCAGGTCAGCACCCGGTGCTCCTCGTAGCAGGCATCGGTGTGCTCATGGGGCACCCAGATGGTCTCCGGCTCGGTCTGCACCGGCTCTTCCGGCTCTTCCGGCTCTTCCGCGCTGTAGGCGGACACCGGATCGGCGCTGCTGTCCGAAGAGGTGACGGGCGTTTCCGGTTCGCCCTCCTCGTAACCGCAGGTGAGCACTTTTTCGTAGCAGGCCGCCGTGTGCTGGTGCTCCTCGTAGCCGCAGTGGTAGTCGGCAGTCATGGAGATGCCCACCCCATGGAGCTGCCAGTTGACGAACAGGGTGGTGAGCAGGGCCAGCACCAGCATCAGGGCCACATAGCGCCGGGCCTGTACATGCTGCCTGCGGAACCGCTCGATCAACCCGTTGATGATATCCTTCATAGTAAACACGTCCTCTTGGTTCGCTCTGTGCCCTGGCAGCCGCACACCGCTGCAGGCCCACAGAAGGGTCCGTTTATCATTTGTGCAACAAAAGCGTCACAAAATTTGTTCGATACATTGTCATTATACCATTTTAAGGCGTTCATTTCAACTCAGGGGGGCGTGCCTTTCCGGCAAAAGAATGCACACGATGCGCACCATGCAAGGGGTCAGGGGCAGCCACAGCACCGTGCAGCCCAGATTGAACAGGGTGTGGGCGTTGGCGATCTGCCGGGCCAGCACGGCGCTCTCCGGCCCGTGGGGCGAGACCAGCCGCACCAGCGCGGTGAACTGGGGCAGCAGCAGCCAGCACACCGCCGCCCCGGACAGGTTGAACAGGGTGTGGGCCGCCGCCAGACGCTTGGCGTCCCGGCTCTGCCCCACCGATGCCAGCACTGCCGTGACGGTGGTGCCGATGTTGTCCCCCAACAGCACCGGGATGGCTCCCGCAAGGCCCAGCAGGCACCCGCCGTCCGGCCCGGGGCGGGCGGCTACCTGCTGCAGCACCGCAATGGTGGCGGAGCTGCTCTGCACGGCAAGGGTCATGCCCAGCCCTGCCAGCAGGCCCAGGCCGGGGCGGTGCCGCACCTGGGCCATCCACTGCCGGAACACCGGCCCTGCTGCCAACGGCTCCATGGCCTCGGCCATGACCGCGATGCCCTCAAACAGCAGGCCGAAAGCAAACAGCGCCTGCCCGGCTGCGTGCAGACGCCCGCGCCCCGCGAACCAGAGCAGCAGCCCCGCCACCAGCAGCAGGTACCGGGCATCCTCCAGCCGGAAGGCCAGCAATTGCGCGGTGACCGTGGTGCCGATGTTGGCTCCAAACACCACCGGCACGGCCCGCTGCAGGGTCAGCAGCCCGGCCCCCACAAGGCCCAGCACCAGCACCGTGACCGCCGAGCTGCTCTGCACCACCGCCGTGACCGCCGCCCCCGTGAGCACCCCGGCCAGCGGGTGGGCCGTGAGCCGGGCAAGGGCCTGCCGCAGGGTGTCCCCCGCCGCCTGCTGCAAAGCGTCCGTGAGGGTGTCCATACTGTATAAGAAAAGTGCCGCCCCGCCGAACAATTGCAGGATCATCCACAAACGCTGTTCCATGCCCGATGCCCCCTTTGCTTTATGTGTATGCGGGACACAAACGTTTGTGAACTTTTGTGAAACAATCCCTGCAGGGGGTTGCAATCCGGCCTGCAAAAGTCTATTATTGTCAAGCGTTAACAGTTAACAGCTGTTAAGCAATTTTTGAGAGGAGGGATCGCGTGTCTGAGGAATCCACGTTGAGTTTCCGTGGGCTTTGCCGCTACATCCACCGGCTGAGCAAAGCATCCAAGGCCGGCATGAAGGCCGCTCTGGCCGACTGCCCCAAGTGCCACTTTCCCATGCTGGAAGGGCTGCTGGGCTGCATTCGTCTCCATGGACAGGACGGTGCCGTTTATATCTCCGACCTTGTTCAGGAGCTTCATCAACCGCTTCCTGCCATTTCCCGCACGGTGCGGCAGATGGAGCAGGACGGCCTTGTGGAACGCTTTGCCGACCCTGCCGACCGCCGCAAGACGCTGGTGCGTTTCACGCCCAAGGGATACGAGGCCTGCCGACAGTGCGAGGCTGCTCTTGGGGACTACTTTTCCAGTGTCATGGCCCGGCTGGAGCCGGAACAGCTGGCCCAGATGGAAGCGCTGCGCGGCGCGCTGATGGAAGCCATTCTTGCGGAAAATGCTGCGCGTACCACCAAACCGAAGGGAGAACCAAACCATGACAAAGATCTTTAAGCAGCTGGCCCGTCACTGGGCCGTCTGCCTCGTGGTGTTCGCACTGCTGTTCGTGCAGGCGTACTGCGATCTGTCGCTGCCGGACTACACCAGCAAGATCGTGGACACCGGCATCCAGCAGGGCGGCATCGAAAGCCCCCTGCCTGCCACTGTGCGGCAGAGCACGCTGGATGCCCTCTCGCTGCTGATGCGCGAGGAGGACGCCGCTGCCTTCCAGAACGCCTACACCGCCGACGGCGATGTGCTGCGCCTGCGCACCGACCTGACCGCCGACGAGCGCACTGCGCTGGAAGATGCCGTGACCACGCCGGACATCGTGCTGTATCTGGCGGCCGCCCAGGCAGCCAACACCCCCGCCGGGCAGACCGGCATGGGCATGACCGGCCTTGCGGACCTGCAGGCCTCCGGTGCCGACCGCAATCCCGACACGGAAACCGAGACTGCGGCCCCCACGGCGGAGGACCTGGACACCGTGTGCGGCCAGTTTGCCGCCATGAGCCAGATGCCCGGCTTCCGCCGCGACGCCGTGCAGCAGCAGCTGACCGGTGCCATCGGCCAGCTGGACGACACCGTGGTGGAGAACCTGAAGAGCCAGGCTCTGCTGCTGGTGGGGCTGGAGTACGAGGCCCAGGGCATTGCCCACGATGTGCAGATGCACTATTTATATAAGGTAGGCGGCCAGATGCTGGCCCTGACCCTGCTGATGGTGGCCGTGTCCATCGCGGTGGGCTTCCTGGCCTCCCGGGTGTCCGCCGCCATCGGCCGCGACCTGCGCCGCGAGACCTTCTCCAGCGTCATCCACTTCTCCCATGCGGAGATCGAGAACTTCTCCACCGCGTCCCTCATCACCCGCACCACCAACGACATCCAGCAGGTGCAGTTTGTCTGCGTCATGCTGCTGCGCATGGTGGCCTATGCGCCCATTCTGGGCATCGGCGGTGTGCTGCACGTCATCGGCAGCCGCTCGGGCCTTTCCTGGATCGTGGTGCTGGACGTGGCTTTGCTGCTGCTGCTCATCCTCTTCCTGATGAACATGGCCATGCCCAAGTTCAAGATCATGCAGACGCTGGTGGACCGGCTGAACCTCGTCAGCCGCGAGGTCCTGACCGGCATCATGCCGGTGCGTGCCTTCAGCCGCGAACAGTTTGAGGAACAGCGCTTCGACAAGGCCAACAAGGACCTGATGGGCACCCAGCTGTTCACCAACCGCGCCATGGTGGCCATGATGCCCTTTATGACCCTGATCATGAACGGCACCAGCCTGCTCATCGTCTGGTTCGGCGGCAAGGCCATGGACAACGGCACCATGCAGGTGGGCGAGATGATCGCATTCATCACCTACACCATGCAGATCGTCATGTCCTTCCTGATGCTGGCCATGGTGGCCGTCATGCTGCCCCGTGCCGGTGTGGCCGCAGACCGCATCGACGAGGTCATCCACACCAAGGCCACCATCCACGACCCGGACGAAGCCGACGCCAAGGCCGCAAAGGAGCACAAGAACTGGCAGGGCGTGGTGGAGTTCCACGACGTGAGCTTCCGCTTCCCCGGTGCCGACAGCGACGCACTGGAGCACATCAGCTTTACCGCAAAGCCCGGCGAGACCACTGCCATCATCGGCTCCACCGGCTGCGGCAAGAGCACCCTGCTCAACCTGATCCCCCGCTTCTACGACGTGACCGGCGGCAGCGTGACCGTGGACGGCATCGACGTGCGCCAGATGCCCCAGGCACAGCTGCACGACCTGCTGGGCTATGTGCCCCAGAAGGGTGTGCTGTTCAGCGGCACCATCGACAGCAACCTGAAGTTCGGCGGGGACCACATTACCGACGCCGCCGTGAAAAAGGCCGCTGCCATCGCACAGGCCACCGAGTTCATCGACGCAAAGCCGGAGGGCTACCAGAGCCCCATCGCCCAGGGCGGTTCCAACGTGTCCGGCGGCCAGAAACAGCGCCTGTCCATTGCCCGCGCCATTGCCAAGGACCCCAAAATTTATCTGTTCGACGACAGTTTCTCGGCCCTGGACTACAAGACCGACGTGGCCCTGCGCCGCGCCCTGAAGGCCCAGACCGACAACGCCACCGTCCTCATCGTGGCACAGCGCATCTCCACCGTGCTGCACGCAAACCAGATCCTGGTGCTGGACGAGGGCCGTCTGGTGGGCAAGGGCACCCATGCCCAGCTCATGGCCAGCTGCCCGGAGTATCAGGAGATCGCCCGCAGCCAGCTGAGCCAGAAGGAACTGGACCTTGAACCACTGAATACGGAAAAGGAGGGTGTGTGATATGCCAAGACCCGGACGCATGACCACCGAGCGCGCTAAGGACTTCAAGGGCACGCTGCGGCAGCTCCTCCAGACCATGAGCCACTACAAACTGCCGCTCATCACGGCCATTGTCTTTGCCATTCTGTCCACCATCTTCAACATTGCCGGCCCCAAGGTGCTGGCCAAAGCCACCACGGCCCTTGCCACCGGCTGGATCGCCAAGCTGCGCGGCACCGGCAGCATCGACTTTGTTTATATTGGCCGGGTTCTGCTGTTTTTGCTGGGCATGTACCTGCTGAGCAGCGCCTTCAGCTTTATCCAGGGCTGGCTGATGACCGGCCTTTCCCAGAAAGTCTGCTACGACTTCCGCCGCCAGATCAGCCAGAAGATCGACCGCCTGCCCCTGGCCTACTTTGAAAAGCGCACCGTGGGCGAGGTGCTGTCCCGCATCACCAACGACGTGGACACCCTGGGCCAGAGCCTGAACCAGAGCATCACCCAGCTCATCACCAGCGTGACCACCATGATCGGCGTGCTGATCATGATGCTGTCCATCAGCCCCCGCATGACCCTGATCGCCCTGCTGATCCTGCCGGTGTCGCTGGCCTTGGTGCTGCTGGTGGTCAGGTTCAGCCAGAAGTACTTCAAGGCCCAGCAGGCCACCCTGGGCGTGGTGAACGGCCAGGTGGAAGAGATCTATGCCGGCCACAACGTGGTCAAGGCCTTCAACCGCGAGGCCGTGGTGCTGAACGACTTCAACGCCGCCAACGACAAGCTGTACGAATCCGCCTGGAAAAGCCAGTTCCTCTCGGGCCTGATGATGCCCATCATGAACTTTGTGGGCAACCTGGGCTATGTGGCGGTGGCCATCGTGGGCAGCATCTTTGCCGCCAACGGCACCATCACCATCGGCGACATCCAGGCCTTCATCCAGTACGTCAAGAACTTCACCCAGCCCATCCAGCAGCTGTCGCAGGTGTCCAACATGCTGCAGAGCATGGCCGCTGCCGCCGAGCGGGTGTTCGAGTTCCTGAACGAGCCGGAAGAGGACCAGACCGCCGACCCGGCCCGCCGGGCAGACCCCGCCTGCATCGACGGTCAGGTGACCTTCGACCATGTGCGCTTTGGCTACACCCCGGACAAGACCATCATCCACGACTTCAGCTGTACGGTGAAGCCCGGCCAGAAGGTGGCCATCGTCGGCCCCACCGGCGCGGGCAAGACCACCATGGTCAAGCTGCTCATGCGCTTCTACGATGTGGACGCCGGCTCCATCACCCTGAACGGCCACGACGTGCGCGACTTTGACCGCAGCGCTCTGCGCGAGGGCTTCGGCATGGTGCTGCAGGACACCTGGCTGTTCAAGGGCACCATCATGGAGAACATCCGCTACGGCCGTCTGGACGCCACCGACGAGGAGGTCATTGCCGCCGCCAAGGCTGCCAACGCCGACCACTTCATCCGCACCCTGCCCGGCGGCTACCAGATGGAGCTGAACGAGGACGCCTCCAACGTGAGCCAGGGCCAGAAGCAGCTGCTCACCATCGCCCGCACCATCCTGGCCGACAACCGCATCCTGATTCTGGATGAGGCCACCAGCAGTGTGGACACCCGCACCGAGCAGCGCATCCAGACCGCCATGGACCGCCTGATGGAGGGCCGCACCAGCTTTGTCATCGCCCACCGCCTGTCCACCATCAAGGATGCCGACCTCATCCTTGTGATGCGGGACGGCGACATCGTGGAGCAGGGCACCCACGACCAGCTGCTGGCCGCCGGCGGCTTCTACGCCGACCTGTACAACAGCCAGTTTGAGGACGTGGTGGAGTAAAGCACCTGTCATCGCGTTATAACTGCAAAAGAGCACCTGCTGCCTTTTCAGGGCAATAGGTGCTCTGTTTTTATTCCTCCACCGGTTCCAGCTTCATGCCGAACAATTTTTCAGAGAGCAGGGGCAGCAGGTGCTGTAACTGACGCACATATTCTTCCACCACCGGATCAGGCTCCGCTTTTGTAACGATACCAAACCGCATTCCCTTGTTCCAATCCAGAACAAACACCTGCTCAAGATTCGGTCTGCGGTAGTACACCGCCGGGGTCAGCATCAGGCTTGGCAGCTTATACTGCACACTTTTTACGCCGCGGATGATCTCTGCCCGCCGCCTCGAAGCCTCGTGCAGCAATGCCGTCTCGTACAGGGATTGCTCCGGTGTTCCAGCAAACATCCACCGATATTTTACCGCCTGCTCCAATGGAATGTGTCCGCGGGGCACCTCTGGCGGCGTATGGAACGGGATGCCGATCTCCGGCATATAAACTGCCGGGTAAAAATGCAGACCTCCTGCTGCGATCTCCGCACACTCGATCTGCAGCGAAAGATCGATCTCACCGTTTAGCAGTGCACGCCCGATATCCTTTCGGTTGGCACAGCTGTACATCAAGGGGGAAAAGCGGGTGCTCAGCTCTTCTGTGACGGCAAACAGGTCAAATCCCAGCATCTGCAGCGGCATATTCTGATGCCCGATCAGCAGATGCCGTTTGGGCGGGTTTGCATTCCGTTCCGCTGCCTGCGCACAGTTTACTGCATCATCGTATAATTCCAGCAGTTGCTTTGCCTTTGGATAAAATTCCCATCCTGCCGGAGTCAGCACCACCCGGCGCTGCGCGTGCTGAAACAGCTGGACTTTCAGCTGTGCCTCCAACACGCGGATCTGCTGAGACAGCGCAGATTGTGACAAAAACAGCGCATCTGCCGCCTCCGAAAAACTATCCAGTTCCACGATTCTCACAAATCCCTGCAATGCCTTCAAGCTCATGGTGTTGCTCCTTTTGCAATAAATAAGTTTTACTTCATTATAATATAATTTATTTGAATTGTAAAATCCCTCCGTCATCGCTATAATTGTTAAAGATTCCGCAATCCTTGTGCATTGCGGAAGGACAAAGAAGAATTCAAACAATGAAGAGAAAGAGAGCATACCTATGAACAAGATCTCCCGCAAAGGCTTTCTGAAGATCGCCGCTGCCGCCGCCATGAGCGGTGTCACCGCCGGTGCTCTGTCCGCCTGCAACGCCGCCTCCGGCTCCACCGCTGCCTCCGGCAGCACCGCCGGTCTGTATACCCCCGGCACCTATGAGGGCACTGCCGAGGGCATCTCCTCCACCGTCAAGGTCACCATGACCTTCTCTGACAGCGCCGTTACCGATGTGGTAGTGGACACCTCCGGCGAGACCGCTTCCTTCGGCGCTGCCGCTGCCGATGAGCTGCGCAAGCAGCTGATGGCTGCCGGTTCTGCCGAGATCGACGGTGTTTCCGGCTCTACCGTCACCTCCAATGCCGTGATGAAGGCTGCCAAGAGCTGCTACGCACAGGCCAAGGGCGAAGCCGTGGTTTCCAGCGTGCAGCTGCCCACCGGCGACGAGAACGACTGGCTGGGCACCGAGCCCGACATCGACGAGGCTGCCATCACCGAGACATGGGATACCGATATCGTCATCGTGGGCGCAGGCAACGGTGGTATGTGCGCAGCCGCTTATGCTGCACAGAACGGGCTGGATTTCCGCCTGATCGAACAGAATTCTTCCGTCATGGAGACCCGTCACTGGTACGGCACCATTGATAGCAGCGAAGCAAAGAAAAAAGGGATCGCTCCGGTTGACCGCGCCGAGCTGCTGAGCGAGATCTCCCGTTCTATGGGCGGTCGCTGCGACCAGCGCGTGGTCAAGACCTGGATCAACGAATCCGCTGCCATGCATGATTTTGTTTCCGGCATCCTGGAAAACGAACCTTATAACTATGTGTGCAACCTGACCGCCGGCGATGAAGCCAAGTGGCCGGATGACACGCAGGTGAGCCAGAGCAAGCTGATGTTCCCTGTGCAGCAGGTCGATTACAGCAGCGCCGAAAAGCCCCGCAACGTGGTGTTCCAGGAGTACATTGAAAGCAAAGGCTACAGCATCGACTTTAACACCGGCCTTGCCAAGCTGGAAAAAGACGCCGACGGCCGCATCACCGGCGTGATCGCCCAGAGTACCGCAGATGACCACTTTATCCGCATCAACGCAGCCAAGGGCGTGCTGCTGGCCTGCGGCGGCTATGCCGGCAACCCCTACATGATGGAGCAGCTGGACCCGCTGGGCACCAGTGTGACCACTGCCTGCTCCTATACGCCTGCCGACAAGGGTTACGGCATCCGTGCCGCGATCTGGGCAGGTGCACATCTGGATGCAGAGCCCGCTCCCGTTCTGTTCGACCGTGGTCTGGTGGCACCCGGTGTGGATGCCGGCTATGCGGTCAGCGAGAACGCCTTTGGCGGCAAGGCTTTCCCCGGCACTGTGGGTCAGTACAACCCCGGCAGCCAGCCGTTCCTGAAAGTCAACCGCCATGGCGAACGCTTTATGAATGAGAGCCAGGAGTACGACAACGCTTCTCACGCTTCCTTCCAGCAGCCGGGTCATGTTTATGCCATGATCCACGATGCAAACTTCCGCAGCGACGTAGATCGCTTCCACACCATTGGCTGCTCTGCACTGACCCGTTACATCCCCGGCATGATGGAAGGTCAGCTGGAGCAGTACGAGGGTGAGGGCCTGATCATGAAGGCGGACACCATTGAAGAGCTTGCCGACAAGATGGGCTTTGCCGGTGCCGACAAGGACAACTTTGTAGCCACCGTTGCCCGCTACAACGAGCTGTACGACAAGCAGAACGACGAGGACTTCGGCAAGCCTGCAAGCCGTTTGAGCGCCATCCGCACCGCTCCCTTCTACGGCTGCTGGCTGGGTGCCTCTCTGCTGTGCAGTATGCAGGGCATCTCCATCACCGAGAACTGCCAGGCCAAGGACAGCAACAATGAGCCGATCCCCGGTCTGTATATCACCGGTGATATGTCCGGCAGCTTCTTCCAGAACAACTATCCCTGCGTCATGGGCGGTACTGCCTGCGGTCGTACCCTGACCTTTGCCATTAAATCCATCAAGCAGATGGCAGGCTTGGAGAACGCCTGATAAGGCGCAGTTCTCCCGCATAGATCCAACATTTCTTCTTTTCTTCTTTTTCATGCGAAGAGGGGCGGTCCCGGTCGGGGCTGCCCCTCTTTGCTGTTTTGCTCCGCACACCCACTACACAAATGCCCGCGATTGTGCTATGATAGGGCTGAGCAGCCGGTTTGCTGCAAACAACCGGCAAAGCATCGAGGTGTATTGTACAATGTCTGAACTTCTTGAGACGCTGCGGCAGGAGGGCGTGGACCCGGCCCTGCTTTCTGCGGTGGAAGAATACCGCACTGCCCATCCGCTGGACGCTGCGCTGCGGCCCCGCATCCCGGCCCCGGCCTTTACCTACTACGGCAAAGAGGTGTGGGAGCAGGCGCTGGCCGCCCTGCTCTGCGGCGAAAACCTGCTGCTGGCAGGCGGTAAGGCCACCGGCAAGAACGTGCTGGCCGAAAACCTCGCCGCCGCCTTCGGACGCCCCGCGTGGGACATCTCGTTCCACGTCAATATGGACGCGGCGTCCCTCATCGGCATGGACACCTTTGAGGACGGACAGGTCAGGTTCCGCCCCGGCCCGGTCTACCGCTGCGCCCAGAGCGGCGGCTTCGGCGTTCTGGACGAGATCAACATGGCGAAAAACGAGGCGCTGGCCGTCCTGCACGCGGTGCTGGATTTCCGCCGCGCCATCGATGTGCCGGGCTATGAGCGCATCCCGCTGGCCGAGGAGACCCGCTTCATCGCCACCATGAACTACGGCTACGCCGGTACCCGGGAGCTGAACGAGGCCCTGACCTCCCGCTTCGTGGTCATCCAGATGCCCACCATCACCCAGGACAACCTGGAAAAGCTGCTGCGGGCACAGTTCCCGGATCTTGCTGCGAAGTACGCCCACCAGTTCGCCCTGCTGTTCCTCGACTTGCAGAAAAAGTGCGACAGTGCGGAAATTTCCACCAAGGCACTGGACCTGCGCGGCATGCTGGACGCGCTGCGCCTGATCCGCCGCGGCATCCCCGCAGGGGCCGCGCTGGACATGGGCATCACCAACAAGGCCTTTGACAGCTACGAGCAGGGCCTGATCCGCGACGTGATCGCGGCCCGCATCCCGGCCAAACTGGATGCGGCCAGGCTGTTTGCCTGATGGAAGCCCAGAGCTACACCGCACAGGAGCGGCGGGCGGCCAATCAGGTCTGGGCGGCTGCGGGCGCCTATGGCTTTGAGCCGCTGTTTCTGGCCCACAACACCGACGGCACGGTGGATTTTTACATGAACACCATCGTGGGCCTTGTGCACAAATATTACGGTGACAAGTTGATAAACAGCATCTTCGACCGCTGGGCGGGCGATCTGCGGCAGGCCATGCTGGACGATCTGGCGTGGCTCTACCTCGAAAACGCGGCCTACCGGCTGGAGCTGCCCCACCGCCCGGTGCTGGAAGCGCTGCGCTATTCTCACGCCGACTACTTTTTTGCCATCCAGTACAAACTTTCCCGGCAGGAGTGGATGGCCAGGAACCAGCTGGTGTACACCATGCAGGCGGCCCGCTGGCGCAGCGTGCTGGGGCGCAATCTGCCCGTGATGACCCCCTACGAGAGCGGGTTGTTCCGGGCGCTGGCCCCGGACACCGCCCCGCAGCCGGACCAATTGCAGGACGCCCTGCTGGCCGTGTACGCAAAGTTTGACCTCTTCGACGGCACCGTGCATCCGAAAGCGGCGCTGCACCTGCATCTGGACGGCCTGCTGGCCACCCTTGCCACCAAGGCCCTGCCCACCCAGATGATCAAGACCGACCGAGTGACCGTGGAGCACTCCAACGCGGTGGACGCCGCCGGCAGCGGCCCCAGCGTGGACAAACGGCAGGCCCACATCACCCTGAAGCAGAACGCCGCGCAGGACCGCGCCTACATCGAGAGCTGCTTCGGCCGCTCCCTCTACCCGCCGGAGCGGCTGCGCAAGGCCGAACAGGAGCTGTGCACCGGGGTGCATCTGGGGTGCCATTTGTGGTTCAGCGCGGGCGTGCCCAGCCCGGAACAGGCCCCCACCCCGGAGGCCCGGCATCTGGCCGAACAGGCCGAGCTGCAGGCCGACCGCAACCGCGCCTACTACGCCAAAAATCAGGAGCTGCACCGCAGCGTGGTGCTGCGGCTCACCGAGCAGATCCGCAACTGCATCCTGGTGCATCAACAGCCCAACGCGCGGGTGGCCCGCAGCGGCAATGTGGACCCCGGGCGGGTGTGGCGCGCCCCGCTTTTGAACGATGACCGGGTGTTTTTGTGCGCCGAAGAGGAAAATCACCCCGCCTTTACGGTGGACCTGCTGCTGGACGCTTCCGCCTCCCGCCTGCACTGTCAGGAGGTCATCGCGGCGCAGGGGTCCATCCTGGCCGAGAGCCTGGCCAACTGCGGCATCCCGGTGCGGGTGAGTGCCTTCAGCAGCCTGCGGGGCTACACCGTGCTGCGGGTGCTCAAGGACTTTGCCGACAAGAACCGCCAGAACATCAACCGCTATTTTGCCTCCGGCTGGAACCGCGACGGCCTGGCCCTGCTGGCAGCGGGCGATCTGCTGGACTTTGCCCCCGGCCCCGCCCCGCGGCACCTGCTCATCCTGCTGACCGATGCTTCCCCCAACGACAGCCGCCGCATCCCGCCCAGCCCGGAAAACCCGCTGGGCTGCGGCTACGAGGACGCCGCCGGTGTGGCCGACGCGGCCGCCCAGGTGCGTGTGCTGCAGCACAAGGGCATCCGGGTGTCGGCAGTGTTCATGGGCGAGGACCGCTCCGCCGCCGACGCTGCCCGCATCTATGGTAAAAATATGGCCCGCATCCGCGGCATGGACCAGCTGGCCCGCGCCGCCGGCCGCCTGATCCAGAACGAGATCCGGGAG
>ERZ1673748.1764-NODE-1764-length-19108-cov-14.801606_pt1 | contig 19108 bp, 15 predicted proteins | sample MGYA00580196_ERZ1673748 | MGnify/ENA primary metagenome ERZ1673748 (study PRJEB41218, sample SAMN15661796) | gut metagenome | host: Homo sapiens | place: Canada: London | collected 2015-08-20/2019-03-30 | study: EMG produced TPA metagenomics assembly of...
CGCAAGCGTCCGTTTACCATACACTGCCGGGCCGGGCATGCCCGGCCCCTACCGCTCTGTCACTACCAAAAAACAGGCCGCCCGCCCGGGCAGCCTGTCGCAAAGCTTATTTTTCGACCATCATATCCGCGGCCTTGTACAGATCGCCGCAGCTCATGCAGACGACGAGGTCACCCTTTTTGGCGTTCTGCCTGACCCAGGCGGCGGCACCCTCGAGGCCGTCCACCACGACACTGCCGGGCAGCTTGGCGGCCAGATCCTCGCTCCTGACGCTGCCGTCGTCCTTCTCGCGGCCGCCCATGATGGGCAGCAGCACGACCTGATCGGCGGCACGCAGCACCTTGGCGAAGTCGTCCATCAGCATCTTAGTGCGGCTGTAGGTGAACGGCTGATGCACGGCAATGACGCGGTCATAGCCCATCTCCTTGGCCGTCGCCAGCGTGGCGGCCAGCTCGGTGGGATGGTGGGCGTAGTCATCGACGATGACCGCGCCGTTGCACTCGCCCTTGATCTCAAAGCGGCGGCCCGTGCCGTGGAACTGCTCGGCTGCGCGAACGGCGTCCTCGGGCTTGAGGCCCAGCGGGCGCACGCAGCAGCACATGGCCAGCGCATTGTAAATGTTGTGGTAGCCGGGCACGCCCAGCTTGATGTGGGCGAAGTGCTCACCCAGCTCGAGGACATCGAACTCAAAGAAGCCGGGCTTGTACTCGCCGATGTTGACGGCGCGGAAACGGGCCTCCTCCTCGATGCCGAAGCTCAGGACCGGACGGTCAATGGAGTTCACGACGTCCATCGTGTTCTTGTCGTCCATGTTAAAGACAACGGTGCGGGACAGCAGCGCAAACTTCTGGAACGCCAGCTTGAGCTTGCCCATCGTACCGTAATATTCCAGATGGTCGTTGTCAATGTTCAGGATGACGCCCACCGCGCAGGTCAGATGCAGGAAGGTCTCGTGGTACTCACAGGCTTCGATGACAACGCTCTGGCCGCTGCCGGCCTTGCCGTAGCCGCCGATCAGGGGCAGCTTGCCACCGATGACCGCCGCCGGATCCCTGCCCGCCAGCTCCAGCATTGTGGTGATCATGCCGGTGGTCGTCGTCTTGCCGTGGGTGCCTGCCACGCCAATGCTCTGGGCATGGGTACGGCTGATGTAGCCCAGCATGACGCTGCGCTCAACGGCTTTGATGCCGCGGGCGCGGGCAGCCTGCAGCTCGGGGTTATCGTCATGGATGGCGGCGCTGTAGACCACAAGGTCCGCGTTGCCGACGTTGGCGGCGTCATGCCCGATGCAGACGCGCACGCCGAGGGCACGCTCGGCCTCGGTGTTTTTGGTTTCCTCGACGTCAGAGCCGGTGATGGCATAGCCGCGGCTGTGCAGGATCTGGATCAGCGGATAGGTGCCGGAGCCGCCGCAGCCGATGAAATGGATCGTGCGGACGCCTTCGAGCAGCTTGGGGTCATACATACTAAAAACCATAACAGTGGTCACCTCAAAATTTATCCGCTGCCGTAGGGGATGGCACGCGGTATACTTAACTATATTACGGAGTAATTATACTATTTTTCTGCAACAAAATAAACACTTTTTTTGAAATTGCAGCCTGACCGACCAATTTTTGGGTAAAAGGCACAAATTCATGGAGCCAAAACACAGCAATACGTCGAGGGTGCCGCTTGCGCCGCGGCCTTGGCGGCACAAAAAACTTTTTACGGTACGATAAACGCCGCCCTTGCTCTGTGATTTTTCTGGCTTTTTCCGGCGCCGCCTGCTATAATGAAGAAAAACCGCAGGAGGGATGCAGAATGGCAAAGCTGATTTGGGGCATTGACCCGCTGGCCGTGTCACGGCTGGGACGCACGGCGAAAAAGCCGCCGTTCACGAAAAAGGAGCTGGCGCGCATCGGCATTCCGGCGCACAAGATTCCCCGCGTGCAGGAGGAGCTGGCGCGATTGACGGCAGATAAGACCCTGACCCGGGAGGAATTGGGGAGACTGGCGGAGGAAATCAGCTGGCTTTTGCTGTGAGCTTGCCTTCCCCCTCGGGGGAAGGTGGCCGAGGCCCCGCCCGAGGCCGGATGAGGGCGAAGTCGCCGCCATTGCTCCATAAACTGGCAGCCTCGGCAAGGTTTGCCCTCATCAGTCAGCGGGCGGGGCCGCTGACAGCTTCCCCCTCGGGGGAAGCCTTTTTTCGCAAACTGCCCTTGTTCCCTCCCGCAACCTATGCTATAATAAGCGTATCGTGCCAAATTCATCCGGCGCGGTGGGAAAAACGCTTTGTGTGGCAGCCAGCCATGCGGAAGGAGTAACGTAATGAAGAACAGTGAAAAGACCCTTGACATGATCGTGAACCTGTGCAAAAACCGCGGGTTCATCTATCCGGGCAGCGAAATCTACGGCGGCCTGGCCAACAGCTGGGACTACGGCCCTCTGGGTGTCGAGTTCAAGAACAACGTCAAAAAGGCATGGATGAAGAAATTCGTGCAGGAAAGCCCCTACAACGTCGGGCTGGACGCTGCCATCCTGATGAACCCCCAGACCTGGGTGACCACCGGCCACGTGTCCAGCTTCTCGGACCCGCTGCTGGACTGCCGCGCCTGCAAGAGCCGCCACCGCGCGGACAAGCTCATCTCCGAGTGTGAGCAGGGCAAGGGCGTGGACGTCGATGCCATGACCTTTGACGAGATGGACGAATTCATCGCCACCCACCCCGAGGTCGTCTGCCCCGTCTGCGGCAAGCATGACTTCACCCCCATCCGCAAGTTCAACCTGATGTTCAAGACCGCCATCGGCGTGACCGAGGATAGCTCCTCTACCTGCTATCTGCGTCCCGAGACCGCGCAGGGCATCTTTGTCAACTTTGCCAACATCCAGCGCACCACCCGCCGCAAGCTGCCCTTCGGCGTGTGCCAGGTGGGCAAGGCTTTCCGCAACGAGATCACCCCGGGCAACTTCACCTTCCGCACCCGTGAGTTCGAGCAGATGGAGTGCGAGTTCTTCTGCAAGCCCGGCACCGATCTGGACTGGTTCGCTTACTGGAAGGATTACTGCGAGAACTGGCTGCTGAGCCTGGGCATCAAGAAGGAGCACCTGCGCCTGCGTGACCACGAGCCCGCAGAGCTGGCCTTCTACAGCCGCGCTACCACCGACATCGAGTACGCCTTCCCGTTCACCGACTGGGGCGAGCTGTGGGGCATTGCAGACCGCACCAACTACGACCTGAGCCGTCATCAGGAGGCCTCCGGCAAGAGCCTCGAATACTTCGACCCCGAGACGAACGAGCACTACATCCCCTACGTCATCGAGCCGTCTCTGGGCTGTGACCGTGTGGCGCTGGCTTTCCTGTGCGAGGCCTACGACGAGCAGCACCTCGTGGACGCCAAGGGCAAGGAGGACGTGCGCACCGTGCTGCACCTGCACCCCTATCTGGCACCGTTCAAGTGCGCCGTGCTGCCCCTGTCCAAGAAGCTGGGCGACAAGGCGATGGAGATCCGCAACGAGCTGGCCAAGGACTTCATGGTCGACTACGACGACGCCGGTTCCATCGGCAAGCGCTACCGCCGTCAGGACGAGATCGGCACCCCGCTGTGCATCACCGTGGACTTCCAGACCGTCGGCGACGACAAGGTCGAGGCCGACGGCTGCGTGACCGTCCGTGACCGCGACACGATGGAGCAGGTCCGTATGCCCATCAGCGAGCTGCGCGACTACGTGGCCAAGAAGGTTGCGTTCTGATTTAGCAGCGTTATAAAGTAAAAAATCTGCCTGCACTGATTGTGCAGGCAGGTTTTTTTGTTTGTGGAAAACGGTAAACGGCCTGATGTGAGAACCGAACCGGTTTACCCTACCTTCTCCACCGTCACACTGTTGACGGTGACACTTGCGTCGTCCAGCGTGTGGACGGCGGTGCGCCAGTAGTGGAGCATCTCGGTGGCCGTAAACTCAAAGGTCATTTCGTTCGGGTCGATGCCGGTGAAGTCGATGTCCAGCTTGTAGGTCTCCTGATTGATGAGGCCGTACCGGGCGTAAATATAGCTGTGGTCAAAGCCGCTGCCGGTCAGCGTGACGCGGTAGCGCCCGGGGAAAAGCGTCCATTCCTCGGTCATCATCTCGCCGTTCATGCCCAGAACAATGCCGTCCGCCGCCAGAAAAAGAGGGTCAACATCCGACTTTGTCAAATCCATCGTGTGGGCGGGCACTTCGGGCGCAGGCTCCTCCTCGATGCCGTCAATCGGCTCGACGCTGCCAATGAGGATGCCGTCTAGCCGATAATAGTGCAGGTCGAAGCTGTTCCGCGCCAGCTCGTCTTCATCGATAAAGGCGTAGAGTGTGTCGGCGGAAAGCTCGTTCAGCTCGCCCGGCAGCGTGACCGCGGCCAGGTTGCCGTCCATGTGCGCCATGTAGAAGCTGTTGGACGTCCAGCCGTGGTCGGCGGCAAAGTCGACCAGATCCCAGAACTCGTCATGCTCAAAGTCGAACGTTGCAAAGGCCAGATGGCTGTATTTGCCGCTTGCGGCAATGTCCTCCCACGCGGGGTCGGTCAGCAGGGACTTGTTCTCGTAGCGGAAATCGTAGTAGTGGTAGTCCGTCCAGCGGTTGAACAGCTCCCCGCGCTGGCCCCAGCCCTGCGCCACAGCACATACGGCCAGCAGCAGAGCGGGCACCGCGCCCTTTTCCCAGAACCGCAGCACTAGGCCACAGGCCGTGACGGCCAGCAGCATGCCCGCCAGCCACGCAAGGCGCGCGCAGGAGGAGAACATGGCCCAAAAATCCATCAAAAACTGCGGAATGGGCACGGTGAACAGCGTCCTGCCGCCCACCGTAATCGCGTTGCCGCCCGCGGCAATGAGGTCGAGCACCAACACGACAAGACCCGCAGCCACCCAATCGTGGTGCGCGGCAAAGAATTTCTCTGCCTTGCGGGCGTTGCAGACCATGCTGAAAATTGCCAGCACTACGGCCCAAACCGCGCCGACGCCCATGTAGACGTTCTGCTCCCAGCCTGGCGCGTACCACGGCACAAACAAGCCGAGGTAGTCCGCGCCGCTCAAGTACCCGTTGGAGTAACCCGCAAAGTTGACAGCGAACGCACCGAGCAAAACCAGCTCTGCCAGCGCGGTCACGCAAAATGCAGCAACAGGCAAAACCACCGCCGCCGGGCCGCGCTTTTGCAGGGCGCGGCGCACCGCGTATCCCACAAGCACAAGACCGACCATGGGCAGATAATACAGATGGATGCCCGCACAGAGCAGCCCCATGCCGCCCCAGAGCAGGCAGGCGCGGCGGGTCGTGGGCATTATTTCATCACTGCGCAGCCAGAGGTAGAGCGCCAGCAGCACAAGCCACGTAGCGGCCAGCGCCTCGTGCGCGAAGGTGCGCATCGTCAGCGCCGGGAACAGCACCAGCACCCCCGCGCCCGCCACGCTGCCCCACAGCTTGGCCTTTTGGTCGGGTTTCACGCCGCCGAACCGCGCAATGACCGCCTGCGCCAGGCCGCCCTGCAGGGCATAGCAGAGCAGCCCCCACCAGCCGAAATACTGGAACCGCGTGGGCAGAATCCCGCCCAGCAGCTTAAAGAACAGCGCCGCCAGCGGCAGAGAGTCCGTGAACAGCACGCTGGTGCGGAACGGGTAGATCGCGTTGTAATTCGCGCCGATGTAGGGCAGATGCACCGGGCTGCGGCGGAAAAGCTCCCACCCCAGATAGTGCTGGATCGGGTCGGGGCTGAGGCTGTTCAGGATCCAGTCAACGCTCGTCGGGTCAAGCACCCGCACGCCGTAAACAGCCAGAAAGACCAGCACCCCCAGCAGTGCGCCGGTCAGCGGCCAGCGGTATTTTTTCAATGCTTTCATCTGACTTTCAGCGGACAAAGGTCGTGGACAGCGTGGTGGACCAGCTCTCGCCCTTCTTCAGGATCGCGGCGCAGGGGCGCTGCTCCCAGTCGATGGGGCCGTTTTCCTCGCCGGGCAGGCTGTGCCACGGCTCAATGCAGATAAAGTGCAGCGGTTTCTTGGGCGCGGACCAGATCAGGGTGTACGGGAAGTCGGAGACATCGCAGATGACGCTGCGGCCCGTGTCCTTTTCGATGACAGAAACATGCGCACTGCGCAGGTTGACCATGGCGTGGCTGTCGTTGTCAAACAGGTCGTCGGTCAGTTGGATAGCCTCGACGTTGCGGGCCAGGTAGTAGCTCTGGCCGTTGAGCAGACCGTTGGGCTGAGCACTGACGCAGAGCGGCGACTCGACGCCGTCAAACCGGATCTCGTAGTCCTCGGTGACGTGGCGGTCATCGAAGGGCAGCGCAAAAGCCGGATGGTAGCCAATGCCGAAGCAGAGCTTGTCCTCGACAGGGTTCTCGACGGTCAGCGTGTGGTGGACGGTCTCCCCCTCCAGCGTGAAGGTGGAGCGCAGCACGAAGGCATACGGCCACTTGGGCAGCGTCTCGGCGTTCGCGTGCAGCTCAAACTCCAGCAGATTGTCGGCGTGATGGGTCATCGTGTGCTCGACATCGCGGGCAAAGCCGTGCTGACCGCCTGCGTACTCCACACCCTTGGCCAGCATTTTGCCGCCGGTCAGCTTGCCTGTGTACGGAAAAAGAATCGGCGCATGACGTTTCCAGACCGCAGGGTCGGCCTGCCAGAGCAGCTCGGCCCCGGTGGGCTTATGGATGACACTGACCGGCTCGGCACCGTGGGAGTCGACAGTCAGGCGCAGAATGTCGTTTTCAATACTGTATTGCATGGGGAGTCCTCCTTTTTAAATATACAAATTGTATAGTATACAGACTGGAGATGCTAAAAAGCCTTCCCCCGCGGGGGAAGGTGCTGAACGAAGTGAAGCGGATGAGGGGCAAGTGTGCCGCAGTGACTCGTGAACGGGTAGTGTTGGGAAGCCTGGCCCTCATCAGTCAGCGGGCGGGGCCGCTGACAGCTTCCCCCGAGGGGGAAGCCTTATTGTATCAAAGCGGCAGCAGCTGCAGCAGCATACCCGTCGCAGCGCCGACAGCCCAGAGCAGGCCGGTCATGAAAAGGTTCTGCTTCCAGCTGGGGTTGACGCGCCAGAGCACAGCCAGGCCGACGCCCGCACCGGCGGTCAGGCCGGCGAACAGGCTGCCGAAGCTGATGGCTCCCTGCACGTAGAGCTGGGCCAGCAGCACGCTGACCGCGCAGTTGGGCACCAGGCCGACCAGCGCCGTCAGCATCGGCTGGAAGATGCCCATGCCGGACAGCGCCGCCGTGATGGGCTCCTCGCCGAAGCCCTCAAACAGCAGACTGATGATAAAGCTGAACAGTAGGATGAACACGAAGATTTCCAGCGTGTGGCGCAGTGCCGCCATAAAAATGCTGCTCGATTCCTCATGTTCCTCGTGGCAGTCGACGTCGTCGGCATGGCCCTCGTAGCCGCCGTAGAGGGAGTGCGGCAGGACGTGGCGCAGCGGGATGTCCAGCAGCCAGCCGCCCACGATGGCAAACGCCACCTTGCAGGCCAGCAGCAGCACGAGCGTGACCCACTGGGACGGCTCTGCCGCCAGCAGCGGGATAGCCTCGTCACTGGTCGCGATGAACACCGCCAGCAGCGTACCGGGCGTGATGACCCGGCTTGCGTACAGGTTGGAGGCCACCGCACTGAAGCCGCACTGCGGCACACAGCCCAGCAGCGCACCGGGGATGAACCCCCAGCGCCCGCCGCCTGCGAGGGCCCCCTCGATGCTCTCACCGTGATGGCGTTCGAGCCACTCGATCAGCAGGTAGGCCAGATACAAAAACGGCAGCATTTTCACGCCGTCGATCAATGCGTCCAGAAGTGCGTCTAAAAACAATTCCATGAATACCTCTCTATATAAATGGGTCACTGAAAGCTGCGCAGCAGGCGGACCGCCGGGCGCACAGCCTTATCCGGAATGCGGGCGCGGAACCGCGCCACCGTGCGGGACGAGAACGGCACCGCGTCGGTGAAGCTCTCGAACCCCAAAAAATATTGCAGGTAGGGGCTTTCCTGCACCAGCGCCACGACCTCGCGGTCCGACGCCGCATAGTGCAGCTGGATGATCCGGCAGCCCAGCGCCACACGGGCGGGCAGCGCCACCTTGCCGCCGGGGGCAAACAGCGCACTGTAGGCTTTTTCAAAGCCATCCCAGTCGATGGCGGCAGCCAGCCGCACCCAGCGGTTGGCGTTGCACAGCTCGCCGTGGTAGGGCGGCAGATAGTCGTAGATCGACATCTGTTTTTCGCGTGCACGGTACATTGGGGATCCCCTTTCCTAACATCATTCTGTGCTGCCTTAACGCTGCATCAGCGGGAAGAACAGCGTAATGACCAGCCAAGCGGCCTGATACAGCACAATGCCGATCAGCGGCAGCGCGACAATGCCGCCGGTCAGCGTCATCAGCACACCCACCGCGGTGCTGGCCAGCACCGAGAGGGTCAGCGCGTAGGAGGCGTACTTCTCGCCCTGGGCGGCCCCTGCGGCAGCGACCAGACCGCCGACCAGACTGCGGAAGCTGCCCAGATGCAGCATACTGCCCTCACTCTCGGGCAGCCAGGCCACCGCCGGGGCAACAGCCTCGTGCTCGGCGCCGGACAGCACCTTGACCGATCCGGTGGGCAGGCCGTAGGCAGTCTCCAGCAGCCGGACATCACAGTTGAAGTCGTCGCAGTCCACAACAAGGTACATTCCCGTGCGGTGCACGAGCTCCAGATCCGCGGCGATCTTGGGGTCGCTCTGGTACGCAATACGGAACATGGCGTACAGCTTGCCCGCCACTGCCATATACACGATGCGGCGCTGGTTCAGCGTGTAGTGCTGCTCATATTCCTGGCTGGGCACCTTGATGCCGTAGTCCATCATCATGGCGCGGTTGCCCAGGATCACGCGCTCCTTGCGGATCCAGCCCATATAGCCCTTGCCGGGCACAGCCTGACGATCCGTGACCTTTTCCAGCAGGCTCTTGCTGGCGACCATGCCGGTAAAGAGCTTGTTCAGCGTCGAGTCCGTATCGGCCAGCATCGAGGCCGCATAGATAATGGCGGTGTCAATGTGCTCCATCTTAACGGGATGGATGTCCCGCAGCGTGACGCACCCCTCCGGGAAGAGTTGGCGCGACGTGGCCTGCACAACATTGATGCGGCCCAGCTGACGGATGTCCCGCCAGCCGGGGATGACCGCGCCGACCTTGTAGGCGCGCTGCTGCATCATGCGGGCCGGCACCGCCGACATCAGCGTACCGGCCAGCGGCGCGGCCAGGCAGAACAGGCTGGTCATGGCCGTGGCCGCCGTGGCTGCGCTTTTGGACGTGATAAGCGTGAACAGGAAGGCCGCCAGACCGCAGCCGCCCAGCAGCCAAACAAACTGCTGCTGGTTCTTATCGCTGGTGCCGTGGGCGGCACTGTTGGTCAGAAAGCTGCGGAAGATCTGGGTCGGGCGGGTGACGAGCACGCAGGGATGCGGCTCGGACAGCCCCTGCGAGATCGCGCGCAGGGCTCCGGCGTCCTTCAGGCGGTAGGCAACGGCGTAGCCGTCCTGCCCGCTGACGCTCTCAAAGGCATCGCAGACCGTGGCCGCGTTCAGGGCGTGGCCCGCCGCGTTCATGCAGAGCATCAGCGCTGCCGGACCGGCCAGCATCAGCGTGCCGTCGGTGTAACCGCCGGTGGCCAGAACGGCCAGGCACTGCACCGCAGCACCCAGCGCCGGTAAAATCGAAAGGCTGTCCGGCGAGGGGGTCTTGCCCAGTCCCCTGAAGCCGTCCAGAAAAGTCCGCCAGTTGACGGCGCAGCTGACCAGCAGCAGCACGAGCAGCGCCGCCGGGTAGACCATGGGGTCGTTCAGGGCGGCGGGGCGTACCGGCAGCAGTGCCAGCACGATCATGACAAGAGACATTGCACCCGAGACGATGCAGGCAATGCCCGCCCGGGCACGCTTTTTCGCCAGCAGAGCGCGGATCGCCGGGGCGTCCTCGGCACGCTCATACTCGCGGCTGTGGGGCACGGGGATCTCCGCTGTGTCAAACGGGGAGGCGGCGTTGTCCTCAGTCTCGTCGTCGGCGCGGCCCGTCAGGCGGGCAGCGGCCTTTTTGACCTCTGCCGCCGTCGGGATGCGGGCGCGGGTGCGGGTGGCTGCGGGGTCATCCGCCAGCGAGTCCGTCAGCCGCGCCGCAGCGCTGTCATAATCGCGCGTGTCCCCTGCCGGCTGCTGCGTGTTGATGGCCGCGGCGATGCCGTTGACAAAGGAGGCCGTATCCGGCGCGGCGGATGCCGGTTGGTTCAGGTTCTGGGTGTAGCCGCTGTGGGCGGGCTGCGCCGGGGCCGGGTCCAGCCTTTGGGTAAAGCCGGTGTGCGCCGGGGCGGACGGGGCCGTCCCGGAGGCACTGTTTTGGGTATAGCCGGAATGCTCCGGGGCCGTCGGCGTCAGGTGGATGTTCCCGGTCAGCGTGTTGACCAGCGTGTCCACGTCGTCCCACTGGCGGGGCACGGGCCACTGGCCGTTGCCGTCGTGCTTCGCCCAGGAGGACTCATCAACGGCAGCCGACTCGTCATAGGCATCCGCCGCGGGGGGCGTCTGCACGGGCGCTGCGGGCTGCACCGGCGCGGGAGCCGGGCGGCGCTGCGGGCGCACGGCGTTGTAGGCGGCCATAAAGTCCTGCGTGCTGTCCACGGGGACGGCGTCCAGTCCGCCGATCTGCATCGTGTAGCCGGTGGACGTCTGGCTGCGGGGCGTCTCGATGGGCTCGCCCACAGGCTCCCCGCTGCGCTGCGGCACAGGCTGCGGCGGCGGGGCCTTCTGGATCTTCTGGCCGGGGGTGAACTCCACGGTGTTCTTCTTTTTGCGGTAGATCGTGCCGGTCATGCCGGAGGGCGACGGTGCGGACGGGTGGTTTTTGGCATAGCCCACCGTGCCCTGGATGATCTCCACGGTATGGCCGCTCTCCTCCGCGGCGCGGCGGGCCGGGCGGGTGTACTTGCTGCGCCAGACCTCCTGCGTGGAGGTTTCCTCCTGTGCAGGCGGCATGGGCGGCTCCGGCTGCACAGGCACAGCTGCCGCAGAGGGCGTCTGCACAGGCACGGCAGCTCCCGGGCGGTACGGGGAAGGCTCCTCGGCGCGCTCCTCGGGGATCATCAGCTCCTCGGTCTCCTCCTCGCGGTCAAACAGGCTGCCGAAGAAGCCGTGCTTTTTCGCAGCGCGGGCGGGCTGGGCCGGGGTCGGCTCAAGCTCGGCATCGGGGTAGTACTCCTCCTCGGGCTCCGCCTGCCCGACGGCTCTGCCGCCGCCCATCGTGACGTTGATAGGCTCAAAGGCACCCGTATCCTCGGCGTGCTTTAAGCCGAACAGGCTGCGTTTCTTCTTGCCGGGCTCGTGCAGGCGTCCGTTTTCATCGGGCACGACGGCCACCGAGGTGCCGAAGAATCGCTTGAACTCGTTCTTGCCCTGGTCCAGCGACTCGGCATCGCCGCCGGGGGCCATCTTACCGAGAAAGCCCTTGATGATGCCGGTGCCGGTGGTGTCCCCGCTGAAGGTCTGCGTGCCGGTCTTGTCCACCGTCGGCAGCGGCTGCTCCGGCGGGCGGGTCGTCCGTGCGTCGGGCTGCACCGGCTGCGGGTCAGGCTGCTGCGCCGGGGTATACGGGCGCGGCTGTGCCGGGGCGGGCGCAGGCTGCGACACCGGCTTTTGCAGCAGGTCGTCCAGCGCGTCTCCCTCCGGGAAGGCGAGTTTGTCCTCGGGCAGCGGCTCGTCAGGCAGCGATAAAATGCCGACGCTGCGCAGGATCTCATCGACCTGGTGGTCGGTGACGCTGTCCCGCAGACCGGCCTGCGCCTGCTGCATATTCAGTTCTTCCAGGATCCGGTCAACCGAATCATTGGTACGTTTGCTTGGCATGTTGATTCCTCTTTAGTAAAAGGACGGCTTTCCTGCCCCGCTCTCCGGGGGCCAGGTGGAATTTAGGCAATACCGCATAATTCTAAGTGCCGATACGGCGAGCGAGGTGCGGCAGCTGCTAAGCCAAAAGCGCAGATAATACTTTGTGTATTATCGAGCATTTTGGCAACGCAGATGCCGTGCCGCAGCCGCCGGAGCGGTGCTTAAGCCGTAAGGCGGGAATTATGCGGTGTTGCCTTTACTTCTTTGCAAGACGGCGGCGCATGACATCATAGCACAGGATGCCCGCCGCAACGCTGACGTTGTAGCTGTCAACGCCGGTAGCCTGGCCGGGGGCCATCTCCAGCGTGACGGCAGCGTCACACAGCTTGCGGGTCAGCGCACCGGGGCCGCCGCCCTCACTGCCCAGGACCAGCGCCACCGGGCCGGACAGGTCCGTTTTTGCCAGCGGGGCACCGCCGAGGTCCGCGCAGTAGACGAAGATATTGTGCTCCTTGATCGTGCGGATAGCCTGGGCCAGGTTGGACACGCGGGCAATGGGCAGACGGGCCGCAGCACCGGCACTGGCCTTCATGACCGTGCCGGTCACGCCGACGCCGCCGCGCTTGGGGATGACCACGCCGTGCGCACCGCACAGGTAGGCGGAGCGCACGATGGCCCCCAGATTGTGCGGGTCCTCGACGCCGTCGCACAGCACCAGAAAGGGCTGCTCGCCCCTGGCCTCGGCGGCGCGGAACAGATCGTCCAGCGCGGCGTACTCGACCTCGGCGGCGCGGGCGGCCACCCCCTGGTGGTCCGGCGTGCCGCACATTTTCTGCAGCTTATTGCCCGGCACCCGCTTGACCACCGCGCCGCTCTCCTTGGCCAGGGCTGTGTAGTAGCCCGCCACGGCCTGGGGCATCGTGTCCGTCAGGTAGACCGTATCCACCGCGCCGCCGCTCTTGAGCAGCTCTGTTACGGCATTCTTGCCCCACACAAGGGTATCGGTGCGCTCGGCGCGCTCAGGCGCCTGCTCGCGGGCGAATCTTTCCATAGCATCCTCCATCTGGCTTGTAAAATCGGCCATAAGCCGACAGTAACCGACTATGCTTTATAATCAGATAACAGTATAACACAAAACGGGGGCATTTGTCATCTTTTTTTACAGCTTTTGGGCGCACGCGGCGGCAATTTTACAAGTTTGCCGGGCAAAATGCGCCAAAAGTGCAAATGCCTTTTGCACCTTGTCGAAACAGCGCTGTTTATACAAAGCGTAGAGGACGCACCGCTTTTCCACCTGTTGAAAACTCTGTGGAAAGTGTGCAAAACCTGCTTTGTGATGGGCTTTTCCACCGTTTCCACAGAGTTTTCAACAGCCGTTGTGGAGAAATTTTCCACATAACAGCCCGGATAAACCGCGCTGTCAATCTGGAATAATGCCGATTTTGGCCGTTTTTCCGCCCCGTTCCCTGACAGAATTTACAAATTTGCCACAAATTCCGCAGGTTTTGCCCCATGGTGACAAAAGTACATCCTCCGCAGCGAAAAAACCTGTTGATTTTTTGTCAAAGTCAGGTTATAATAAGCTTGATGGCGCACCGGACCTCGGTACGTCAACCACTGATAACGTTTTACGTGGAGGTATGAACTATGCTGGTAAATGCTACCAATATGCTGCTGAAAGCGCGCGATGGCCACTATGCAGTCGGTCAGTTCAACATCAACAACCTGGAGTGGACCAAGAGCATCCTGCTCACTGCGCAGGAGATGAACTCCCCTGTCATCCTCGGTGTCTCTGAGGGCGCAGGCAAATATATGACGGGCTTCAAGACCGTGGCTGCCATGGTCAAGGCCATGGACGAGAGCCTGGGCATCACCGTTCCCGTTGCCCTGCATCTGGATCACGGCACCTATGAGGGCGCGAAGGCCTGCGTTGCCGCCGGCTTCACCTCCATCATGTTCGATGGCAGCCACTACTCCATCGACGAGAACGTCGCCAAGACCACCGAGCTGGTCGCGCTGGCCCATGACCACGGTCTGTCCATTGAGGCCGAGGTCGGCTCCATCGGCGGCGAGGAGGACGGCGTCATCGGCATGGGCGAGGTCGCTGACCCCGCTGAGTGCGCCAAGATCGCTTCTCTGGGCATCGACTTCCTGGCTGCCGGCATCGGCAACATCCATGGCAAGTACCCCGCCAACTGGAAGGGCCTGGACTTTGTCGCGCTGGACAAGATCCACAACGCCACCGACAACATTCCTCTGGTCCTGCACGGCGGCACGGGCATCCCTGACGAGATGATCAAGAAGGCCATCTCCCTGGGCGTCTCCAAGATCAACGTCAATACCGAGTGCCAGCTGAGCTTTGCCGATGCTACCCGCAAGTACATCGAAGCCGGCAAGGATCTCGAGGGCAAGGGCTTTGACCCCCGCAAGCTGCTCGCTCCCGGCGCAGAGGCCATCAAGGCTACCGTCCGCGAGAAGATCGAGCTGTTCGGCTCCGCCAACAAGGCTTGATTTCCTAGCTGCTGCTTAAAATAAACACCACCGCCCGCAGGTATGGTTTAGCACCACGCCTGCGGGCGATTTTTTATTTAAATTCATCTTTGTGGCTCTGGAAAAATTCCCACGTTGCCCGCACGTTTTCCAGTTCCGTCCAACGCTTTGTTGCGATAGGCTCGCTGTCCAAATCGTAAATCCGCGCTCCCGGCATGGCCAGCAAAAACGGCGAGTGGGTCGCTATGACAAACTGGCAGTTGTAAAACCGCGCCGAATCGTGCAAAAACTGTGCCAGCTCCAGCTGCCGCTCGGGTGAAAGGCTGTTTTCAGGCTCATCCAGCAAATACAGTGCGTCCTCACGAATGCGCTCGCTGAACACGGCCAGCGCGCTCTCGCCGTTGGAGCGGGTGCGCACATTGGCGGGCAGCGTGCGGCGTGCCATCTGGGACTGGCTGTATCGCCGCGCGGCGCTTACCTGCTTGAGCCGGTCATAGTCCTTCATGCCGTGCATCTGAAACTTTTCCCGCCGAAGGTCGTTGTAATCCGCAAACATCTGCTCACGCCGCATGTCCACGCCATCGTTCAGCGCCCGCAGATCGAGCATATAATCAAACACATCGTCACTTGTCAAAATCATGCTGCCCGTGGGTATGGGGCGCATAGTCCGCGGCTCACACAGGCGCGCATAATCGTCAAAAAAAGGCGTGCGATTATACTCTGCGCGGCGGTAAAGCCGCAGGGCATCGGCCATTACATTTAATAAGGTCGTCTTGCCGCTGCCATTGCCGCCGTACAGAATCGTGATCTCAAGAAAATCCAGCTCGGGCAGCGTGCGGCCCTCGAACAATCCAAACGGATAGTACGAGTCATAACAGGTCTGCCTCGCGCGCGGGCTGAACGCCATGTACTTCGCTTCTTGTGCCCGGTCTGGGAACCGGAACCCGGAAAGATATACCATAATCGCTCCTCCTGCCCCCATTGTAACACAGTTGTGCGCGTTTGCATAGCGTGGGGCAGGAGGTGTTTTTATATGTCCAAAGGCAGTATACTGATCTATACCTCTGCTGCCGGGCAGGCCGCGCCGCTGCCCGGCGTGACCCTGACCGTAACGGATGCGGGCGGCAGCGTCCGCGCCCGGCTCGTCACCGATGCGGACGGCTTTGCCGAAGCCGCCGACCTGCCCGCCCCCGATGCCGCCTACAGTCTGGACGCCGCCAACACAACGGTGCAGCCCTACGCAATCTACCGCATTGAAGCTGCATTGGACGGCTGGCAGCCCCTTGTGCTGAACGGCGTGCAGGTCTTTGACGCCCAGCAGACCGTGGCGCGGCTGAATCTGCTGCCCGCAGGGGCGGCCCCCGCTTCCGCCGTCAGCCGCACGGGGGAGGTCGAGACCGACATCGTCACGATCCCGCCGCACACCCTTTTTGCCGGGAACGGCGGCAGCGGCCCTGCGCCGGAGGAACTGCTGCCCGGCAGCGTGCTGAACCGCATCGTCGTGCCGAAGAAGATCACAGTACACTTGGGCAAGCCGTCGGCCAACGTCCGCAACGTAACGGTCAGCTTCCAGTCCTATATCGCCAACGTCGCGTCGAGTGAGGTCTACCCTACCTGGGATAGCGCACCCGGCACACAGCGCACTTCTATTTAAAAGCTCCACCGCAGCTCTATACGGCGTGTGCCGTCCTGCGGCGGGTAAACGGTAATGCTTTGCAGCAGGGCCGCGGCCTGGTCCTGCGTCAGCTGCTCCGGCGCAGCGGCATAGCGGGACAACTGCTTTTCGACAAGCGCCTCGGCGTCGCACAGCGACCAGTAGGGCTGGCCCGGGCAGGCGGTCTTGCTCCGGCGCGCCGTGCGGCAGCGGAAGTACCGCCGCGCCGCCGCGCCGGTCAGCTCCATCTTGCCTCCGCAGACACCACACCGGACAAGCCCGGCCAGCGGGTGGCGCGCTGCCGCTGTCTGTCCGCCATGCGCCGCCAGCCGCGCCTGCACCGCTGCAAAATCCGCCCGGCTGATGAGCGGCACGTGGGTGCCGGGTACGATGATCCAATCCTCCCGCGGCAGGCGGATGACTCTGCGGGACTTGTAATTCAGCTTGCGCACGCGGCCCTGCTCCAGATCGCCTGCGTAGGTCTGCGTGGACAGAATGCGCCGCACCGTTGCCTTGCACCACAGCGGCGCGGGCGTGGGGCGCGGCTGGCCAGCACTGACCGCGCGGTAGGCGGACGGCGGCGGCACGCCCTGCGCGTTGAGGGTCTGGGCGATCCTGCCCGCGCCGTTTCCCTGCAGGTACAGCGCAAATATCTGCCGCACGACCTGCGCGGCGGGTTCGTCCGGGAGCAGACGGCTGTGATCTTTCGGGTCCTTCCGGTAGCCGTAGAGCGCAAAGCTCGCAATGTAGCTCCCGCTGCGCCGCTTGTGGTCCAGCACAGCCCGCACATTCCCGGACAGATCCTCCAGGTACCACTCATTGATAAGTCCGTTGATCTGGCGTGCCTTTTTGCCTGCCGGGTCGCAGGTATCTACATGGTCCAGCACCGCGATGAACCGCACGCCCCATTCCGGGAACAGCCCGTGCAGATATTTTTCTACCAACTCCATGTCACGGGTGAACCGCGACTGCGTTTTTGCCAGAATGACCTCAAATTTGCCCGCCCGCGCGTCGGCCAGCATCGCGTTGAAGCCGGGCCGCGCACGGTCAATGCCGGAGTAGTCCTCGTCGGTGTATACCCTATAAATGCGGTAGCCGTGGTCCGCAGCCCAGGCCAGCAGCAGCGTCCGCTGGTTGCGGATGCTCTCGGACTCGCGCGCGGTCTTTTCCTCGTCCTCCTTGCTCAGGCGGCAGTAGACCGCCGCCCAGCCCTTACGCGGGGGCATCGGTGCCGCCGTCCTTTGGGCCGCTTATCAACCGCAGTTGTTGTAAAAGGCGTTCAAGGTTTCGCCGCCGCTCCTTTTCGGTTTCCGACTGGAAAAACTCGATAACGGTATACTGCATTCTCACCCCTCCCCTGCTGCATTGTACGCCGCATCCTGCCCAGGCAGCACAAAAGCGGCACAGCCTTCGCCGTGCCGCTTTTTCCTATCGAATCCGACGCATTACGCCATATAAGGCGCAATAAAATCAAACACCGTATCCCAGTAGCTGTCCCCCAGCGCGTACATGGCCTCACCGTGGCCCGCGCCCTCAGCGGTCAGCTCAGCCTTGTTGTCGCCGGGCTTGGCATTGTACAGTGTATCCATCATCTCGTAGGGGATGAAGTCGTCCGCCGTGCCGTGGATGAACAGCATAGGCTTTTCGCAGCGCGCTACCTGCGTAAGGGCGCTCGCCTCGGTGAAGCTATACCCTGCGCGCAGCCTGGCGACACCGCTGGCCGTATACAGAATCGGGAACTCCGGCAGCCCGAACCGCAGCTGCAGCTCACTGGAAAAAATATCCCACACACTGGTGTAGCCGCAGTCCTCCACGAAAGCTTTCACATTGTCGGGTGTGCTCTCCCCTGCCGTCATCATCGTTGTAGCCGCTCCCATTGAGATGCCGTGGACGACGATTTTTGCTTCGGGGTCCTGCTCGATAATATAGTCGATCCATTGCAGGACATCCTTGCGGTCCAGCCACCCCATGCCTACATAGTCGCCCTCGCTCTCGCCGCAGGCCCGCAGGTCGGGTGCGATCACCTGATAGCCAGCTTCATAATAGGGCGCTGCCAACTGCAGCGCGCCTGTGTAGTCACCGCGGTATCCGTGCAGTACAAGGGCCCAACGGTGCGTGTCAGCGGTCTCTGCATTGGCGTAGTAAACGCCGTGCAAGGTCAGGCCGTCGTCCGCGGTCAGGGTCACATCCCGGCCAGGGTGTCCCTTCGTGAAAGTATCGATCTTACTTTTATATGCCGCGCGGTTGTCCTCCATGACCGCCTCAACACTGTCCGCCGGTGCATCCACCTCCAGTGCCACCTCTCGGTCACCACCGTTGCCGCTGCGGCCAATCGCATAATTGACCAGATAATTACTGATAAATACCAGCGCCGCAGCCAACGCAACGACCACTACGCCCGCTGCGATTAGAAGTTTCTTTTTCGTGTTTGCTTTCGTTTTCACTTTGCTTTCCCTTTCTACCATTGCATGATTGCTCAACAATAGTTGCCAGTATACTGCAAAGTTCTTGATTTGTCAACAGCATAAATAAAAAAGTAAAGCCGGGCGCTCTTGCAGGCGTATCGTTTCCTCCTTCCGGTTGCCGTACCCGCTTGCGGCAGTAACAGGCTTTCCGAAGAGTCCCTGTAGGGGCCGGACATGTCCGGCCCGCCGCCTTTCTCTATCGTCCTTTTCCGTTTCCGGCACTCTGCATAAACAAAAAAGCCCTGCTCAAATCTGAGCAGAGCTTAAAGAGAAGCCGGCATCTACCTATTTTCACAGGCCGTTTCCAGCCAACTATCTTCGGCACAAGTGAGCTTAACTTCTGTGTTCGGAATGGGAACAGGTGGAACCTCACCGTCATCGACACCGGCCATTCACATGGCGCTTGTCATGCTTCTCTTTTCTTGAGGATGTACCCTCAAAACTGAATATCGAACTGCTTTCTTAGCAAACAGAGTATCTGATCAAGATGGGGTCAAGCCCTCGACCTATTAGTACACGCTAGCTGAACGGATCACTCCGCTTACACTGTGTGCCTATCAACCTTGTAGTCTTCAAGGGGTCTTACCTGATTGACTCAGTGGGATATCTTATCTTAAGGCCGGCTTCACGCTTAGATGCTTTCAGCGTT
>ERZ1673748.1794-NODE-1794-length-18819-cov-5.895278_pt1 | contig 18819 bp, 19 predicted proteins | sample MGYA00580196_ERZ1673748 | MGnify/ENA primary metagenome ERZ1673748 (study PRJEB41218, sample SAMN15661796) | gut metagenome | host: Homo sapiens | place: Canada: London | collected 2015-08-20/2019-03-30 | study: EMG produced TPA metagenomics assembly of...
CGGAATAGCCGCCGTAGTTGGGCACGTTGCACACGGGGATGCCCTTTTCCTTGGCATAGGCCACGTCCACCACGTTGTAGCCGGTGGCCAGCACCGTGATGAGCTTCAGGTTGGGGCAGCTGTCAATGACCTTCCGGGTCACGGGGGCCTTGTTGATGACGGCGATCTCCGCGTCACCGATCCGGCGGATGGTTTCATCCTCATCGGTCAGGCCGATGCGGTCATAGTATGTCACCTCACCCAAGGCTTCCAGCGGAGCCCAGCTCAGGTCGCCGGGGTTTTCCACGTAGCCGTCTGTTACAATGATTTTCATAGAATGTGCGCTCCTTCGCAAAACGGGATATCCTTTGTTGAAACTTACTGCTTGGGATTATAACCTTGCACCTGCCGGAGTGCAAGCAATTGTTTTCAAAAAAAGTGCTGCGGTTCTTTTGGACCGCAGCACTCTTTTTGAAAATACCATGTCAGTCTGCTTGGCGTTACAGCCGGGTAAAGACGGTGTAGCCGCCCTCGGGGGCGTCAAAGAGGTTGACGCCGGAGATGGGCGTAATGGTCATCTCTCCATAGTCCTTGTTATAGAGGTCAAGGGCGAAAGTCCCATTTCGGAGTTGGTCGCCGCTGTAAAGGCCGAACTGGTAGACCATGCCCAGCTCCGTGGTGCCTAAATAGGTACAGTAGCCGGCGATCTGAAGGGGCGCGTCGATGCTCACGATAACGTCGTTGATCTCCACGAGGCCGTTTTCGTGGATGCTCAGATAGTAGACGCTCTCATAGGAGGCGCCGCTGGCCACGCTGTGATACACATTGGCGCACCACTTTCCGGCGGCGTAGCTGGGTATGGCGTTCCCCTGCGCCGTGATGCAGGCGGGCATATCGTATTTCCTGCCGTTTTTGTCCACGGCGTACACGGTTTCATAGCCGCCGAGGCCGTACTCATAGACGCCGGCCTCAAAGCCCACGATGTCCCGGAAACCGTAGAGCGGGCCGCCGGAGCAGAGGCATCCGTGCCACAGGCCGCCGAAGATGTCGATGTACTCCACCGTGCCCTCCGTGGTCAGGAGGAACACGTAGGGGCAGAAATCCTGTCCGCTGGCGCTGACGAAAATGTCCTGATAGTCGCCGTAGCACCCGGCCACGGGGTATTCCGTATCATACGCGAAGCCGTAGGCTCTGCGGTAGGTCTCGCTGTCCGGGAAATCCCTCGACTGGCTCTTGGTAAAGGAGACCGATACGCCGTCATCGGTAAGCCACGCGGACACGAAAGCGTCCTCGGACTGGGGGCCGCCGTCCGCCCAGTCGCCGGGGCCGGGCTCCACGAGCACCGGCTCATAATACCATCCGTTGCCCCCCGCGATAGAGGCGACAGGCTGGAAGGCGGTGAAGGTGCCGTCCCCGTTGGGGCAGAACCTGGCGAGATCCAGAGAGAAGTTTTCCTCCGCCACCGTCCAGGCCCGGAGTGCCGCCAGATCAATGGCGATGCCGCCGTAGTTTTCATCCTCCGGCGAAAGGCCTCCCGTGCCCCAGGGGGCGTAATGGGAATCGAACTGCCGGGCCGCGCCCCGGCGCAGGGCGGCGATAAAGTCCCCCTCGTCCACGTGGAAGCGGTCCAGAAGCTCCAGGTTGTCCGGCCGCTGGCCGGTCTCAAAATCGTAGTGATACACCGCGTAGTCGATGAGGTCGCTGGTCCAGCCCAACACGCGGATGGAAAGGCTCAGCAGGCTGTCGTTCCAATAGCTCTGCCATGTGACCTCCATGTACTGAGAGTTGGGCGCTTCTCCCGATTCGGCGGCGTCCAGCGTGGCCTGCACGTCATTTCCGAAGCTCTCCATGATCTCCCAGTTGATGGCCTTGGCCTCCGGCGTGTCGGCCTCCAGCTGCGGAACGTGACAGATGTAGGAATATTCCGCGCCGTATTCGTCGGTAAAGGAGTCCTCCTCGTCATAGCCCTCGGAGATGAGGCTGTCATCATAGACCTTTTTCGACACGGACGGTGCGGACGGCCCGGAGGAGCCGGGCTTGGGAACGGGTTTCTTGCCGCAGGCGGTCAGCTGGGCGCAGAGTCCAAGGCAAAGGAGCGCACTCAGCGCCCGGTAAAGGAAGCGATGGTGCTTCATGACTGGTCCCCCTATCTTTTCGATATTTGCTTCCGCTGTGAGCGGCGTCACTGACGCACATCTCTCATAGGCGGACTTTTGTTCTTGCACAACAACATCATACCATGATAGCAGATGGTGAATCAAGAGTGATCTGTGTCAAAACCGCATACAAAAACCGCCTTTTTGTACGTACTGACCGCTGTTTGACCCCGATGGAGCCATCTTGCCCACAAAAAAGAGCAGTCTTGAGATTTCTGTCTCAAAACTGCTCTGCACGGGCCGTATTTCCGATATTACGCCTTGCCCTTGGCGGCGAGGGCCGCCTTGGCGAAGCTGCAGGCGAACAGCAGCCCCGCCAGCAGGGGGGAGGCCCCCAGTCCGGTGTAGAAAAACGCGATGAACCGGTCCGGGGCCACGCCGCTGGACCGTAGCCAGATGCCGCCGGTCATCATCACCGCCATGATGATGAAGGACTTCACATCGAAGAATTTGAGGAAGAGGTGCAGCTCCTCCTCGTAGGCGCTGATGCGGGCCGTGTGTTTGTTCACTAGCCGTCCGAAAATGAAGATCTGGAATACGGTGAATACAACGGCGGACAGCAGATAATTGACGATCGTGCGGTAGGGAGGGCAGGCCAGCAGGCCGATGCGCAGAATGTTGAAGCCCGCCGCGCTCCAGACCAGAGCGGCAATGAGCAGCAGAGTGTTCCGCCTGACCTTCACGGTTGGTTCTCCTTGTGTGATCGAGCGGCGGCCGTGGACGCTTTTTCGGGGCATTCGCCCGCTACGGCAGTTTTAAGCTGATTAAAGGGGTCACAGTTCAGAAAGGGTTGGGCAGTGGTTTGCTTATTCCAAGATGCTTTTTAAAGCTAAGCGGGTGGCTGACTACTTGGACAGAGTTGCCGGTATAGCGAAAGACCAGAGGCAGAAATCCTCGTTGCTCGGCGACCGCGCCCAATTTTAACCAACCCCAACTGGCTTAGGCAGTGCAAGGCGGTACGAATTTCATTATCTGAAAGGACTACACCGGCCTCTTGAGCAGATGCCTTTAGAGATCCACGCCCCATTCCCCGCATAGCCTTAGAAGCCTCAGCCAATTGGCCCAGGAGGAAGAGAAATTCCTCGGCATGTATTCCGGCAGCACGAAAAAAAGCGGTAGTTTGCTGAGCGGAATCCATAGTGACATAGGAGCTTGAGTCAGATCTATGCTGTTCCCAACTTTTTTTCAGTAGAACTGGTAGGGCACTGTATGTAATGATGGACCCTTCGCCAAGACAGGATAAATACTCTAAGTAATTATACAGTTCACGAACATTACCAGGGTATGGGTGATTAAGAAAGACTTCCATAGCCTCGTCCGTTAAGGTGAACGAACTTCCCAATGTGCGCTGAATCGCATGAATTAGAAGCGGAATATCCCCTTTGCGCTCACAAAGCGGCGGTATGGAAAGCGGGAGCGTGCTCAGCCGATAAAACAAGTCTTTGCGAAAAGTCTTCTCTTGAATCATCTCTTCCAAGTCAATGTTACTTATAGCAATTAGGCGCACATCGATAGGAATAACTTTATGACTGCCTAATCGCATAATTTCTTTTTCTTGTATAGCCCTCAAAAGTTTGACTTGAAGGCTTAAACTCATGCATTCGATTTCGTCCAGCAGGAGTGTCCCGCGGTGAGCATATTCGAATAATCCTAGCTTCCCTCCTTTTTTCGCTCCGGTAAAAGCACCCTCTTCATAGCCAAACAATTCACTCTCCAACAAAGAGTCTGGTATGGTAGCACAGTTAACTGCAATAAATGGTTCTTCCCGTCTGGGTGAACTGTTGTGGATTGCTTGAGCGAACAGCTCCTTTCCTGTACCACTCTCACCAGTGATCAGGATTGGCAAGTTAGTTTGGGCCATCTTTTGGGCGAGTGCCTTCGCATTTTCCATGGCGGGGCAGGTTCCAACAATGTCATCAATTGAGCAACGGCTTTTGATAGTGTAATAACAGCTAGTTTTTCTTACCCATTAGAATCACCTCGACCAATTGATGACCAATTATATCGCAAATTTGACCAATTGAAAAGAGCGGGATGGCCAATCTTTTTGCAAATAATGGGAAAAAACGAGAAAATGATGAGGTCTTTTCCAAAAACGCAGGGGACATACTTGGCACAAATATTGCTGTTATTTTTGCCAAGTTGGCACAAGCACAAGAGCGAAACGGCAGATATAATTGCCAGATGTGAGATGCTCACACAGAAAAGGAGGAACAAAAACATGGAACAACAGGAGGGAGCTCGTAGGATTGTGCGGGACTGCATAGGAATCAAACCAGATGATCAAGTCCTGTTAATTACAGATACAGGGCGTCCGCCTGCCGTGGAGCAGGCACTCTATGAAGCTTGTATAGAGGCCGGAGCAATTCCTAAGAGGCTTAGCTTTGATGGCGTACTGAAAGATGGTCAGCCTCCAGAGGCAATTTCTATAGCTATGAAACAGGCAAATGTCGTGATTTGCATTACCACCAGTACGCTTGGATATTCTGCTGCAGCTAAGACATGCACGCAGCAAGGAGGTCGGGTCATTGTAATGACCGAGGCCACAGAGGAGCTTTTAACAAACAAAGCGTTAGAAGCTGATTTTGTCAACCTTCAAGGGCGAGTCCAAGCCGTGATGAAGGCGTTTGACCAGGCAAAAAAGGTCCGAGTCACCACCCAGAAAGGAACAGATCTTTCTTTTCACATTGATGGCCGCACATCTCACTGCTGTAAGGGCACGTGTTTGGACCCCGGTACAATGGCAGCTGTCCCAGATATGGAGGTCTATATCGCCCCAATAGAGAACACGATGGCGGGAACTTTGATTGCTGATGTGATGGGCACCGGAATGGGGCTGCTCACCCAGCCGATCCATTTAGAGATCCAAGACGGAAAAGCCTACAGGATTACTGGCGGCACTCAAGCCGATCACCTGCGGAAAAAGGTTGAAAATATACCAGGAGGCACCGTTGTGGCGGAATTTGCTATCGGCCTGAACCCCTGTGCTACACCGACTGGAAGCATTGTGATCGATGAAGGAATCTATGGCACTGGCCACTTTGCATTGGGCAGCAATACTGGTTTTGGCGGAAATAATGTCTGCCCTCAGCATTTGGACCTGGTCTATGAAAAGCCTACAATTTATCTGGACGAGTCTTTGTTTATGAAGGATGGCGTCCTGACTGAATTATAATGATTCATTCGGAGCAAATAAAGTTCCGTGTGATAAAAAGAAAAATGAGGAGGATTTAGTAATGTTAAAGAAGAGACTGACTAAAATCGCAGCGCTTTGCATCGCATCGACCCTGTTGTTGGCCGGGTGCTCCGGTGGATCAACAAAATCTTCCCCCAATCCTGACAGCGAAAAGGATTCTGCTGCTGCAGCCCCCATTGTGCTGAAATTTAGCGATGTTAATGCCGAACAGTCACCTGCAGGAATATTCTGCCTCAAATTTAAGGAATTAGTGGAGGAACGAACAGAAGGCCGCGTGCAGATTGAAAACTATTTCGGAGGAACTTTAACCGCTAATAACATCGAGGGCACCCAGACTGGTATTGCCGATTTGAGCCAGCATGATGTCAGTGAGGTAACAGATCTGTGCGCAGCCCTGTCTATCTTAGAGGCACCATTCCTTTTTGATAGTGAAGAGGAACTTTTTAAAGTGACGGCTCCTGATTCTCCCATCATGGATCGGCTGAATGAGGAGCTGAGCGGTACAGGTGTACGTCTGCTTGCCACTTATTCTTGGGGCAATCAGAACCTGCTGACTACGAGTAAGCCCGTCTATTGTGAAGAAGACTTGAAGGGAATGAAGATCCGTGTTATTCCCAGCCAAATCTTTATGGAGACCATGTCCGCTATGGGGGCGACTCCTTCTCCCATGGGCTGGAGTGAAGTAGTCACCTCGTTGATCACCAAAATGATCGACGGTACCGGTATGCCGTTCTCTAACATTGTGGATACCGGCTTGCACGAGATCGAGGGGTATTGCATTATGACCGGGCACAACCCCACCCTATCCGGAGTGTTTATCAATGAAGCAAGCTGGAACAAATTGAGCGAGGATGACCAGAAGATCTTGGAGCAGGCCGGTGTGGAAGCGCGCCAGGCAGTCTACGAGAGCTTTGCCGCCAACGAAGAAGCCGCCCGCGCCGCCATTGCTGAGAAGGGCATGGTCATTATCGAGAAGGATGAGCTTTCCTTTGACACTGATGCCATCCGTGATTCTGTCGCGGAAAAGTTCAAAGATGATTGGGGTGACATTTTCCAGGAAATCATGGAGTACCTTGGCAAAGCATAACCAACAGAGGTTCTGACACGGCGGAGCTGTTGAAATGCAAGCAGGTCCGATCTGTTAGTAGGAGGTTGTTATGAAAAAAGTGTTGGATTTTTATGAAAAGATCATTGGCTGGTTGGAAATTGCGCTTAATCTCCTGATTGTTGGGGTTATCGGCTTGCAGATCATCACGCGTTTCTTTTTTAATCTGCCACTGAAGTTTCCGGAGGAGGTTTCCGCGTTTGCCCTGATCGCCATGGTTTTTGTAGGCGTCTCTGTCGTAGAGAGGCACAACGAACATCTGCGGGTAGAGTTTTTGCAGGATCTTCTGCCGACAAAAGGGAAAAAAGCCATGAATATTGTTAGCCGGTTACTAACTCTCGTGCTGACAGGGGGCATTTTGGCGGGAGAATTTCAGCTTTTCCCGCAAATCAAGATGCTAAAAACTCATGCGGCCCGAATTCCTTATGCGTGGTTACACATTGTAATTATTGTTTCTACAATCCTGTGGGCAATTTTTGCTGTGCTGGGACTGCTGAGTGAATTGAGAAAGGGGGAGTAAACCATGCTTGCTATCGTGTTAGTCATGTTTTTGGTTTTGCTGTTGGCAGGATTTCCAATTATTGTATCCATGGGAATCCCAGCGCTGCTCTATGTAATTGTAGAGGGGCTCCCCATTTCCACCATGGCCTATTCTGCATTTCAGGCACTGAACTCCTTCCCCCTAGTGGCCAGTCCATTGTTTGTGCTAATGGGATGCCTTATCAACGAGTTCGGAGAGACTACACGGCTATTTAACTTTTGCCGAGTTCTGATGCGCAATGCAAAGGGCTATACGGCAAAAGTGAATATCATCGTTAGCTTACTCTTTGCAGGAATGTCTGGCGCTGCGGTAGCCGACATTGGTGGATTGGGACAGGTGGAAATCAAGGCTATGGAAGAAGAAGGCTTTTCAAGAGACTATGCCTGCGCCGTAACGGCAGCCACCTCAATGGTAGGCCCCATTTTTCCGCCGAGTATTCCGCTGCTGATATTTGCGGTATTAGCGCAGCAATCCCCTCTGCACTGCTTAATGTCCGGCGCAATTCCTGCCTTTGCCATCGTTGTCTGTCTTTATATCTTTATCTCCTTCCAGTGTCGAACCAAGTTGAAGGGGTATCATGATGAGCATCCTGCCGCCGAAAAGGAAAGCCTTTGGGCGGTCACCAAGGAGGCGGCTCATATTCTTTTCCTAATCCCCGCCATCATTGTTGCTATGCTGGGTGGTTTTTGCAGCCCAAGCGAAGCTGGCGCAGCTGCTGTTATCTACATATTGATTGTCGAAGCGATTAAAGGCAAATTCTCTTTTTCCATTTTGAAAAATGCTATCGTGGGGACGTATAAAACTGTCAGCAATATCTTTATTATTATTGCAGTAGCTTCGTTTTTCACTAAAGTTCTGACATTAGAACATTTCCCTGAAATGGTAACCTCTGCATTCCTGGGCATGGCCGATAACCCGTTTTTAATTTTACTGCTGATAAACCTCTTGGTCTTGTTAGTGGGCATGTTCATGGAGACTATATCGGCTTTGACTATTTTGACCCCCATTTTGTTGCCTGTGGCTGCAGCAATCGGTGTGGCCCCAGTACATCTGGGTGTCATTTTAGTTCTAAACCTGACCATTGGCATGTTGACACCGCCCTTTGGTGTTGGCCTATACACAGTGGCTACCGTGGGTAAGGAAGCTCCGCACAAAGTACTGAAAGAACTCCTACCCCTGTATGTCCCACTGTTGATTGCCTTAATGGTGATTACCTACGTGCCAGAACTCACCATGTGGCTGCCTAGCCTGTTGTAAGCAAAAAAATAAAGAGGACAGGAGCCAAATCTTATGGACATTAAAAAAGTGATTGCTAAATACCCACGTATCCACCTAACCCCGCTTCCCACTCCATTGGAATTCGCACCACAACTGACAAAAATGCTGGGCGGGCCAAAGATATATGTGAAGCGAGATGATTTGACTGCTATCGCTTTTGGTGGAAACAAGACCAGAAAACTCGAATTCCTAATGGCAGATGCAGTAAAGCAAAATGCGGATACAGTTATTACATTAGGCGGTGTCCAGTCTAATTGGGTGCGTCAGTGTGTGGCAGCGGCGAGAAAATTGGGAATGAATAGCGTTGCAGTACTTGAAGGTGAAATGCCGCAGGTTTATCAGGGCAATGTTCTCCTGGATCGAATTTTTGGGGCTCAATTGATTTATGATTCTAATATCACGCAGGAACTGGAAGATCAGGAGATCCAAGGAATATGTCCAATCACGAGCAAGGTTGCAGAAAGTTATCGCCAGAGAGGAAAGCATCCTTATCTTATGCCATTAGGTGGTGCTACGCCCTTGGGAAACTTGGGATACATTAACGCTGTAGATGAGTTAATGTATCAGATGGATGAACAAGGCATTCATGCCGATTACTTGATTGCTGGCACAGGGACTGGAGGAACACAGGCCGGAATCGAATGCGGACTTCGCTTGGCAAACGCATCGGCTAAAATGTTGGGCATCAGTGTTAGCCATCACACACAGCCTAAAGAAGTGGAAATTGCCGCATTGTGTAATACCACTATGGAATTTCTGGGAATTCATGAGCAGCCCTTCACTCCAAACGATATTTCAGTGAACTATGATTATGTCGGTGAAGGATATGGAGCAGTAACAGATGCGGCAATTGAAGCTATTCACATGGCTGCTGAGTTGGAGGGACTGATTCTATGCCACACCTATGCGGGTAAGGCGTTTGCTGGGATGGTGGATTTAATCCGTCGGGGCGTTTTGACACGTGACCATACGGTAGTATTCATCCATACAGGCGGCGGTGTAGGCAATTTTGCTCACCCCGAATTGTTTTGATCTTTTCAGGTATTTCAAAATTGCAGGATAAACGTTAAATAATAGGCCGGATTGAAATATCCAGCGAAGTGTGCCAGAATATCCATGAACCTCACCGAGACTCACCAAGAGTCTCGGTGAGGTTTCGGTATGGAGGGTATAGTCACCGTTACTTACCGGGAGCGCCGGGAAGCCAGGGCAATCAAGAAACGCAAAATGCACAAGGAAACTTCTCTCTAGACTTTAGGTCAGAGGCAGAAGTTCCTTGTGCAAGGCAAGCCCAGTCTTGCAGACTGGACTTGCCGACAGAATGCGTTTTAGGGGTTTTCGTACCGCGTGTATTGAGGAGGATAAATCCCACCGGAGCGGGTCATTCCGCCTTCATGATGACCTTCAGCCGGTGGACGATCTGGCCTGTTTTCAGTTCCTCTAAATCAATGACGGCGATGCCCAGCTGAGCGGCCCGGTGGCGGGCGGCGGCGTTGCAGACCTCCGTGGTGACGATGGCCGCCTTGGCGCCCTTGCCGCCGAAGCGGTCCCGGAGGATGGCCAGCTCGTTGAGAGCCTCCGTCTTGATGTCGCAGGCCTTGCAGCTTAAAAACAGGGGGATGACGCCCCGTGCGGCCATGACGTCGATCTCGTTGGAGACGCTGCCGTGGCCCAGTACCTCATCCCACCGCACCACGGCGCTGCTGATAACGTCATGGAAAATGGCGGAATCCACGCAGGCCTTGTAGGCATACAATTCCAGCGCGCTGCCCACATCCCGCAGCCACGCCCGGGTGTTCAGATCCCGGAATCGGAAGGATACCTGCTGACCGGGGACGATCTCCAGATCCTGAATAAAGCCAATACGGGCCAGTTCCCGCAGCGCGTCCTCGTTGGCGGTGTTGCGGGAGCCGCGCTCACCCTTCACAGTGTAGCCACCCTGTACGGACAGGGGCGGGGTCTGGCCATATTCCGAGGGGGAGATCCGCTGAATGTAGGAGATGATATTGGGCCAGTCCCGGCGGAATTGGAGGAAGCAGTCGAAAAACGGGTCGAAGTCCGAAAGATATTGGGACAGGATCTGATTGTCCACCCGTCCGGGCAGCAGCGTGCCGCCGGCCATGAGGAAGAAGTCCTCGATGGAATAGGTCAGGCCGCAGGGCAACTCATCCGCGAAAGCCGCGCCGGAAATGTCATAAAAGCGGTTTTTCTTCCGGGAATAGGTGAAGGCGGGCACGCCCTTTTTTGCCGCGAACATCCCCGCCGCGAAGAGGGCCGCGTCACTGCCGCCGGTGATGTCGATGGCGCAGTCCGGGAACCGTTCCCCGATGGTAAACAGCTGCCGTAGGATGCGGTCCGCCTTGAAGAGGCTGGTCTCCACGAAGATCAGCTCCGGCTCCCAGCCCCGCCGCCGGAAAAAGGCGGCCAGAGTCTCCTGCCGGGTGCGGTCCCGGGCGATCTCACCGGGGCAGAGGTAGACGATGCGCCGGGGGCGGAACATATCCGGCGCCAGAATATTCTCGATGGCACGTTCGTCATACAGTTCGATCAGGGTGTTCATGTGCCGTCCGCCTTTCTTTGTTTTTCCCCATTATATTGCGTTCCGGCGGAGAACACAATAGACAACCCGCCCGGCTTGTCGGAAAAGGGATGCTGAATTCAGAAAAAAACAGCACCGCCAAAGCGGTGCTGGATAAGGGCGAAGCAGGGGGGGTCACTCCTCCGTGCGTTCCGGCAGGGGGACCTCCGGCATCAGCTCCCGGCTGACCACGGTGAGGATCTCCTCCAGCTTGCCGCAGTCCTCCGGGGAGAAGCGGGCCATGATGCGGTCCATGACCTCCGACATATAGTTGGAGGAAATGTTGTAGTAATCGATATATTTCTGGGTGACTTCCAGATGAAATTCCCGACGGTCCGAGGGGGACTGGATCTTGCGGATGTAGCCCTTTTTCACCAGACTGTTCACCTTATAGGCGGCGTTGGGAGGGGAGATGCACATGAAGGTGGCGAACTCGTTCACCGTAGGCCGCCCCAGCGCCATGATGCTCTCCATGCAGAAGGTCTCCACCGTGGTGAGACTGGCTTCCCGGTCCTGAAACCGGCGGAAGATCTCCTGATAAAAGTGAAGCTTGAATTTGGTGTATACTTCGTTAAAAGCCTGATGCAGCATGACGCTTCCCCTTCCTGCGGAATGAAAAAATCTAAGCTTAGTATACCAATCCTGACGGAAAAAGGCAAGTCGTCACCGGACGGCGGGGGACAGTTTTCCCATACAGGCCGCTGTGGGTGTTTTCAGCCTTTGTCCAGAACCCGCAGTCGGGGAAGAACATGATGTGGAACCACAAACTCGCACTCCATATCGCTGACACCTCATGGGGTGAAATCCGCCGACAGCTTACCTGCAAAGCCGACTGGTATGGAAAGGAACTCGTTGTTATCGACAGGTTCTTCCCATCCAGTCAGACTTGTGGTTGCTGTGGTTACCGCAACAAGGAGGCCAAAGACCTCAGTGTTCGGCTCTGGGAGTGCCCGGAATGCGGGGCGCTCCACGACCGCGACATCAATGCGGCACAGAGTATTCTCAAAGAAGGGCTCAGGAAACGGACACCCGCTGCCTGATACAGCTCTCTCGTACACACGGTAGGGTGGGACCCGCCAGAACCTATCCGCTTGGGGAGACCATGTAAGACCCCGCTAGTGCAGGCTATGGCCGCTGAACCAAGAATCCCCTGACTCCAGTCATGGGGAGTGTCAAGGGGTAACTTCTCGCAACAGAATGCGGATGTAGTCCTGACGGGCGTTGATGATACGGCCAACAGAAACATTTTCCGTTTCAATGCGGTAGAGGGCGATATAGCTTTCAACAATCAGCATCCGCAGATCGGTTTCATAGCCGGTCTTTGCCCCGATGGAAACGCCCATTTCAGGAAACTGCTTGAGCTGGGCGCAACCGTTGAGGATGGCTTTTGTGATCCGACTGGCAGCGGTGGGGTTGTGAAGCTCACTTTTGATATACCGTTTGATCTCCTGGAGGTCGCATAGCGACTCCGGCGTATATCTTAGCTTCATTCCGTTACCCCAAGGGTGCGGTAAGCATCTTCCTCAGAAACCCATCCATCCTTTTCAGCGGATTTCCAGCCTTTTTCCGCTTCATCCAACAGGCGGCGCATGGCTTTCGCCTTCATATATTCGGCATTCTCAGGCGAAGCCAGAAATGGCAGGCCCTCCATGTTTAGGGATTGCTGAATGAAGATATTAACGGCATCGGTAAAGGAAAGGCCCTGGCGGGCGTAAATCTCCTCCATACGCTGTTTGACTTCTGGATTGATCCGCATTTGAAAGGTTGCGGTCTTAGGTGCAGATGTGACATTGATCGTGCTCATAGCATTCACCTCAATCTCAGCATATACCAAAAATCAGAAATGTCAATACAACGTCATTACAATTTGGGGCGAGGGGACTTGGACAACAACTGGATCGTAGAAAATCTGACCAACGCCTTTGGCGTCTGGACCAGTAAAATGACGGAAATGTGGTCGCTGCTGACGGAATCGCCCCAGACCTTCAAGGGCGGCACTATTTGGCAGACCACCGAGCAGTTAACAAATCTAAGATTCGCACCGCCCAAGTATTTCACCCGTTATTGGCGGTTATAAACAATCGTCAAAATCGGCGCAAAGCATTGAAATTACTGGATTTATTGAGAAATCAAAACCATCCCAAATTATCTTCCTTTATACGCTGTTACCCTTGACCGCGTGAGCTGATAAGGGCAAAATCAAGGGAAAACCCCGTGCGGGAAACACAATTATTTGACAAACGGCTGACAGTGATGTGTTAAGTCAAACCGAATAAGAATCCACCGGCAGGCCCGGTTACGGTATCGCGGCCTGACACTGGAGCTGGCCTTTGATACCTTCGCGCGGGAGTACCGCCTGACCATGATCGGGCAGCTCCGCCACACGGTCACGCTGGGAACCGATGTGTTTGGCAATTTGCAGCGCATGGACAATGCGCTGGAGGGGCTGCCCATCAAGGAGCAGGCTTGCCGGGAGCAGCTTTCCAATCTGCAAACGCAGTTGGAAACCGCAAAGGCAGAGGTACAAAAGCCGTTTCCCCGCGAGGCAGAGCTGAACACCAAAACGGCACGGCTGGAGGAATTGAATTCCCTGCTGAATTTAGACCACAAGGAGCCGGAGATCGTAGACGCCGAGCCGGACGAGGATCAAAGGCCGCCGGAGCGCCGCAGACCGCAGTTGGAGCGGTAAAACCAATAGAAATTGGAGGAAATTATGGGTTATCAGGAAAGCTGGTTCTATATCGAGCCGCAGCACAAATTCAAGAAATTGATCCAGGCATACGAAAAGGCGGAGCAGTCCGGCTACTATGAGGTGGCCGGGGCGGAACCACATTCCGTTATTGTTTTGAAGCAGCCTTTTGGCGATATTCCAGCAGGAAAGAAACTGCTTTGGGTGTGCGGCGACCGGGGATTCCACTGTGCCGCGGGGGTATTTGGCGGCGAGCTGAAATGCTCCGGCAGGCTCCGCGTCATTCCGGTGGAGGCGGTGCTGGACGGCACCGACGATCCCCGCATGGAGGGGCTGGACTTTGACAGTCCGGCCCCCTCCGAGAACAGATATATGAAACGATACAGCGTTGCCAATTATGCCCACCGGATGCGGGCGGGATTGGCAAGATGAAGGGAGGTTTACCATGACAAAGGAACAGTTGGAAAATAAACTCTATGAGCGTATGTCCGCGGAAAACGAGACGTTTCTGACCGATCTGAAAGCAAAGCCTGTGGATGAGATCATTTCTCATGCCTATGAAATTGCCTGCCGGGACAACCTGCTGATGCTTTTTGAGGATGAAACAAGCCTCTCCGAGCGGCAGCTTACGGTGCTGAACGAGTTTGAGCATCCCCTGTCACAGCTTTATACAGACTGGCTCTCCCGCGATACGGATGAGATGGATGCCTTTCGTGACAGCATTGCGTGCTGTGCGGATGATATTCTGCGGAAAAGAGTCGAAGAAAAATATCGAGATCCCGCGCAGCCCATATACCCTAACACCCGTTCGGAAGCCATGGCTCGCGGAGAGGTCTTTGAGTGGATGGCCAGCCGGGATCGGACGCTGACCTGTGCGGGAGCCTTTGAGAAGGACGCAACCAGCGCCTACAACGATGGAAAGCTGCCTGCTTTTTTGAAGGAGTGGACAAACACCTACGGCAAGGATCGCTGTATGTTCGTGCTGGCCTGCACCATGCGGCAGCGCACGGGAGATGAGCGGTTTTATCTGCCGGCGCGTCAGGCCGCAGGCCGCTTTGCGGCGCTCCAAAAGCAGATGGGCGGGCACACAGATGTTTACGCTGTGGACAATCACTCCTGCGTGATCAATGCGGCAATGGAAGAACTGGCTAAGCCGGAGCGCAGCGTGGAGCAAAAGACAGTGAAAAAGAACACGCCGGAGCGGTAATTGTTGGACATTGCGTAATTTCAATTCTAAAGGAGCTTTCTAAAATGACCCCAGCATGGTATAATACTGAAAAAGTCCGGTGGAGTATGTTATCATGACGGATGGAGCAAAAGAACGCAGAATTCAGGCGGTAAAGCTGGCAGATGCTTTGAATGCCATTGAAGGCGTTCCCGTTTCTAAATATGCCAAGATGCTCTCACAGTGCTGGGCAAACGGCGATTTGACTGGTGAGCAGATGAAAGAGGCTCTGCTGGCCTCCCATTACAGGTTGGCAGCGCAGGAGCATTCTGCTCATGAAACTATGTTTAGTCAAGAACAATAGGAGGAACCGATGCATGGATGATTTAGCAATCAGCGGAAACAGCATCCATCCTGAACAGACGGAGATCATTATGTATCAGACCGAGGATGGTTTGACAAAAATCGATGTCCGCATGGAAAACGAAACCGTTTGGCTGACGCAGGCGCAGATGGCGGAACTGTTTCAACGAGAGCGCAGCGGTATTACGAAACATATAAAAAATGTATTTGCTGAAGGCGAGGTAGATGAAAAAAGCAATGTGAAAAATGTTCACATTGCAAATTCGGACAAACCCGTCGCATACTACAGCTTAGATGTCATCATCTCTGTGGGCTATCGCGTGAAGTCGTTGCGCGGCACTCAATTCCGAATTTGGGCCAATTCCGTGCTGAAAGAATACCTCATCAAGGGCTTTGCCATGAATGATGAGCTTCTGAAGCAAGCTGGCGGCGGCAACTATTTTGATGAGTTGATGGATCGCATCCGCGATATTCGCTCGTCTGAAAAAGTGTTCTGGCGCAAAGTCCTGGACATTTACGCCACCAGCGTGGACTATGACCCGCGGACGGAAGCCTCCGTCCTTTTCTTCAAAACCGTTCAGAATAAAATGCACTGGGCCGCTCACGGTCAGACAGCGGCGGAAAAGATTTTTTACAGCGCAGACAGCAGCAAGCCCAACATGGGTCTGCGCTCATTTTCCGGAAGTCATCCTACCCAGAGCGATGCCCTCGTTGCTAAAAATTACTGCACCGAGGACGAGCTGCTGGCACTTAATGACATGATGCCGGGGTCAAAACAAGCCTTTTATGTATGACCAATAGCAAAGAACTGGAAAAATAGCGCTGAAATGAGCACCCAGAGGAAATGGCCTTTTGAGGCTGTCTCTCTGGGTGCTTATTTTTCATAGAGTAGATTTTAGTCATTTTATTCTTTTGCTATCCAAATATTGGATTTTGAGCATAATTAACCAAGCCCTTTCGAAAACCAAAGAGCTTCCTGAAATTGAGAGCCGCTATTTTGCTTCCGAAGAAGAATTTCCCTCGTTGCTTGCCTCGCGGCAATTTATCAAGGCGGTAATTCTTACGGATGTTTGCCGGTACCGTTTCTACGCCATTCCTAAGCTTTGCATAATTGCTGAATTCTTCACTTTGCATATACCTTTGGCTCTTTGCCCTGTTTGAAGCATTCTTTGAAGTAATGAATGTTGCATTCCATCCATCGATTTTTGGACGACACTGCCCTTGGTATGGACAACCAACGCAATGATTGCAATTAAACGAAACCTTACACTGCCTTGTCGTTTTAGTATAGCTTTGCCTTACAGGTTCGTGCCCTGCAGCACATCTCAAAAGTATTGTTCCGTCATCATTAAAAGTGAAATCAGCTAATGCATCTGGAGCCTCTTTTCCAATAAGTGCGGTTGTGATTAATTTGATGTTCTTTTCCTTTGCCAAAGCGAAATTATCCTGGCCTGCATATCCGCCATCAGTAATAAGAACGATTTCTTCTTCAGACCTGTCCATCTGTGATAAAGATTCTTGAAGAAATTGACTGTCAGTATGGATATTCTTGTCATACTGATAATCGGTCACGACTGATCCGTTTTTATCAACGGTTTCTTCAAGGTTTGCAACATATCCTCTGTGAAGTTTACCGGCCTTGTTGCGATATGTGGCATCTGGATCAGACGGATTCTGTAACGCTGTTGAATTCATTGTTCCGTCTTCCTTTGTACGGAGTCTTCGTTTGCCATTTTCAACAACAGTCTGGTCTGAAAGGCACCTCAAAAACAGTTGGTACTCAGTAACTTCTTCGTAGTCTGTTCCGCATAGTTCAAGCAGCTTATCACTATCACTCAGCAAAGCCTGTATAATCTGCTCCATATTATCATTCAGCTGATGATAGAAAATTCTGTTATAGTCGTTTGAATCTGTATAGTGCTTCAAATCATCAGGAATCTTATTCGGATAGTTCTTATCAAAATATATCGCCAATTTAGAAATACAGGTGTATATCAGCTCCATGCGACTAAGAAAACGGATATTGCTCTCTATCATCATGGAGTCCATTCTTTTTATTCGTCCACTGAGATTCATCAGCTTTGCTATTTTACTACTAAGATCTTTTACACAGTCGTGGTACAGATCAATACCATGTGTTGTTTCATAATTGTAACAGCGGCTTCTAAATCTGCTCAATGTTTTATCCGAAATTGGTTGTTCTTCAAAACTTGTAGTATGAAGTGCGTACTGAAGATGAAGATCCAGCATAAGATTTTCAACAATCTCATCATCCGAATAATCGAACAATTCTTTAATGATTAAAGCTCCAATTATCACATTCACGGGCGCATTCGGGCGGGAAGCTTTACTGCTGTATAAAACAGAAAATCTTTCTTCATCAATATTGGGAAAAATCTCATCCGCAAATATTTTCGCCCATGAATTATCAAGTGCCTTTTTTTCGCGAGCAGTAAGTGAAAATACACTGTCATTGAAAGATATTTGCTGGCTGCTGTTTACTTTAAATGACATAAACCTTACCACCCTTCAAATCTATAACCATTATAACACAATAGATTTGGGGGTGGTAAGGTTGGCTGCTTATTCCATTTTCAGAAATTTCCTATACTTTTGACCCCGGCATCATGACATTGTATCGGCTTACCTTGATCTCGCAGAGATGCAGGCACGCCGCCGCATTCCCATGTATATGTCCGATTGGATCGACACTCTGGATGGATTCCTCAAGCTCTCTAAACATGAGATCTTGACTCATGCAGGAAAAATCAGCGCGGCCGCAGCAGAGAAAAAAGCCAAGGAGGAATACCGAAAATACAAAGAGCTTCAGTCCGCCGAATTATCCAGAGGTGAAAAGGACTACATTGCCGCATTGGAAAGCGCTGAGCAAAAAATGCTGAAAAAGAGCGATCAATAAGCGATTCATATTACTCAGAAGCCGTTTGCAGAAATGCAGACGGCTTTTCTGATGCCCGGAGGTGATTTCCCATACCCTACCTATCAAAAGACCAGATCGCCACCGCCCGCGAGATGGACCTATTGACCTACCTGCGGCGGTTTGAGCCGGAGGAACTGGTGCATATCGGCGGAGACACCTATGCCACCCGCACCCACGACAGCCTGAAAATCTCCAATGGAAAATGGTGCTGGTGGTCGCGGAACATCGGCGGCACGAATGCGCTGGACTATCTGACCCGCGTGGAGAGGCTTTCCTTTCTGGATGCCGTGCAGCGTATCCTTGGGGAACCGCCCCGTGTGCCGCCCAAATCAGAGCCAATCGCACCGCTCCCGAAAACTGAATTTACCCTCCCACCCAAACACGCCGACAACCGGCGTGTTTTTGCATATCTGCGGAGCCGCGGCATTGACGCGGAGATCATCAACCACTGCATCAAGCACGGGCAGCTCTATGAGGACGCCGAGCATCATAACTGCGTATTTGTGGGTTATGAACATGGAAAGCCTGCCTATGGCTGTTTGAGATCCTGTGTTGCTTTTTATGAAAAACTTTAATCTCTCCGTGAAGAAAACAGTGTGACCGCTATCATTGATAGCAGCCACATTTTTTCATCCATTAAAAAATTGCGTTGTTGAAGTTTTTACTTCCGCATACTAAAATGGTGGTAAGCCCCTGTTCTTTTTTGGGAGCAAACAAACCTATAAAGACTCATCAGCAACGTTTGCTCTTTTTATTAGCCCGATTCTGTGCTATGGTAGATATACCACAAGAAATGTTTCGACCGGGATGAACGCTGAACATAGAAAGCGG
>ERZ1673748.1795-NODE-1795-length-18818-cov-8.138997_pt1 | contig 18818 bp, 20 predicted proteins | sample MGYA00580196_ERZ1673748 | MGnify/ENA primary metagenome ERZ1673748 (study PRJEB41218, sample SAMN15661796) | gut metagenome | host: Homo sapiens | place: Canada: London | collected 2015-08-20/2019-03-30 | study: EMG produced TPA metagenomics assembly of...
CGCTGCAAGAATCTTTTTCACTTTCATTCGTTTCACCTTTTCCTCTTTTTTTATTTATTTTTCAGCTGATGCTGAGAAATACGTTGGTTCAGTCCGCCAGAAAACGTTCCAATACCTGAAAGTTTCTGCGGTCTGCGCTGAAGGGGTCGGTAAAGTAGTGCTCGTCGGCCACCTCCTGCACCAGATAACCGGTGAAGTGGTGGGCCTGCATGATCTGAAGCTGGCGGGACAGGGACGTGTTGCCGTCGCCCCATACGTTGTGGAGCCAAGGGTCTCCGTCCAGAAAGTGCATATGGATCAGGTCGTCGCCGAAGGCGTCGAACCAGTCCTCCAGCGTCTCACCGGCGGCGCCGGTGGCGATGTTGTCCACCATCATCTTCAGGTTGGGGTGGCCGATCTGCCGGTACATCTCACGGGCACGGGGCAGGTCGTAGACCAGATTGCTCTCGTCGTCCCGCAGGGATTCCATTACCAGAAGGATGCCTTCCACTTCCGCCACACGGCACAGGCGGTACAGATGATCCCGACAGCGGTTCCACATGGTACTCTCGTCCTCGCCGGTGTAACCCCAGCCGGAGTTCACCACCACCCGGTCGGCCCCCAGTTGGGCGGCCAGACGAATGGCGTTGGAGAAGTAGCGGAAGGAGTATTCCAGCAGCTCCGGCTCCTGAGAGGCGTACTGATACTGGTAGGCGATGCTGGGGGCGGTGACAGACACCACCCGGACATCGTGATCCAGAAGCTTCTGTTTCAAAGCGGGGACGTCGCCGGTGCCCTCGTGGTCCAGCCAGAAGTGGGAGGCGCCGCACCAAAGCTCGATCTGGCGGATGCCCAGCCGCTGCTGACAGTCCAGAAAATAGTCCAGAGAGAAGCGGCGGTAGTGCTGGTTCATGTTCACCAGCTGACTGCGGAGGATACCCATTACGCCAGCACCTCCTTCACAGCGGCCACGGCCTTTTCATCAGGATAGGCGGGAGAGCCGATGTAGCGCTCACCGGGGAGATACAGGGAGAAATCGCCCTGATAGCCGCCCTCTGTCAGCTGGCAGAGGTAGCGGTCCACCGGCAGAACGCCGTCGCCCCACGCCCGCCAGCCGTGCCAGTTGCCGTCGCACAGCCGCACCAGACCGATGCGGCCGGGGAAGAGAGAGAGCCAATCGGCCACGGTATCGCCGTTGGCGCTCATGACGTTGGTATCCAGACACACGCCCAGCGCCGGGGAATCGACCCACGCCAGCATCTGGGAGAGCTGCCGGGCGGTATTCAGTACCGGGGCCTCGGCAATGAGGGGCGTTTCAGCGCCCATCACAGGGGCCAGCAGCAGCGTCACGCCCTCCACCTGTGCCGTATGGCACAGGTGGGTCAGCATGGCGGCTGCGTGCTCCGTCAGTTCCTGCGGCGGGATGTCCCAGCAGGCCCCGGCGGCGCTCAGCACCAGCCGGTGACAGTTCAGCTCCGCCGCCAGACGGATGCAACTGTCGTAGTAACCGATGGTGGCGTCCCGCTGCTCACCTGCCGGGGCGGTAAGAGAACAGCGATAGGGAGGCGGCGTTAGGACGCTGACCCGAAGGTCTGCCCCTTGCAGGGCGGCTCGCAGGGGGGCAACGTCGGCGTGGCCCCGGTAACCGCAGAAGAAATGCGGCACCTGCGGAACGAAGTCCAGTCGCCGGAGGCCCAGACGCTGCATGGACTCCAGAAAGACCGGCAGGGGGAAGCGGCTATATTGCCCATTGGAGCCTAAAAGCCGATCCATTTCTTACTTGATCTCACCGGGATAGCCGTTCTCGCACAGCTCAAACCACACATAGGCGAACTTCTCGCCGTCGGCGCACTCGCTGCCGTGGTGGGAGCCGTGGGGGGTGTAGGTGATGTCGCCGCCCTGCACGTGGATCTTCTCGTTTTCGGCGGTGTAGGTGAAGGATGCACCGGGCAGCATGATGTACCACTGCTCCAGCTCATTGTGGATGTGCTGGCCGATATAGTTGGGGCCGGTGCCGAAGTTGGCACCCATGGACAGACGGCCCAGATTGCGGTGCTCCAGCAGCATCATCTGCTGAATGTCGGCGCCGGTGAAGTCCTCCTTGTAGTGCCATGCACCGGACACACCACGGAAGCGGGGCAGGCTCATGTGGGCTTCCTTCAGGCAGGTCTTGTCATAGTCGTTGAGCTCGGTGACAAAGTGGACGATCTCCATGGTCTCCTTGGCATCGGCGGCGCAGTGGAAGGTGACGCTCTCCTTGTCGAAGTCGGGGACAAAGACGGAGACCTCGGTGATGTTGAATACACGGCGGGGGGTGACGATGTAGCCCTTGCCGGCGGTGATGAGGAACACCTGATTGTGCTGCTCACGGGTATACAGCTCGGCGGAGAAGTCCGCACCGGGCTGCAGGGAGATGCGCTCCACGGTGGCATCCTTATAAGCGCCCTCCAGAATGCTCACACGGGAGACGCCGTTGACATAGTTGTGCTGGATATCAGCACCTCTCGAAATCTTGACCAGAGCCATGATAAATTCTCCTTTACAGTATGGAAATATCGGTATCTGCGCCTAAAAGAGGCGTGGAAAGCGTTTTTACTTGATCTCGCCGGGATAGCCCTCGATGCACATCTCGAACCAGATGTAGTCGCACTTCTTGCCGGCCTCCACACGGCTGCCGTGCCAGAAGCCGGTGGGGGTGTAGGACAGGTCGCCGCCGGTCATATGAACCTCCTCACCGCCTGCGGTATAGATGAAGTCGGAGCCGGGCAGGGGGAAGTACCACTGGGCCAGCTCATTGTGGATGTGCTGACCGATCTCGATGGGGCCGTTGCCCTTGACGCAACCCATGGACAGGCGGCCCAGATTGCGGTGCTCCAGCAGCATCATGGAGGTGGTGACGGAGTTGTCCTTAAAGTCCTCGTCATAGGTCCAGCCCTGAGAGATGGTGCGGAAGCGGGGCAGTACCATGCGGGACTCTACCAGACAGGTCTTGTCGTAGTCGTTGAGCTCAGTGACGATGTGCAGGAACTCCAGAGGCTCCTTGCTGTCGGCGGAGCAGGTGATGGTGAAGCGCTCGGTGTCGAACTCCGGGACGAATACGCCGGGCTCATTGATGTTCCAGGCCTGACGGGGCGTGGTGATATAGCCCTTGCCCTTGGTGAAGAAGAACAGCTGGTTGTGTTCAGTGACGGAGTAGACGTCGGGGGTGATGGAGTGGCCGGGCTGCAGGGCGCAATGGGCGAAGCAGGCCTGATCAAAGGCGTTCTCCAGCACGGGTACACGGGCGAAGCCGTCCTTGAAATCGTACTTGACGTCGCTGTACCGGGCTACCTGAATGAGAGACATAGTAGGTTCCTCCTGTTTGTTTAAGTCTGTTTTTATCAAAGCATCTTGCTGAGAAAATCCTGCAGACGCTTGTTCTTGGGATGTGCGAAGAATTCCTGAGGCTCGCTGTCCTCCACGATGACGCCGCCGTCGATGAAGATGACCCGGTCGGCTGCCTCACGGGCAAAGCCCATCTCGTGGGTTACCACCAACATGGTCATACCTTCAGCGGCCAGCTTCTTCATAACGTCCAGCACCTCACCCACCATTTCGGGGTCCAGAGCGGAGGTGGGCTCGTCGAAGAGCATGACCTCTGGCTGCAGGGCCAGAGAACGGGCGATGGCGATGCGCTGCTGCTGGCCGCCGGAGAGCTGATTGGGATAGGCGTCACGCTTGTCCGCCAGCCCCACGGTCTGGAGCAGGGTTATGGCCCGCTCCTCGGCGGTCTTTTTATCCACACCCTGCACCTTCACAGGGGCCAGCATGATGTTGTCCAGCACCGTCTTGTGGGGGAAGAGGTTGAACTGCTGGAACACCATGCCCATGCCCAGCAGGAGTTTGGTGCTCTCCTTGGGCGGAGCGGTGACCAGATCGGTGCCGTGATAGATGATGCTGCCGCCGGTGGGCTTTTCCAGCAGGTTCAGACACCGCAGGAAGGTGGACTTGCCGCAGCCGGAGGGGCCAACGATGGCCACCACCTCACCGGGCTGGATCTCAATATCTACGCCCTTGAGGACCTCGTTCTTGCCGAAGGTCTTTCGCAGGCCCTTAACGCTGATCATGCTCATTTTTCATACCCCCGTAAGTGATGGTGCTGGAATCCGAAATAGGAAACGCTGTTGCGGTAGCAGATATCGGCCACCATCTCCTCCAGCAGGGGATGGTCGTCCGGGTATTGACCCTCCTCCACCCAGCGGCCCAGCAAACCGCACAGGATGCGGCGGAAGTACTCGTGGCGGGTGTAGGAGAGGAAGCTACGGGAATCGGTGAGCATTCCCACGAAGTTTCCCAGCACGCCTCCGGCAGCCAGACCCTTCAGCTGGGCCTCCATGCCGTCCTTGCAGTCGTTGAACCACCATGCAGAGCCGTGCTGCAGCTTACTGCGGACTCCCTCACCCTGATAGCAACCCATAAGGGTTACCAGAGCGGCGTTATCGTTGGGATCCAGCGAATAGAGGATGGTCTTGGGCAGGGCCTCCTCGGCCTCCAGCGTATCCAGCAGCCGTGCCAGATCCGGCAGGTTTACCGCCGGGCCGATGCTGTCATAGCCGGTATCGGGCCCCAGCTGGCGGAACATCCGGGTATTATTGTTGCGCTGGGCGGCGAAGTGCAGCTGCATGACCCAGCCCCGCCGGGCATAGCCACGTCCAAAGTACAGCAGCAACGCCGTCTTATACTGCCACAACTCCTCCTCGGTGATGGTCAGACCGGTCAACCGCTTTTGCAGGATGGCATCCAGCGCTGCCGTGTCCGCCGGGCGGAACACGATGTTGTCCAGTCCGTGGTCGGCTACGGTGCAGCCGTGAGCGGCGAAGTAGTCCATCCGGTGTTCCAGTGCCGCCAGCAGGGTGTCCATGTTCTGGATCTCCGTCCCGGCAGACTGAGAGAGTTTAGCAATGTAATCGGCAAAGTCTGGCTTTTCCAGATTTACCGCCTTGTCCGGGCGGAAGGCCGGTAACACCACGGTCTCCAGCGTATCATCGGCGGCCAGCTGCTGGTGCCAGCGGAGGTCGTCCGCCGGGTCGTCGGTGGTACACAGCAGAGTGACGTTGGACTTTTTCAGAATATCCCGCACCCGCATCCCGTCACCGATGACCTTCTGGCAGTGTTCCCACACTGCATCGGCGTTGCGGGAGGTGAGATAGCCGTCAAAGCCGAAGTAACGCTTTAGCTCCAGATGGCTCCAGTGGTAAATGGGATTGCCCACGGCTCGCTCCAGCGTGGCTGCCCAAGCCCGGAACTTCTCCTGATCCGGCGAATCGCCGGTGATGAGGCGCTCCGGTACACCACAGGCCCGCATCAGACGCCATTTGTAGTGATCGCCTTCCAGCCACAGCTGAGTGAGGTTGGCAAAGGAGCGGTTTTCTGCGATCTCCTTGGGGCTGACGTGGCAGTGGTAATCCATGATGGGCTGCTTTTCCGCAACACCGTGGTACAGCTCACGGGCCGTCTGGGTATCCAGAAGGAACTCCTCGTCCATAAAATGCTTCATTTTCAGTGACCTCCGTCCGAAGGATAGCGTGATTTTGCATCGCACTGACGTTATTTATATATCATCGATATATCTGTGATATATTTCTTGATTACGAGGACACCATAGTTTAGGAGGGGTGTCAAGTTGAAAATGCAGCCATTTGCCTAAAAAGCACCGATTTTTGCCGTTTTTAATGTACAAATTTTACGAGTAAATCTTGTGCAAAGTGACAAAGAGGATTGACAAATGCAGGAAGGAATAGTAATATAAGGAGCGTCTGATATATTATATGATTTGAAATAATGGACTGGTGATATATTACACACCAATCAGGGAGGTATCTATGCCACGCATTGCCACTGAAAAACAAAAATGTCTGTCCCGTGTCGCCTATGACCGCATCAAAGTCATGATTCTGCAAAAGGAGCTGATGCCGGGGCAGTTTATCAATGAGTTGCAGCTGCAGGAAATACTGGAGCTGGGAAGGACGCCGGTGCGGGAGGCTGTGCTGGCGCTGGCACAGGATCGGCTGGTGACCATCCATCCCCGCAAGGGCATCGAGGTCACACGCCCTACACCCAAGGACGTCCACGATATCTTTGAGATTCGTGGGATCATGGAGCCTGCCATTCTGCGCCAGTGCTGCGGCATGGTGGATCCGCAGTGGGCTGTGGATATGCGGGCGCTGCTACAGGGTCATGCCGATGATACGGCCTCCAACGCCGGCGAGACAGCGGCACCGCTGATCGATTTGGATAACCGGTTTCATCTGGAGTTGGTGGACGTGTTTCACAATCAGTATGCTTCCAACCTCATGCGGAGTCTGGTAGACTTCCTGAACCTGATCCTGGTTACGGCGTGGAGGGCTGACCGCTATCAGATCAGTAACCGGGAGCATATCGACATTCTGGATGCCATTCTGGAGAAGGATGTGGATCGGGCCTGCCGTCTGATGGAGGAGCACATCCAGCTGTCGTATCAGGAGGCCATCCACACGATGATGCACGCCTCCTTCTGAGTAAAAGAAAAGAGAGGGGACCGCCCATTGGGCTGTCCCCTCTTTCGTTCTATGTTCGTTGGAAGGCTTTGATTACAGGGTAACGCCGTCCTTCCAGATAGCCAGCTCCCGGTAACCCAGATTCTCAGAGCAGGTGGCCAGACCGGAGGCTGTGGCCATCACCCGATCCAGCAGAGCCTCTGCGGCATCATCCCAAGAGTCCCCCTGCACCAGCGTACCGGCGTTGAAGTCGATCCATCGGGGTTTGCGCTGGGCCAGAGCGGTGTTGGTGGAGATCTTCAACGTGGGGACGGGCCCGGCAAAGGGCGTTCCCCGCCCAGTGGTGAAGAGCACCATGTGCGCCCCGGCCGCCGCCAGAGCGGTGGTGGACACCAGATCGTTACCGGGGGTCTGGAGTACGGTCAGGCCTCTGTTCTGTACCCGCTGACCGTAGGACAGTACCCCACAGATAGGAGAACTGCCGCCCTTCTGGACACAGCCCAGAGACTTCTCCTCCAGTGTGGTGATGCCGCCGGCCTTGTTGCCGGGGGAGGGATTTTCGTATACCACTTGTCCGTGCCGGATGAAGTAGTCCTTGAAATCTGCTACCAATGCCGGCAGTTCCTTTTGTACTGTTTCGTCGGCACAGCGGCGGAACAGCACGCCCTCGGCACCGAACATTTCCGGAACCTCCGCCAGCAGAGCGGTGCCGCCCATGGCCACCAGCCTGTCGGCAATGCGGCCCACCAGTGGATTGGCGGTGATGCCCGACAAACCATCGGAGCCGCCGCACTTGAGGCCGATGACCAGCTCACTGGCGGGGATACTGCACCGAACATCCTTAGCAGCGTGGTCGATGAGCCGACGCAGCAGAACCTTGCCGGCCTCCAGTTCGTCCGGGACGGACTGACACTCCAGAAACGCCGTGCGCTCCGGGTCCCAATTCCCCAGCAGCTTTTTCAGCTCCCCGATGTTGCTGTTTTCACAGCCCAGTCCCAGCACCAGTACACCGCCTGCATTGGGATGGCGGATCAGATCACACAGGATACGACGGGTATGCTCCTGATCGCCTCCCGTTTGGGAACAGCCATAGGGATGGGGCCAAGCGTAGACACCCGTCACGCTGCCTCGGATATCGCGGGAGACTATCCGTGCCAGCGTTTCGGCCACGCTGTTGACACAGCCTACGGTGGGGATGATCCAGATTTCATTGCGGATGCCCACACCTCCCTTGCGGCGAAAGCCCTGAAAGGTGCGGGAGGCAGGGACCACCGATCGCGTCGGGACGGCGATGGACGCCGAGGTAACGGCCTCTCCGTCGAGGGAGGTGGCCAGATCGTGGCTGTGGACCCAGTCGCCCACATGGATGGCTTGGGTAGCGTGGCCAATGGGAAAGCCGTATTTCACTACGACGGCCCCGGAGGGGATATCCATCAGCGCCAGCTTGTGGCCCTGAGGAATGTCCTGCCGCAGAGTCACGGCTCCGGAGGAGGTCTCCACGACCTCTCCGGCCTTCAAGGGCTCCAGCGCCACGGCCACGTTGTCATCGGGATGAATTTGCAGGATGCGGCTCATAGCGCAGCCTCCTTCCGGCAGGCCTCCATGGCGGCGGCCATGCCGTCCCGGCGGATGCGCTGCAGATCATCCGCTGCGGCGGCGGTGAAGCCGGGCAGCCGGTTCAGGTCCTGTCCCCAGAAATTCTCACGGGCCGCCAGCGCCGTTACCAGTGCTTCCGCCGTATCACCTGCGTGAGCGGCAAAGAAATTCAGTACGGCCGCCTCATCCCGCACGGGGTACGGCTCACCGCTGCGCTGGCCCTGGGTATAGGAGGCACACAGGGCAGCGAAGGAGAAGGTCAGCCGCACCGGCAGCCGCCCCGTCTTTTCCAGATAGGCGGTGACACTGGGCAGCACCCGTGCCCGCCATTTGGAGACGGAGTTCAGGGCGATATCCAGCAGCCGGTGATCGATGTAGGGGTTGGCGAACCGCTCCTCCACCGCACGGGCAAAGGCTTCGCAGTCCTCACGGGGCAGGGATAGGGTGGGGATGATCTCCTGAAACAGCGCCCCCTCCAGATACGCCCGGACGGCCTCGTCCTCCATACACTCCCGGACGATGTTGTGGCCCGCCAGATAGGCCGCCAGCACCATGCTGGTGTGGCCGCCGTTCAGAATGCGGACCTTCTGCTCCTTATAAGGATGGTGGTCCGCCACGAACTTCACCGGCAGCCCCGCCTTTTGGGCGGGAAACTCCCGGCTCAGGGCCTCGTCGCCCTCGATGACCCACAGCCCGAAGGGCTCTGCGGTATCCAGCAGGTCATCCTCATAGCCGTTCTCGGCATTGAGCCGGGGAGCCTGAGCGGCAGGATAGCCGGTGACGATGCGATCCACCAGCGTATTGCAGAACCGGTTCTCCTCCCGCAGCCAGCGCAGGAAGTCCTCCTCCAGCGCCCAGTCGGCGGCGTGGCGCAGCACGGTGTCCCGCAGGACGGTGCCGTTGTCGGCAATGAGCTCACAGGGCAGGAGGATCAGCCCCGGCTTTCCGGCGTGCCAGCGCTGCCACAGTAGCCGGGTCAGCTTGGCGGGGAAGGAGGCGGGCGGGCAGTCGTCAAAGCGGCAGGTGGGGTCATAGACGATGCCTGCCTCCGTGGTGTTGGAGATCACAAACCGTAGCTCGTCGCCGCATACAAAATCCAGCAGCTCCTGCCATTGAGTGAACACGTCCAGCGCACGACTGACGCACCGGATGAGCCGCCGCTGGTTGACCACCTGACCGTTGAGCTTTCCCCGCAGGTACAGCTGGTATAGTCCGTCCTGCCGGTTGATGCGCCCCGTCTTGCCGGTGGAGGCCGGGGGCACGATCACCACGCTGCTGTCAAAGTCCGCCTTTTCGTTCATCTGATCGATGAAATCATCCACAAAGCCCCGCAGGAAGTTGCCGTCCCCGAATTGAAGGACACGCTCCGGCATCCGCCGGGACAGGGGCGCCTCTGCGCCCAAGGTCCGATAGCTGAGCAGGTCCATAGCCCCACCTCCATTGATATATCTGTAATATATCATACTCTGAGAGAGGGAGCCTGTCAATGCTCATTTGCACCGCCATAGGCGATGGAGGGAACATTTTCCGGCCCATTGCCGTCCTATAAAAGGAAAGACCGGCGGCGCACGGAGCCGTTTGGGCAAAACTCAGTGAAATTAAAGGAGAAATGACCATGAAAAAGATGGCACTGCTTTTAGCGGCGCTGTTGCTGCTGAGCAGCTTGGCGGGCTGCGGAAAAAGCAGCAAAGGCGAGGCGTCGGTGGAATCCGTATCCATGATCTGCGGCCTGAGCGGTGTGGGACAGGTGGATCGCTTCGCTGGAGTCGTCAGCGCTCAGGGCGAGACAAAGATCGCGAAGGATGAGAGCCGGCAGGTGGCCTCCGTGGCCGTGAAGGCCGGGGATGAGGTGAAAAAGGGCCAGACCCTCTTTACCTACGACCAGACGCAGGCGCAGCTGGATCTGGAGAAAGCCCAGCTGGAGCTGGACCAGATGAAGAGCACCCTCAGCGCCAAGCAGGAGGAGAAGGCCCGGCTGGAGTGGGACAAGAGCAACGTCTCCTCGGATCAGCAGCTGCAATACGATCTGGAGATCCGGGAGGCTACGGCGGCCATTCTGGAGCAGCAGTATAACATCTCCCTGAAGGAGAAGGAGGTGCAGCGCCTTACCGACAGCGTCGGCAAGGCCGAGATCACCTCTCCGGTAGACGGTCGGGTGCAGACGGTGAACGAAAACGGCGGAACTGACAGCAATGGGAATGCACTGCCCATCATGACCATCGTGGAGACGGCGGGCTTCCGGGTGAAGGGCTATGTCAACGAGAGTAACGCCGCCGCTCTCTCCGAGGGGAGGCAGGTGCTGATCCGCTCCCGTGTGGGCAGCGATGTCTGGAAGGGCAGCGTCACCTCCATCGACTGGAAGAATCCCGTCTCCGGCGGCAATCAGGGGATGACGGACGGCGGCAGCGACGTGTCCACCGCCAGCAGATACCCCTTCTATGTGACGCTGGACAGCAGCGACGGCCTGCTGATGGGCCAGCACGTCTATATCGAGCCGGATTACGGTCAGGGTCAGCAGCAGGAGGGCATCCATCTGCCTGCCTACTACATCAATGATGCCGACACCTCCCCGTGGGTGTGGGCACGGGATAAGAACGGGAAGCTGGAAAAGCGCAGCCTGACCCTGGGGACCTATGAGGAGGACTTGGCCACCTATCCCGTGGAGAGCGGTTTGGCGGCGGAGGACTACATCGCCTTCCCCGACGAAACGCTGGCGGTGGGTATGACCTGCGTCCCCTATGACCAGAGTACCTTCAAGCCGGACGACAGCAAAACCCCGGACGGCAGCTTTGACCAGCCCGCTATGGACGGCGGCTTAGATCTGCCGGAGGGCGGCGACGGTGCCGTAACGGACGGCGCCGTGACGGAGGACTGAGCATGATCCTTGAAATGCGGAATATCTGCAAGGACTACCCCATGGGCAAGACCGTGACCCGAGTGCTGCGGGACGTGAGTCTGAATGTGTCCGAGGGGGAGTACCTTGCCATCATGGGACCCTCCGGCAGCGGCAAGACCACGCTGATGAACATCATCGGCTGTTTGGATGAGCCCACCAGCGGCAGCTATCTCCTGTGCGGGCAGGATATCACCGCCTGCACGGACCTACAGCTGGCGCAGGTGCGGAATCGGGAGCTGGGCTTCGTGTTCCAGTCCTTTCATCTGCTGCCCCGGTTGACGGCGCTGGATAACGTGGCCCTGCCGCTGCTGTACGGCGGGGTGAAAAAGGCAGAGCGCCGGGAGCGGGCCCGTGCGGCGCTGGAGATGGTGGGCCTCGGCGACCGGATCGACCATCGCCAGGACCAGCTGTCCGGCGGCCAGTGCCAGCGTGTGGCCATTGCACGGGCCATGGTGGGCGGCCCCAAGCTGCTGCTGGCGGACGAACCCACCGGCGCTCTGGATTCTGCCAGCGGCGCACAGGTCATGGAGCTGTTCCGTCAGCTCCATGAAAACGGTGCCACCATCATCATGATTACCCACGATGCGCAGGTGGCCCGGCAGGCCCAGCGGATCATGACCATCCGGGACGGCGTCCTCAGCGGAGGTGACAGCCATGAATAAGAAACTGAAACGCTCCTTTCTGGCGGCGGGCATCGTGGTGGGCGTATGCGCTCTGGTGTGGGGTGGCCTGACTCTGCTTCGCAACGGCAGCCGCAGCGCCGTGAAGGTGTATCCGGTGACGGGCATCAGCATGACGGACTATTGGGGTGACACCACAGAGACCGGCGGTACCGTCACCATGGATAAGCTCCAGAAAGTGTTTCTTTCCCAGACCCAGACCTCCGCACAGGTCTATGTGACGGAGGGCCAGACGGTGAAGAAGGGAGACCGGCTGCTGAGCTACGACAGCACCCTGATGGAGTTGGACGTGGAGCGGGCCCGCATCGCTCTGGAGCGCCTGCGGCTGCAACAGGAGAACACCCGCAAGGAACTCCAGCAGCTCCAGCTGGCGGAGGATAAGGAGAAGCTCCAGCAGCAGGCGGACGCCCTGACGGCTCAGATCGAGAAGAAGCTGGCGGAATCCACCGACGAGATCATCCGCCGGGATTCCAAGCCCATCCAGCCCGGCAAGCCCCTGCTGCGTGGCAGCGCTGCCGGCACGGCGGAGGACCCCCTTTACTGTGATTGGAACGGCGGCGACGCCCTGACGGAGCAGAACCTGTCGGTGCTGCTGCCGGAAGGGGAGAAAGAACTGTATGTGGTGCTGGTGACCCACCGGGGCGACGAGACGCTGGGGGCCATCATCGGCAGCTGGGGGCTGCACCTGACCCGTGGGGAGGACGGCACCATCGCCGTGTCTCTGGCGGACCTCCCGGCGGCGGAGGATATCTCCGTGGACGGCACCACCGACGAGATTCGCCAGCTTCGCAAGGAGCTGGAGCGGGTGCAGGACCTGTTGAGCCGGTCCTACACCAAGGAGGAGCTGCTGCGGATGCAGAATGACAAGCTCCGGGAGATTCAGGAGGCGGATACCTCCATCAAAATGGCGGAGCTGGATCTGCGCCGGAAACAGGCAGAGGCCTCCGACAGCAGTGTGTACAGCCAGCTGGACGGCGTGGTCAAGGCCGTCCGCACCCCCACGGATGCCGCCGCCAACAACGAGGCGGTGGTGGAGGTCTCTGCCGGCGGCGGCTATTACGTCACCGGCACCGTCAGCGAGCTGCGGCTGGACACCGTGAAGGTGGGCCAGACGGTGAATATCAGCTCACGGATGACCGGGGCTGCCTGCACCGGCGAGGTGGTGGAGATCAGTACCTATCCCACCGACGGCAATTCCTATGGGGGTGATGGTAACCCCAATGTATCCTATTACCCCTTCAAGGTGTTCGTCAGCGAGGATCAGCAGCTGCAGGAGGGGGAGAGCGTCAGCATCAGCTATCAGGCGGTATCCGACAGCGACGGCAGCAGCCTGTATCTGGAGAATATGTACGTCCGCACGGAAAACGGCAAGAGCTACGTCATGGTCCGTGGGGAGGACGGCAAGCTGGAGCAGCGCTGGGTTCAGACCGGTAAGGTGGTGTGGGACAGCTACACCCAGATCCGTGGCGGCCTGACGCCGGAGGACTACGTGGCCTTCCCCTATGGCCGGGACGTGGTGTCCGGAGCCAAAACGGAGGAAGCCACCGTGGATGCCCTGTACAGCTGGTAAGGAGGCGGTAACTATGTTGGAAAATATCAATCTGGCGCTGCAAGGCGTGTGGAGCCATAAGCTGCGGTCGTTTCTGACTATGCTGGGCATCATCATCGGCATTGCCGCCATCATCACCATCGTCTCCACCATCCGTGGTACCAACGAGCAGATCAAGCAGAACCTCATCGGTGCCGGCAACGACATGGTGCAGGTGCAGCTGACGCAGGACGGCAGCACCGTGGACTTCTCCTACGGGGAGCTGCCGGAGGGCATCGCCGCCATCACGTCTGCCATGCGGGACGAGATGGACGCCCTGCCCGGCGTCTCCGCCGTGGCCATGTACCGCCAGCGTACGTGGGCCGACGGCATCTATGCCGGCAACCAGTCCTTCACCGGCACCCTCAACGGCGTGGACGACCACTATCTCTCCGTGGCGGGCTATCAGGTGAATTACGGTCGTGCCTTCCTGCCGGAGGATTTCTCCTCCCGCCGCAAGGTGGCCGTCATCGATACGACGGCGGCCCAGAGCCTGTTCCCCGGACAGAACCCCATCGGCGGCGTCATCGAGATGCAGGGCGAACCCTTCACCGTGGTGGGCGTGGTGAGCCAGAGGGTCACCTCCCAGCCGGTCATCAACAGTGTAGAGGATTATCAGATGTACGCCCGCACCACCTCCGGCACCGTTATGATCCCGGAGAGCTGCTGGCCCATCGCCTTCCGCTACGACGAACCCATGAACGTAGCCGTGCGGGCCTCCTCCACCAACGATATGACCAAGGCCGGAAGCGGCGTGGCGGATTACCTGAACAGTCAGGTGGTCACCAACCGCCAGCTGACCTATCAGGCACAGGACCTGCTGAAGCAGGCCTCCGAGCTGCAAAGCCTGTCGGAAACCACCAACCGCCAGCTGATTTGGATCGCCGCCATCTCACTGGTGGTGGGCGGCATCGGCGTCATGAACATCATGCTGGTTTCCGTTACCGAGCGCACCCGTGAGATTGGCCTGAAAATCGCCATCGGCGCCCGGAAGAGCCGCATCCTCTGGCAGTTTCTGACGGAGGCGGCAGTGCTTACCAGCTTGGGCGGCCTGCTGGGCGTCCTGTGCGGTATCGGTCTGGCGGAGATGCTGAGCCACGTCATGGGTACGGCAGTGGCCATCAGCGCCCCGGCCTGCATCGTGGCGGTGGCCTTCTCCATGGTCATCGGCATCGTGTTCGGTTTGGTACCTGCCGTCAAGGCATCCCGCCTGAACCCCATCGAGGCCCTGCGCCGGGAGTAAGCACTGTCCCAAAGTCCCTCCCGCAGGCGCTTTCCCTTGACACACGTCCCCCATCCCGTTACAATGGAGAAAAATATGCACTTTAAGGAGGAACTCCATCATGACCATTGGTCTGGTATACGCCATGCCCGGCGAAATAGAGACGCTGCTGACAGACGAGACCCGCACTCCCATCCGCACGGAGGCGGGCGTGTCCTTTTATCAGATCCGCCCCCATATCATCGCCTGCTGCTGCGGCGTCAGCAAGGTCAACGCCGCCATGGGCGCCCAGCTGCTCATCAGCCTCTACCACCCGGATCTGGTGTTGAACGCCGGTGTGGCCGGCTGCTTCGAGAATGTCCCCATCGGCACCATCGTTCTGGCGGAGGGCTTCGTGCAGCACGATGTGGATACCACCGCCATCGGCGACCCCGTGGGACTGGTGTCCACCGTCAACCAGATCCGGTTCCCCACGGCGGACCTGCCTGCCGCTAAGGCCGCCATGGATGCCACCGGCGTTCCCTATCGCACCGGCTGGGTGGCCACCGGCGACTGGTTCGCCACCGATACCCCCCGCTCCCACTGGATCGCCGACACCTTCCACCCGCTGCTGTGCGAGATGGAGGGCTGCGCCGTGGCGCAGGTGTGCCTGCGAAACGGCGTGAAGTTCATGGCCATCAAGTCCGTGTCGGACTGCCTGTTTGAGCACCACGACTTCGCTTTCAACTTCCCCGCCGCCATGAAGGATCTGAACCGTGTGGTCATGGCCTTCCTGACCCAACTGACAAAGGAATGAGAGGAGGGAGAAAATGGAGATGGATTATACGGAAGCACTGCTGCGAGCAATTATTGAACTGATTGGACAGTGCGATACGATAGAAGAACTTCGTGAAAGCGTGAAGCGCATCATGCAGGACTAAGTTCAAGCACGGCGATTCTACTCAAAAATCTGCTGCTCTATACGAAAAAGACGGCATCTCACACATCCAAGTCAGAGCACACAGCTTGCGCTGTGTGCTCTGACTTTATCCTTATCGCCCCAGCAGATAGCCCCAACTGGCGGCCCCCAAGATACCGTCCACGCCGAGGCCGTGGTCAGCCTGCATCTTCCGCAGACCGGCCTCCATTTTGGCCCCGAACAGCTTGTCACTGACGGGGATGGCGTAGGGGTAGTACCCCTTGTCCTTCATCAGCAGCATGGCGCTCCGGACGTCGCCGCCCTCCATGCCGCGCTTCAGCATACGCAGCTCCACGGTCACCTGTTCCTCCTTCCTGATGGTCGGCGCAGGAGACGGCTTGGCCGTCCCCGGCGCCCGGTACGGGATACCGAAATACTCGCACAGTCCCCGGCAGGTAGCCTCTGCAATGGCCCCCATATGGCTGTGGAACCACTGGGCGTCGGCGGCGTTGTCGTGGAACACGTGCTCCTCATAGAAGCTCACCGCCGCCGGAGCCCGCAGCTCATACCACACGCTGCTCTCCGACAGTCGGATGGGCTGGTCGTAGATTTTCCGGCGATACTTCAGGATACACGCCGCCAGCTTTCGCCCGCCGCCGGAGCCGGGATAGATCATGGGCCGGTAGCCCCGGACGCCGCCGTTGGCGGCGTTGGTGTGGCTGACGTAGTGGACGTCGGCACCCCACGCATCGGATTCCCGTACCGCCTGCAGCATCAGGGCGTCCCCGTCCTCACCGGACTTGGGTGTCCGTCGTGGCCCCCGCTTATACTGGATGCCGCAGGCTGCCAGATACGGCTCCAGCACATCCAGATAGAGGTTGTTGTGGGTGGTCTCGTCGCACCCCGCCACGGCGCAGGGATTCCAGTAGTGATACGCCGGGGACAGATACACCTTAGGCATCTCCGCCCGCCTCCTTGCTCAGCTGCTTGGCCGCCTGATGCAGCCCCGTGGCCGCCAGACCGCTGACGATGCCCACCGCCGCAGCGGTGATGGGGTCCCCCGCCGGATAGTCGGGGATGGGCAGCAGATAGAAGCTCACCAGCCCCAGCAGCCCGCCCAGCAGGCCGCAGAGAATGGGGATCCACTTGTTGTCCATCCGGCTGGCCCGCACGGCCATGCCCATGAGATAGGTGATGACGGTGATGGCCGCCACGCTGGCAATACCCAGATTTTCCATAAAAGTCCTCCTTATGATACAATGTCCCAGGTCTTGACCTCCTGATAGATGCGGTCGATGAAGGAATTGCCCCGCAGAGCCTTGTAGGCCCAGTACTCCAGCAGAAAATTCTCATACTCATACTGCCGGATAGCAGATCGTTCCTTGTTCCTATAGTATGTATGAAGCATATTGCTCCGCAACAGGCATTTCTGCCCCTCCCGCAGGTGCTTCGTCCCCGTCAGCGCCTCCCGCACCGGCCGCAGCAGCAGGATCAGCGCCGCACCGATTCCGGTGACGCAGGAGGAGATGCCCGCCAGAACCGTCAGCAGCTCCATACCGCCGCCTCCCCTCGTATTGTCTCCATGTTCTCACACCCCCTTCTGCCTGTGGCGTCCCCGCCGGGAAAGTTGTACCGCCTGTTGCCCTCCACCGGACAACAGGGAAAAATTTCCGGGCTCCCCAACAAACAAAAAAGGAGCCGACTGCATAGCAGTCGGCTCCTTGCGTCAAACAAGCTTACTTGTTCTTGTTCTCCTCCACGATGGACAGGGTGTCCTGAGCGATCATCAACTCCTCGTTGGTGGGGATGACCATCACAGTGACAGGGGCGCCATCCTTGGAGATAATGCGCTCCTCACCACGGGTGTTGTTCTTCTCCTCATCGCAGGTAATGCCCATGAACTCCAGACCCTCCAGAATGTGAGCACGGGTGGAGGGGGCATTCTCACCCACACCGGCGGTAAAGATCACCACGTCCACGCCGTTCATGGCGGCGGCGTACTCAGCGATCATCTTGTGTACACGGTACTCAAAGATCCGCAGGGCGATGGCGGAGCGGTGATGGCCCTTGGCGGCAGCGGCCTCCAGATCACGGAAGTCGGAGGACACACCGGACAGGCCCATCATGCCGGAGCGCTTGTTCAGACCTTCCATCACAGAGGAGATGGAGCGGTCGTACTTGTTGACCACATACTCGATAACGCCCACGTCCATGTCGCCGGCACGGGTACCCATGGGCAGACCGGCCAGCGGCGTCAGACCCATGGAGGTGTCCACGCACTTGCCGCCGTCCACAGCGGCTAGAGAGGAGCCGTTGCCCAGATGGCAGGACACGATCTTCAGATCCTTGGGATCCTTGCCCAGCAGCTCGGCGGCCCGCAGGGTCACATAGCGGTGGGAGGTGCCGTGGAAGCCGTAGCGGCGCAGCTTGTCGTTCTCATAGTACTTGTAGGGGATGCTGTACAGATAGGCGTGCTCCGGCATGGTCTGGTGGAAAGCGGTGTCGAACACAGCCACCTGCGGCACGTCGTCGCCCAGCGCCTTGCGGCAGGCCTCGATGCCGATGATATTGGCGGGGTTGTGCAGGGGAGCCAGAGGCGTGCAGTCCTCCACGGCCTTCAGCACCTCATCATTGATGAGCACGGAGGAGGCGAAGGTCTCGCCGCCGTGGACCACACGGTGACCCACCGCATCGATCTCCTTCATGGAGGAGATGACGCCGTTCTGGGGATCCACCAGAGCGTTCAGCACGGTCTGGATGGCCTCGGAGTGGGTGGGCATGGCCACATCGGCGGCCTTGATGGTCTCCTTGCCCTCCACCTGGGGCTTGTAGGTGAATTTGCCGTCCAGACCGATGCGCTCGCACAGGCCCTTGGCAAAGACCTTGCCGGTTTCCGGATCCATGAGCTGATACTTCAGGGAAGAGCTCCCCGCATTGATGACAAGTACTTTCATGATGAAATTCTCCTTATCTTTTTGTTTCCGACCCCACACCATGGGGAGTATATCGTGATAATGATAGCATACCGCCCCAGCCTTTACAAGCGTTATTTTCTTCACAAGAGCCTCTCTGCCGCCGCCTCCCGCCGGAAAAAACTTCAAAAAAATCCGATTATCCCGTTGACAAAGGGCGTGAAACATGGTAACATATCAAAGCTGACGATTTTGCGGAGGACCCATGCGGGTGTAGCACAATGGCCAGGGCACCAGCCTTCCAAGCTGGGGATGCGGGTTCGATTCCCGTCACCCGCTCCACTGACTTTATTTGCGCCAGTAGCTCAGTTGGATAGAGCAACTGCCTTCTAAGCAGTAGGCCAGGGGTTCGAGTCCCTTCTGGCGCGCCACTCTTTTGCTGAAAGAGTATCGTCAGCATCCCTTGCGGTTCATATTTGGTGGGTGTAGCTCAGTTGGTTAGAGCACCGGATTGTGGTTCCGGGTGTCGAGG
>ERZ1673748.1824-NODE-1824-length-18543-cov-5.908752_pt1 | contig 18543 bp, 18 predicted proteins | sample MGYA00580196_ERZ1673748 | MGnify/ENA primary metagenome ERZ1673748 (study PRJEB41218, sample SAMN15661796) | gut metagenome | host: Homo sapiens | place: Canada: London | collected 2015-08-20/2019-03-30 | study: EMG produced TPA metagenomics assembly of...
CCGTTATGATGTCCTGTCCCACCTCACCGATGCTTCGTCCGTAGCCGGTAAGTCCCGCGGAAAAGGTTCCCTGCAGCGACACCGATAAGGCATAGAGCCGGACGGGGACGACGGTGAACAGGCTCACCGCCAGAAAGCCCTTGATGATGTTCATCCCGCACTGCTGCAAATTACCCCTGCCGGTGGAGTATTCGATACCGCATTCAAAGGCGCAGACCACCACGCTGACGGTAAACAGCGCCCACGCAAGGCGGGAGAAAAAGAGAATGATGGCGCTGACCCATTCCAGCTCGAACAGCTCCACGCCCATATTGCCCATGAGGGCAAAGAAGTTGCCGAGAAAGCCTATGGCCTGCCCATAGACCCAGTCCATGAGCTGATCCAGGACTGTCGCGGCGACAAAATCCCAAATAAATATTGTTCATTCACCTCCGGAGACGCGACAAGGCCGCCGCCCTTTCGGGCGACGGCCTTGACTGCTGTCTTTACTTATTTCATTGTCTGTCCAAAGCTTTGGGTATCTTTGCTTTCCGGTTCATATCCAAGTTTCTGGCAAACAAAGTCTTGAACGAGCCTGCATTCCTTTAATGCGCAGACGGCGTCGGATTCATCCAGTTCTAAATTGGACGGATAGCGAACTTGAACGCCGTATGGCGTCAGTTCAATACAGGAGTCTGCCAGTTGCTCAAATCGCGTGTCTACTTCACAGCACAGCTTACAAAGCTGGATAAGGTCATGCGTTTTGGGCGGCTCTCTGTCGAATTGAACAAGCGTGGCTTTTAGAAATTTTTCGGCAGCCTGTTCACAGTGATAGCAAATAATTTCCACAGGCAGCGGACGCATCGTCAGCAGATGTTCCGCGGCGCTGAGATCCATATAGGCAAAGTCAAGCCATTCGCTGCTCCAGCCGGTGCTCATACAGCAAGACCCCCTCTCTTGCGATTTTCCGCTCCAGAGAAGCGTGTTCCGCTCTCTGATGGAATGCATTAGAGCGATAAACAATTACATCCAAGGGGACGGACTGCGCTGAAAAGAGCGCACGGCGGATCGCCTTGACCGCGTCTGCCGGACGCATGGAATTTTCCGGGATAATGACGCACAAATCGTAGTCACTATCATCGGTTGGTGTACCATAGGCGTATGAGCCGAAAAGATAGATCTTCTCTGTATCCACAGTTGCGTCAATGATCCGGCAGATATCAGAAAGCTCATTTTTCACAGATTCTGTCATTCGCGCCGCCTCCTTTCCTAATTTCCATTATACCCAGCACGCAGAAAATAAGCAACTGATTTTTACCCTTGCACTACTTAGATGCCAATGATGCTCCAAATGTATTTCGGAGCCGTCAGCGTGAAGATGAGGCAGGCAAAGAGGATGGCGGGGCCGGTCCACTCAAATTGACCTCGCTGGCGAAAATCAAAATACGCGCCGCCAAGCTTTACGAAGAACGCGATGGCGAGGATCATATCCAGCGCCGGGAACACCACCTTCTCCACCACAGCCTTGATCTGCTTGGCCGCCTCCGTCCATGTCTGCTGCACCGCTCCCGCAACATCCCCGCCCGCAGCGAGCGTCGAGGTGCAGCAGAGAGAGGTCAGAAGCAAAAGCGTCAATGTCAGAATAATCATTTTTCTGTATTTCAAGAAATCTCAACCTCCTTAATTTGGGGATGCCGCCCCTTGCGGAGCGGCATCCGTTGTTGTTAGCTCTTAATAACCGGTGCGAGGCAAAGGCTTGCTGGGAGCATAGACGCGGGTGACCCAGCGGGAGGTCGCCATGATCCACTGCCCGTTGTAGACGCCGCCTGCGTCTGCCTGATTAACGAACTGCGTACCGCCGGTGAGCTTGGCAAAGGCCTTGCAGTCCACGCGGGGGGCTTCCACCTGCCGGAAGTTGGCGGGGACGATGCCGAACGCCGCCATAAACTCCGTCACATACTCGTTGGCGGCAAGTCCCAGCGCCGCGGGGGAAGCATCCAGCACATAATTTTTGGATGCGCTCAGGTTATCCGCCAGCGTGCGCCAGGCATCGCCGCTGAGATTCGTGCGGTACACGATCTTATAATTTCCAGGGGTATTCCATGTGCCGGTGTAAATGGTCTGGAGCCGAACCGCCTTGACAGGCAAAGTGTCTCTCCAATAAAAAGATTCCAGCGCCGTGGTGGAATTGTTGGCAATGTCGGCAAAATTGTAACGGACAAGCTGCCCCGGCATGGCCTCCACATAACCGGTTTTCTTGATGGAAACGTTGGTAGACAGGCTCTTGTTGGTCATGCTTGCCTTGACGATCTGACCGGCATACTCAATTTCTACCTCGATGGGTGTCTTATCCAGTCCGTAAAATTCCGCCGCCTTGGATTCCACAATCTTATACCGCGCCAGCGGCAAAGGCTTACTCACCGCCAAGCCGTTTTTGTCCGTCTTAATGGTATCCACCAGACGGTTGGTGCGGGCGTTGTAGATCTCAAAGACGGTGTTGGGAATGGGCGTCCCGGCAGGCCAGCCATTCATGGCGTTGTAGTCCGCGCTGACCTTCGTCACTTGGATCTGGCCGGTGATGGGTGTATTCTGCCACTCGATTTCCGTGGTTTCGCCGGACTTTACATACACGGTCTTTTTCTGCGTGTCGGGAATATATCCCTCATTTTCCAATTCACGCAGATAAAAACGGCCAGCGGTCAGGTTTTCAAACCGGACATAACCGCGGTCATCGCTTGTTTCCTGTGCAATGGGATTATTTCCACTGTCGTAGAGAATGAAGGATACACCGTAGATGCCCTCGCCGGTGGCCGAATCGACCTTGTGAATCAGGATACCGGAGATGGCTTTGTTGGTGATCTCCAGCGTGGCGGTCTTCCCATCCCTGACCTCGACCCGATGGGGCGTGTCATCCAGACGGTAGCCATCGGCAGCCTTCAATTCCGTCACGGCGTACCAGCCGTTTTCCGCTTCGGGGAGATGGATCACGCCGTTTTCATCGGTGGTGAAGGTGCCGACGATCTCACCATCCATTTTCCGGATCTCAAACTGGACGCCGGGGATGCGTGCTCCGGTTTTTTCGTCCTTTTTAATGACGGTAAGCCCGCCCGCGCGGACATTATAAAAGCGAAGGGTCTGCACCTCACCCGCCTTGATGAGAATGGATTTCGGCGTGCCGTCCAGCACAAAGCCATCCACGGTCTTGACCTCCCGCGCCGTAACGGTGGTGCCAGGTTCCAGATCATGGATAACGACGCGGCCATTTTCATCGGTGATGAACTCTCCGTTGCTTCTGCCCACAACAGCGCCGCTGCTGTCGGTCACAAGGAAGGTCACGCCCTTCAGCGGCGTTGTGGTGCCCTCGATATACTTTTCAATCACAAGGGTGGTGCTGGGCGTGTTGGTGAAGTGCAGCGTCTGGGTGTCATTGGGATTGACTACCACCGTCTGGGTGCGGCTGGCCTCGTCGATGGTGTAGCCGGGAATGGTGGCCGTTTCCGTCACCACCAGCGTCCCCACCACACCATGGATGGTGATTTTGCCGTCCTTGTCGGTGAAGTACAGGCCGTTGCTGCTGATCTGCCCATTTTCAGCGGGGACGAACGCGCCGGTAGAGGTCGTCACCTTGAAGGTCACGCCCTGCAAGGGCTTCCCGGTGAGGGAATCCCGCTTGTCGATCACCAGGGTTCCGGCCTTGGAGTTTTTCACGATGACAGTCTGTGTATCGCCGTTTTTGCCGATGACCATGTTTGTGGACGCACGATCCATCACATACCCTGTTGGGGCCTTGATCTCGTTGATGACATAAGCGCCGGGGGCCAGATTGGTGATCGTGATCTCGCCCTGCCCATCCGTGGTAAAGATACCGTTCTGCGTCAGGGTGCTGGAGCCGATCACACCGTCCAGCCCCACCTCACAGCCAGCGGCAGTGGTCACTCGGAACTCCGCACCGGGGAGGGGCTGACCGGTGGCGCTGTCCCGCTTCTGGATGATGAGCTTGCCCTTGGGCTGGTTTTTGAAGGTCAGGCTGACCGTGCGGCCTTCCTTGATCTGAACGGTCTGGCTCTGGGTATCAATGATATAGCCGTCCGGAGCCTTCGTTTCCGTCACGATGACGCTCTTGCCGGGTTTCAGGCCGGGGATACGGATCTCGCCATGCGCATCCGTCCGGAAGATGCCGTTGCTGTCCCCAATCAGTGTGCCGTCCGCGTAGGTGATCTTGAATTCCGCGTTGGCGAGGGTCACGCTGGGATTCACGGAACAGACCTTGCGAATCAGCAGGATGCCGTCCGGGGCGTTGTCAAAGCGGACGGTGACAACACTCTGCTCACCGCTGTCCGCCAGATAGATCGTTTCCGAGGCGTTGATGATGCTGTACCCATCAGCGGGGTCAACCTCCTCCACGATATAGGTGCCGGCGGTCAGCCCCGTCCAGATGGCGGTGCCGTTCTTGCCGGTGACCTTCTGCCCGATGGTCGTGCCGCCGGTGCCGGAGGTGCCGCCCAAAAAACGCAGCTGGAAGGTGCAGCCGGGGAGCGCCTCGTGGGTCACGCTGTCGTACTTCTCGACGACGATGGCATTCAGCGGGGTATTCTGGAAGGTCAGGGTCTTGCTCTCACTGCCGTGGAGGATGATCTTCTGGGTGGAGGGTTCCTTCATCTGGAAACCGGGAGCAGGTTCCACTTCCGTCACGGTGTACGCGCCGGGATAGAGCCGCTTGCCCTGCTCATGGAGCCGGATCTCACCCTTGGCATCTGTGAGGATATTTCCGTGATCGATGGTGGCAGGGGCCTCGGCGGATTCGCCGCTGCTGGTGTAGGTGATGTGGAACTTGGCTCCCTCGATAGGCGCGCCAGCCACGCTGTCCTCCTTGTAGATGGTGAGCTGGGGCATTTTCCGATTCTTGAAAGTGACATTCACCTCGTCACCGGCGTTCAGGCTGACGGTCTGCTCCCTGTCGGCGTTTTTGCTGGGCAGGTAGTACGGTGCGGGAACAGATTTTTCTGTAATTTTGTAGCTGCCGGGGGCCACGCGGTCCGTCACGGTGCCGTCCGCGCCGGTGGTCCAATCGGCGGAAAAATCACTGTCGATGCGCTCTACGGTGAACACGGTGCCGGGGACGGGCTTGGAATCCTCCGCGTCGATTTTGGTGACGGTCAGCCGAGGCATTTTCAGGTTTTCAAATACGAGGTTTTGATCGTCACCGGGGCCGAGGTAGATGGTCTGGATCATCTCGCCGCCCACCACATAGGGGGCAGGGACGGATGTTTCCTTTACTTCATAGCTGTCAACAGGGATCGCGGTGAGAACCGCCTTGCCGTCCGGCCCGGTGGTGGCGTCCTGATGATAGCCGTAATGGATGCCCTTGATCTCAAAGACCGTGCCGGGGATGGGCTGCTTGGTCTGCTTATCCAGCTTCTGGATGGTCAGATTGGGGAGCTTCTGGTCCTTCGCCGTTACGGTCACGGTGCCGCCGCCATTGACAGTGGCCTGATCCACATGGGCGCAGACGGGGGCGGTCAGCTTGGCGTAGGGGGTAGGGGCGCTGACCTCCACAAAGGCGTACATCCCCTCCGTCACGTTGGGGACGGTGATCTTGCCGGATGCGTCTGTGGCCTCCGTGCCGATCAGCTGCCCGTCCCGGAGGACGTGGAATACCGCGCCGGGGAGGGGCGCATTGGCGTCGGTCAGCTTAATGAGCCGCACCTTTACCTTCGCGTCATTCTCAAAAACGAGAGATACGTCCGTTTTGCCGTCCCAATAGAATTCCTGACGGACTTTGCCGGCGTCCTTGCTCAGAGAGTAGCCGTTGGGCGGCGTCACTTCTTCCGCCACATAGCTGCCGATGGGCATGGTATCCCAAGGCACATCCGTGAGCGCGCCGCCTGTGCCGGTGGTATAGGTGCCGGTGAAATTATTATCCACGCCGGTGATCTTGATGACCGCCCCGGCGAGACCTCTGGTGGGATCGTCCGCGTCCACCTTGCGGATCTTACCGGTGGCGGTGACGGTGGGGGTATCCGTAAAGGTGATCGTCACGGTGCTGCTGCCGTTGTTCGGCAAGACAACATATTCAGGCCCCGCGTTGTCGATCTCGTAGCCGTTCGGAGCCGCCGTTTCCGTTACGGCGTAGGTTCCGGCGTCCAAGGGAGAGAGGGTATAGGTGCCGTCCGTGCCGGTGACGATGTCCCTGGAGAAGGAGCCGTTGGTGGATTCCACATGGAACCGCGCTCCGGCAAGGCCCTTGGTGGGGTTGGTGGCGTCTACCTTCTTGACCACCAGCGTGTACCGCTCGTTTGTGACGGTAAGACTGCCGATCATAACGCTCTGGACGGTGCTGGCGGGGTGGGCGGCAGAGCCAGCGCCGGTGAAGGAATATTCTTTTACGTCGCAATCGCCCCAAACATCCTGCTTGCCCAGATCCAGGATATATTTCGCCCGATCCCGGAATGTGGTGCCGTCGCAGGTCTGGTCGATGCTGGTATAACTCGCGCCCTTCAGCGAGTTCCAGACATACATCAATTCCTCCGCGCAGGCGGTGGAGGGATCACCCAGGGAGCCGTCCTTATACCGCCACACGATGGCCTGTACCCAGGCGTTCATGTACCAGCTATAACCGGAATCCCAGATGTCATCCACGCCCAGGGCGTGGGCCTTGTCCGTGAAGATGCCGAGGGAGTGGGCGTAGTAATAGGCCATCATCATTTTAACGGTGGGGTCGGTGACGGGCTTCGGATCGCCCCAGGTCTGCCCGATCAGGGAGGTGCCCATGCCGCCGCCCTTCGTCCCGCAGAAGCCCACGGAGGTCTTTCCAGCCACGCCGTAATACATCTGGTGCATTGTGCATCTGCCGAGGCTGGCAGACTGATAGGAAACGCCGCTCATGCCGAACCGCTCTAACTTGATGGTGTCAGCCCCCGCCGCCAGCGCGGCAGTGGGGAGCAGGCCGAGGACGCAGATCAGGGCCAGCAGCATCGCGGTCACGCGATTTTTCAATGAATGCCATGTCTTTTTCATCGTTATTTGACCTTTCTTTTTAGATTTGCTCATAAGAAATGGCCTTCCGGCAATGCTGGAAGGCCATGTGAGCATATTGAGTTGCGGATAGGTTATGCGTAGGGGTTGTGCGCGTTGGGATCACCGACGAACAGGAAGCAGATCGTTCCACCCTCATCAGTTGAGATCCCGACGCCGATGGTGTCGCAATCAGGGTCAACCATCGTCTGGAAGTGGCCGGGAGAATTCCGCCAGTTCTCCACTGCCCGCTCTGCGGTTTCAGAGACGGGCACATTTGCGAACGCGGTGATGTTCGATCCAAATCCATTGGGATATCCAGAGGCCGCTACCGCCTCACACTCCACCTTATTCTGGTGGTATGTGACACGCAGGGACGCGCAATGCTGCGCCGCGTCCATCAGAGCCGCGTTGACCGTCAGCTCCGGCGCGCCGTTTTCCCGGCGTACCTGATTGACCAGCAGGACGATCTCCTGCCGCGCCGCGTCTGTCTGACTGGCGCCGGATTCCGGAATGCTCGCACCTTGCTTGCCGTCAACTACCGTCAGCGTTAAAGTGGCGGTCTGGCCATGCTGATCGGTCACGACCACGTCGGATGTGCCGCTGCTGACCGCGATAGCGGTCCAGAGGCCGGAGGCATTCTCAACGCGGATGATATTGGGCTGCGTGGAGACCACACTTTTTATATCCGCGCTGGGACTGATATTCAAGCCGCTGCGGTCTCCGGGGCGGAGGGTGCTGCCCTTGTAGCTGTTGATGCGGATACCGGATGCGGCAGGGGCGATCCCCGTGTATGGATGCCCGGTGTCGATTTGGACTCCGGCGTTCCAATAAACATTGAAACCGACCTGCTTGCCCATGTCCCGCAGCTTCACATAGTTGTGTCCCGCAATGTTGTAGGCTTGCATTTCCACCTGCTGACCATCCACAAAGATGGGCTGCCAGGTAGGTTCCGCCGTGATCCCGGCTGCGACTGCGATAGAGCCGCCGGTCAGCGCCGCGCCGATCACCATGCCTGTGAACATCATACTGACATTCTTTCTCACGTTTTTGCTCTCGTTCATCTTCCTGCCTCCATTCTAACTGTGTATGTGTGAAAATCTTCTTCGCAGCTTCACCATATCACAAGTAAGGGGCAGAAGTCGAACAGAACTGATTCGGCAAAAGGGAGAAAGATTCAGACCTCCGCTGCGGTAACGCACCAGCGCTGGTCCCGCTGGTTGCGGACGCAGGTGTAGAGCGTCAGCATATTTTCGCCGGAGTCCGCAAGGCCGCTGCGGTCTGTCTCGCTGACCTTGCTGACGTCCGTCACCTTGTAGGTACGGGTGCCCAGCTTGGTGTTCAACGTGATTTTATCCCCGATGTCCAGCGTGTGGATCTGGCCGAAGTAGCTGTTGGCGCCCCGGTTATGGGCGGCAAGGCAGACGTTGCCGTTCCAGATGGAGGTGTCCTCAAAGTGTCCGATCCCCTTGGCAAGCGTCTTGCTGTCCGTTCCCTGATAGATCCTCACGCTCAGATCCAGCGCGGGGATCTCCAATCTGCCGAGGGAGCCGTTTTTGTAGTAGAGGTCGCCCGTCACCTCCGTGAACAGCACGGCGGGCTGATAGCCGCTGCCGCCATTCACCGTACTGCCGGGTGTGACAACAGTGGCGGCGCTGCCGCCAATGACCGCGCCGGACGCGGGAATACCACCGGGGGCAAGGTTGGGTGTGAGGTATTCGCCGGTGTGGAGGGCGTTCATGCTTTCCGAGCCAAATGCAGGCGGAATAAGCGCGGCGTTTTTGCTCATGTCAGCGTTTTTCGTAGCGCCGCCATCCGCCGTGTGGATGACCTCAATAGATGTATCCCTGCCAAAGTCAAAGTCCTTCGGAGGGGCAATGCTGTATTCCAGCGCCGAGGCACTGGCCGCAAGGGATGCCATCATACTGACGGCAAGCGCGAAAGTCAAAATCTTTTTCATTCTGTATCCTCCTCATCCGCGTTTTCTTTTCTGTGCTTCACCAGCAGCGCGCCGCCGACGCCCGCGCCTGCCGCGGCCACGATCCCAATGGGGATGAGCACATAGGACCAGCGGAAAGCGGATGCCGTGGCGGGTGTCTCCGCTGGCTCCGTGGGCTGGATGGGCGTTCCCTCAAAGATGGCGACATACCGGACACGGTTCAGGGCGATCCGGCTGACCGTGCCCACATAATCCGCCGTGACGGTATAGCCTTTCACATAGCTGCTGGTGGCGCTTCCGGAATAGGTGGCAACGGCCGTGTAGCGATCCGCCACGGCGTAACCGTCCATGTTAGCGGTGTTGTCCGTCTGCCACTGGATGTCCGTGAGTGTCAGGGTCTTGCCGTTTTCTGTAATGGTTTTGGGAAGATACTGCGTATCCTGCTCGGCAAGGTTAGGATAGCTGCGCTTGGTGGTGATTTCCCTGGTGGAGCTGCCGTAGCCGGACGGCTCCACCTGCACGGTATCAAGTCGGAGCGTCAGGGCCCCCATGAGGCCGTCATCCGTGATGAATTCCCGCTCCTGCGGCAGCAGCGCCAACACAGATTCCATATCTTTTTTGGCGCTCGCAACGGAAATGTGCTCTGTGTGCTGGCGGCTCTCATTTTCCGGAAGCTCCTGCTTCAAAAGATCCGTCAGAGTGTACTGGAAGCCGTCCTGCCGGAAGTCCGAGCGGGGAATACCGGCAGGATCATCTTCGGGGCTCAGATCATAGATCTTTTTCAGTTCCGTGCCATCGTCACCGCGAACGATGGCGGTGGGGTAGCAAACCTTGGCGTCCGGTGCCGCAGGCTCAAAGTCCGCCGCCAGCGCGGTGGGCGTCAGCGTCAAGGTTAGGCACAGCGCCGCGGCGCAAAGGGAAAGCATTCGTTTCATGTTGTTATCCTCTTTTCTTCATTTTATAGTGATCTCTTGTCTGCTCCAGCAGGAGGTCATATTCCCAAGGCTCCACTTCTAAGGAGAGGTAGGCGCCATCCTTCGTCATACCATCCACCCGATAGCGCAGCACCAGAGGAAGCTGCCGCTGCTTTTTCACATCCTGGGGTGAGAGCCAGCCAGCGCCTTCTACAAAAACAGCGCGAATGGCGGAATCATAGTTTTCCTCATAGCCCTGCCAGAGAAGGGCCTCCCGCAGTTCTTTCCGCAGCTTCTTGCGCTGGGGAACGGGGATCAGACGCTCCGGCTCCAGCAGAAAACGGGGACGCAGGCTTTCCAGGCAAATATCCAGCGCGTCTTTCAGGGCAGCGTTCTTTTTCGTCAAGCCGCCGCACCGGTAATCTGCCGCCAGAACATCCTCGCCCTGGGCATCGCCGGGGAAAAGACGCACACAGCGGATGAGCTCATAGGCGTGGGCATCATCCGCCATGCCGAGGACGCGGGCCCCATCCATAGGGAGCGACCGGTAGTGGGAAATCGCATCATTCAACGCGGAAAAACGCTTCACACCCCAGCCGGATCTTCCGGGCCGAAGATCGTCCACGGTGTAATAGGTCACGCTCATGCAAGTATCCTCCTCACTTCATTTTCATACTGCCCATTGTGGGGGCGTCCGTCTGTTCCTGCGTCATCAGCTCCTCCAGCTTTTCCCGCGCCCAGTCGGGCAGGAACTTGTCATCCAGTACGCCAATGAAATCCTCCCGGTTCCATCTGGCTGTTTCACCGTCCGAGAGGCAGGTGGCAAAGACTGCTCGGCCACTGGAATGAGGCGCGCATCCAAAGCCGCTCCGAGCATACAGAAGTTGGTAATCCTGCCCCCAATACTGCTCCTGCAGCGCCTCCGGTGACAGCACCAGCACCTTGCCGGTGAAGTCCTGCTCCGCACGGTCACCAACGCAATGCTCCGCACCGAACAGATCCAGCGCCTGCACCGCCTTGCGGTAGAAAGTGACGAAGCCATCCAGCACGGACGGATGGCTTCGGACAACAAAGTCGCTGTTGTGGTTGAGATCTGTGGGGATGCAGGCGCGCTCCGCCCACTGCTTGTTGGCAAGGCCGAAGCGCCCGTCCCACTTGAGCTCGTGCAGGGTATTGGCAAGCACCCACGCGGTGCGCTTGTAGCCGTATTCCTCCAGCACCGGCGTGATACAGTTCTTGTCCAGATGCATTCCGTCGAAGCTCTGACGGATGGCGTCCTCGATGGCGTTGCGGCAGGCGATGTTCGCCTTGTGGCTCTCCCGCCAGAGAGGAAGCTCGTCCCGCTCTCTCGCCTCGGCGGAGGAATAGGGGTAGAGATAGGTGTCATTCATTCTGAGATCTCCTCCTTTTCCAGCAGGCGGCATACGCCCTCCATCCGCACACCGGAATCCTCCAGCATGGTGCGGACATCATCGTCCAGCTCGTCGATGAGCACATCCGCGGCGGTTTTCATTGCTGCCTGCACGATGATTCTGCCCTCCTCTACAAAGGACTCCAGCGCGGCAGTGGGCGAGATCCCCGCCTCCGCCAGCTGGCAGGGTGGAATTTCAAGGCCGGAGCATTGGGGTTTGCGTTCACAGGCGCCGCACGCCGTTTCCGTCATTCCGGCCTCCATCGCCATCTGGCTTCGCTCCGCCAGACGGGAGATCAGCTGCGGCGTTACGGTGGAAAGCAGAGAAATGGTTTTCAGCAGCTCTGCCACGGTGGGATCTCCCGGCAGCAGCAGAACACAGCCGCTGTCGGTATGGAGGATCAGGTCGCTGACGTCTGCAAGGCCGGAGAACTGCAGCGCGGCGCGGGGAATGGTAATGATCTTGTTCGCGGGGTCATGGTTCAAATGGAATTTCATGTTGTTTGCCTCCTCTTTTTTTGATTTGTTTAACATTTCAATGGACACTTTGGCTCGTGGATCATCTCATAGCGGGTATCGCCGTCACCGCCCAGCAGGTTTTCCAAGGAGAGCTGCCAGCAAGCCTTGCGGGGATCATAGTTCGTGATGATGATTTCCTCATATTCACTTCCTGCCCTTTGCGACATACTATTTGGGCGCGAGGTCCGGAAAATAAAGCAGCCATCTTGATAGAGATCGCAAATGTATTCCTGATAGTTATACGAAACAATAAAGTACCCCTCGCTCCCGATGAGCACATCGTGAAGCCGCCGGTGATCCTCCGGCGGGAACTCTACCGGATAGCAGCCCTCTGCCATATAGTAGGGCGGATCGCAGTAAAGTACGGCATTCTTCCTGTCATATTGGCGAATCAGCTCCTCAAAGTCCTTATTTTCAATGACAACATTGGCCAGTCTGCGGGAGCTCTCCCAAATCAGATGGAAAAAGCGGCGGATATCACAGGGCTTACCGCCGAAGGACTTGGCGCCGCCGCTGAAGCTGTATCGCACCAGCTTGAAGTAATCCGCGGCACGGCGAATATCTCCGCGTGGCGCGCGTTCCAACATGAGGGCGCGGATGGCTTCCGCGTCAGGCGGCTTGAGGTAGACCTCCGTCAGATCCATTTCCTCCTGCAGGTAATCATCCGTGATCTCATCTTTTGAGAAAAATTTGTAGAGGACGTTGAAGTCATCCCGTGTGTTCAGCGGCAGGAACCCCAATTCCGCTAAGAGCGCCATGGTACGGTTCTTCACGCAGCAGAAGAGGTTTGTCAGATTTCCGTTGTAGTCATTGTAGACTTCCATACAGCCCCGCTGGATAGGACGGCTTATCGTCACCGTGCCGCTGCCGCCGAACACATCGATGAAGCGCTTATAGTGATCCGGCATCAGCTTGTTGATGATCCACAGCAGCTTGCCCTTGCCGCCTACCCAGGGGATAAAGCTGTTCAAGATGCACCTTCTTTCAAAGGAAAAGCATCCAGTGACCGCTCTAATCCGCGTCTTGCTGCTGCAAGTCCATTTTCCATGTTTTGAAGCTGCTGAATCGTGGAGTAGACTTCACCGGCAGTCGCCGCGTAGAAGTATCCGCATCGATCGCTCCCAATAGGAACACCCTTGCGTCTCATACGATTTACAAGTTTTCGAAGATCTGTTCCGCTAATCCCTATAGCCGCTTCCAGCGCAGCGCTGCTCGCACTGTACCTTCGCCCGGTACATGCTCCTTTCAGATAACTCAATAATTTTTCTTCTCGCATTTTTGCTCCTTTCCGGGGTTGTACTCCCGGAGGAAGGGACAATGCGCAAAAAAGAAGGGGCCGCTTTCCCCCTCCGGGAATACGGCCCCTAAGTGTGATTGTTTTTCTGAATGTTCCGTTCTTACGGAACGGTAATCGCCCCGTGTGCTCCTGTGAAACAAACGCCATCTCCCATATAATTTAAGAACGGATACCGTTCAAAAGGAGATTGCGTATGGATCAGGTCGCATTGGGTAAACGGATCAAGGCCGCTCGCGAGCGAGTCGGCATGACGCAGGAAGATCTTGCTGCCGCTGTGGATTATAGCGTGGATCATGTGAGCGTTGTAGAGCGGGGCGTGAAGCCGCCAAAGCTGGAAAAGCTGGTTGCCATTGCCAACGTGCTCAATGTTGGGACAGACGAGCTTCTTCAGGACAGTTTGAACGCGGCGACGATGCTCCGAGCCACGGAACTCTCCGAGCGTTTGAAGACGCTCTCCCCGGACGGGCAGCGTAAGGTGATGAATGTGCTGGACGCATTGATCACTGAATTCCAGTAACAGTATGACAGAGGTTTGCTTTTTGCAGACCTCTGTTTTTTTCGACTGCGTTCGACATATTTCCCGTAGACTCCTGTAGTATTGTAGTTCCACGAGAACGATAACCGTTCTAAAAAGGAAGGAGTGAACGATATGAAACAAATGAATATTCGTGCCGAAGCAGCTCTGCTGGAAGTAGCCCGCAGACACCATACCACCGTGGAAGAGGTGCGCAGGGAGATCCGTCTGGCTATGGCGATGGCAATGTGTAACCCTGCCCCTGCCGCGCGGAAAATCTGGGGTGAGATCCCCTGTGATGGAAACGTCCTCACGCCGGAGGATCTCATCACCTATGCCGCGATGCGATGCCGGGAAGGGGAGTTCTGAAAGTTTCTTGCCCGTTTTACGGGTCAAGGCGGTGTTATTTCATTTTCATCTCCATTTTCTGTGTTTCCTGCATTGGTGACAGCATGGGCTGATAGTCCGCACGGTGCAGCAGACCGTAGGGCGAGAGCACTGCGTTGTCCTCTCTGATGAGGTCGCAGCCGTAGGCGTAGAGGTTCACATGGGAGAGCAGCAGCTCCGCCGAATGGTCATCCGTCATGAAGCGTAGGTGGTCAATGGCTGTTTCCTGCGGGGAACTCAAGTCCGGCGTGAGGACGTAGTCCGCCAGATGCTCCGTCAAGAACAGGGCGGTTTCGATGTCCCGTACCTCGAACTGCTCCAACAGAGCCTTCAGCTTTGGCACCTCGGATCTCGGAATGTCCCGCGCGGCCTTGGTGAAGGCGTTAAATTCCTCCAGCTCCATGGGCAGGTCGGTGAAGTCCGCCGCATAGGGGATGATCCCGTCATAATCAATGACCGTGACGCCCTCCCAGCCCTCCACGCCGAGTTGTTCCTGTGCGTCCAGCAGCTCTGCCTCTGCTGCGGGAAGATCCAGTGTCACCGTGCGCGCATCGCCAATGTCGGGATGCAGTCCGAGCGTGAGCCGGAAGAGGTATCCCGGCTTTCCCGGCAGCGCCTTTTGGACAGGCGGCGCGGTTGTCAGTTCGCCATCCCGCAGCACATACAGACTGCCCACAAAAACGCCGTTTTCACTGCACCGCATCATTCTTCCAATGCCGGCGAAGTCCAGCATCTCGAACACCTCGTTGGATACGCCGTCCAGTTCGGGGACAAAGTCGTTTTCCGCATAGAAGCGGCCAAGCTGGGCGTCATCCGCGGCATCCACCACATGATAGCAGTCTGTTCTTGCGCTGACCGCCAGATCTCGCAGATCCTGCAGCGTAATGACGCCGCCGTTGGCGTTTACTTTTCTCTGCACCTCCATGGAAAACAGTCCCTCAAAGGCGGCTTCCTGCACCTCGTCCAGCGGCGACAGCAGTGCGGCAAGGTCGTTGAGCTCGATGAGGCTGATATCCAACCCGTCCAAATAGGGCGCGAGGTACCCGAAGGCTTCGTAGTCTTCGATCTCCATGTACAACTGCTCGCCCTCGTTCAACCGCACTTTTTCCATAGCGTCCCACAGTTCCCACGGGGAGGCGGGCAAGTCCAGCTTGGCATACGCCTCGTTGTTGGGTACGTCTTCTTTCGCAAGATATACCTCGAATATCTTCTTACCCAAGGGTCATTCCTCCCATTTTCATCCCGTTCTGCTCATAGACTTTCGGGTTCGCACCGGGGACGTCCCAGCCGAACATGGAGCCCGTTTTCATGGCTTTTTCCTGCGCAGGGGTAACGCCGAGCCGCTCGTTGTTGTAGTCCGCCAGTTCACGGTTATGCGTGGGATCGTCCGTGTTCCAATCACTGTGGTAGTAGCCGATCTCACCGCGCTTGATACAGATGAGCTCGCCGGTGCCGGGGAGCGTTGAGAAGCACAGCTCTGGCAGTCCATCCGCCAGCTTGGGGGAGAAAAGCTCCTGTTCCGTTTGGATGCTCCACTCATCCGAATTCCAAAAGTGGACATACAATTCACCGCCGTCATCCACGGAGATCTCCCGTTGCTCAAAACCCTCGCACCAGCCGTCCGAAGCTTGTCCGGTGATAAACTCTTTCAAAGTATCCATTTCGGTGTCCGACAATTCCCCGGCGATGCGGCATTCCGCAACGCCCCAGAGCTGCCGGTCACGTTCCTCTACGGTGAAGACGGCGGAGCGCACCTTGCGGTCAACGCTGTCGGCTTCATCATACCAATGCATGATGCCGCGCTCGGTTTCCTCCGGCATCCGGTTTTTCACCAGCGCCGCCGAGATCTGATCCTGATAGCCGCGCAGCTCACTGCCCTCCAGAAGTGTGCTGCTGTCATCAAATTCGCCGTACTCGTTTCGCTCGTAGAGATCGGCGGTCAAGGGCATATACAGCTTGAGGGTGGTCAGCTTGGGCGGCAGCACGGTGAAGCTGTCCTCGCCGGGGATGAGCGGCAGCGTGCGGCCATTGTCCCACTTCATAAAAATTTGCCCCTCATTGTCCACAAAGTCTACTTCGCCCTCCGTGCCGGGAAGAATGGGATGATAAGGGTCCTCCATCGAATTGAGCCGGATGCGGGTGCCGGGGGGATACTGCTCCTTGATAAAATTCACCATTTTTCTGTCCATCACTTTATACCTCCCATTGTCATGCCCTGTTTGGGCGTTTTTTGATATTCCTCCAACTGGCGGGGATTCTCCTCGCCGTAGAAGTCGAAGATCATGTCATCCACCTGCTTGCGGACGCTGGGATCGTCGGTCAGCACCTCGTAACGGAAGCCTGTGGTGGGGTGATACGGCAATTCCTCCCGCACACACTTGAGAAAGGCTTCGGCATCGGTAAATTCCTGTGCATCGCCGTTGGCATAGGTGACGCGGCCTACCAGCGGCTTGTCCCGCGCCATATTCTGCCGCTGGACATCCAGATCATAGGCCGTACAGTAGCAGTTATAATCGCCCGGAGACGGATTACAGCGCAGGCAGTAGCGGTAGCGCTCCGTTTCCACGATGTAGCCGTAGTTCTGTACATAGCCGCCGTCGATTTTCCCGCCGTGGTCATAGCAGAAACGCTCCATGGCGAAGCGATTTTTCAGCACACTCTCCCGCAGCGTGTCCACGACCTCCTGCAGTTCCAGTTTGAACGCGGGGCTGTTCAGCTCCTCCGGGCCGCGGGGCCACCAGGTATGCCAGAACTCGTTGCCACTGCGCCCGAAGTCCATGCGGACATGACCAACGGTACCCAGCCGCTTATCTTCTTCGGGGTGCGGGGTATAAAATAAGCCCGCCTCCTCCGGGCGGGCAGGTCGGATATGAAATTGTGTTGCATCTTTCAAGGTTAAGATCTCCTTTCGGTGTAGAATTTGGCTTTACACATTTTGGGGGGTGTGCTATGATGTGGCAAACAAAAATTTGTGGCAGAGAAGACTGTTGCAGAGCAAGTCAGCACAAACACAGACGTCGAGAGACTCAATTTACATGATGTGGAGATACTATCTTAGTGAGGTTGTTTTGAGGTGTGACTTATGAGGGAACATACGCATACGAGAAATCGAGTTCGAAAAAAAGCCCATTTTTTTCGAATGTTTTCGATGATAGCATTTATTATTTCGTGGATGGCCTTAGAACCTTTAGGAGGGCAGTTTCTTTTGGCAAATAGCTATTCTCTCTTTTGGCTGTTTGTTCACTTTGTGAGTTATATCCTAATGGGCTTCACAGTATATTTGCAAGCAAAAGCGTTGTCTTATGATTATACAAAAGTAGACTTCAAACTACTGTGGGGAACAACTCAATCGTCGGAGGAAAGGCGTTGCCTTATGCTCCCAACGATACTAATATGCATTATTGTCGATATAGGCGCACTAATCTTTTCACCTCTACGTTAGATAATTTCCGGTTTATCTGCTCATCAAGCGGCTTGATCCAAATGGATCGAGCCGCTTTTGCTTACATCATCCTCTGTCCCTGCCGCGGCTCTGGGAAGGGCGGAGCCAAGCGGCGCAGCAGGCCGAACTCTGTTTCCGTCACACCGTCATTTTCCATGCAACCCTGACCGTATTTCTCGAAATCCATGCAGCCACGGCACAGGGGCCTGCCTCGCACCCGGTCTGCTTACACTTTAGTTCCGCCCGAATGATCATCGTGAAAGCCCTCCCATCTCCATGTGGCTGCTCTGGCTGCCGTTCATCACTTCCTCCATGCGAAAAAAGCCCTTGTAGGCAACATAGCCCCGGTCAGTGAACATCCCGTCCTCATCATTCATGCGCTCCGTGCCGTACTTCTCATAGTCATAAAAAGCGTCGAGATTTTCGTCATAGTCGAAATGACCGGACTGGCGGATCATGTACTTGCCGTATTCCTCCGGCGTATGTGTGCCGGGGGCGAAGTCAAACAGGTCGAGGCTTTCCGCAAGGTTTTTGATCTGCGCTGCGGACTTTGGCTCTGCCAGCATGACCACGGCACCCAGCTTTTCTATATCCGCGTTTGATAATCCATCCGTCGCCTCTGCCAGTTCATTGAGGTCGGAGAGCGTTTCGTACTCCATATCCAGAAGGACATCTACCTCATTGGGGAGCTGGCTGTCCTCCAGCCGCAGGCGGACATCGGCGGGATCGGTGATGCCCCCACGAAGAAGGGCGCGGTCGATCTCCTCCTGCACCATAGGGAGAAACAGCCATGTGATGTGTTCTGTGTCCTCTGGCTCGGTTTTGGAGGTCACCGCAACGGTGATGGCGTTCGGTTCATAGTAATAGCAGGGAAAGAACCGGCCATCGTAGACCTGTTCCAGCTTCATGCCGTTGTCGTAGACTACGCCGTAGGGTGTGATCGTGCCGCCGCCGCTTTCAATGAGCCGTCTTGCCGTTTCCTCACTGTCCAGTTTGTTCAGTTCATCCACACTTGCGCTGCCGCCGTGCAGGTTCATGTAGTGGTCGCGGCCGATGGCGGCGAGGTCGGAAAAGTCGGTGATGACCGTAGCCTGCTGGCAGCAGAAGGTCAGGTTGATGAGATCCTT
>ERZ1673748.1843-NODE-1843-length-18388-cov-43.052474_pt1 | contig 18388 bp, 16 predicted proteins | sample MGYA00580196_ERZ1673748 | MGnify/ENA primary metagenome ERZ1673748 (study PRJEB41218, sample SAMN15661796) | gut metagenome | host: Homo sapiens | place: Canada: London | collected 2015-08-20/2019-03-30 | study: EMG produced TPA metagenomics assembly of...
AAATGCAATCCGCGCATTATTCGTACACAAGCTCTAAAAAGGTAGAGCTCAAAGAACAGATATCAAAGAGCAGATATCAAAATGCCATAAAACTACTATATAAAAAATACCAGACAGAATGCACCCAAGAGGTGCACTCTGTCTTTCGCGTATAAAAAAGTTATTGTGTAACTGCGAAGGCACATGCAATTTATGCAGAGCACCCGCCCCATAGCCAATAAAGTAAAAATAACGCAGAAAGGACACCACACCATGAGAGAAAACATAAATGAACAGATAGAATGCTGCGACTGCAACGAAATCCACGAAGACCTTCTAAAAATAGTAAATGATACAATGCCGGAAGAAACCGAGCTCTACGACCTTGCAGAGCTTTTTAAGGTGTTTGGCGACTCCACACGGATCAGAATCCTCTTTGTGTTGTTTGAAGCGGAGGTATGCGTCTGCGACCTTGCAAAGGTGCTCAACATGACACAGTCCGCCATATCACACCAGCTTAGGATATTAAAGGCCAACAAGCTCGTAAACAGCAGACGTGAGGGCAAATCAGTGTTTTATTCGCTTGCAGACGGACATGTGCGCACAATCATTGCGCAGGGACGCGAGCATATCGAGGAATAATACAGGGAGGAATATACGTGACAGAATTAGAAGAATACTATAACAAATTCAACGAGGAAAAGCGCCTGAACAGCCGTCACGGCAGGGTAGAGTTTATCACCTCCATGAAGTATATACACGATTGTCTTGGCAGCTTGATGAATGAGAAGCAGCTTGATCTTCGCTCACAGATTAAAATCCTGGATGTCGGTGCGGGAACGGGCAGATATTCAGTGCCTCTTGCCGAGGAGGGCTATGATGTGACAGCACTCGAGTTAGTTAAGCATAACCTCGGCAGACTGAAGCAAAAGAGCGATAAAGTAAAGGCATACCAGGGCAATGCCACAAAGCTTAAAAAGTTTGGAAACGATGAATTTGACCTCACACTCGTATTCGGACCTATGTATCATCTGAAGTCGGCAGAGGAAAAGCTTGCCGCATTAAATGAGGCAAAAAGGGTGACAAAACCGGGTGGTTACATACTTGTAGCATACATTATGAATGAGTACAGCGTGATAACCTATGCCATAAAGGAGAAGCATATAAAAGAGGGCATAGAGGGCGGAATGCTGGATGAGAGCTTCCATTGTACAGAAAAAGCAAATGATTTGTACAGTTTTGTCCGATTAGAAGATATAGAGGCATTAAATGCACAGGCAGCCCTTACACGCGAAAAGATAATAGCAGCCGATGGCGCGGCAAATTATATCAGGCCATTTTTGAATGCTCTTGACGAGGAAGAGTTTGATATGTTTGTACAGTATCATCTTTCAACATGTGAGAGAACAGACCTGATGGGAGCAAGTGCGCACACGGTTGATATTCTAAGGGTGTGAGGAATATGAGGAGGAATTATGAAAAACAAAGGATTAAAAATTCTATTATCTGTGCTTTTGGTTTTATGCATCATTATGGCAGGAACACTCATAGGAAAAGAGTATATTGCAGATAATATAAAAGAAGCCTCTAACCGGAATGGCGTTGATGTAGTTAGAGACACATCGGATACCGGAAAAGCAGAGGATAACGCAGTTGACAGTACGGCAGAAGGCACAGCGAATACACAGTCTGATGCAGCCAAAGCTGAGGCAACAGAAGCGGATACACATCAGCCACAGATGTCAACCATAGTGATTACGGCTACAGGAGACTGTACACTCGGCAACAATCAGGAGCAAAGCTATGACGGAAGCTTTAATTCTTATTATGACTCAAAGGGACAGGACTACTTTTTCGGCGGTGTGAGAGATATTTTTGAGGCTGACGATATGACACTCATCAATCTGGAGTGTGTGCTATCGGATGCGACGGAGCGTGTAGAAAAGCGCTGGAACCTTAAGGGAAAGCCTAGCTACATCGGAATTATGACGGGCAGCTCCATCGAGGCCTGCAGTCTTGGAAACAATCACACATACGACTATGGACAGCAGGGACTTGACGATACGAGAAATGTGCTCGACAATGCCGGGATAGTGTATGGCTTCAATGATCATACCGGTATTTACGAGACGGCTGATGGGACAAGGATTGGAATAGTGTCGGTCAGCCTTTTGTCACAAAACGGTGACCGAGAGGCATATATCCAAAACGGTATAGCGCAGCTTCGTGAACAGGGAGCGGCGATAGTTATCGTATGCTGTCACTGGGGCATAGAGGGTGACCATTACCCTAATGACTATCAGCAGGCGGCAGCACATCGTATCATCGACTGGGGAGCAGACCTGGTAGTCGGAAACCACCCTCATGTACTGCAGGGGATGGAGGTCTATAACGGCAAAATGATATGCTACAGTCTTGGAAATTTCTGCTTCGGAGGCAATAAAAATCCGGCAGACAAGAACACGGCGATTTATCAGCAGGCATTTACTCTGATAAATGGTGAATTGCAGCCGGGCATAGATGCTCAGATTATTCCATGCACCTTAAGCAGCGTAAGCTCATACAATGATTTCAGACCGACAGTGGCTTCGGGCGAAAAAGCCAAAGAGATATGCAATTTAATGAACACATATTCACAAAATTATAGTAAAATAGAAATTGATGGGCTTGGAAAGCTGCATGTAAATTAACAGTAGGTAACTATTCAGAACCACTGAGAAAAAGAAGGGCTGAATAGTTACAATATCATTTTTTTAACTAATTAAGATAAAAAGCAGTCATGCAACAAATGGCATGTACCATCATACAAATATAGTAAGGGAGCAAAGAGCAATATGTATATGTGGAGAGAGCGCAGTAAAGAAGAAAAGCATGAGGATGTAGTAAATACAGGCCTGCTGCCGCTTGATGTGGTAGAGGGATTTAAGATACGTCCGGGCTTTTTCAGAATGTACGGAGCGTGCGTGGCATCGAACGGAGTGAGCTTTACTATCAATTCTCATGGGGCAACGAGGTGTACTCTTTTATTGTTCAAGCCACAGGCACCAAAACCGTATGCGAGGATTCCGTTTCCTGATTCATATAGGATAGGAGATACCTACTCCATGCTTGTTTTTGATATAAAGCCGGATGAATTTGAGTATGCATTTTCGTTTGACGGACCATATGAGCCGGCAAAGGGACTTTTGTTTAACGAGGAAAATGTCCTTTTAGACCCATATTCCAGAGCGGTCACTGGACAGCGAAAATGGGGAGAAAAGCCGGAGGGTGGCAAGGATTTTGAGTACAGAGCCAGAGTTGTAAAAAGCAACTTTGACTGGGGCAACATAAAGCAGCTTGAGCAACCCTTTGAGGACCTTGTGATTTATGAGACACATGTGAGGGGCTATACAAAGGATAAGTCCTCAGGTGTCAGCGCACCGGGCACATTTGCCGGATTGAAGGATAAGATTCCGTATCTTAAGGACCTTGGAATAAATGCAGTGGAGCTCATGCCAATTTTTGAGTTTGATGAGATGGAGAGCGCGAGAGTGGTCGATGGTGTGCAGCTTTACAATTACTGGGGCTACAACACAGTATCATTTTTTGCACCGAATACCAGCTATGCCTTCAACGAGGAGCACAACCACGAGGGAGACGAGCTGAAATCGCTGATAAAGGCTTTAAAGGAAAATGGCATAGAGGTCATTCTTGATGTGGTGTTCAACCATACCGCTGAGGGAAATGAGATGGGACCGTGCTTCTCCTTCAAGGGAATAGACAATAACGTGTACTATATGCTTACACCGGATGCACACTACTACAATTTCAGTGGCTGTGGAAACGTTATGAACTGTAATCATCCTGTTGTGCGCAACTTTATCATAGACTGTCTGAGACACTGGGCTGTTGAGTACAGAGTGGATGGCTTCAGATTTGACCTGGCTTCCATTCTCGGAAGAGACCAAAACGGTGCACCTATGGCCAATCCGCCGATTCTTGAGTCGCTGGCATTCGACCCGGTACTTGGCAAGATGAAGCTCATCGCAGAGGCCTGGGATGCAGGCGGACTGTATCAGGTGGGAAGCTTCCCGTCATGGAACAGATGGGCTGAGTGGAACGGCAGATACAGGGATGACATGAGAAGCTTTTTAAAGGGCGATGACGGTATGGCGGGAAATGCCATCACACGTATCACCGGCTCACGCGACCTTTACAGCCCGGAGAGCAGAGGACACAAGGCATCAGTCAATTTCCTGACCTGTCATGACGGCTTTACACTGTATGACCTTTACTCATACAATGAAAAGCACAATGAGAAAAACGGCTGGAATAACACAGACGGAGACAACAACGGACATAGCTGGAACTGTGGCGCAGAGGGTGAGACAGATGATCCAAATGTAAACGGACTTAGAAGGCGCCTTATAAAGAATGCATTTGCAGCACTTTTGTGCAGTCGCGGCCCGGCGATGTTTTTTGCGGGCGATGAGTTCTGTAACACCCAGTTTGGAAACAACAATGCGTATTGTCAGGACAATATCATCTCATGGCTCGACTGGAGCAGGCTTGAGGAATTCAAGGAAATCCATGATTTCGTGCGTCATATGATTCAGTTCAGGAAAGAGCATCCTATACTCAGAAAGATGACAAAGCCTTCATCCTGCCAGTTCCCGGAAATCAGTGTGCACAACGGTACACCGTTCAATGCCTCGACTGATTACAAGACAAAGCTTATCGGCATCATGTATGCCGGAAGAAATGAGGAGGACACGGAGGATGATATTGTATTCTATTGCATGAATGCATATTGGGAGCCGCTTGTGATGCAGCTTCCGGTGCTTCCGAACGGAAAACACTGGCATGTGGACACCAACACCAATGCAGAGTATTTTGACGGAGAGGACTTCACGGAAAAGACAGAGCTTTTGGGTGTCAACACCATAAGAGTTCCTGCGAGAACCACGATAATACTTGTGGCAGAGTAACAATAAAATATGCAGCCCGGAACACATTGTGATATGTGCACCGGGCTGTTTTTCGTTACGGTTTTGGCTTAGACTGTAACATTTCCCCCTTTCATTTTTCAATATATTTTATGTGACATTTGCATCAGCAGCCGGTGATGGTTGTGAAGTGATACCGGAAGGCCTTGTATATATCACATAATCAGTTGTGAGTTGGACAAATTTCGTCTGTGAATCCAAGAAAATAATTGGGTGTGACACCAAAAATTGTACTTAAATGGCAAATGACAAAAATGTCAGGCACTCTACGGCCTGTCCTGTAGCCTGAAATAGTTGATTCTGCACAGCACATGATTTCAGAAAGAGCAATGTTGGTCAAGTTGTTGAGCCTCATCAGATAATCAAGCCTGTTAGGCACAGTTGTACTAATGGTTGATAGTTGCTTTTCTTGTAAAAAGACATTAATTTTATTCATAAACAAATTGTAACACAATAATCATAAAAAACAACAAATATCTGAAAAAATACGAAAAAAATAGAAAACTTAAAATCACAATTTTAAATCCAGCCACCATCAAAAGTGATTATCTGTCCGGTCAGGTAATCAGGTGCAGTGATAACGGAGTAAGCCATATCTGCGACCTCACAGGCTGTGGCAAAGCGTCCGGCAGGGATTTCATCGGCAAGCTCAGCACGTTCTGTCTCATCAAAGCAGCGGTTCATATCGGTATCTATGACACCGCAGGCTATAGCATTTACCGGAATATGCGATGGCGCAAGCTCCTTGCCGAGTGCCTTGGTAAATGCATTTATACCGCCCTTGCAGGCTGAGTATGCCACCTCGCAGGATGCTCCGACATTGCCCCAGACAGAGGAAATCTGTAGTATCCGGCCACATTTATCTGCAACCATATAAGGGATGACGAGCTTTGTGAAGTTGAAAACACCGGTCAGATTTATCGCCACGATATTGTTCCATTCCTCCGGTGTCATGTCGCTCAGCAGCCCGATATGCGATATGCCGGCATTGTTAATGAGCACATCTATATGGCCAAAATGGGAAATGGTATTCGCAACCATATCCTTGGCAAAGAAAAAGTCTCCTACATTTCCGGTGTAGCATAGCACCTCAATTCCGTATGCACAGTGAAGCTCATCAGCCAGAGCCTTTAGCCTGTCAGGTGAATTGCGGCAGCAAAGTGAGAGGTTATAGCCACAGGAAGCCAGCTTTTTGGCAATGGCGGCACCGATACCGCGTGAAGCTCCGGTTATTATAGCTGTTTTGTTTATGTGATTTATGTGATTGGTGTGATTTATGTGATTGGTGTTATTTATGTGATTTGTCTGATTTGTCATGATATTCTCCTGATAATTTATATACCGTGGTGCTAAGCCTGTCGCTGCGCTGCCGGGCCGGCTTCAAAGTATAAAAAAATAATTACGTGATTAAATTACAGTTCAGTCATGGGTATGATACCTCACTGTGAGGCTGGGCACAACAGTGTAAATTTTTATCTTATACAGCATAAATCATACCATAAATATATATTATGGGGTAGACAAAATTTATACATTGTGATATTATTTAATAGTTGCAAAACGAATTGCAGACGGCGTGTGGCTCAGTTTGGTAGAGCGCTACGTTCGGGACGTAGAGGTCGCAAGTTCGAATCTTGTCACGCCGATTTATTTATTGATATCTGTTTGGATAGTCACTATCTATTTTATTTTGGAGCACGCGCATAGCGTGTTTTTTTTTTGTTACTGTTCAGTGTGAATAATTTCTCAAAACCGAGAAATGCTGCTGAGTTTATTTCATTCATAGAAAGCATTAATGCATAGTTTATTTTATTCATACAAGATAATAATGCATAGGCAAAATAAAATATTTAAATAGTTACAATATGGATTAAAATCCGACGCTTTTAAACAGCGTCGGATTTTTTAAGTTCATTTAAGGTAGCCATGTTAGTATGTCACCATCAAAACGAAGGGAGACATAAAGCATGGCAGACCAAATGATTTTCAAGAGATTTGAAATTAAATACATGATAGATGAAGCAGTTTTCGAAGAACTGATGGAAGTGATGGATGGATATATGATAGCAGATGAGCACGGACGAAGCACAGTCTGCAGCTTATATTATGACACACCAAAGCATCTTCTTATACGCAGATCATTGGAACATCCGGTATATAAGGAAAAGCTGAGGCTGAGAAGCTACGGAGTGGCAAAGCCATCAGACACGGTGTTTGTGGAGTTGAAAAAGAAATTCTGCTCGGTTGTATACAAGCGAAGAATTGCGATGACTCATGATAAGGCACTTTCGTATCTGGCAGGAAAGGAGCAGATAGCTGACTCACAGATTGCAAACGAGATAAATTATGCGCTCAAAATATATGAAAACCTTGCACCGGCAGTGCTTTTATCATATGAAAGAGAAGCATTTTATGCGAGAAACAATCACGAGTTCAGAGTGACCTTTGACATAAATATTCTTTGGAGAGACTATGACCTGTCACTTGATAAGGGCATCTTCGGCACACCGATACTTGAGGACCAAAATGTGCTGATGGAGGTAAAGACAGATGGAGCCATACCGGGCTGGATGGTTGATTTTCTCACGGCCAATAAGCTTTACAAGACATCATTTTCAAAATACGGTACAGCATACCGGGCGATATGTGACCGTGTGAATAATAGAAGCGATAAGCCGGCTTATGGCTGCGATGAGCTATATGGTGATGAGTCTGCAGCAGTGGCAGGAAGTGAGGTATACGGTGATGAGCCTATAGCAGTGTCAGGAAGTGAGATATACAGTGATGGGCGTATAGCTGTGGCTGAGAATTAAAGTAGAAATTTCAAAATAGAGATAAAAAACCAGAGATTAGAAATTATAAAAGAAAAATTATAAGAGAAAAATATAAGAGTAAAAATATAAAAGTAATATTATAAAAGAAGTATTCGAAAATAGATATGACGGAGGATTACATATGCTTAGCAACATTTTTACAGGATTATTTGATACAACAGCTACAACGGTCATTTCGGTGTCGGATTTCATAATTTGTATAGTGGTTGCACTGATAATCGGAGCCTTTATTACGTGGGTTTACACATACAAAAGCCGCTATACAGCTAGCTTTGCGATAACACTTGCGATGCTTCCTGCAGTGGTGTGCATAGTCATCATGATGGTAAACGGCAATGTCGGTGCAGGAGTAGCTGTAGCGGGAGCCTTTTCACTGGTGCGTTTCCGCTCGGTACCGGGAACGGCAAAGGAGATAGGTACAATTTTCCTTGCCATGGCAGCAGGACTTATCGCAGGAATGGGCTATCTGGCATTTGCAGTGCTTTTTGCATTAATCATGGGCATGGTGATGCTCGTACTCAATATATCAGGCTTTGGTACACACAAAAGAGCTACATGTGACAGAACACTTAGGATTACAATTCCGGAGGATTTAAATTACGGCTCGGCCTTTGATGATTTATTTGAGAAATATCTCATAGGCTGTGAGATTGTTTCTGTAAAGACAACAAATATGGGAAGCCTTTACAAGCTTACCTATCACATAACACTTAAGGATTTGGCAATGGAAAAGAGCTTTATAGATGAGCTTCGCTGCCGAAATGGCAACCTTGAAATCGCAATTATGCAACAGGAGGTAAATACGAATGAGCTATAGAAAAATTACAAAATATTTTCAAAATATCAAGCTATACGGGATAATCGGTGCAGCAGTAATAATGACAATGTCCGTAACTGCCTGTTCGACAGTCAAAAATTCAGGTACAGAGATATCAGCTGCCCAGACCTCTGCAGGTTTAGCGGATGGAGACACGGTCAATGGAATTTATTCATATGATGATATGTTTACGGAGAGAGATCTTAATGTGGGCTATGATGAGAACAGCGCAGTAAAAATCAACCTGGCCGATGATTCGACCACAGTAACCGTAGGGGATGATACAGAGACCGATGCGTCAAAAGCAGACGAAACAAAGGCAGATGATTCAAAAACAGATGAAACAAAAGCAGATGAGTCAGAAACAAATGAGACTGAAAATGTTGCAAGTGGTGTGTATATATCCGGAAATATCATCACTATAACTAAGGAGGGGACATATGTGCTTTCCGGAGCCTTGTCAGAGGGACAGATTGTCGTAGATGCAGACTCAGCCAAGGTACAGCTTGTGCTTGACAATGCCGATATCACCTGCGCATCAAGCGCAGCAATATATATAAAGAATGCGGACAAGACATTTATTACGCTGGCAGAGGGCTCAGAGAATATTCTCATGAACACGGCAGAGTATGAGACAATTGATGATAACAATATAGATGCTGTGATTTTTTCAAAGGATGACCTGACACTGAATGGCAAGGGAACACTCACCATAAATTCAGAGTACGGGCATGGAATTGTATCAAAGGATGATTTGAAGCTTGTAGGCGGCACCTATAATATCACAGCAGAAAATCATGCGCTTTCAGGAAAAGACAGCGTGCGAATTGCAGAAGGTACATACAATCTGACTTCCGGCAAGGATGGAATTCACTCAGAAAACGCGGATGATGATGAAAAGGGCTTTGTATACATTGCATCCGGTGATTTTACAATTGAGAGTACAGGTGACGGCATAGATGCATCATATGTGGTACAAATTGATGACGGAGACTTTGATATAACTGCAGGCGACGGAGCTGAGAATGTCACAAAGACACACAATGACATACCGGGAGGCGGAACCAGAGACAATATGGGTGGAGTTGCACAAGATGGAGAAGTGCCAAGTGGAGATAAAACGAGTGGAGATGCATCAGGTAGAAATTTAAATGGTGGAGATGGTTCTGATAAAAGTGATTCTGGCAGTGCTTCAGGTAAACAGACCGGGCAGACACCGCCGGATAGACCGGACGGTGACAGCTTTGATGGAAGCCGGCCTGATGAAAAAACTTCGGACAATACAGGAGGTCAGACTGCACAGACACCACCGGATAAGCCTGGTACAGACACATCGGATGGGCAGAAGTCTGATAAGAATTCACAAAGTAAGGATATTGCAGACAACACAACTGCTTCAAGCGCATCGTCAGATACCGGTTCAGAGTCTTCATCATCTACATCACCAGATGCTGACTCAGAAAATAATTCATCTACATCATCAGATGCTGACTCAACAAGTACCAAGGGAATCAAGTCAGATGGCGCTCTCTATGTAAATGGAGGTACCTTTACCATAAACTCTGCAGATGATTCATTCCACAGCAACTCTGATGCCACAATAAATGACGGAACCTATACCATCAGCTCAGGTGATGATGGTATACACGCAGACAGTGCACTGCTTGTCAATGGTGGAACTATTACAGTCACAGAGAGCTATGAGGGCTTAGAGGGGCTCAATATCACAATAAATGATGGTAAAATAGATATCACTGCAAGCGATGATGGCATGAATGCAGCAGGCGGAAATGATGCGAGCGGTTTTGGCGGCAGGGGAGGAGATGGCTTCAAGGGTATGCAGGCACCGGATTCAGCACGGAAATCGAATGACACATCAGACAATACGCAGAAGTCGGATGACACATCAGATACAGCGCAGACAACCGGCAATATAACAGTCGCAGCACAGAAACAGGACAACATATCAGATACAGCGCAGACAACCGGCAACATAACAGTCGCAGCACAAAAGTCGGATAACACATTAGTTGCATCACAGGATACAGACGCTGCATCAGATGATGAAATGTGGATGGTCATCAACGGTGGCTACGTACATGTGCTGGCAGGCGGTGATGGCCTTGATTCAAACGGAGACCTGACTATAAACGGTGGAGAAGTTTATGTGGACGGTCCATCAGACAACGGAAACAGTGCCATAGACTATGGAGAGAAATCATCCTTTAATATCAATGGAGGAACTGTTGTCGCGGTGGGAAGCAGCGGTATGGCAGAGGATGTAAGCAGCGATTCAAAGCAGCAGGTAGCCTTTGTAAAGCTTGATTCACAGGCCGATGCCGGTGATGTAATTTTAAAGGATGCTGACGGAAATGAGATTATTTCATACACAGTCCAGAAAAAATATGACTGTGTGATAATCAGTACAGCAGATTTGAAGGCAGGTCAGACCTATACACTTTCAGCATCAGGAAACGAATCGGAGGTATCTCTTTAATCCGGCGATATTATATACCATGACGCATAGCCTGACAGTGTGATGTCAGGCTGGTGTCAAAACAGTAATTCGGTTATGGCTGTAAAGTGCATCAAAATGAGGTAGAATACGAGCCGGATTTACTGTTGTAACAATAAAACATAAATAATATGATATAATGAGTGAAAGTGACAAGAAGGCAGTTATACATTCGACGTATACATTTGACGAACAACAAATGTTGACTATGAAGCATAGCTTCATAATACCATATAAAATAATTGTTCAGAATCTATGTAGATATGGAAAAAACGTATGACTGATTAGAATAATTGTATAAACCTGAAAGTAAGAAGGAGGCCATCATGAGACTATTACTGGCAGAGGATGAAGAGGACCTAAGCCGTGCACTTGTAGCGGTGTTAAAACACAACAACTATTCAGTTGATGCCGTCTATGACGGAGCAGAGGCGCTCGACTATATAGAAAACTCAGATAACTATGACGGAGTAATACTGGATATCATGATGCCTAAAATGGATGGAATCACGGTGCTCAAAACTATCAGAAGCCATGGCAATTCTGTTCCGGTATTGATGCTTACCGCAAAGGCTGAGATAGATGACCGCGTGGAAGGACTCGACAGTGGCGCCGATGATTATCTGACTAAGCCATTTTCCATGAAGGAGCTTTTGGCACGAATCCGTGCCATGACAAGGCGCAAGGCTGATACAACAGACTCAGTGCTGACATTTGGAGACATCACGTTGGATAGGTCAACCTATATGCTGACCGGACCTGCAAGCATTAAGAATGCAGGCAGCATTGAAAACAATGCACTACATACAGACGCTAATAATGAGGATAATGGTAATCTGACCGGTAAAATCAAAGGAGATAATACTTCGGACGGACAAGTATCAGGAAATCAAAATGCAGGAAATCCAAGTATTGGAACTCAAAACGTCGGAATCAGACTTGCAAACAAGGAATATCAGATGCTTGAGATGCTTATGACCAATCCTGGACAGATAATATCGGCAGACCAGTTTATGGACAGGATATGGGGCTATGATTCGGAAGCAGAACAGAATGTCGTGTGGGTTTACATATCCTATCTGCGTAAAAAGCTGGCATCAGTGGGCTCTGCAGCACAGATAAAGGCAACACGCGGTGTGGGATATTCGATAATTTAGGGATTATTCAAACATCAGTGTAAAAGCGATAAGATCCAATTATTATATTCTGCTAGAAAAGTTCACATACGGCAGGGGGTACCTATGAATCTGAGCAGTAGCTATTTTTGCATTTTTCTGAAAAATCATCTTTTTTACCTTTTTATTTAGAAAATGCTGGATTTTTAAATTATCATAATGTACAATAGCCATAGGTTGATAGCATAGCAGGCAGGCCTTGGGTAGCTGTAATCCCTAAAACTTCTAAAACAGCACCCAAAATTCAGCCCAACAGCCAAAATCCGGAAAAGAGCGGAAAAAAGTAGCTGAAACCGCAGAAATTCCCAAAACAGCACCCCAAACTCAGCCAAAAATCCGGAAAAATCTCCAAAAAAGTAGCTGAAACTGCAGAAATCTCTAAAACAGCTCCAAACTATAGTCGGTTTCTATATTTATATTGTGCTATCAAACAAATGGAGACCATAATCTCCACTTTTGAAGATAAATGACATTTTTCATTTATCATATTCCCCACAAAAACAATTGAATTACTGTTAGAATCACATACATGGCATCACATGATGCAAAGAGTTAGGAGGAAAATAAAATAAGTTCAATAGATAATAGAATCCAATGGTTGGAAGGTGAGATATTAGAGATTCAGGAAAGACTGGAGACAATCACTGAGGAAGGAACAATTTATCCAACACAAAAGGATGGAAATGTTAAATGGTATGTTTGGAAAAATGGCAGAAGAGAGTATTTATCAAAGAAAAATGATAAAGAAATCAGAAATCTTGTCAATAAAAAATATCTGGAGCTTTATCTGAAGGACACAATAAATGAACTAAGACTACTCGAGACAAACAGAAAGGCCCGGAAAAAATATAAAACCGATTATGCCCAGAAAATGTTGAAGCAAAAACATTATAGAAGTATACTTTTAGCAGTTGATAAGAAGGAAAATGAAGAGACAAATGAAAAGTCACAGGTTCCTAACCCTGAAGCTCTCAAGTTTTATACTAAAATGGGAATTATAGTGCGGTCAAAATCAGAAGTAATTATTGCGACAGCCTTGTATGATAATAATATAAAGTTTGAGTACGAGAAGGCGATTAAAATCTCAGATGGTATTTATTATCCCGATTTTACGGTTGAGAAGAAAAATGGCGACATAATTCTGTGGGAGCATCTTGGCCTGATAGACAATCCAGATTATCGAAATAAAGCTTATCGAAAGATATTGAAATATAACGAAAATGGATATTATCAGGGAAAAAATCTTATATTGACATATGAAACAGCGGAAAGTCCATTGGACCCCATGGACGTAGAGCATGAAATAGAAAAAATGTGCAGGTGATAAAATGCTCAAAAAATTACGAAGAAAATTTATAGCCATAGCAATGTTATCAGTTTCAATCGTTCTCATTGCAATTGTAGGCACGATAAACATTGCAAATTATATAAGTACGAATGAAGCAGTGGATGCGCGCCTTAAGCTGATTGCCGGAAACGGAGGAACATTCCCGGATCTTTTAGAGCAGAAGAACATGGGAGTGGGAAGCAATAAAAAAAATGATGAAAACACAAACACCGGCACAGAAAGCACAAACACCGATACAGAAAACGCAAACACATTCGGCAATACAGCAGATGAAAGTACAAATAAAAGGACTCCCACGCTCAAGGAGCCACCATCCGGCAGAACGGATGTACAGCCACCGGAGGATATGAATCAGGCTGACTTAAATGAGAACGACATAAATGAGAATGACCTAAAACGCCATGGCATCTCGCCGGAGAGTCAGTTTGATACCAGATACTTCACTGTCACAATAAACAGCAAGGGCGATGTGGAAAATATTGACACAAGTAAAATAGCATCTGTTTCGTCAGAGAATGCAGCACAATACGCGAAAAAGCTTTGGAAATCAGGCAAAAAGGGTGATGGCAAAAATGGATTCTCAGAAAGTTTTAAATACATGACAGTAGGTGAGGGTGGCTCTACAATGTATATTTTTCTGAATTGTCAGCGAGAGCTTTCAACAATAAGAACATATGTATTAGCCAGTGTTGGAATCAGTGTGTTCGGACTTGCAGTTGTATTTGTTATGATATACTTCTTCTCGGGAAAAATACTAAAGCCTGTATCGGAAAGCTATGAAAAGCAGAAGCGGTTCATAACTGATGCCAGCCATGAAATAAAAACTCCACTTACCATAATAGATGCAAATACAGAGGTCATCGAGATGATGGAGGGAGAGAATGAATGGACAAGCAGCACCAGAAAACAGGTGGCACGCTTGACCTCGCTCACAGAAAAGCTTGTATTTTTGTCGAGAATGGATGAGGAGGCAACAAAGCTTGAGATGCTGGAATTTTCATTATCTGACGCAATACTTGATACCGCAGAACCGTTTAAAGTGATAGCCCGGACCAAAGGGAAAAAGCTCACAATAGATGTGACAGATGGAATACTGTATACAGGTGATGAGAAGACTATCAGACAGCTTGTATCAATTTTACTTGATAATGCAATGAAGTATTCAGGATGCAGCAGCGCAAGCTTCGAAAAGGATAATATCAATAAAAAGAATCTTAATAAGACAAATCTTAATAAAACCACCCAAACACAAAACGATTGTGTTACCACCACCGGAGATACGGCACCGGAAATAGAACTGACGATGAGACCATCCGGTAAAACCCGAATAATTACAGTGTGGAACACTGTAGACGAGACTGCAAACATAAAAAAAGGCAGACAGGACATGCTATTTGAGCGCTTCTACCGCACTGATACTTCACACAACTCAAAAACAGGAGGCTTTGGAATAGGTTTATCAGCAGCCTATGCTATAGTAAAGGCACACAAAGGAAAAATAACTGCAGAAAGTAAAGATGGCAGGTCTATTAAATTTACAATCGTATTGTAAATTAAAAATATTTTTTTACATGCATTTTACACACTAATGATTTTGCATTTTACATTTCCCCATTACTATATCAGTTGTAACAAACAAAGAAACAAATTCAAGAAAGTAATGAAAGAGGAAATTAAAATGAAAAATCGTATGAAAAAACTTTTAGTTTTAGCAACTGCTGCAACAATGATGACAGCAGCATTTACAGGATGTGGCTCAAGCTCAGACGGAGCAGACAACAATGCAGATACAAGCGCAGATAAGAGCGCAGATGAAGGCACATCAAATGAGAACTTAAGCGGTTCACTTTCACTTGCAGGAAGTACTTCAATGGAGAAGCTTTGTGAGGCGCTCAAGGAGTCATTCATGGAGAAAAACCCTGGAGTAACAGTAACAGTAGAGTATACAGGCTCTGGTTCAGGAATCGAGTCAGTAACAGCAGGAAGCGTAGATATCGGAGATTCATCAAGAGCACTTACAGATGATGAGAAAGCAAACGGTGTTGAGGAAAACATCGTAGCAATCGACGGAATCGCAGTAATCACAGACAAGGACAACTCAGTAACAGAGCTTACATCAGATGACTTAAAGAAAATCTACACAGGTGAGATTTCAAACTGGAAAGACCTTGGTGGAAAAGATGAGGCAATCGTAGCAATCGGCCGTGAGGCAGCTTCAGGTACAAGAGGAGCCTTCGAGGAGCTTCTTGATGTAAAGGATCAGTGCAAATATGCACAGGAGCTTGACTCAACAGGAGCAGTTCTTGCAAAGGTAGGCTCAACACCGGGAGCAATCGGATATGTTTCACTTGACGTGCTTGATGATACAGTAACAGCAATGAAAATTGATGGAGTAGAGGCAACAGAGGAAAACATTGTAGCAGGCAAATATCTCCTTTCGCGTCCATTCGTAATGGCTACAAAGGGCAAGATTGACGAGCAGAACGATATTGTTAAAGCTTGGTTTGACTATGTAAACTCAGATGAGGGACAGGCAGTTATCAAGAAGGTAGGCCTTATCCTCCCTCAGTAGAAATTATCGATCATAGTAATGATACGAAATACAGACATCGATGCGAGACGTCACTAGTAAGTATAAGTATAAAAATAATACAAAATACAGACATCGATATTAGACATCAGTATTAATACATATCGACAAGATACAGGGTTTCCTCAGGAAATGGCAGGTTTCCTGGGGAACTTTTTGAAACAAGGAGTATCAAATGAAACATAAATCCATAGTAGAGAATGTTGCCAAAATAATATTCACGGTATGTGCGGTTGTGGCAATATTCGCAGTATTATCAATAACAATTTATATGTTCCTTAAAGGCGCACCGGCATTTTTCAAGGTCGGAGTATTAAACCTCTTATTCGGAACAAAATGGGCGCCGACAGCGGCAGACCCAAGCTACGGAATATTGTACATAATCCTCACATCCATCTTAGGAACAGCAGTATCTATACTCATAGGAGTACCAATTGCTCTTCTTACGGCAGTATTTCTCACTGAGGTGTCAAATAAAAAGCTCTCAGCGGTAGTGCAGCCGGCAGTAGAGCTGCTTGCAGCCATTCCATCAGTAATCTATGGACTTTTAGGACTTATGATACTTAATCCGGTATTATACAAGCTGGAGAAACATATTTTTGCAAACTCAGCAACACATCAGTTTACCGGCGGATCAAATCTGCTTGCAGCAATCATAGTGCTTGCAATCATGATTCTTCCTACGGTAATCAACATGAGCGTATCATCAATACAGGCAGTACCGCAGCCGATGAGAGCGGCATCCCTTGCTCTTGGAGCAACAAAGATACAGACAATATTTAAAGTGACGGTTCCTGCGGCAAAGTCAGGAATCATGACAGGAATTGTGCTCGGAATAGGTCGTGCGCTCGGAGAAGCGATGGCTATCAACATGGTAGCCGGTGGAACGGTAAGCTTTCCACTTCCGTTCAACTCAGTGCGTTTCCTTACAACACAGCTCGTCAGCGAGATGGGATACGCCAGCGGACTTCACAGACAGGTGCTTTTCTCAGTAGGTCTTGTGCTTTTTGTGTTTATCATGATAATCAACCTCACCCTTATGAAACTCAAAAAGAAAGGAGCTGTGGAAAATGACTAGTATAAATGGAAAACGCCGCAGAATAGGCGATGATGTAGTATATTTTTTCATATATCTGTGTGCGGCATTATCGGTAGTGCTGCTTGCGGGAATCATCATATATGTATTTGTCAGGGGAATCGGCCAGGTAAACTGGCAGTTTCTGACCAGCGAGACATCTGTATTAAGAGGCACTGTCGGAATAGCGGGCAACCTGCTCAATACACTTTACATCATAATTATCACCATGCTCATAGCAACTCCTGTCGGAGTGGGAGCAGCTGTGTACTTGAATGAGTATGCAAAGCCGGGTAAGTTCGTATCCACAATAGAGTTTGCCACAGAGACACTTGCAGGAATACCGTCAATCATCTTTGGCCTCTTCGGAATGATGTTCTTTGGACAGACAATAGGCTTTGGCTACAGTATCCTGACAGGCTCACTGACACTGACACTCATGGTTTTGCCTCTCATCACAAGAAATACACAGGAGGCGCTTAAAACTGTACCGGACAGCTACAGACACGGAGCAGTCGGACTTGGAGCAGGAAAATGGCACACCATCCGCACCATCCTGTTGCCATCAGCCATGCCGGGAATCATCACAGGTGTTATCCTTGCAATCGGCCGAATAGTAGGTGAGTCAGCAGCACTCCTTTTTACGGCAGGAAGTGCAGGAATGCTTCCAAAGGTTGCCAGCGGATATTTTTCAAAGATAATGCAGTCAGGTGGAACACTTACCATCAAGCTCTACCTTGCAGCGACAAGTGAAGGAAAATTCGACCAGGCATTTGGAATTGCGGTTGTGCTTCTCGTAATTGTATTCTTAATCAACATCCTGACAAAGGTGCTGGCAAAGAAATTCCAGGCGAAGTAAGCAAATCAACCGGTTATTATAATGATATGAGGGTCAAAAGGTATTTTACCCCTTTAATCATAATAATAAATTAACGAATATAGTAAATAACCAATATAATAAACTAACTAAGAAAAGAAGCTTCGATTTGATATCAGTAAATCGGAGCTTCTTTTTAGTTTCATTAAGATTATTTCTTAAACAAATCTTAATGTGTTACATAATTGGATTT
>ERZ1673748.1848-NODE-1848-length-18366-cov-6.889356_pt1 | contig 18366 bp, 10 predicted proteins | sample MGYA00580196_ERZ1673748 | MGnify/ENA primary metagenome ERZ1673748 (study PRJEB41218, sample SAMN15661796) | gut metagenome | host: Homo sapiens | place: Canada: London | collected 2015-08-20/2019-03-30 | study: EMG produced TPA metagenomics assembly of...
TCACGCCGTTGGTCACGTTGGTGAACTTGTCCGGGTAGACGTCGGAGAAGTTCTTGAGGGTGACGTCCTTCAGGAGCTGGGAGTGCAGCTCGGCCACGCCGTTGACGTGGGAGCCGCCGTAGGTGGCCAAGTAGGCCATGCGCACGGCGTCGCCAGTGTAGATGGCCATGTCCTTGATGGTGTTCTTGTCGACGCCCTTGGACTTGAGCTCGTCCTCGAACTGCGCGTTGATCTTCTCGATGATCTCAAGGTGACGCGGCAGCAGCTCGCCGATCAGGCTGGCCGGCCAGACCTCAAGGGCCTCCGGCAGCAGGGTGTGGCAGGTGTAGTTGAAGGTCTTGGTGGTGATGGACCACGCGGTATCCCAGTCGTAGCCGTACTCGTCGATGAGGATGCGCATGAGCTCGGGGATGCCGATCACCGGGTGGGTGTCGTTGAGCTGGAAGACGATCTTGTTCGGGAAAGTCGTCAGATCCGGCTTGTCCTGGCCCGGGTAGAAGACGCGGATGGCGTCGTGCAGGGAGGCGGAGACGAAGAAGTACTGCTGCTCAAGGCGCAGTTCCTTGCCGACCTTGGTGGAGTCTTCCGGGTAGAGAATCTTGGAGATGTTCTCGGCCTTGACCTGCGGGGTCACGGCTTCCATGTACTCGGAGCGGTTGAAGGCGAGCAGATCGAACTCGTCGTAGCTCTTGGCGCTCCACAGGCGCAGGGTGTTCACGCGGCCGGACTTGTAGCCGGGGACCAGGTAGTCCACCGGCACGGCGCGCACGGACCATGCGGGCTGCCAGGTCTTGGTGCCGTCGGCGTTCTCGACGACCTTGCCGCCGAAGGAAACCTTCTGGTCGCGGTTGTAGTCGATGTGGCCCCACGGCTCTTCGTTGGCCAGCCAGTAGTCCGGGGTTTCGACCTGCTTGCCGTCCTTGTCGAACTCCTGCTTGAAGATGCCGTACTTGTACTGGATGCCGTAGCCGAAGGCCGGCACGCCCAGCGAGGCGAGGGAGTCGATGAAGCAGGCGGCCAGACGGCCGAGGCCGCCGTTGCCGAGGCCCGGCTCGTATTCGGCGTCGACGACGTCCTGGACCTTGAAGCCGAGGGCTTCCACGGCCTTGTCGAACTGCTCGGTCAGACCGGCGTTGAGCAGCGCGTTGCGCAGCTGCTTACCCATCAGGAATTCTGCGGACAGGTAGCCGACGGCCTTGGTGTTGCCGTTCACGGTGTCGGCCTGGGTCTTGAACCAGGAGTCGGCAAGGTGGTTGCGCACGGCCTTGGATGCGGCGACATACACGTCAGCAGGGGTAGCCTGCTCGGTGGTGACGTTCTGAGTGTATTTCAGTTGTTCACGAATCTCGTCGGCGAATTGTTCCGCCGTGACAGGAGACTTCGGTGCGGTGATTTCGGTCATTCTGACTTTCCTTCCGGGATAAGTGCCCGTGTTTATTATGCCGCGCGATAGGTATCGTCGCACAAACGTAAGCATGAACTCTCCGTAACGACGATGGCGGAGCGTTCTTGCATACGTTCTCATTTAGAGCGTAGCACATGCCCCGATATTCCGCATCACACCGTATGCCATCGTTTGCATTATGGAAGATCTTCCGGCTCCGGTGCCATGATGGGATACATGGCAGTAATTCTTGAAAAAGACCTGAAACGCGGGCATGACGCGCTGGTGCAATGGCGTGCCGCGGCCCGGGAGCTGGCGGACAACACACCACATCGTCTGACCGTCTCCCCTGTCTTGCCACGCCCGGTGTGGGCGATGGCCGTGCGCTACTCGCTGTTTCTGCTGGAGCGGCGCGCACCCGGCCCTGGCGTGGAGGTGCGTGTCGCGCCGTGGGGGGCGGTCAAAATCTTGGACGGCCCGGAATCGGACCCGCATAACCTGACCCCGCCGGACGTCATCGAGCTGGACCCGGAAGTCTGGCTGCGGCTGGCCTGCGGCATCACCACATGGGCAGAAGAAAAGGACGCCGGCCACATCAGCGCGGTCGGCGAGCGCGACGACCTGAGCGACCTGCTGCCGCTGTGAGGCGCGAAGCGTAAGTAAGCCACCAGCGGCGGCACCATCAGCCATAACCACAAATCCCCTTGTGCTCAACCAAGCACAAGGGGATTATTACGAGAAGACCGGCGTTCAGCTCTTCTTGGGCTTGAGCGCGGAAGGCATGGGCATCGGAATCGGCTTGCGCGGGGCCGGCTTCGGTGCGGCAGGCGCGGAGGCCGGGAACTCGCCGCTGGTCGCCTTTGCGGCGGCTTCGGCAGCCCACTTGGCGTACTCGTCGAGGTCATCCTCCTGCGTAGCGGGAGCTGCCTCGGCGGCACCGGAAGCGTGGTCATCAGCAGCGGAATCCACATCCTTGTCCGCATACTGGTCATCGATGTCGGCGAACGGGTCAGGAGAGCCCATTCCCGGCTCCTGCTCGCTCAGCTCTTTTGCCAGCTCATCGTAGTCGGTATCGGTGGTCAGGTACTTGAGCTTTCGGGCAATTTTCTGCTGTTTTGCTTTTTGACGTCCGCGGCCCATCTGACCCCCTGCGATTACTGTGCTGTTCGATTCATCAACAATAGAGAGTACCACTAATAGTGGCTTGTTCGTTGTCGGCTCACACTTTTACCATAAAAAGCGTTTATTTAGGGCATATTCAAAGGATTTTCGCATGACCGACGAGCAGCAACTGACAGCGGCAGGCAATGAGATGAGCGCGAGCTTCCTCGCGGCCAAAAAGCGTTCGGACGAAACGCTCGCCAAGCTGGAGGCCAAGCCGTCGTCCTTCACCATGTTGACCGGCGACCGCCCGACCGGCCGGCTGCACCTCGGCCACTACTTCGGCTCGATCCGTGAGCGTGTCGCCATGCAGGAGCGCGGCGTCAACACGAACATCATCATCGCCGACTACCAGGTGATCACCGACCGCGACACCACCGAGCACATCCAAGACAACGTGCTGAACCTGGTGCTCGACTACATGGCCGCCGGCATCGATCCGAACAAGACCATGATGTTCACCCACTCCGCCGTGCCGGCCGAGAACCAGCTACTGCTGCCGTTCCTGTCCTTGGTCACCGAGGCCGAGCTGCACCGCAACCCGACCGTGAAGTCCGAGATGGAGGCGTCCGGCCACGCGCTGACCGGTCTGCTGCTCACCTACCCGGTGCATCAGGCGTGCGACATCCTCTTCTGCAAGGCCAATGTCGTGCCGATCGGCAAGGACAACTTGCCGCACGTGGAGATCACCCGCACCATCGCCCGCCGCTTCAACGAGCGCTACGCCAAGAAGAACCCGGTGTTCCCCGAGCCCGCCGCGATCCTTTCCGACGCACCGGAGATACCGGGCCTCGACGGTCGCAAGATGAGCAAGTCGTACGGCAACTCCATCATGCTGGGCGCCACCGCCGAGGAAACCGCCAAGCTCATCAAGAAGAGCCCGACCGATTCCGAGCGCCGCATCACCTTCGACCCGGTTGCCCGCCCGCAGGTCTCCGCCCTGCTGACCACCGCCGGCCTGGTGACCGGCCGCGACCCGAAGGACATCGCCGAGGAGATCGGTGATTCCGGCGCCGGCGCGCTCAAGGCATACGTCATCGAATCAGTCAACGAGTTCCTGGCCCCGCACCGCGAGCGCCGCGCCGAGCTGGCCAAGGACATGGATTCCATTCGTGACATCCTGCACGACGGCAACAAGCGCGCCAACGCCATCGCCGAGGAGACCCTCGACCAGGTGCGCGAGGCCATGGGCATGAAGTACTGATTTTCCCGCCGCTCGTAGCAAGACGCCGTGTCAGCCCCAACTGGGCAACTGACACGGCGTTTTTGTATTGCGGCGTCTGCTGTGTCCTATCTTCACTTCGAGGGGCGGATTTCTTGTTTTTCCGTGCAACGCGGCTATCAAGACGGACCTCTGTTCACTTCATGCCGATGGCTTGCATCAATACGTACGCTCCCCGCACAGCAATGTCATTACGACGTGTTGCGGCATAGCGCGCATGGCTTCCGGAGTATCGGCGGCGTATGGGTCGGCGTCCAGCAACACCACATCGGCCGGGTCGCCGGATGCAAGGCGGTCACGGCCAGTGGCGGTCGAGGCTGCCAGCGAGGTATGCACATCGAGGCACTGCTCGGGCTGGAACGGCTCGCGGTCAGAGCTTTCGGTGCCGAGCACGGCGGCGGAAATGGCCAGCCACGGGTCCAGCGGGGCCACGGGCGCATCCGAGCCCATGCGCAGCGTGGTACCGGCGTCGTGGAGGGCCCTGAACGGATAAGGGATGCCGGCCGGGTTGGCCCAGAAACGGGTGATGACGTCGCGGTCATCCATGGCGTGCTGCGGCTGGATGCTGGCCGTGAGCCCCAGCTCGGCGAAACGCGGGATATCGACGGGTTTGAGCATCTGCGCATGCTCGATCGATCCATGTGCGTGCGTGGCGGCGACTGCGTTGAGCGCAATGGTGTTCGCTTCGTCGCCAATGGCGTGGCAGGCAATGTCGAAGCCATGCTCGGTGGCTAGGCGCATATAGTCTTCGATTTGCTGCGGCGTGTAGCTCAGCGTGCCATACGTCAGCGGCTCGATGCCCGAATACGGCGTGGAGCAGTAGGCGGAGCGGGTGTTGAGCGATCCGTCCGAGATGAGCTTCATGGCGCCCACATGGCCAAGCCCGGCGCTGCCCGGCAATTCCTTGCCGGTATGCCAACCCGCGTCAATGGCGGCTCGCAACCGCTCGGGGTATACACCGGCGTCCACGCGCAAACCGTTAATGCCGGCCGCGAAACGATTGATCCATGTATCGATGTTTTCGGCCATTTCATAATCGCGGATGCCCACCACGCCCTTGCTTGCGGCGTCCTGTTCGGCCTCGCGCAGCAGACGGTCAGTCTCTTCAGCAGCGCCCGGCGCCTTGTCGAAGGCGGTGTAGGCGTTGAACCATTCGAGTTCACCGACCAGACCGGATTCGTCCACATGTACGCCAAGCCTGCGGGCCGCGGCGGAATTCACCCATCCGCAGTGCATGTCCGCGCTGGAGAGGGCCACCGGCTGTTCGCCGGTCACGGCGTCAATTGCGGCCAGTGTGGGCTGCTCGTCGTCGGCCCACAGCGAGTGACGGAATCGCATGCCCACCACGAAGGCATCTGGGTCAAGCGTGTCGGCGGCGCGGCGCTCATCCAGATGACGGCGCAACATGTCCATCGCTTCGGCGGCGGAACGGGCATTGATGAGGTCCAGTCGGCCCAGCGTCTTAACCCATTGCGTGAAGTGCGTGTGGCAGTCCCACAGGCCGGGAATAACCCACAGGCCGTCGGCGTCGATGGTGGTTTCGTCGGCGGGTGCGGCGGCCGACGTTGGGATTGAGACGCTGCCAGAAGCAATGGCATTCGTCGCGTATTCCAACGATGTCGTATGCGCCTTAGTCTGCATCGTGCTGTCCGAAGCCGAGACCGTTCCAGCAGGGCCGACAGACGCAACAACCCCATCGCGAAGCACCACATCCACGCGGTCCTGAGACCCCGGAACACCGGCATTGACAATACGCACCAAGCTACTCATACCCGCCATCATGCCACCTTTGCATGAACGCCATGGAGATTCGTTCAAGCTGAATCGCGCCGTCGGCGGCGATTCCCGCTGGCTGCCTGCAAACCCCTACGTTCCATGTAATTGCGGGATGGCCTGCAACTGCGATGAACACCCATAGTTTATCCACCGACTTATCCACATTTATCCACCGAAAAATTGGGGCGGTAGACAAGGCCGGTAGCCGGACTCTACACTGCGAGGACAAAGCGAACATCACGAAGGGGTGATCATCATGGGTAGCTCAACGGCATTGACCGAGCTGACAATGCAGAAGTACCAACGAATGCAGACGTGCGCAGATGTTCAACGACGAAGCGCATGGCGCCCACCCTATGCCCTGACAACAGCGTTGGAGCTTTTGTCAATTGAAGTACCCCGCATATCAAGCAAACACAGAGGCCTTGCAACTACAACCATTGTTGCGGTTCCACACGCCAATGACAAACGGCACATTGTGGGGGTCAAAGTGGTTGTATGGCCTTTTCCACTAGACACGGTCATAATCGAGGGACAATTCACATGCACTTCACCAGCTTGCACATGGGCCATGTTCTCCACGTATCTCGAACTTGAAGAACTCATCGTTCTCGCTGATTCCATGATGCGACGAGATCGAAGGCTCTGCAGAACAACCATCGACGCCCTTTCTCTGTATCTCGATGAGGCCGAGGCCCAGGTGCGAGCCGACAAAGAGAATGGCACCAATTCGTATTTGTTCCGCGGGTATAACAAATGCCGTCGCGCCCTACTTTTGGCGCGCGCGGGCACAGATTCCTCCATGGAAACACGAACTCGTTTGGTTCTCTTGAAATACGGTCTGAATTGCCCGCAGGTGAATTATCCAATATTCGTAGGAAACAACACCAGACCCATATATCTCGATCTTGCATACCCTGAATTCAAGATATGTATCGAATACGAAGGCTCTCATCATGCCGGGCAATGGCTGAATGACGCGAGACGCCGCCAGATGATCGAAGATGCTGGCTGGAAGTACATTCAAGTCACCAAATTAGATATTGGCGACGAAGCGGGAGAAGAGGCCCTTGCCCGAAGAGTTGCCGAAAGGATACAGGAGGTTACGGGCAAAACGGTCCAGCTCACGATGCGGCAAACTACCCAGCAAATTAGCGATGTCCGAAAGCTACGCCGTATTCCACTGTACAAACGGCTGAAATTCGAGCCTCTGCTGCCAATTATTCCGACGGCGCAGGAATAATAAGCCCGGTAGAGTCAGTCCGCACCGTCCGCACCGCGCTACGGTATTCAAAACCCATTTCAAGGGGCTGATTTGGCCTCCGCCGGAGGTCTACTTCCGTTTCAAGGGGCTGATCATCCGGTAGACCACGTGTATCAATGCCCTTACGTCAACGCCATTCCGCCGTTTTGGAGCCGCGTCTACTCAGGCATCAGCCCCTTGAAACGGAAGTAGATCTCTCCAGAACGTCAAATCAGCCCCTCGAAGTCCGTTTTGGCCTCAATGGTTCCTGCCGAACCACAAAAAAGCCACTCCTCTGCCATACGAGCCGACCGCACAGCAGGCACGTGTCATTTGCCGCTGCGGACCTCGGACTCCATGGCTTCCATGGGCTCGTCGACGAGCACGGTGCCGGACGGCAGGGTGCCGGGCAGCGGATCGTCCATGTAGTGGTCGAATTCGTAGAGCATGCGCTTGTTCGGCTTGGCGGTCAGCAACGAAACCACCACGATGAACAGCAGCGAAATGATGAACGCCGGCAGCAGCTCATAGATGGCGAATACGCCGCCCAAGGGCTTGACGAGGTTGTGCCAGAGCAGCACGGCCGCCGTGCCGGACAGCATGCCGGCCACGGCGCCGGCCTTGTTGGCGCGACGCCAGTATAGCGAGCACAGCATCAACGGGCCGAATGAGGCACCAAGCCCGGCCCACGCGTAAGACACCACCTGGAAGATCGACGAGTTCTGGTCGTATGCCACCAGAATGCCGAACAGGAACATGACCACCAGCGTGACCCTGGCCACAATCATGACCTGCTTGTCGGTGGCCTTGCGGTGCAGCAGCCCGCGGAAGATGTTCTCGCCCATGGCCGAAGCGCCGATGATCAGATACGAGGAGCTGGAGCTCATCGAGGCCGCGAAAATGCCGGAGACCACCACGCCGCACATGAAGCTCGGCAGCAGGGTCTGCGCCAGCACGATGAAGATGGTTTCCGCATCGGTGGAGGTCAGCAGTTCGGTGGGCATCATCGCACGCCCCACCAAGCCGATGCACACTGCGCAACCCAGCGAAATCACGCACCAGGAGGTGGCGATGATTCGGGACTTGCGCACTTCTTCCACGCTGCGGATGGACAGGAAGCGCACCAGCACCTGCGGCATACCGAAGTAACCCAGGCCCCACGCCAGCATGGAGATGATGGTGATGATGCCGTAGTCGGAGGGCGCGCCGAACACGGCCTTGCCCGCCTCGACGAGCTGCTGGCCGGTGGCCGGGTCCAGCTTGGGCGCGGCCACCTGCGTGCCGGACAGGTAGCCGGGGATGGCACGCAGGAATTCCACGGTGTTGTCGACACCGCCCGCGCTGGCCACGGTGCCGATGAACACCACCGCGAGCGCGAAGAACATGAGCATGCCTTGAATGAAGTCGGTCATCACCACCGACAAGTAGCCGCCCACCACGGTGTAGACGAACACGACCACCGCGCCGATGATCATCATGACGTGGTAGTCGAAACCGAACAACGTGGCGAACAGCTTGCCCACGGTCACGAAGCAGCTGCCCACGTACACGCTGAAGAACACCAGGATGATCACGGCCGCGATGGTGGAGATCACGCCCTTCTTGTCATGGAAACGCTTGGCGAAGAAGTCAGGAATGGTGATGGCATCGTCGGTCACTACCGAGTAGCGGCGCAGTCGCCGGGCCACAAGCTTCCAGTTGAGATAGGTGCCGAGCGCCAGTCCGACGGCGGTCCACATCGGGTCGGCCGCACCAGTGAAGTAGGCCAGGCCCGGCAGGCCCATCAGCAGCCAGCCGCTCATGTCGGAGGCTTCGGCGCTCAGGGCCGTGAGCCACGGCCCCACGCCGCGCCCGCCCGCAAAGTATTCCTTGGAGGAGGAGTTGGAGCGTTTGGAGTAGATGAATCCGATGGACAGCATGGCCGCAAAATAGATGACCATGGCCAGCAGAATCCAGAAATCGTTGGCCAACTGCGCCCCTCCTCAATCATGACGCCAAGCGGCTACCGCCATGGCAGAACTATGTGCTGATATGCGATTGACGCCGGAGCGGCGTCATACAGACCGTCACAGTCGTGAATACGGCCGCAACGCACTTCGCCTGATGGTAGTGGATACAAGGGCTCAAGCACCTTCCACCGTTTCCATACTGAGACGCTGTTTTATCCGAGCTCCCCCCACCTGAGGAGAGCCAAGATGACGGTCAGATGTCGTAGCGCCAGGACTTGTCGGTCACCACGCGGGCCATCGCCAAACCGATCGGCAGACAGATAATCACCATGAACGCACGGAACGCCCAGTCCAGCGCATTCATGGTCTGGAAGCTGCCGAGGTACCACATGGCACGGTACATATACAGACCGGGCACCATGATCACGATCGACGGCACGGTCAGGCAGATGCGCGGGTAGCCGAGGTGCGGCGGTAGCCAGCCACGTCGCACGGATGAACGCCACGCCGATGCCAGAATGCCCGCCAGGAACGCGCCGATGAAGGTAGCCATCTCGGGTGCCACGTTGAAGTCTTGCAATTCCAGACGCAGCGTGTCCGTGATCGCACCGATCAGGGCGGCGGCCAGGCACATGCGCTGCGGCGAATTGAACAGCACGGAGAAGCCCCACACGCCGACGAACGCCGCCACGAACCGCAGCAATCCGTTGACCCACGGGTCAAGCCCCAGCGGTTCAAAGCCTTCCGGGTGCAGGTGCACCATCACGGCCACGGCCCAGCCTGCCAGCGTGGCCATCAGGATGATGCACAGCACGTACGCCACGCGCTGGATGCCCGAGGGGAAGTCGATTTTCGCCATGTCGAGTCCGCCGGTGATGAGCGGGAAACCGGGGATCACGAACAGCATGGCGCCAATGTAGGCCGTATCGTGCGAGAGCGCGACTGGGTCGAAAATGCCGATGAGTCGCAGGGTGCCGGTGCAGGCGAGCGCCGCCGCGGCCACGCACACAAAGGTGACGAAGAACTGGTTCAGATGGTATGCAAACAGCCGGCGACGCATCCACTGGCCAAGGCCCGCGCCCACGAACGCACCGATCATGTCGTATGGGCCGCCGCCGAGCAGGAACACGAAGGCCGCGCAGGCCAGGGCGGAGGCCAGACCGGAGAACCACGGCTTGTACAGCGGCTTGCGGCGCTCAATCAGATCGAGTCGCTCGTGCGCCTGCCGCACGGTGATACCGCCCTTGGCCTTCTCTTCGTCGGAGCGCTCGTTGAAGTGTTCGGCGTATTCCTTGGGCACGCGATTCTTGCGCTTCGTACTGCTTGCAGCAGGGCTTTCGGCGGTTGCGCCGTTCGCCGCCGCGCCCTCAGCGCCCGCCTCGGCATTCGCCGCGTTCGCCGATTCAACCGACTCATTGGAGTCACCGGTAAACACTTCGGCATCGTCGTAGGCCTTCTCTTCGGCCGCTTTGTCTTCGACCGGAGTGACTTCCGCGCTGTCCGCCAAAAGTCGGTGGGCTTCTTCATTGTCATCATCCAAGGACTTGGCCACGGAGGTCACGAGTACCTTGGTTTTCAACGCAAGATCCAGCGCCTCGTCCACGCTGCCGTTGGCCGCCTCAGCCTCGACCTTGGCACGTTCGCGCAGGCGCTTGGCCAGATCGGCCGAATACTGCGAAGCGTCACGTTCGTCCAAATGCTTGACCACGCCATCGGACAGTTGCGAATCGACGTGATACATCGACCCCTTGCCGAGATTCACGGAGAACCAGTCGGCGAAATGTTCCAGCAGCCAGATACGTTCGGTGTTCACGCCGGTACTCGGCAAATCCACGACTTCGGTGATGCGGTTACGACCATCCGTGCAGGTGGCCTCGATATCCGTCAGGTTCACGTCGGCGCGTACGTGCACGCCCAGCGGGTAGGCGATGCGGTGCATCATTTCACGCACGCGGAAGGAGCCGGTGCCGGCTCCCAGGTCCAACATGCCGACTCGTACAATCACGCTGGCTTTGGCGGCGATACCGGCGTCCACCACCGGTTTTTCCCAATCGCGTGCAATATCTTCCATGTCCAGCGGAATGGAGTGGGTGTGGAATTTACGTACAGCCGTTGCGCCTTTCGCTTCGGGCGCACTTTTTTTCTTCTGTTCGCTCACATCCTTCATTACTACTCCCTGCCTTCCCCGCCAGCAATCGTAAGGCGCTCAAATCTTCCGCGAATCGGACAGTGTCTCATATGCTGTCTGATATTCGGTCTCTATAGGTGGACAACTTGGCGCACTATATGGACTTCGTAACGTAAAAAGCGATTTCGCGGGGATACACTATTGCCCACACAACAACCACGTTGAATATGGGCTGTGGGCTCGCAACGACTGGTCTCAACAACTGCGGAGGAGCCGCAGACGACCAGTAGACCGAGCAACCTGTTATTCGGCAAAGGAGGTTATATGGCAACACCTGAAGAACAGATCACTCCCGCTGACGCCGCCATCGTCACTACCGGGACCGGCCGAAAGGGCCCGGAGGAGCATGATCTTCCCGAAAGCCTGAAGTACGACATGGATCTGTGTCTTGAGATCCTGCGTAACGTACTGGGCGAATACAACCCCGAACTGCTGTCTACGTTCGACACCGTGCGTCATTACGCGGTGGAGGCCAGCGCCGAGCATTTCGCCGAGCTGAAGGATCCGAACCCCGACCAGGATGGCCTGAAGGAGGCCGTGAACGTCATCGACAACATGACGTTGCACGACGCCCAGCTGCTGGCCCGCGCGTTCGCCACGTATTTCCATCTGGCAAACCTGTCCGAGGAGAACTACCGCGTTTCCGTGCTCCACGAGCGCGAGAACAACGTGCCCGTTGACCAGGCGGTCGACCCGATCAACGAGCTCACCGTCGCTTACCACCAGCTCATCAATGAGACTGGCCCGGCCAAGGCCAAGGAACTGCTCAACCAGCTCGAATTCCACCCCGTCTTCACGGCGCACCCCACTGAGGCCCGTCGTAAGGCCGTGGAAGGCAAGATTCGCCGCGTTTCCGAATTGCTTGAGGAGTACAAGCGCCTCGGCGGCTCGGATAAGAAGGAATGCCTGCGCCGTCTCTACAACGAAATCGACGCCCTGTTCCGCACTTCTCCAATCGCGCTGAAGAAGCCGACCCCGGTTGAGGAAGCGGACACGATTCTCGACATCTTCGACAACACGCTGTTCAACACCATCCCCAAGGTTTACCGTCGCTTCGACGACTGGGTCCTGGGCGATAAGGCCGGTCTCGTCGAGCCCGCTTGCCCCGCGTTCTTCCACCCGGGCAGCTGGATCGGCTCCGACCGCGACGGCAACCCGAACGTCACCGCCAAGGTGAGCCGCGCCGTGGCCCGCAAGTTCTCCGATCACGTGATCGCCGCCCTTGAGCAAGCCACCCGCACCGTGGGCCGCAACCTCACGATGGAAGCCGAGACCACGCTGCCGAGCGCCGAGCTCAAGAGCCTCTGGAGCCACCAGAAGGAAATGAGCGAGCGTCTGACCGACAAGGCCGCCCTGATCTCCACCAAGGAGATGCACCGCGCGGTCATGCTGGTGATGGCCGACCGTCTGCACTACACCATCGAGCGCGACGCCGACCTCATGTACCACTCCTGCGACGACTTCCTCGCCGACCTCAAGGTGGTCCAGCGTTCGCTGGCCGCCGCCGGTGCCAAGCGTTCCGCTTACGGCCCGCTGCAGGATCTGATCTGGCAGACCGAGACCTTCGGCTTCCACATGGTCGAGATGGAGTTCCGTCAGCACTCCGTGGTGCACGCCCGCGCCCTTGCGGATATCCGCGAGCACGGCCTGCACGGCGAGCGCGGCGAACTGCAGCCGATGACGCACGAGGTGCTCGACACCTTCCGCGCCCTCGGTGCCATCCAGAAGCGCAACGGCCTCAAGGCCGCCCGCCGCTACATCATCTCCTTCACCAAGAGTGCCCAGAACATCAAGGATGTCTACGAGCTCAACCGCTTGGCCTTCTCCCACCCGGAGGACGTGCCCACCATCGACGTGATCCCGCTGTTCGAGCAGCTTGAGGATCTGCAGAACTCGGTGGACGTGCTCGAGGAAATGATCAAGATCCCCGAGGTTCAGGCTCGTCTGAAGGCCACCGGCAACAAGCTCGAGGTCATGCTCGGTTACTCCGACTCCTCGAAGGACGCCGGCCCGACCTCCGCCACGCTGGCCCTGCACTCCGCTCAGGAGCGCATCGCCAAATGGGCTGAGTCGCACGACATCGATCTGACCCTGTTCCATGGCCGTGGCGGCGCCGTAGGTCGTGGCGGCGGCCCCGCCAACCGTGCGGTGCTCGCCCAGCCGGTCGGTTCCGTCAAGTGCCGCTTCAAGCTCACCGAGCAGGGCGAGGTCATCTTCGCCCGTTACGGCAACCCGGTGCTGGCCATCCGCCACGTCGAGTCCGTGGCTGCGGCGACCTTGCTGCAGTCCGCGCCGAGCGTGGAGAAGCGCAACACCGAGATGACCGAGAAGTATGCCGACATGGCCGCTCAGCTCGACGAGGCCGCGCACAACCGCTTCCTCGACCTGTTGAACACCGACGGCTTTGCCCCGTGGTTCTCGATCGTTACGCCGCTGACCGAAATCGGCCTGCTGCCGATCGGCTCCCGCCCGGCCAAGCGTGGCCTCGGCGCCAAGTCGCTCGACGACCTGCGCACGATTCCGTGGATCTTCTCCTGGGCCCAGGCCCGCATCAACCTGGCCGCCTGGTACGGTCTCGGCACCGCATGCGAGAAGTTCGGCGATCTGGAGACCATGCGTCAGGCTTACGAGGAATGGCCGCTGTTCTCCACCTTCATCGACAACATCGAGATGTCCATCGCCAAGACGGATGAGCGCATCGCCAGGATGTACCTTGCCCTCGGCGACCGCGAGGACCTCAATGAGAAGGTGCTCAACGAGATGGAGCTCACCCGCAAGTGGGTTCTGGCCATCGTGGGCGACAAGTGGCCGCTGCAGCACCGCCACGTGCTCGGCCAGGCCATCCGCATCCGCTCCCCGTACGTGGACGCGCTGTCCGTCACCCAGGTGCTCGCCCTCAGGTCGCTGCGCAAGAAGGTGGACAAGGAAGAGCTCTCGCAAAGCCAACAGGCAGGATTCATCTACCTCATCCTGTGCACCGTCTCCGGCGTCGCCGCGGGCCTGCAGAACACGGGCTGATTCCCGGCCGACCGATCGGGAAAAGCGAGCGGGGAGGTTCCGTGCCGATAAACGGCGCGGGCCTCCCCGTTCGCGTCGCACGGCCCTAGACTGGCCGGCGACGGCGCGCATAGAACGGGCGCGCTGGCCGAGTGACAGACTCGGATGATCGGAGGGGACATGGACAAGCCATCGAATGAGCGCGGGAGCACCGGGCCAACGGACGGCATCAAGGCGGAGGGCGATGCCGGAAACGAACGCCACATTTGCAAAGCGAATCCGGCTATGATCGATGACATTGGGAAAAAACATGGCCTGGAAGATACGTCAGAAAATTTTTCCGGCAAGAAATATGCTTTGGCACCGAAAGCAGCTACCAAATTCCTTAAGGCGAGTAGATGCTATGTGGCTTTGGGCAAGGCCAGACGCGTGCTATGGTGGCTGGGATTACTGCTGCTTTCACCAGCACTTATTTTGTGGGCGGAATGGGGCGCCAATGGCGATGATGATACTATAATCTGCAGAGTCTTAACGTTCTCTTCCTCTTCGTGCATGAATTTAACTACGGCAACTGAGTATGTACGTAGACTTACCTTAGTATTGATTATGGGGGTAGTCTGCTGGATTGCGGCGCTTGTCATCTTTGGCGTGCGTTCATATATGCGATCTGTATATCCGGAACTTCGTGATCATTCCTCTTCCGCCTCGCATGTCCTTGTGGGAATCATATCGTTTCTCGTGCTGGTCATGGTCTTTCCCGTTCTTGTGATAACGCTACTTTCCGCTCTAATGACTCTATGACGTTTTACCAGAGGCGCATTGCGTGGAATGGCTGAATCATTCCACGCAATGCGATCACAATCATGATTGATTAACGGTTCGGATTTTCAAGAGATTCAGCATAGGATAATGCCAATATACCAGCCTCCGCTTGACTCGGGAGTCGGTCTGCATGTGACGCAATGAGCAGTGCTTTTTTACTTCCGGATACGTTATCGAATATTCCAAGATCGATTCCATCAACAAGCTTTCGAAATGCGATGACCAGGTTGTCCGCACTTCCCTTGAACCGGGACTGATAGAACCGTTTAATTCGATTCGTCTCGCTTTGCGCGAACATGTCCCGCATAGCGGTGGACAAAGACCTTTCGGAAGAATTGCTCTGCATGGACCGCGCCAGCAACCATGCATCACAGTCCGCGAGAACATCGCTGTAACTGAATCCCATACGAGCGTCTTGCTCGCCGAGATGAGCGTGCAGCCATGACGCCAGGTCCTCTTTCGGGGTATTCGCCAGGTAGCTTCCCCAAATCTGCAGCAAATCCAGAGCCCATCCGCCCAGATCACCGAGACCATAGTCCATTGGATCGTTCGTAACGCCCCATGTCAAGTATCCCAAGGATGTGGCAGCCATATGGGCGATGTCCCGATTGGGCAGCGTGCCTTTGATGACAGGCTGTGCATCACATGCGACACCGCATGCCTGACGCGACAAGGCCAATTCGCTGGGAGTAACCGGCTCCGGTGTGTATGCATGCCATAGTGCCTGCGTGCCGGAACTACCTTCCGACCAGTACGTAGGTTTGCGGAGCCATTGCAGGATGAGTTGACCGATGCTGTCCTCATAAACCGCCACCTGGGTACCCAGAGCGGCAGGGGCTTTGTGACACTCCTGCTCGGGTGTCGCCGCCGGCCTGCGGAACACGGGCTGATCCGCGGCTGTCCGACCGCTTGATGAACGGGGAGGTTCCGTGCCGATTGACGGCGCGGGCCTCCCCGTTCGCGTCGCACGGCCCTAGACTGGCCGGCGACGGCGCGCACGGAACGGGCGCGCGGGCCGAGCGACAGACTCGGATGATCGGAGGGGGACATATGGACGCGGAAAGGGACACGGACGGGACGACGGACGCGCACGAGGGGGACCACACGCCCGCGGACGGTGCCGGGACGGAGGGCGAAGGCGGCAAGCCGGACACTAGGCCGGGCGACAGACTCGCGACCATCCGACGCACGCTGTGGTGGATAGGACTGGCGCTACAGCTCCCATTCGCTTTGACTCTGATCCATTTTGATACCCCTTACCTGATATTGGAGCGTATCCTATGCGCTATTCCGCCAAGACTGGCAAGCGACCCGTCATCAATCGTCGGCATTCCCGCACTTGAAACGGAATGGTGTCGAGAATTCCTGGCACTAGTCCTGGGCGCAGTTTGCTGGGTTACAGCTGGAGTAATGAGATTAGTTGCGGACAGCCCATCAAACCATGGAAAAGAAACCCTTCCTGTACGCATCTTCGCCGGAATCATCACCATCATCGTATTGATGGCCACCGGTATTACAGGACTCTTCCTCGGCATAGCGGCCTTTTAGAAGTTTCCCCGTATCTGGCAGAGGAATTCCAAATCGAAAGCACAACAGCGAATGTGTGGGCAGACGACACATCTGCCCACACATAATGCATTATGCGAGCTACCGTCTTGGCTGATCAATGAATGCAGCGAACGCCCGAGCACTCACTTCAGCTTCCTGCTTATCAGGAAGCTTGTCTGTACCGGCAGCCTTTTTTAGGATGCTTTCGCTCATTCCAATATTTGTCAAACCAAGTGCATCAAGACCGTCCGCCATTGTTGAATATGCACTCACCACATTATCTGCGCTTGATGCAAAACGTTCGTCGTAGAATCGAACGATACGATGGGTCTCACTCTGCTTAAACGTTTCACGCATAGCAGCAGAAAGAACCGTCGAACCGGATCGTTTCCTCATACTAGAAGCAATTAGCCATGCATCTGCATCCGCAAGAACGTCATCGTACCCGAATCCTTCATCTTTCCCAAGGTGCTTATAGAGCCATGCTGCCAAGTCGGCATGCTTGCCGTCACGGCGATAGGCACCCCAGATCTGCAACAAGTCGAGAGGCCAGCCACCTAAATCGCCTAGACCATATTTGGCTGGATTGTTTTCGATACCCCATGTCAGGTATCCGAGAGCAGTTGCAGCCATGTGTGCAACATCTCGAGTCGATGGCAGTTTCTCTTTAATTGAAGGCTGTGCTTCGCATACATTGGCACATACCACACGCGCCGCGTCCAAGTCGGGCGGAGTCGAAACTTCAGGAGTATATGCGTGCCACATTGCTTGTGTCCCGCTACCGCCTTCCGACCAGTATTCAGGTTTGCGGAGCCATTCCAGGATGAATTGACCGATGCTGTCCTCGTAAACCGCTACCTGGGTACCCAGAGCGGCAAGGGCTTTGCGACACTCCTGCTCCGTGACGGCGACCCATCTTAGCAGCGGATCCGTTTCTGGCGAGACGGGATCGGGATCAGGCGCAGGCACTGGCACGGCAGGCAACAGTGAAGCGCATGCTGATACCTTCCCGGAATAGGCAACACGGTCCAGATCCCAGCCCTGGCCCTTGTAATCGTCAATCTCGGTGAACTGGTCATAGACCCAACCGTCCGGGATGGGGAAGCCGAGATTGCCCGAGAATCCCGTCGACATGTCGGACACAAACGCGTTACTCGCGCATCCCGCACCGATGACGCGGGAACAAATATTGCGGGACGCGTAAATCCCTACTCCGTATCCACCACCAAGAGACGAACAAACCGCACGGAAGTATGGCAGGATATTGCTGGTCACCTGGTCATCGGTCGCATCGAAGTCTACAGCGAAGTAGATATGGGTGGGAGGGATGCCAAGACGCTGCGCCGCCTCACGAGCGGTCTTGGCATGAGCAGCGCCGTTTGCCGGGGTGAAATGCTCCAGCTTCGTGGAGTACTCCTGGAAGATCGGGAAGAACCGCATGCCGCCCCGAGTGATGCGCTCGAGCTCACCCGGACGGATGGCCTTAAAGTAATCCTTGGGCGCCAACGACGACTGGCCAGGCTCCGTCAGATAACGTCCCACGATTTCATACCCGTCTGCCTTCAACGTCGCCAACCTGGCGTCGGTAATTTCGAACCTAGTGTCACAGGCCACACACGGACGGTCAGGATCACCTTTAGATGTCAACAGGCTCATCCACGTGGTCGAATCAATAGAGCCCGTCACAGCAATGGCATAACGCTCCTGGAACGCTTTCACGATATTGGCGAACGTGCTCGTCCATACGAAGGTCGGCCCGCCCCCGATCCCATTACACGCCAAAGCCGTGCTGGCGAGCCAGACCCACGACTCATTAGAGGATGCGTTATTTGCTGTTATCGTTTTCAAACGAGATCTAGTTCCGTTGCCGAAATTCCCCGTTGCCTCACTGGGTGAAAAACCTTCAAGCGACTGAAGCACCTGGATAAGAGCCGTGTTCATCTCCCTGCCGTACAGTCCATCAGTCGGAATGATGCCCGTGTATGGACGATATGCTTTGTTGATGAACTGCTGTGCCCTACGGACGGAGTCGATACCGCCATAAGAGGCCAGCAGCACGAACTGCTTCATCGAGAG
>ERZ1673748.1868-NODE-1868-length-18224-cov-4.850625_pt1 | contig 18224 bp, 16 predicted proteins | sample MGYA00580196_ERZ1673748 | MGnify/ENA primary metagenome ERZ1673748 (study PRJEB41218, sample SAMN15661796) | gut metagenome | host: Homo sapiens | place: Canada: London | collected 2015-08-20/2019-03-30 | study: EMG produced TPA metagenomics assembly of...
GCTGTTGTAGTGGTGGTAGGGAATCCTCTTCGTTCACGAAGAGGAGGATGTCAAAAACCAATGTATCCAAATTAGTTACGTTAAAAACATTCAAGAACTTAGCGTTTCTATTATTGTTTTGTTTAATGACTTCTAAAGAGATTTCTCTTTTTCTGCTCTGGAGCGGATTGTGAATTTAAAAAAATTATTGGCGTTATCGCTTGCCTGTTCTGCAATGATCCTTTTTTCGCAGGTCCATGCACAGGAAACCGCAAAGCGCGTTGAGCAAGAAAAGAACCTCAACAGTGAGGGGAGCGAGAGCAGAGATAGGCTGCTGCCTTTCTTTGGCAAAGAGGCTAAGGAAAGAGGATATGAGCTTCCGGAACCCTTCGGAGTTAATGTCAATTACATGCATATGAAACAAGATATCGTAGTAGAGGACATTAAATTCAGCGGGTTAGGAATGAATCTTCCTTCTTTTAAATATCCCTTCCGTCCGAAATACACTCCGATCCCATCCGATATTTTTGAAATTGGAGTTAAAAGTACAAAGCAAAAAAGTCATACTGAAACTTTAAGGCTGGATACTTGGGTATTTCCCTTTATGAATGTCTATGGCGTCTTTGGAAGAACGAAAGGGCGCTCGCTTTCCAAGATTTCCGTGTCATCTCCTACTCCTTTTGTAGATAAGGTTATTCAGGGGATGGGTGGAATGGATGATTTAGATTTTGTTCTGAAATTTAAAGGAAAAACTTACGGAGGCGGTCTCACTTTAGCGGGCGGTTATGGAAATTGGTTTGGTTTACTGGACATGAATTACACCAAAACCCAATTGGATATCATTACCGGCAACATCAAAGCCTTTACTTTAGCACCTCGCTTCGGTTATCGATTCAATGTTTCCGGGGTTGAAAGCATTAATTGGCCGGAAGGAAAGCTTAGTCTCTGGGTTGGCACGATGTACCAAGATGTCACCCAAAACTTTAACGGCAAGCTTTCCAATCTTGACTTCTCTCCTAAACTTCAAGGATTGATCAATGCGGTCAATTCTAAAGGGGAAGGAGAGTTCCACGTTAAGCAGCATTTGAAGTCTCCGTGGAATATGTTGGTCGGTGCACGCTATGAGGTAGGAAAACACTTCAATATTCTTACTGAAGTCGGATTCAATAAGCGAAAAAGCTTTTTCTTAGCGGGCGAATTTAGATTCTAAAGGACTCTTGTGGAATGACACTGTAGGTAAGTCTCATGCAGTGTCTCGCCTATAAAAAACTCCCGGCAAGAACCGGGAGCGATTTCAAGGAGTTAATTTACAGAATTACTTATTCTGTGCGGCATTTGTACCGGCAGTACGGCCAAAGACCATAATGTCAGCAATAGCGTTGCCGCCTAAACGGTTAGAACCGTGGATACCGCCGGTTGTTTCGCCGGCTGCGTAGAGACCCGGAATAACCTTGCCGTTCTTATCAAGAACCTGAGCCTTAGTATTGATCTGCAAGCCGCCCATTGTATGGTGAACGGTTGGGACCTTCTTGCAGGCATACCATGGGCCTTCAGTCATAACCTTATCAGCCTTGTTGTTGGCCTGGAATCCAAGAGCATCTTTAGCTTTGCCTTCTACAACTGCATTGTAGTCAGCAATAGATTTCTTAAGATTTTCAACAGGCATGTTCAGTTTCTTGGCCAATTCATCCAGAGTTGGAGCAGAAACTACACGGCCTAAGTCGATCATGTCTTTCATCTTGGCGCCGTTGGCATCAACCCAGTCAAGAGATGGATAACGGAGATGGTTGACTAAGACATAGTATGTGGAATGTGGCTGAGCGAAGATTGCCTTTGCCAATACGTCGCGGGCTGCACCTTCGTTAACGAAACGGTTGCCTTGTTCGTTGATGAATACACGGTTGCGTCCGGAGGTACGAACCATTTCCATCAAACCAGTACCCGGTGTTCCGCATGGGTGAACCTGAATGTCGGACATGCCGATAACGTTTGCACCGACTTTTTCGCCCATTTCAATGCCAGCGCCTTGAGCGGATTTAGAGAAGTTCGTGCAGCCGATGCCTTTACCGAGGTCGTAGTCTTTGAATACACCGGTATTAACTTTCTGACGCAAAGCAACATTAGCACCGAAACCGCCTGTTGCAACTACAACACCGTTGGAAGCCATGAACTTAGTGACTTTACCGGTATGACCGTCTTTTGCAGTTACGCCGATGATTCTGCCGTTTTTATCCTTGATTAAGGATTCAACGGTCATGTCTGTATAAACAGTCATGTCTTTAGCGTGATCAGCGATATATTTTTGATATACGCGGATGTAGCTGTTGCCGCTCGGTGTGACAGGATAGTGAGAACGCTGCCAGAGAGCGCCTGTAGCGGTACCGACTTCCGGTTTGAATTTAACGCCGAGGGATTCCATCCAATGCAATGTCGGAAGAGCATTTTCAGTTAAATAATGAACCAATTCCGGTGTGCCGATATCATGGCCGCCCTTCATGGTTTGTTCATAGTGTTTCTGGATGGAATCTTCAATGCCTTGCTTGCCTTGACGTTCCGGGTCAGCAGCGTTCAAAGCGCCTTCGGAGACGTTTGTAGAACCACCTAACAAACCGAGTTTTTCAAGAACGATAACCTTAGCACCGGCCTGTTGAGCAGCGATAGCAGCTGCTAAACCGGATCCGCCACCGCCGACAATAACGACTTGAGTTTTGATTTCGTCAGGAAGGGCAGTGTACTTTTCAGAGTTCTTCTGAAGAGCTGCCATATCTGCTTTGGAGACTTTTGCCTGTTCCAATGCTTTCTTTACAGCGCCTTTCAAAGCGAAGGAAGAAATTGTTGCGCCTGTTACATTGTCTACGCCAAGAGATTGTCTGTCGATGATCTTCTTGCTTAACTTATCAAGAGCAACACGGCCGACACCAATGGTTTCAAGGTTGTCAGGGTATTCGATTTTTTCAATTTTATTTTTGCTGACAGTGACCTTTACGGTAAATGCAGCATTGTGACCGTTAACTTTTTCTGTGTATGTTCCCGGCTGATATGTTGCGGCTTGAGCGCCAAGGGCAAAACCGGCAACTAACAATGCGGCAGAGAGTTTGGTGATTTTCATCTATTAGATCTCCTATTTCCGAATGGAAAAGATTTAAGGGCACACCCTGTGTTACAGGGCATACCCTTATTTTATATCTAACAAATTGAAACAGATAGTTAGGGATTATCCCCTATTTGTCCCATAAAAACCTTATTTATCAGGTTTGCTTAAGCTGTTTTGAAGCTTTTGTTCGAACATTTTTTCTTCTACCTCATCATCGTGCATGCCGCGAATCTTTCTGGAAATGAGAAGAGCAACCGTGAGAATTAAGATGGATACCGAGGTAAGAAGGATCCATTTGCTCGTTAAGTGTTCCATATTGATGATGAGATATCTGGCCACTGCAACAACAGTAATCACGAGAGGAGTTTTAAGTTTTAATTCGTGCTGACCTAAAGCGTACTGTCGAACCATGGACAAAATTTCGATGAATAAGAACAGCAAAAGTAAATTAGCCAGGCCGATGGTCTTACTGGAAAACATTTCATAGCCTTCTGCCACAATGGCTACACCCGTTGCCACAGTGATGATAAGAAGAGCAACTGCCTGAATAATCAAAATGAGTTGTTCAAATGTCGTATTTGCGTTTGCAATCCAATTTTTGGCCACTTTTGTTCCTAAGAGATTGAAAAAAAATTAAAATAGGTGGGTCTTTAATGAGAAGGGTAAACCCGTAAAAATGGATAATAGCATTACTCTAATATCAACTGTAGCAATTGCTTTCGGAGTTGCTCTAATTTTGGGGTTTATTGCAGAAAAACTCAAATTCCCCGCTCTCGTCGGCTACCTGGTTGCCGGCATTATTGTTTCCCCGAATCTTTACGGTTTTAATGTTGACCTTGGTTTAGCGGAACAGCTTTCAGAGCTTGGCGTAATGCTCCTGATGTTTGGGGTAGGTCTTAATTTTTCACTTTCGGATCTGCTCAAAGTTAAAAAACTTGTTGTTCCCGGGGCTGTATGCCAAATGGCACTCTCGGCCTTTTGCGCAATTATGATGGCTCACCTTTGGGGTTGGCCTATCGGACAATGTGTCATCCTTGGAATGTGCTTAAGCTGTGCATCAACCGTCGTTGTTCTTAAAGCTTTGGAAGCACGAAGCCTTCTTGAAGGATTTGACGGAAGGGTGGCTGTCGGCTGGCTTGTCGTGCAGGATATGGTGACCGTGCTGATGCTCGTTCTTCTTCCACCATTGGCCTCCTTATTGGGGGGACACAGCACAAGTTCGGATCTTCCACTCTGGCGGTTAATTGTCGAAACTGTTGCCCGTGTTGCTGCTTTTATTATCTTGATGCTTGTCATCGGCAAACGGGTTCTTCCATGGCTCTTATGGCAAGTTGCTAAGACCGGTTCCCGTGAATTATTTACCTTGTGTGTTTTAGCAGTTGCAATTGGAATTGCTTACGGAGCTTCCGAGATTTTCAGCGTTTCTTTTGCCTTGGGAGCCTTCTTTGCCGGAATGGTGATGAGAGAATCTCAATACGCCCACAGAGCTGCCGTTGAATCATTACCTCTGCGCGATGCCTTCTCGGTCATCTTCTTTGTCGGTGTCGGCATGTTGTTTGACCCGTCAGCAATTCTTGAGCATCCATTCTATTTATTGGGAATTCTCTTCTTAATTCTTATTGTTAACCCATTGATTGCATTCGGAACCGTCCTTCTATTCCGCTATCCGCTTCATACGGCAGTCACGCTGGCATGCTGCCTCGGTCAGATTGGTGAATTCTCTTTCATTCTCGGAACGTTAGGTGTGTCGTTAGGGCTGCTGACTAAAGAAGGTATGAATTTAGTATTGGCGGCTGCCATTTTAACTATTGCTCTCAATCCAATTTCTTTTTCCGTGGCCAGACCGGTGGCAGAGTTGCTGTGCAAACATTTTCGTTTTGCCAGAACGGCGGCGGCTCGTTTAGATCCTCAATCCACAATGCCCGATGAAGTTGAAAGCAGAAAACTTCTTCGTCACGTTGTCATTGTCGGATATTCCTCTATCGGAAGAAAAGTGTGCGAGATTTTGACAAAACAAAAAATTCCGTTTGTCGTAGTAGATAAACAAGATGAGGTTATCAGCACCCTTAGAAAACAGGGTTTTGTTGCCATCCAGGGGGATTGCACGGATCCGGCAACACTTTTACAGGCTCACGTTCAAAACTCTGCTCAATTAGTCCTAACTATCTCGGATGAATTAGAAAGCCGTAAGGCTATTGCCGCAGCAAAAATTTTGAATCCTGATATTGAGATTATTATTCGTGCCGTGACAGATACGGAAGCAGATCATTTAAGATCCGAAAACCTTGGAATTGTGGTTCAAGCTTCAACGGCTTTAGCGTTGAGGATTGCACAATACTCTATTTATTCATTTACCAAATACAGCTCCGGAGGACACTCCAAGAGAAAAGAAGAAGAGGCGGAAGAGAAGGCGAAAGATATGCTTGATGATTTAGTAGCAGACGAAGAAAGAACAGTTGAAAAGTCTACTCAGCATGAAAGATTGATGCGCTCTTCGAATAAACCCACTGACAGCATGGAAAAATAAAGTAATGGAACATAGTTTTACTCTAATCTCGACATTAGCCGCCGGTTTTGGAATAGCTCTTGTTTTTGGCTTTATCGCTGAAAAATTCAAGATTCCGGCATTAGTAGGCTATCTTTTAGCCGGGGTAATCGTTTCCCCGGCCACTCCGGGCTTTGTTGCAGACATCAATATTGCCTCCCAGCTCTCTGAAATCGGTGTAATGCTGCTGATGTTCGGCGTGGGCCTGCATTTTTCATTATCCGATTTAATGCGAGTCAAATATATTGCCGTTCCGGGGGCAGTCGCTCAAATGGGCTTGGCTACAGGCCTTGGTTTGCTGGTTGCGCATTATTGGGGATGGTCATACGGTCAGTCTTTGGTTTTCGGCTTATGTCTTTCTTGCGCTTCAACTGTAGTGCTCCTGAAAGCTTTAGAGACGAAAGGAATATTAGAAAGTCATGACGGACAGATAGCGGTAGGTTGGCTTGTCGTCGAAGATATCATGACGGTTTTAATTTTGGTGCTTTTGCCTCCGCTTGCTCCAATGCTTGGTGCCGAAGCAGTTCAGTCTGTTGAATCTGCTACTCCTTTATGGGAAATCATTGCATGGACCGTCGGCCGTGTTGCTTTGTTTATTTTCCTAATGCTTGTGGTAGGAAAAAGGGTTCTTCCATGGCTTCTTTGGCAGGTAGCAAAAACCGGTTCGCGTGAACTCTTTACTTTGTGCGTACTGGCAGTTGCCATCGGCATTGCCTACGGGGCCTCCGAAGTCTTCTCCGTCTCCTTTGCTTTGGGCGCTTTCTTCTCCGGTATGGTGATGAGAGAATCCAAATACGCTCATCGGGCAGCCATGGAATCCTTGCCGTTAAGAGATGCTTTCTCCGTCATCTTCTTTGTCGGCGTCGGCATGATGTTTGACCCGATGATTTTGGTCGATAAACCGCTTCATTTATTAGCAGTTCTGGCCATTATTATTCTGGGAAAATCTTTGGTAGCTTTCGGATTGGTAATGCTTTTCCGTTACCCGCTGCATACTGCACTGACCGTAGCGGCCTCCTTAGCGCAGATTGGTGAATTCTCATTTATTCTTGCCGGACTTGGTGTGAGTCTCGGACTTTTACCTCAAGAGGGTATGAGCTTAGTCTTGGCAGGAGCCATTATTTCCATTGCATTTAACCCGGTTGCATTTGCCCTGGTTGAACCGCTCAGAAACTTGATGAAAAAACGCTGGAAATACGCACGGGTTCTTGATGCTAAGTCTGATCCTCTTTCCGTCATGCCTGATGAAGAAGAATCCAAGTATTTGAGAGGACACATGGTTCTTGTCGGATATAACAAGGTATGCGAACACATTGCGAAGGATTTGTCCGAGAGAAAAGTTCCGTTTGTCATTGTTGAAAAAGACCGCAACATCGTTGAAGATCTTCGTAAAAACGGATTTAAGGCAGTATGCGGAGATGCCATTGATCCTGCAATTCTCATTCAGGCTCATGTCCAGGATGCGGCTATGGTCATTCTGAATTTCAGAGATGACATTCTGAGAAGAAAAGTGATTGAGACCGCTAAGATTCTGAATCACAAAATTGAAGCCGTCATCATGACCTCAGACGATGAAATTGCTGTCAGAGCAATGACTGACCATCTTGGAAAAGTATTTGACAGTAATGCAGTAATGGCCGGAAGTATCGTCAGATACTGCATGCACCGTCTTGGTAAAGCGGAAGAAGAAAAGAAATTTGAGGAAGAAAGCGAAGCAGAAGCTGAAGCTGCCAAATAATCTTTCTTTTTAATTAATTAGATAGAGCCGGGAAGTCCCGGCTCTATCCATATGCGGACTAATTAGAATTTATGAACCGAGCCGCCTTCAAATCCCGTTTGCTGAGCTGTTTTGCCAGCTTTAATAACAAGATTCGGTTTTGTTTTGGCCGGATCAGGAAGTGGAGCCACGGAAGCAAGAGTACCGTGTTTCTTTCTTAACTCTTCAATATCACCGAATTCAATAGCTCTGTCTACGCAGGCTTCAACGCATACCGGCTGCAAACCGATAGAGGTTCTGTCTACGCAAGCATCGCATTTTTGAATCTTATGGGCTTTTGGATTAAGTTTAGGAGCACCGTACGGACAAGCAGCGGCGCAAGCTCCGCATCCAATGCACTTGTTAAGATCGACGAGAACGATGCCGTCTTCAGCACGTTTGTAATGTGCTTTTGTCGGACATACTTTCACGCAAGCCGGATCTGAACATTGATTGCATCCCAATGAAAGATAGTAAGCAAAAACTTTTTCCGGAGACCAGAGACCGTCTTTGTCTTTCTTCCATCCGCCGCCTTCGTATTCATTTACCGTGCGGTTATAAAGTCCGATAGGTGTGTTCTTGAGGTCCGCGCATGCAATTGTGCAGGTTCTGCAGCCTGTGCAACGGGACAGATCAATAAAAAATCCTTTTTGTGCCATTTTGTTCTCCCGTTATTAAGCTTTGCGAATTTCAACAAGAATGTTGTGCTGAGCGTTGCCCTTAGCCAAAGAGCTCGGGCGGTGGTTGGTCAATGTATTAATACATCCGCCGACGTCAACAACTTGTCCGTTGATAGTTTCCGGTTTGAACCAAGCGCCCTGCGGGATAGTACAGACGCCCGGCATAATGCGCGGAGTGACTCTGGCAGGCAGAAGAACGGTTCCTCTGTCGTTGAAGATATAAACTTTATCTCCGTCTTTAATTCCTCTAGCCTCAGCATCAAGAGTATTCATGATAACGCTGTCGGGATGAACATCTCTAAGTCTCGGGAGATTGTGGAAGGTAGAGTGAATTCTTCCGTGACCGTGATATCCGAAACACTGAAGCGGATATTTCTTCTCGAGTGGATCTCCCGGCATATCCCAAGTGCTGTAGAAAACAGGAATCGGAGAAATGATGTCTCCCTCCGGAAGCGTCCAGTCTTTAACTCTATTGGCAAGGGCTTCGGAATAGATTTCAATCTTGCCGGATGGAGTCTTGATCTTGTTAGCGACCGGATCCTTTCGGAATGCTTCAAGAGCGATGGTATCTTTTCTTCTGTTCCAGACTTTAGCCATACCGTCTTTCCAGAACACATCGAATTCAGGAAGTTCAGGCACTTTCTTGCGGGTTTCGTTATAGCACCAGCGAACCCAATCTTCTTGAGATTTTCCTTCGGTATAGGCGTCTTCTAAACCGAGTTCTTTTGCGATCAGGCGGCAGATTTCCCAGGAAGGTTTCTGTTCAAACTGCGGATCAACAGCTTTCTGGATAGCGAGCATGCATGCAACATCGCCGTGGCTGCCGCCTTGGCAAGCCATATCAACGGTTTCAGGTCCCAAAGTATCCGGGAGAAGAATGTCTGCGTAACGGCAGCTTGGAGTCATCATGTTGTCGCAGACAACTAAGAATTCCAAGTCTTTTTCGTTTCTGAGAACTTTATCCGTCCAGTTGCAGTCGCCATGCTGGTTAATCATGGTATTGCCGCCGGAGTTAATGATCATCTTGATATTCTGAGAAAGTTTTTCAACGCCCTTAACACCGTCAGTGGTGCGGGACATTTCCTTACCTCTCAAAATTGCGTCAGTCCACATATAAACCGGAATAGTGGCTTTGACCGGGTTCTTACCGACAGGCAGATACACGGCGGGGAACGGAGTATTGCCTTCGTGTTCACCGGCGTTTGTGCCCGGCAGACCGATTTGTCCTAAGAGGATTGGGACCATAGAAATGGCACGGCAGGTATGCTCACCATTTGCTTGACGCTGCGGACCCCATCCCTGAGAGACGAAGAGCGGCTTTGTTGAAGCCATTTCTTCGGCTAAATCCACAATAGTCTTGACAGGGATACCGGTAATCTTTGATGCCCATTCAGGAGTCTTAGGCTGTTTGTCAGGTCCGTTTCCAAGGATGTAGGACTTGTAATCGGAGTTCTTCGGAGCAGAAGCCGGAAGCGTTTTTTCGTCATATCCGACACAGTATTTATCCAAGAAGTCTTGATCAACCTGATTCTTGTTAATCCATTGATAGGCGAGGGCAGCAACTAAAGCAGCATCAGTTCCCGGACGGATTGGAATCCATTGGTCAGCCTTAGTAGCTGCGGTATCCGTAAAGGCCGGATCAATAACAATAACCTTCGGCATATGTTTAGTGACTGCCATATCGATTTGATAGCCTTTACCGCCGCCGGAAGGTCTGGTAGAAGAAGGGTTATTGCCGAACAATACGTAAAGATTAGAGTTAGCAACTTCGGACGGCATAGAAGCGGGACGTCCACCTAACAGATAGGGAAGAGCTTCGCTGAGCTGAGCATTAGAGTAAGAACCGTAATACTTTAAGAATCCGCCCATTAAATTCATCAGACGCTGCCAAGCTCTGCGGGAGCTGACAATAGATTGTTGGCCGGAGCAATACTGCCAATAAATCGCATCATTACCGTATTGATCGCGGATTCTCTTCCAGTTATCAGCGATAGTTTTAACGGCTTCATCCCAAGAGATTCTTTCGAATTTTCCTTCTCCTCTTTCACCGACGCGTTTCATCGGATATTTAAGACGATCTTCCGAATAGATTCTTTCTCTCATGGAGCGTCCGCGCTGGCAGGCGCGAAGTTGTCTTGGAGATGGGGTTGCATCAGGCAATGAGTTATCAGTTTCGATTCTGATAACCTGGCTTTTTTGGTGAAGCAGCGGACCGGGCAGCGTTGTCCGCAATTAATGACGCAGGCGCACCAAGAACTTGATTCGATTTCGGGAAGTGCTTGAGCGACTGCAGAAGCGAGAGGTGAGCAAGGTAAACCTACAGCTGTACCTGCTTTTAAGAAGTCTCTCCTTGAAAGCATATTTAGTTACTCCTTTTTTGAGTACTTGATTGGGGTTGGTGTGATTTGGGATATGAAAAAATTATTACTTCTATCTCATCTGTTGTCACTAAGGAAAAGTACGGAAACCTGCGTTAATCGGTACCAAAAATAAAACCAGACAGGAATTCAATGGTGAAAGGAAAAAGATATGCAGGAATTGCAGATTATGTTGAGAAACATTCAATCCGTGGGAGTTAGGAGCAACGGAGTGGAACAAGTTCCACCGGAATTTGACCGGTTTTAGACGAATTTCGTGTAAGTCAAGAAGCTGTGGGTGGAAGGGAATTTATTCATTGTTGAGGGTGCGGATGTCATACGTTATGGCTGCGTCCTTCGTCTTTCTCCAAGAATAACAGGATTCTCAAGATGCTAAGACCGAGCCAATAAACGCATTATGAAGAAATCCGGGGTTAATTAAGGGGAACAAGGATGTTTTCTTAAATTTCGTAGTACTTAGACCGTTTAAGCCACAAAATTCCCTCAGGTTTAGTGGTCGATTGGACTTGAAATCATGGGTTTCAGGTCTTTTTTTTACTTGGAAAACCTAAAAACGCAACGACTCAATTTCTGTATTTTAGGAAAAATAAGTAATATTTACTAATGTAAGTCAAGTAATTACAGTAGTAATGATTCAGTAATGAATAAGGACTGAAAAAATGGCTAATCTGCAGGTGAGAATTGACGATAAGCTTAAAGCGCAAGCCCAAATTGTTGCTGAAAGCATGGGACTTGATTTAACTCAAGCAGTTCGTATGTTCCTTCATCAAATGGTGCGGGAAAATGGTTTGCCGTTCCGTCCCATGGCCGATCCTTTTTTTGGTGAAAGGAATATGCGGCAATTGGAAAAAGTTGCTAAAGATCTAAATGAGCGTCGACATGTACAACTCCATGATTTAATTGAAGGATAACATGCTCATTTGGCATGACGATGCTGGCTTGGGTATTTCGAATGGAAAAAATTAGACCCTAAAAAATTCTCAAAACTCAATTCTCTTATTAAAGAAGTGATGCGTGACCCTTTCTCTGGCACAGGAAAGCCAGAACCTTTAAAAGGAAATCTATTTGGATTTTGGAGTCGAAGAATAGACAAAGAACATCGCTTGGTTTACAGAGTTCGCGAAGACGGAATCGAAATAGCGCAGTGCAGAGGACACTATTAAAAAGCGCCCCATGCAAACCATACAATGAGGCGCTCATCATTAAAAACTTGGATGCGGAGTAGTCCAAGTTTTTAATAAATTTAATTACATGCAGGACAACATTCCATAGCCTACGCATGCTGCGGAAGCGGGATTCTGACCTGTTACTAAGCGATCATTTGTGACAACGTGAGACTGGAAGTTATCGGATCTCTGGAAAATACCGCCTCTGTCGCGAATGGCTGTCTCAAGAGCAAATGGGACGACTTTGCTCATGCCGACAGCATCTTCTTCAGAATTTGTGAAGCAGTTTACGTTCTTACCGGAGACCAAATACTGTCCGTTAGGAAGTTTCACGTTAACTAAGCCGGCTGGGCCGTGGCAAACAGCACCAATTACGCCTCCATTGGTGTAAATGGTTCCGCAAATATTTTGAAGCTCAGGATTATTCGGCAAATCCCACATGGCACCGTGGCCGCCTGCGTAATACATGCCGCAGTAATCAGAAGGAACAACTTCAGTAGGTTTCAGTGTATTGGCTAATTTGGCTTGATACTGTGCATTATTCTTAAATTCCATATTGACGGGATCTTTAGGATCAAAACCCTCTGCTGTTGGTTCACCGCCTTTTGGAGTGACAAAATCAATTTCATATCCGGCATCAGTTAAAACTTTCCACGGATGGCTGACTTCAGAATAAAAATAACCTGTAGGATTGCCGGTTTCAGGAATTTTATTGCAGCTTGTCAAAACAAAAAGAATCTTCTTATCTTTCTGTGCTGTTGCAGGAGCTTGGGCCGGCGCAGGATCCGCCCCGGCAGCTGAAGCAACTACAGGTGCTAATAAACCGCTGGCCGCAATACCGGACAGAATAGTTCTACGAGAAATTGACATAACTTCCTCCTTCATAATTGGTGGATGAATTATAAGAAGGAGTTAGTAGTTACCCGAATGTTTTGTTCGATATGGGCTCGCCTATATTAAGAGGAGAAAAATTTCTAATTTCTGTTACGTATTACTTGAAATCAGGGCGAACGTACAGTTCTCCTGGCGTTGCCACAAACCCAAGGTGTTCGGAAATATCGTCTGCACAATGTTTCAGTTCGCTAATCCAGACGTCCTGCATTTGACTTACCGGCGAAGAAATGGAAAGACAGGCTACAAGCTTTCCGGAGTCGTCTCGAATACCGGCGGCAATACAGTGAACGCCGGTTTCTAGCTCTTCAACATCATGGGCAAAACCTAAAGCCTTTACACGAGATACTTCGGCTAGAAGCGTATCAATGTCCCCAATGGATTTAGGCGTGTTCTTTTCCAGATTAGTTCTAAGAGCGTAGCCGCGGATTTTTTCAAATCCGTCCTCAGCTAAAAAGAGCTTGCCGGAACTCGTTGTATGTAATGGAGCTGTAGCCCCAATGGTTCTGACTACTTGAATTCCCGGTCTTTCACGCATGATTCTGTCAATGTAGACGATAGAGTCGCCTTGACGAATAGAAAGATTAACCGTCTGTTTGGTCAAATTGTGGAGCTTGACCATAGAGTTTCTGGCTTTTTCACGAACGGACATTCTTTCTCTGACTAGATTGCCGAGCTGAAGAAGACGCAGGCCGAGACGGTACGTTCCGGAGGTGAGGCCCTTTTCAACGAAACGCAGTTTTACTAAGTCGGTGATGATACGGTGACAGGTCGAGATATGAAGATTCGTTTCCTCAGCGATAACTTTTAGATTTACCGGCTCAGAGTGTTGAGTTAAGACACGCAGAATGCAGCTTGCGCGGTCTAACACCTGAATATTCGCTTTGCTGGAGTTGTTTTCCATATTAATTACTGTCTTCCGTAAAAAGGCCGTGTCCGAGCACGGCCGTGGAATTATTTTATATGTTTTGCAACTATTTCTGCAATATCTGACAATTGAATTTCAGATAGTGAAGTATCCTGAGATTTTGCAGAATCAAACATGGATAAACAGAAAGGACAAGAGGTAGCGATATTCTTTGCTCCCGTATCGTTAACGATAGCTTTGAGTCTAATAACGTTAAGTCTCTCGCCCTTATCGTTTTCGCTCCAGAATTGACCGCCGCCGGCACCGCAGCAGGTGGTGTTGCATCCCCATTCCTTCGGATTAACGTAATCAAGATTTTTAATCTTATCAATGATGAATCTCGGTGCGTTAATAATTTGGTTGTAGCGTGCCAAATAGCAGGCGTCGTGAATGGCGAATGTTTCTTCCTCTCCGTCATTAACTAAAGGCAGACGGCCTGCGTCCAGCTGTTCGGCAATGAATCTGACATGAGAGATAACGTTGAATTTTCCGCCTTCGTAATCCGGGAAGTCGTTCTTCAAGGTGTTGAAGCAGTGAGGACAGTGAGCAACAATTCTGCTGAATGTGTACTTTCTCAGATTTTCTATGTTCATCAAAGTCTGGCATTCAAACAAATACTCTTCGCCGACTCTTCGAGCTAATTCTGCGTTGCAGGATTCTTCCTGCATAACGGCAAAACTTAATCCGGAAGCTTTCAGAATCTTGATCATTGCTTTGGCAATCTTCTGATTGCGTTTGTCATAGGAAGCGGAACATCCAACCCAGTAAAGTAGGTCATAGTGTTCTCCTTCCTTAGCAAACGGGACGTCAAGACCCTCGGCCCATTTGAATCTTTCATCCGGATCCAGCCCCCATGGATTGCCGACACTCGAAATATTCTGCAGAGTCTTGGCAACGCCCGGCGCGAAATGTCCTTCTTCCATTGCAATGGAACGTCTCATCTGCATAATCGCACCGCCGATTTCAATCCTCGAAGGACATTGTTCAACACAAGCCCCGCAGGTTGTACATGCCAACAAAGCATCTTTAGAAACGGCGTTTCCGATAAGCGGTTCGTCAATCGTCTTGTAGTCCCCATGCATTGTCTTTTTAAGCGAAAGTATTATTTCGCGGGGATCCAAAGGTCCGCCGGCACGGTTGACGGGACAAACCGCTGTGCAGCGTCCGCATTCAGTACAAGCATCAAAATTCAAACGGAACTGCCAATTAAATTGGTTGAATTTGGAAATTCCGAAGCTTTCCTGTTCTTCAATTTCGGCAATTCTTGGGATATTGCCTCTCGGCTTTGTTTTTTGCCAATAAATACTCGTCGGAGACTTGTACATATGAGCAAAATAGGTGCTTGGGATCAAGGCAACAAAAATCAAAGCGATAATGCCGTGGAATAACCAAAGAATGAAATGCTGCGAATGAAGCTGTTCTTGGCTCATGCCGGAATAAAAGACGGTAGCCAGGAAGTTCCCGACAGGAGAATAAACCGCATATTCAGGTTTTTCAGCAGCCAGACGGAGAGCCTCTACAATGTATCCGGTGATGATAATAAGTGCCAAAGATCCTAAGATCATCAGAAAACGGCCGGACTTTTCGAATTGTTTTCCGCCTTTAACAAAACGGCGGTAGAAGGCCATTCCGAGGCCGATCAGGCAGACCACACCGGCAATATCAAGAACAAACTTGTAGAAATAGTAAGTTCCTCCGGCTAGGAACTGCTGACCGAATATTAACTTTCCGATATCCCAGTCTAAAACTGCAATGACAGTACCGAAGAATAAGAAGACAAAGCCCCAGAAAATCCAGAAATGAAGCCAGCTTCCGAGAGGTTTACGGGTAATTCTCTTTTGTCTCAGAGCTTCGGTTTTGATAAAACCCCAACGTCTCTTAGTTTCAGGATCCACTGCAAACGGCTTGCCTGCTTTCCAAAGAAGATAAGACTTATAGATGCCCAGCCCGCAGATGACGCAGGCAGTGAGACCAAGAACATAAATGGCGATAATGGCCCATAAGGGGATATTCCAAAATCCAGGGCGGGTTACGATATCCATGACTTTTTCCGGATTAAAGTTTAATGTAAGTCAGTTTATTATTAATTTTGATGCCGGACTGAAAAAGTTCCGGTTTTTCTATTGACATGTAAATAGGTTCAAAGCTGATTTCCGGCACAACGGAAGCTTTTCTAGCCAAAGAAATATGAGGCCGAAGAGGTTTGTCATCAAAAGAGAAACCGTGTTGATGAAGAAGTCTTCTAACTTTCTCACCCAAGGCTTCGATAGCAGGAGAGAAAAGGCCGGCAGCATAAACGATCTTATGTTTCGAGAATGCACCAAGCCGGTTAATTTCCCAGAAACTCTCAGCTTCCCACTTAAAAGAAAGAAGATCTTTAATCTCATTGACCCTTGAGGTGTCTGTTTCACCGATATAAGCCAAAGTAATATGGTAATTAAACGGTGAAATCAGACGAGCCTTAGGATTTACCTCGGCAATCTCCTCTCCGAATTTAGCTAGCCTTTCCTGAACCTCTATGGGGCAGGGGATGGCGATGAAGGTTCGGATACTGGGCATGATGTTTGATGGTTAGCTCTCCATTGAGCAATTGCCTGAACGCAATCGGCCACTAACTCCGGACCTTCAAAAATAAAGCCGGTGTAGAGCTGAACAATTGAAGCTCCCGCTTCCATTTTTTCAACGGCATCCGAGGCGCTCATTACGCCGCCGCTAGCAATAATCGGAAGAGCACCTTTGAGATGCTCGGACGCCAGACGCGTAACTTCTGTAGATCTTTCCATCAGAGGACGGCCGGACAAACCACCCGGTTCTTTTTCCAGCGGATGACCAAGGATGGCTTCTCTGGAAATAGTGGTGTTGGTACAGATAACGCCGTCCATTCCATTTTCAACAATCACATCCAAAGCTTTTTTAATCCCGTCGTCAGAAAGATCCGGAGCGAGTTTTACAGCGATAGGGACGTAATGATCTTTATTAGCTGCCTGTAGCTCTTTTCTCTTCGCTGCAATAGCAGCTAAAAGCTTATTCAGTTCTTCCTCAGCCTGTAAATCTCGCAAATTCGGAGTATTCGGAGAGGAAATATTGATAGCAATGTAATCACCTGACATGTAGAGGCGATCCATACACTTCATGTAATCGTCGATAGCTAAGTCGTTAGGAGTTACTTTGTTTTTGCCGATATTGACGCCTAAAATTCCGCCGCGGTTACGGAAAGCGCGGGCACTCTGTAGGTTTTTCGCAACCTGAATGGCGCCGACGTTATTAAATCCCATTCTGTTAAGAATGGCATCGTCCTCGACAAGACGGAAGCATCTTGGTTTCGGATTACCGGGTTGGCCTTTCGGTGTCACGGTACCAATCTCAACGCTTCCGAATCCTAATGCTCCGAAAGCTGTCACATGTTCTCCGTCCTTATCCATACCGGCGGCAAGTCCAATACAGTTAGGAAATCTTAGTCCCATGACATTAATGGGATCTTCAGGAACCGGACGTGTTACCAGCTTGTGAACTCCAAGCTGTGTAATCCAGTCCAGATTGGACATAATAATATGGTGCGCTTGTTCAGGAGTAAATCTGAAAAGGGCTGTCTTCGCCAGTTTATAGAGGGAGTTCATAATCTTCCTTTTCCTGATTTAAATAACTATCGTTGCAATCTTGAAATTCTTTCCATTGTTCCTGTACAAAAACTTCCAAGGGCTGGAATTTTGTTTTGTAACTCATGTTAGGAACATCATCAATCCAAAACCCTAAGTATAAATAGGGCAAGCCTCTCTTTTTCGTTTCTTCGATTTGACGAAGAATGGCATAGGTGCCGGGAGATCGTTTCATCTCCGCCGGATCATAAAAGGTATAAACCGCCGAGAGTCCGTCCGAGAAGATATCCGTAATGGAAACCATCACGAGTTTTCCTGATTTGTCTCGGTATTCAAAAAATTCAGTTTCTCCGACGGTATTTACATAATATTTCTGAAAATCGTCTTTCGTCGTTTCTTCCTCTTCTTCGTCACTCTTGTGGCGTACGGAAAGATAAGTTTTTAAAAGTTGGAGATATTCAGACGTGTTTTGAGGTGCAGCAATCCTCATAGAAAGATCTGCGTTTTTCTTAAGACACTTATTGAATGTCCGGTTTGGTTTAAAGCCATCAACCTTAAGCCTGACAGATATACATCTGTCGCAGCCGGGACAATGCGGGCGATAAAGATTTACGCCGCTTCTTCGGAATCCGAAGGAAGAAAGAAGCGTGGCACATTGTTTGCCGATTCTCGTACCGGGGGAAGGGATAGCAACAAGAAGGCATTCCGTTCTGCTCTTGTCATAGCTGCAGGTAAATTCCCCGGTTGAACCGAGCCATTCGGGAGCAAGACATTCAGGGAGATCTTTATTTTCTTGAGAGATATCGCTCATAACACCTTCTCCAAAAGATCGTTTAACGGCACACCGCGATAAGAATCCCAGTCGACGGGCGGCAAAGAGCAAGATTCTTTGAGATGCTGCTTAAATTCTGAAAGTGGAACAGGGAAGGCTCCCAGACTTTTTAAATGCGAGGTTTCCTGCTGGCAATCAATCCAAGGAATATCTTCTTTCATACAAATACTCACTAAAAGAGAAAGAGCAACCTTGGAAAGATCGCTTTCTTTAGAGAACATTGATTCCCCGTAGAACATCCTTCCGAGACTAACCCCATAAAGTCCGCCCAACAGTTCTTGATTAATCAGTACTTCCACGGAATGAACCAAATTTCGCTCGGCAAGAGCCAGATAGCTTTGCAGGATTTCATCCGTAATCCAAGTTCCGTCCTGACCTTTTCTTGGCTGAGCACAAGATT
>ERZ1673748.1903-NODE-1903-length-17875-cov-15.638215_pt1 | contig 17875 bp, 14 predicted proteins | sample MGYA00580196_ERZ1673748 | MGnify/ENA primary metagenome ERZ1673748 (study PRJEB41218, sample SAMN15661796) | gut metagenome | host: Homo sapiens | place: Canada: London | collected 2015-08-20/2019-03-30 | study: EMG produced TPA metagenomics assembly of...
CTGCTCTGGTGCGTATCTCGGTGGGTTCCGCTACCGTGGCTATGACCATGGCAGCCGGCATCATCTCCGCCATGCCCGGCATCAGCGAGCTGAGCCCGCTGTATCTGGCCTGCGTCACCGCTGCCATCGCCGGCGGCTCCACCGTGTGCTCCCACTTCAACGACTCCGGCTTCTGGCTGGTGAAGAGCCTTGTGGGCATGGACGAAAAGACCACCCTCAAGACCTGGACCATCATGGAAACTCTGGTTGGCGGTGTGGGCTTCCTGGTAGCACTCATCATCTCCTTCTTTGCTTGATCATCCTCCTCTGCGGGGCTGTGCCTGCACACAGTCTGCGCAATGCTTTGCAAATTCCTGAAATCTCCTCAGCACAGCAGACCCCCGGGCGGTTTACCGTCCGGGGGTCTGCTGCTTTCTATATTGTCTGTATTATAAAAGCGGAAGATCCGGCCCGGAGGCCAGCTGGATGAAGGCGTCCATTTCCCGGGTGCAGCATTTATCCTTGTGGTAGAACATCTGGCGGTACATGGTCAGCCGGAAGTCTGACACCTCCAGAATGCGCAGATCTCCTCTGGACGCAGGCTCGGCCACAGCGAAGCGCGGCAGCAGGGAAATGCCGGAGGAGCGCTCCAGCATCTTGATGATAAAGGAGGTATCGCTGATCTCAAGGCTGGGGGTCAGCTCGATCTGGCGGGAAGCCAGAAACCGGTCAAAGGTGCGGCGGTAGTTGGCGTTGCGTTCGGTGAGGAAGAAGGGCTTGTCCAGAAGCTCTGCCACCCGGTACGGGCCGGGGTGGCCCAGATCGATGTCCGGGGAAGCCACGAACACCACTTCTTCCGGCACCTCGTTGCACTTGTGCCAGCTGTTGGAGTAGCGGGGCTCGTCCAGAATGCAGATGAGGTCCACCTCGCCGCGCTCCATTTTTTCAATGAGCTCCTCCGGGGAGCCGGTAGTGACCCGAAGGCTGACTTTGGGGTGTTCCACCCGGAACTGATGCATCAGGCCGGGCAGACGGAAAAAGCAGAGGGATTCCAGCGTGCCGATGTGCAGGCAGCCCTCCAGCTCGGCATCCTCGCTCAGGGCGCGGCGGGCGTTGTGGATGGTATCCAGAATGCTGTTGGCATATTCCAGAAAACACTGACCCTGTGCGGTCAGGATCACCCGCTTGCCCATGCGGTCGAACAGGCGCACGCCCAGCTCTTCTTCCAGCGCTTTGATCTGCACGGTAACGGCAGACTGGGAATAGCCCAGACTTTCCGCTGCCTTGGAAAAGCTCTGGAACTGGGCGGCACGGATCAGGGTGTTCAGCTGGCGCACTTCCATGGCGAAGCTCCTTTGCTATTAAGATTTTTAAACCATAACTTTATTTTTATGAATTTGAATCATGCATATGTCTATGTTAAACTAAATGTGTCAACACGTCAAGTGAAAATTTGACGTTTCGTGAAAGGCTGGCCGTGCGGGCTGCGGCGGAGAGAGCGCTGTCAGGTGCCGCACAAAGGTCAGGATAGGAAAAGGAGGATTTTATTCTTATGGAAAAGAAAAAATTCAAGCTCGGACTGCTGCCGAAGCTGCTCATCGCCATCGTGCTGGGCATCATCATCGGCCAGTTCTTCCCGGTGTGGTTCTGCCGGGTCGTCGTCACGGCATCCAGCATCTTCAGCTCGTTCCTGAAGTTCATCATCCCGCTGATGATCGTGGCCTACGTCACCATGGGCATTGCCGACCTGAAGAGCGGCGCAGGCAAGCTGCTGCTCATCACGGTGGCTCTGGCCTACGGCTCCACCCTGATCGCAGGCTCGGCATCCTATCTGGTGTCCGCAAGCCTGTTCCCCAGCTTCATGAGCGAAGGCGCTCTGGAACAGATCGCCGCCACGGCTGACAACTCTCTGGCCAGCTACATTTCCATCTCCATCCCTCCGCTGCTGGACACCCTGTCTGCCGTGGTGCTGGCCTTCGTGCTGGGCCTGTGCATGTCCACCTTGCGCGGCAAGACCATCGGTGATACACTTTATAATGGCATGAAGGACTTCTCTGGCATCATCGATCAGGTGCTGCACAGCGTCATCATCCCGCTGCTGCCCCTGTACGTCTGCGGTACCTTCATCGACATGACCAAGTCCGGCAAGACCTACGCCATTCTGGGCATCCTGTGGAAGGTGTTCCTGGTGGTCATCATCATGCATCTGGTCTGCATCTTCCTGCAGTTCTGCGTTGCAGGCGCTGTGAGCCACAAGAGCCCCTTCAAGATGATCCGCAACCAGATCCCCGGCTACACCACCGCTCTGGGCACTCAGTCCTCTGCAGCCACCATCCCGGTCAACCTGCAGTGCGCTGCGGCTGACGGCGTGAGCGAGCAGATTCGCAACTTCGTGGTGCCTCTGTGCGCCAACATCCACATGGCAGGCTCCATGATCACCATTACCGCCTGCGCAACTGCCGTCTGCCTGATGAACCAGCTGCCCATCAGCCTTGCTACCGTGGTGCCCTTCATCATGACGCTGGGCGTTGCCATGGTGGCTTCTCCCGGTGCTCCCGGCGGCTCCATCATGACCGCTCTGCCCTTCCTGTACATGATCTTCGGCGCTGAGGCCGGTGACCCCAATGGCCCCATCTGCGCCATCATGGTGGCTCTGTACATCACTCAGGATTCCTTCGGCACTGCCTGCAACGTCTCCGGCGACAACGCCATCGGCGTGATCGTGGAGACCATCTACCAGAAGTTCATCAACAAGAGCAGCGCAAGCGTCTGATGCGCGGCGCGGTTCTTGACCTGACAGGAGTGACACCCCATGGCATTTATCAGTGTTTTTGATGTTCTGGGCCCGAACATGATCGGCCCTTCCAGCTCCCACACCGCAGGCGCGGAGATCATCGCCTTTCTGGCACAAAAGATGATCGCCCCGCCGCTGAAGCGGGCGGACTTTACCCTCTACGGCTCCTTTGCCAAGACCTACCACGGCCACGGTACCGACCGCGCCCTGTTGGGCGGCATCATGGGCTTTTCGGCCGATGATACCCGCATCCGGGATTCCTTTGCCATTGCCACCGACCGCGGCCTTGGCTACAGCTTCACCCCCAATGAGGTGGAGACCGACATCCACCCCAACACGGTGGATATCCGCATGGAGAATGCGGCCGGTCAGGTGATGACCGTGCGCGGTGAATCGCTTGGCGGCGGCAAGGTGCGCATCGTGCGGATCAACGGCGTGGAGGTGGACTTTACCGGCGAGTACAATGCCCTCATCGTGGTGCAGAAGGACAAGCCCGGCGTGGTGGCCCACATTACCAAGATCCTCAGCGACCGCAGCGTGAACATTGCGTTCATGCGTCTGTTCCGCGAGGAAAAGGGACACACGGCTTACACCATCGTGGAGTCGGATGAGCGCCTGCCCGAGGGTGTGGATCAGCTGCTGCTGGCAAACCCGAACATCAACGATGTAATGGTCGTGCAGCCGTAAGGAGGGACAAGCGATGAACATGGATTTCAAGTCCGCCAAGGAGCTGCTGGACCTGTGTGAGGAAAACCAACTGCCCATTTCGGAAGTGATGCGCCAGCGGGAATGCCTGCTGGGCGAAACGCCCCGGGATGCTGTGGACCACCGCATGGCAAAGGCATGGGAGATCATGCGCGCTTCTGCCACCCAGCCGCTGAAAAAGCCCATCAAATCCATGGGCGGGCTCATTGGCGGCGAGGCCAAAAAGCTGGAAACACATTATAATAAGAAGAAAAACATCTGCGGCGACGTGCTGCAGAAGGCCATGACCTACGCCATGGCCGTGCTGGAAGTGAACGCTTCCATGGGCCTGATCGTGGCTGCACCCACCGCAGGCTCTGCAGGCGTGGTGCCAGGCATGATGCTGGCCCTGCAGGAGTGCTACCGCATCTCCGACCAGCGCATCGTGGATGCCCTGTTCAACGCCGGTGCCGTGGGCTATCTTGCCATGCGCAACGCCACTGTGGCCGGTGCCGTGGGCGGCTGTCAGGCCGAGGTGGGCATTGCGTCTGCCATGGCTGCTTCTGCCGCCGTGGAGCTGATGGGCGGCAACCCGCAGCAGTGTCTGGATGCAGCTTCCACCGTGCTGATGAATATGCTGGGCCTTGTGTGCGACCCCGTAGGCGGGCTGGTGGAGTACCCCTGCCAGAACCGCAACGCTGCCGGTGTGGCCAACGCCCTCATTGCAGCAGAACTGTCCCTGAGCGGCATCCGCCAGCTGATCCCCTTCGACCAGATGCTGGAGGCCATGTACGCCGTGGGCAAGCGCCTGCCCGCCGAGCTGCGCGAGACCGCCCTTGGCGGCTGTGCCGCCACCCCCGCCGCCTGTGCCGCCTGCGGCCTGTGCAGCGGGAACTGATCTTTCAACATGCAGCGCCGCCGGTGTGGAAACGCCCGGCGGCGTTTTTGCGCGTTCGTGACCGGAAATGCCGGCCCAAACGGCGGGGCTTTGCATCTTTTTGTGCAAACACACCGAAAAGATGGCCGGGATGACTGGCGCTTGTCTGCGAAATGTGATAAACTAAACGCAGAAGTGCTCTGCGCAGCCCGTGCAGAGCGGCAAAAAAGATGATAAGTGAGGTCGTTTGTAATGAAGATCATTCGTGCAAAAGATTATGCGGATATGTCCCGCAAGGCAGCCAATATCATTTCGGCACAGGTCATTATGAAGCCCAACTGCGTGCTGGGTCTGGCGACCGGCGGCACCCCCGTGGGCGCGTATGCACAGCTGGTGGACTGGTACAACAAGGGCGACATCGATTTTTCTGAGGTGACCACCGTCAATCTGGACGAGTACCGCGGCCTGCCCAAGGAGCACCCGGAAAGCTACTGGAGCTTCATGCACCGCAACCTGTTCGACAAGGTGAACATCGACCCTGCCAAGATCAACCTGCCGGACGGCACCAACCCCGATGCAGAGGATGCCTGCGCAAAGTACAACCAGATCATCCACGCTGTGGGCGGCATCGACCTGCAGCTGCTGGGCATCGGCCACGACGGCCACATCGGCTTCAATGAGCCGGGCGAAGCCTTTGAGCTGGAGACCCACTGTGTGAACCTGACCGCCGAGACCATTGAGGCAAACAAGCGCTTCTTTGACGGCAACGAGGCCCTTGTCCCCAAGCAGGCTTATACCATGGGCATCAAGACCATCATGCAGGCACGCAAGGTGCTCATGGTGGCAAACGGCGCAGGCAAGGCCGAGATCGTCAAGAAGGCATTCTTCGGCCCCGTCACTCCGGAGGTGCCCGCAAGCATCCTGCAGATGCATCCGGACTTCACGCTGGTGGGCGACGAGGAAGCTCTGAGCCTGATCTGATCGTTCCACGCTCTGACTGCCGCACGGTGCAATGCCGTGCGGCAGTTTTTTGCTGCCAACGGCTTTACAATCGCGCAAAAAGGCGGTATTCTTTATACGATACTTTTCTCAGGGAGGAAACCATGGATATCCGCCAGCTGCACTACTTTCTGGTATTGTGCGATGAAATGAATTACAGCCGCGCGGCACAGCGGCTGTTTTTGTCACGGCAGGCACTGCGGCAGAGCATCTCTGCGCTGGAAGCCGAGCTGTGCGGGCCGCTGTTCCTCAGCGCCCACCACAAGCTCACCCTTACCGACCGCGGCATGAGCCTGCAGCGCCATGCCGCGCCAGTAGTGGAGCAGTTCCAGCAGATGCAGGCATCCCTGCGGGCCGAGATCCAGTCGGCGCAGCCGGTGCGCATCGGCATCAGCGTGTCGCTGGTGCCGGACTACCTGCCCGGATTGGAGACCCAGCTGGACAAGTTCCGCCAGCAGTATCCCCATGTGGAGATGCGCTTCCGCATGATGGACAACGATGCGGTGGCGGACGATGTGGAGCAGGGGGAGCTGGACGCGGGTCTGGTCATCGATCTGGGCTGTGCTGCGCCGGTACTGGCCCGCACTACCCTGCGGGCAGACCCTGCCTGCCTGCTGGTGCCTCGGGGGCACGCGTTCTGGGATAAGGAGAGCATCCCGCTGGCAGAGCTGCGCGGTCAGCGGGTGCTGCTGCCCAGCTTGCGGCAGGATCTGTTCAGCCCGCTGTGGTCGGCCTGCGCCCGGTTGGGCTTTGCGCCGAATGCGGAGATCGGCCCCAGCTTTTATCAGGCCTATTATCTTGTGCAGGAGCAGCTTTGCACCTGTCTGACCCGCTATGAACCGGGAGCCAGACGGGAACTGGACCGTGTGCGGGATGTGCTGCTGGAAGATCTGCCCCCGCTGTGCGTCTCACTGGTGCAGCGGCGGGATCATTCCTCCGCCTACATCGACCTGCTGCGCAGCTACCTGATGGAGGTGCTGGGCGGTTCGGCCAGCCTGCCGCCCCGCCGCGGACGGCCCGCAAAGCCGTTCTACAATTTTCCGGTGCTGTCCAGCGCTGCGGCAAAGGCTGCACCGGCCCACCCGGTGCCCGGCACCCAGCTGGATTTTGCCGGCGGCACCAACTTCCGGGAGCTGGGCGGTTACGAAGCCGACGAGGGCAAACATATCAAGTGGGGCCAGATCTGGCGCGGCATCCCTACCTGCAAGCTCACCGGTGAGGCCGACCGCGCGAAGCTGGACGCGCTGGGCCTGCGCCTGATCCTTGATCTGCGCAGCAGCGGGGAAGTGCAGAAAGAACCGGACTACGTACCGGACGGTGCACGTCTGGTGCAGATCTGCGGCTTGTGCGCCGAGGACGGCCACGAGATCTCCTTTGCGCCGGATGATATCGCCGCCCTGATGAAGGGCTATGAAGAAAGCGCCGACGGCAGCACCTTCGTGCAGGCTATGTACGAGCGGATGCTGTTTGGCAACAAGGCGTTCAAGGAGCTGTTCCGCGCGCTGGAAGCAGGCGAGACCCCCATCCTGTTCCACTGCTCGGCCGGCAAGGACCGCACCGGCGTGGCGGCCATGCTCATTCTGCTGGCACTGGGCGCTTCGGATGAGACGATCTGTGCGGACTATGAGCGCACGAATCTCTGCCGCAAGGCTGAGATCGACGCAGTGCTGGCGGAGCACGTCGAAGAGATCGCGGCAAACCCGGCCTGCCGGATGCGCTATTACCGCAAGGCGGGCGTGGACCCGGCAGCCGCACCCTTTGTGCTGCGCACCATCCGCGCAAAATACGGCAGCGCCGAGAACTATCTGGAAGCCGAATACGGCCTGACCCCTGCGCGCCTGATGCGGCTGCGCAGGATGTATCTGGAATAAACGGGAACGGGGACGGCATCCGGTGCGGATACTGTCCCTGTTTTCTGCACAAAATGTTCTGCGGGGCAGGGTTTTCCTCTTGACAAGCGGGCAATTGTTTCGTACTATAAATAGTAGTATGGAATAAAAGACGCTGTGTGCAGGTCGTTCCCGTGACCCGTGTCCCTTACAGGCAGAGCCTGCCTGTTTTTATATAAGATAGAACTGTAGATAGAAAAGCTTGCAGCCTGTTCGTGCGGCATTGGCCGTGCGTGTGGTCTTGTTGCCACTTTTTGCATTGAAAGCTCACTTATAAAAAATGTTTGCAGCCTACACCTGCCCTACAGCGTCTCCTGCTTATGATTCAGAATTTTGAATTTTAACAAAGGAGAGTGAAATGCGATGTCCACGATCATCTGGATCGTGATCTTGATCGTCGCGCTTGCTGCGGGCATCGGTGCAGGCTATTTTATTGGTTACAACAACCGTAAAAAGACCGCCGAAGCCCAGATCGGCAGCGCAGAAGCCGAGGCCACCCGTCTGGTGAACGAAGCGATCAAGACCGCAGAACAGAAACGCAAGGAAGCGGTTCTGGAAGCAAAGGACGAGGCCTTCAAGCTGAAGGCCGAGGTGGATGCCCAGAAGGCAGAAGCCGATAAGGAGATCAAGCAGCGCCGTGCGGAGATCAGCCGTCAGGAGAACCGCATCGACCAGAAGGAGACAGCGCTGGACCGCAAGACCGAAGCGCTGGAAAAGAAGGAAGAAGAGCTGAAAAAGCGCGCTGCCGAGGCCGAGGAGCGTCTGGCAGAGATCGACGCTCTGCGCGCCAAGGAGATGGAGCGTCTGGAAACGCTGGCAGGTCTGAGCCAGGAGGACGCCCGCGAGGTGCTGCTGCACAAGGTGGACGAGGAGCTGACCCACGAAAAGGCCGTGCGCGTTGCCGCCTACGAGACCGACCTGAAGGAGAACTGCGACAACATCGCACGCAACCTGATCGGTCAGGCCGTCAGCCGCTGCGCTGCCGACCACTGCAGCGAGACCACCGTCAGCGTGGTGCCGCTGCCCAGCGATGAAATGAAGGGCCGCATCATCGGCCGCGAAGGCCGCAACATCCGCGCTCTGGAGACCGCGACCGGCGTGGACCTGATCATCGACGATACCCCGGAGGCCATCACCCTGTCCTCCTTCGACCAGACCCGCCGCGAGGTGGCCCGCATGACGCTGGAACGCCTGATCGGTGATGGCCGCATCCACCCCGCCCGCATCGAGGAGACGGTGGAAAAGTGCCGCCACGAGCTGGAGCTGCAGATGAAGCGCGAGGGCGAGCGTGCCGTGATGGAGCTGGGCATCCATGGCCTGCACCCGGACCTGATCAAGCTGATCGGCCGGTTGAAGTACCGCACCAGCTTTGGCCAGAACGCCCTGACCCACAGCATGGAAGTGGCCTGGGTGGCCGGCCTGCTGGCAGGCGAGATGGGTGTGAACGTGACCATGGCACGCCGTGCCGGTCTGCTGCATGATATCGGCAAGGCACTGGATCACGAGATCGAGGGCAGCCACGTCCAGATCGGCGTGGACATCTGCCGCAAGTACAAGGAGAACACCCAGATCATCCACGCCATTGAGGCACACCACGGCGACGTGGAACCCAAGACCCCGCTGGCCTTCATCATTCAGGCTGCCGACGCCATCAGCGCCGCCCGCCCGGGTGCCCGCCGCGAGAACGTGGAAAGCTACGTCAAGCGTCTGGAAAATCTGGAGGAGATCTCTTCCAGCTTCGAGGGTGTGGAGCAGGCCTTTGCCGTGCAGGCAGGCCGCGAAGTGCGCATCATGGTCAAGCCCGATGTCATCAGCGACGATCAGGTGATCCTGCTGGCACGCTCCATTGCCAAGAAGATCGAGGACACGCTGGATTACCCCGGCCAGATCAAGGTCAATGTGATCCGCGAGAGCCGCGCTGTGGAGTACGCAAAATAAAGTTTTGCCCAAAAAGCTGCCGTGCAGATGCACAGCAGCTTTTTTCTGCTTGTAATCCGGCGGCAAAAAAGGTATCATGGAGAAAAACAGACCGAAAGGGGAGAACCACTATATGAAACATGCAAGAAAATGGCTGGCTTGCCTGCTGGCGGGTGTACTGGCGCTGGCGGTGCTGACCGGATGCAGTGCACTGATGGGCGGCACGGTGCAGAAGGATACAGAACAGGCCAAGGCCCTGATGAAAGAGGTAGACCCCAGCCTGACCTATAATACCGATCTGGAAGATGCAGCCAGCCGTTTGGCAGACTGGCTGGTGGAGGACTCCACCCAGCTGACCACCCAGTCCGGCCTGCTGACACGCAAGGTGCCCATGACCACCGGCTCCGGTGCCATGCTGGACACGAATGTGTACGATTTTATCGATCATTCCACCAGCTTTCTGTTCCTGCCCAGAGGCGTGGTGATCGGCCTTGCAATGAACAACGAATGGGGCTTTACCGGCTACTTATATGCTCCGCCGCTGAGCGAGGCGGGCAGTGCACTGCGCAGCTATGCGGCAGGCCGCACACAGATGGGCGCGGTGTTCATTGAATACGGCGGCGAGACTTACGTAGTGGCTATGTTTGCCTAAAAACCGAAAAAACGGTGTTTCCCTGCTGAGAACGGTGCGTTTTCAGCAGGGATTTTTTGTGTCTGGTATGTGCACAAAAAACAGGCTGAAAGTACGACTTATGCACAAAAAATGAAAATACGCAGGTGAAATTTCTTCATCTGTTTCCCCGAAAAACACAAAAAACTCATGTTTTCGTGAAACTGTATTTTGAGCAACTACAGTATATCTTCAAAACTGCACAAAAACAAAAACAAAATTTTTGCTGACCATTGGTCAAAGCACAGAAAAACAGCCGGAAGCCTTTCCTTTTCAGGTGGAACAGCGTATAATGCGGATATCGCACAAAGGTGTGCAGTGCTCCAGAGGAGGAGCAAAAAACCTTTGTGCATTTTTCACCATTCAATGCTTTACTTCAATAAAGCATTGAGGTAAGAGAGAGGGAAAAAATATGAAATTCGATCGTCGTATTTCTCGCCGCAGCTTCCTGGCTGCTGCAGGCGTATCGGCTGCTGCACTGGCTCTGACTGCCTGCGGCGGCTCTTCCAGCACCGCTGCTTCCGGCTCCACCGCTGCTTCTGGTGCAGCCGCCTCTGCTGAGGGCGGTGTGCTGAACGTCATGCTGGAGACCGAAGTCCAGTCTCTGGACCCCCAGCTGGCTACCGACGGCACCTCCTTTGAGGTCATCGCCAACTACACCGACGGCCTGATGCAGATGGATGCGAACGGTGCAGCCGTGGAGGCTCTGGCAGAGAGCTATGAGCTGAGCGAGGACGGCAAGACCTACACCTTCCACCTGAAGGATGCAAAGTGGTCCAATGGCGATGCCGTTACCGCAGCCGACTTCGTGTTTGGCTGGCAGCGTGCTGTTGACCCCGCAAACGCATCTGAGTATGCCTACATGCTGAGCGATATCGGTCAGGTGGTCAACGCCGCCGAGATCATTGCAGGCAGCAAGCCCGTCACCGATCTGGGCATCACCGCTGTGGACGACAAGACCCTGAAGGTGGAGCTGAACGTTCCGGTCAGCTACTTCCTGAGCCTGATGTATTTCCCCACCTTCTACCCCATGAACCAGAAGTTCTTTGAGAGCTGCGGCGATACTTACGGCACCAGCGCAGACACCGTGCTGTCCAACGGTGCATTCGTGCTGACCAGCTATGAGCCGGCCGCCACCGCTTTTGAGCTGGTGAAGAACGCCGACTACTACGATGCTGACCGCATTGCTCTGGACGGCCTGAACTATCAGGTCATCAAGGACAGCCAGCAGGCTCTGATGAGCTATCAGAACGGCGATCTGGACATCACCCTGCTGAACGGTGAGCAGGTCGAGCAGGTCAAGGACGACCCCGAGTTCACCAGCGTGGGTGCCGGCTACCTGTGGTACATCAGCCCCAACATGGACGCTGTGCCGGAGCTGGCAAACCTGAACCTGCGCCGTGCCATCACCTTTGCACTGGATCGTGATTCCATCACCAATGACGTGCTGAAGGACGGCTCTTCTCCCGCCTACACCGCAGTGCCCGCACAGTTCGCCACCGGCCCGGACGGCAGCGATTTCAGCGCCGACCAGACCAAGTTTGCAGAGTTCTGCGCATACGATCCCGACAAGGCTGCAGAGTACTACGAGCAGGCCAAGGCTGAGCTGGGCAAGGATTCCTTCTCCTTCACCATGGTCGTCGATGCCGACGATGCTCCCCAGAAGGTCGCTCAGGTCGTTCAGGAGCAGCTGCAGACCACTCTGCCCGGCTTTACTCTGGAGCTGAAGGTGGAGCCCAAGAAGCAGCGCGTGCAGGATATGCAGGACGGCAACTTTGAGATCGGCCTGACCCGCTGGGGCCCCGACTACGCCGATCCCATGACCTATCTGGGCATGTGGGTCACCGGCAACTCCAACAACTACGGTCTGTGGAGCGACGCTGACTACGATGCCATCATCGCAGAGTGCACCACCGGTGATCTGTGCACCGATCCCGAGGGCCGCTGGGAAGCCATGTATGACGCTGAGTCCATCGTGCTGGAGCAGGCCGCCATCTTCCCGCTGTATGGTCAGTGCAACGCCGAGATGATCTCTTCTGCCGTGACCGGCGTGGACTTCCACCCGGTTGCTCTGAACCGCGTCTACAAGGACGCAAAGAAGAGCGTCTGATCCTGATCGAAAACTGAAATGCCGCACAGTGGCAGCGTGATTGCCGCTGTGCGACTTTTTGGCTTTTACACTGTCCACGTCCGGCGCACGGATGACCGCGGCAGAAAAAGCCGCCCTGTCTTGAGCAGGGAGAAGAAGAAACTTTAAGGGGGTCTACCCAACGTGAAAAAATACACGCTCAAGCGTATTATCACTTCGTTGTTTACGCTGCTGGCCATCCTGCTGGTGTTGTTCATCCTCATGCAGCTGATGCCCGGTTCGCCCTTCAACGATGAAAAGCTGACACCGGAAATGCGCGCATCCCTGTACGCAAAGTACGGTCTGGATCAGCCCATCTATGTACAGTTCTTCCGCTATGTGACCAACATGCTGCGCGGTGACTTCGGCGTCAGCTACAATATCTCCAAGAACACGCCCATCTCCCAGCTGATCCAGTCCCGTCTGCCCATTTCCATCCGTGTGGGCGGCATGGCTGTTACACTGGGTGCCATCGTGGGCCTTGTGCTCGGCATCATTGCAGCCCTCAAGCGGGACACCATCTTCGACACTCTGGCCACCATCATCTCGGTCATCGGCGTGTCGGTGCCGTCTTACGTGATCGCACTGGCCCTGAGCTATACCTTTGGCTTCAAGCTCAAGTGGTTCCCCATGCTGTTCTCCGCAAAGGACGTGTTCGGCTCCAGTGTGCTGCCCAGCATCTCGCTGTCCATGTTCACCATGGCTTCCATTGCCCGCTTTACCCGCAGTGAAATGATCGAGGTTCTGGACTCCGATTATATGCTGCTGGCCGAGAGCAAGGGCATTTCCGGCCCGGCGCTGATCTTCCGCCACGCGCTGCGCAATGCGCTGATCCCCATTATCACCGTGCTGGCCCCGCTGATCGTGGACCTGATGACCGGCTCGCTGGTGGTGGAGAAGATCTTCGCCATTCCCGGCGTGGGCAGCCTGCTGGTGACGGCCATCCAGTCCAACGACTACAATGTGGTCATCAGCCTGAGCTTCATCTACAGTGCCATGTACATTGGCATCATGCTGGTCGTTGACCTGCTGTACGGCATCATCGACCCGCGCATCCGCTTGGCAAAGGGGGACGACTGATATGGCAGAAAAAGCGATTCACCTGGGAGGCGAAGCCACTGCTGACGCCATCGTCAGCGCCGTGGATACCATGTATTCCGAGCACACCTTCAACGAGAAGGACTTTGCGCTCAAGCATAACGACGCAGAGATCGCAATGGACTCGAACTTTGCCGCACAGAGCTTCTGGAAAGATGTGCGGGTGCGCTTCTTCCGCAAAAAGAGCGCGGTGCTCGGCCTGATCCTCGTTGTCTTTATCGTGCTGCTGGCGGCATTTGGCCCCGGCATGAACGAGTATACCTACTCCGGTCAGGAGCTGAGCCAGAAAAACTTTGCGCCCCGCGTGCAGGTGCTGGAGAACTTCGGCATCTTCAACGGTGACGAGAAAATGAGCACCACCACCGGTTCCAAGACGGTCAATGCCTATGTGGAAAAGGGCAAGGAGGATGTCTACTACTGGTTCGGCAGCGACACCTATGGCCGCGATATCTGGACCCGTACCTGGGAGGGTGCCCGCGTGTCCCTGATCATCGCGGTTGCCGCCGCCATCATCGATATGGTCATCGGCATGAGCTACGGCCTGATCTCCGGCTACTTTGGCGGCAAGGTGGATATGATGATGCAGCGTTTTCTGGAAGTTGCCAACGGCATCCCCCGTCTGGTAATCGTCACGCTGCTTCTGCTGGTGCTCAAGCCCGGCATGATCACCATTATCTTTGCTCTGATGCTCACCGAGTGGGTGGGCATGAGCCGCATTGCCCGCGCTGAGATGCTCAAGCTGAAGGATCAGGAGTTCGTGCTGGCCTCCCGCACGCTGGGTGCAGGCAGCTTCTTCATCATCTTCAAGGAAGTGCTGCCCAACATCATCGGACCCATCATCACGCAGGTCATGTTCAGCATCCCCACCGCAATTTTCACCGAGGCATTCCTGTCCTTTGTGGGTCTGGGCATCCCGGTGCCGCAGTGCTCGCTGGGTTCTCTGATCAGCGAGCTGTACAACAGCTTCACCACCCATCCTTATCAGATCATCCCGCCGATGGTGGTCATGAGTCTGCTGATGATGAGCTTCAACCTCGTGGCCGACGGCCTGCGCGAGGCTCTGGACCCCAAGATGAAGAGTATGTAAGGAGGAACACCCCATGCCTGAAAAGAAAAAAGAACAGGTCTTGTCGGTGCGAGACCTTGATATCACCTTTAAGACCACCGCAGGCCCGGTGCACGCCATCCGCGGCGTGAACATCGACCTGTACAAGGGCGAAACGGTGGCGCTGGTGGGCGAATCCGGCTCCGGCAAGTCCGTTACCATGAAAGCCGCCATGGGCATTCTGGCACAGAACGCCATTGTGAACAGCGGCTCCATCCAGTTCAGCTACCATCACGCTGATGGCAGCCCCGAGACGGTGGATCTGCTGCAGAAGGACAAAAAGTGGATCCGCCGCCACATCAACGGCAAGCGCATCGCCATGGTGTTCCAGGACCCCATGACCAGCCTTGACCCCACCATGCCCATCGGCAAGCAGATCATGGAGGGCATGCTGTGGCACTACAAGATGCCCAAGGATGCCGCCTACAAAAAGGCTGTGCAGCTGCTGGAAGAGGTGGGCATCACCGATGCCGAAAAGCGCATGAAGAGCTACCCGCACCAGCTGTCCGGCGGTATGCGCCAGCGCGTGGTCATTGCCATTGCACTGGCCTGCGACCCCGACCTGCTGATCTGTGACGAGCCCACCACGGCACTGGATGTGACCATTCAGGCCAAAATTCTGGAGCTGATCCGCAGCATCCAGCGTGAGCGCGGCATCTCGGTCATTTACATCACCCACGATCTGGGCGTTGTGGCAAAGGTGGCCGATTATGTGGACGTGATGTACGCAGGCAAGATCGTGGAGACCGGCACCATCGACGAGATCTTCTACGAGCCGCGCCACCCCTACACATGGGGCCTGCTTTCCGCCATGCCCGATCTGGACACCGCAGACGACCGTCTGTACACCATTCCGGGTTCGCCGCCGAACCTGCTGCATGAGAAGCAGGGCGATGCCTTTGCGCCGCGCAACCACTTTGCCCTGAACATCGACGACGAAGTGGACCCGCCCATGTTCAAGATCAGCGACACCCACTATGCAGCTACATGGCTGCTGGACCCCCGCGCACCCAAGGTAGACATGCCGCCTGAGCTTGCTCAGCGCATTGCCCGCATGCGTGCCGAGGCAGAAAAGATCAAGGAGGCGGAATAAATGGCAGGACAGAATGCTGCTCCGCTGCTGAAGGTCGAGGGCCTGAAGCAGTATTTCCGCGTGAGCAAGAGCTATACCGTCAAGGCTGTGGACAATGTCAGCTTTGAGATCTATCCCGGCGAGACCTATGGTCTGGTGGGCGAGTCCGGTTCCGGCAAGTCCACCATCGGCCGCAGCGTCATCCGCCTGTATGACCCCACTGCCGGCAAGATCACCTTTGATGGGCAGGATATCAGTGGCAAGCTGAACCACAGCCAGAACAACACCCTGCGCACCCAGATGCAGATGATCTTTCAGGACCCCATGGCGTCCCTGAACCCCCGCAAAAAGGTGGAGGATATCATCGGCGAGGGTCTGGACATCCACCACATGTACAAGACCCGCGAAGAGCGCCGCGAAAAGGTGGAGAAAATTCTGGCCAAGGTGGGCCTTGCGCCCGAACATGCCGAGCGCTATCCTCACCAGTTCTCTGGCGGCCAGCGCCAGCGCGTGGGCATTGCCCGCGCCCTCATCATGAACCCCAAGCTCATCATCGCAGATGAGTGCATCTCGGCGCTGGACGTGTCCATTCAGGCGCAGGTGGTCAACCTGATGAAGGATATCCAGCAGGAGACCGGCACGGCCTACCTGTTCATTGCACATGACCTTTCCATGGTCAAGTACATCTCGGACCGCATCGGCGTGCTGCATCTGGGCCACCTGCTGGAGACGGGTACGACCGAAGAGATCTTCGAGAATCCCATCCACCCCTACACCCGCAGCCTGCTGTCGGCCATCCCGCTGCCGAACCCCGTTGTGGAGAAGCGCCGCGTGGCTGAGACCTACGACTACGCCACTTCCGGCATCGATTACAACAAGGGCACCGATCACCATGTGAGCGGCAGCCACTATGTCAAGTGCACCGACGAAGAGTTTGCAAAATGGTGTAAATGATAGTAAACAAAGAAGGAGCGTTCCCGCGTGGAAACGCTCCTTCTTTGTTTTATTATAATTACGCAGAAAGGAATGGAATGCAGGAGATTCAGCAGTTATCGTAGCGGGCAAGGTTGCAGTTGCGGCGTTCGATAAAGTAGTACAGGGCTTTGCTCCGGCTGAAAAAGGCAAAGCGCATTTTATTGTAGAAGGACAAAATGGAACGGCTCTTTTGGTAGGCATGACGGATGAGCTGATCCGATTCAGGGTCTAAGGCAGAACGATAGAGGATCGGGTAATCATTCAGGGCCATATCCACAAAATAGGCATCGTTTTCCAGCATGTCAGGGTACAGCTTTTCAAGAAACAGATAACGCTCTGTGACCATCGCAAGCCTGTCCTGAAAGAACTTTATACAGTCTGTATGGAGAGTGCTGCCATCGCGCTGATAATAGTAATACAGGGGTTCGTCCGAGTACACGATCTGCCCTGCGTCGAACAGGATCTTGTGTGCAATGCCAAGATCTTCCATAACACGACCGACCGGAAACCGGATGGTGTCAAACAGTTCCCGTTTGCATAATTTATTCCATGCATAACATGCGTAGGTATCCTCCGTAAAAAGCTCCCGGATGGCATCAGCACCCTGAAAGAGCGTAACGTTTCGGGAAGAAAGCGGAGCAGGGACCTCCGGCGCGTCAGCATAGACGAGTTTCCAATGGACGGCAGAAATATCGGTGTGGTACTCATGGAGCAGATCATAAAGGGTCTCGATGAAATTTTCTGCAATGTAATCATCGCTGTCAACAAAGGAGATGTACGCACCGGATGCCGCATCCAGTCCCACATTCCGGGCATCGGATTGGCCGCCGTTTTTCTTATGGATGACCCTGATGCGTGCGTCCCGCTGTGCCCATGCATCACAGAGTGCAGGGCAGTTATCGGGAGAACCATCATCGACCAGGATCACCTCAAGGTTCGGATATGTCTGGGCCAGAATGCTGGCGACACATCGGTCCAGATAGGGTTCTACTTTATATACCGGAACAATGACGGACACGAGTTCGTTATTTGTATTCTGCATGATATCCTCCTCCAAGCTGGTTTAATCATATCATGGGAGCAGGGATTCCGCAATGAGAACTTTATAAGTTTTGGGTTCAAGTCTTGGCGGCCCTCAGAACGGCATCCGACACCTTTTGACATTCCTATGCGCTGGGACCCGCAGGCTAAGTAAAGCCCCACCGGGGCTTTACTTGCGTCGCTTCGCGTCGCCGCCTTGTTCAAGTCCTGACTGGCAACAAAAAAGAGCACCCCGATGGGTGCTCTTTTTTGTTATGGGCCAGCCAGGACTTGAACCCGGGACCAAGCGGTTATGAGAACGTCGCTAATTTTGAAATCCCGTTTTTCTTGTGAAATCTTATGACTATCTGATAATTCCATGAAAGTGCCTTTGTGTACTTTGACGTAACTTTTGGTGGCTTTTTGTCTCTAAAACGGCTCTTTGTAGGTGAAACGGTAGGTGAAAATTTTCACCTACGAAACTCGACACCTACTGTTACTATTTTGGATTTACATGGCTCACTTTCTAAAATTGAAGGTGAGCTTTTTCTTTTGCAGAAATCGGGAAGGAGGTTTTCTACTCCTCTGCTGCGGACCCCCTCTATCTGTCCGCAGCAGAACAACAAAATGCAAAAAGCCCAGAGCGATACCGCTCCAGGCTCCTTTGT
>ERZ1673748.1938-NODE-1938-length-17536-cov-4.264973_pt1 | contig 17536 bp, 10 predicted proteins | sample MGYA00580196_ERZ1673748 | MGnify/ENA primary metagenome ERZ1673748 (study PRJEB41218, sample SAMN15661796) | gut metagenome | host: Homo sapiens | place: Canada: London | collected 2015-08-20/2019-03-30 | study: EMG produced TPA metagenomics assembly of...
ATTGGTGTAATAGGCGAATTTTTTATTCAGTACGCCCTTGATCGAGCGGGCGGCCGTTCCTGCCTTATCCACCATGAGGTTGATGCTTTCGGTGTTGTCCGTGACGGAATAAATACCCGCTGAAAAATAGAGGGTTATCTCTTCATTTTCGATGGAAGAGAGCAGGGCGTTCAGCCGTCCTTCCGCGGCGTTTTCAAGCAGGATCACAAAATGGTCGCTGTAAATCCTTGCGATCAGTTCGTGGGCATTCAGCTGCTGGCTGATGTTTTCATTGATTTTGCGTAAAATGCGATCGCCGAATTCAAATCCGTAAAAATTGTTTATGTATTTGAAATTGTCGATATCAAATTTGATGATATGGAATTTTTTATGGGGACATTGGGTCAGTATTCCTTGCGCATCGACAAGAAACTTATTGTATGTGTCACCCAGAGTAACCGTATCGACAAAGGCAATTTTTTCCAATTGCGCGCGCTGCTTGTTCTTGTACCACAAGAAATACGTAAGGCTTGAGGTAAAGATAACTACGATGACGAACAGAATGAAATAGAAAATACTGATGACGGTATTGCCGTTGGGAGAAACGGCATTGTTCGGCACGCTCGTAATCAAATACCAGTCGTGGATTTTTTCTATGGGAGTATATGCCGAGAAGATTTCCCTCCCGGCTATCGTCGTCTCGATGAACCCGTTGCGGTTGTTCCGGATATCCCGTTTCATCTGCTCGGAAGCTTTAGGGTTGCCGGCTCCATAGAGATCGCGGAAGTAATTGTCGGATTTCTGCTCACACTTGGGATGCGCCGAGTGAAGGATAACGTATCCTTCACGGTTGATTACATACATATAGCCCTGTGAGGAAAAGATGGAGAGGGAACATATCCTGTACATTTCCTCGAATGTAATGACCTTTTGTATGGTCCCCACGATTTCCCCGTTATACGAGAGCGGCACGCTGATGACGAAAACCTCATCCCCGTTGATGCGTGAAATAAGCTTGTCTGAAATATTGGGGATGCCGTCGACGGCGAGGCGGAAATAATGCCGCCCCGAGATATCCAGCTTCCGGCCGCCATCAAACAAGGCCATGCCGTCCCTGTTCGCAGTGAACAGATCGTCCGTGTTGTTTTCTTTGGCGTATTGTTCGATGAGGTCCTGTGTCTTGAGCTTGCCGGAAGATTCCTCGGCCTTCAACCTATCGGAAAGTTTGTTTGCGGTGATATCCAGCGAGTTGACGTTCATCATCAACCTGCTGGTGATGGCGTCCTTGTTCTGGGTCACAATCTCCGCCAAATTGATTTTTACGTCCGAATTCAGCAAATTTTGGACATAACGCATGAGAAAGACTACCGATACAGATAGTGCAAGATTTATTAAAACCATAAATATAGGTAATATATTTTTAAAAAATCTTTTTTCTCTCATACGATTCTGTCAGGATAAAAGATATTTATTCTTTCAATAGATAAAAATTTTGTTCCAGATGGTAGTTGAAGAGTGAAGAAGAAAAATGGAAACAACCCCAATATGGCGATAAATAATATTTTTATTCTCTGAGAAAGGATGCTTTAACAGGAGTAGCGTGTTCTGTGTTAATCGTTGACTTGGATTATATCTTTTTATGATCCGTTTTTTTACCCCATTAAGAAAAAGCGTTTTTAATAACGGATAAAAGAAATATATTGTTTTTATACAAAAAGTAAAATAGGTGTTCTAATAATTTATTGCCGTATACAACGGAATGGTTTTATTCAACGACAATCAAATACAGTATAGACTAAACAAGGCGAGGATAGAAACAACCTCGCCTCGGGACAGTATATGGGTCGCACTTCCAACTCCATAACTGTATTCCACTATGCGATTGTACGCCATAGTTATGAGATGGCGGCTTAAAGGATGTGCCTACATTGAAAAGCAAAGGCATCGTCTCAGTTTTCCGGGCGCGGATCAATAGATTTGATGAGGATTTCGGCTTTCTCAGCTAAGGAATCTTTCTAGCTTGTTGACTTTTCACTCTCTATTTATCTTTCGAGCGAAGAAAGGGGGATTCTGGATCTGCATATGGGAAGAGCGGCCCCAAGATCGAATGACGAAGGGACCGCTCTTTTTGCGTGCAAGCGGGGTGTCGGCTGTTCGGAGGAAGCGGGAGCGGACCTGAATCCGTTTTGGGGTGTGGCCTGTGCGCCTTCCGAGCGGCGGGCGGCTAGTCCATGAGGGTGCCGCCGTTTATGTCCAGGATGTGCCCAGTAATGAACGCGGCTTGCGGCGAGCACAGGAACCACGCGCCTTCGGCCATTTCCTCCGGCGTCCCGAGACGGTTCAAGGGCACTTTCTCAGCGATAACCGGCCATGATTCCTTGGGGATCATGGTTCCTTGCACAGGGCCGGGGGCTACGCCGTTTACCCGGATTCCGTAGGGGGCAAGCTCCATTGCCAGCGACTTGACGAGCGAGATGACCCCTGCCTTGGACGCGCAGTAATGCGCCTTGGTTTTTGCGCCGTTGCTGCCGAGGGCGGCAAAGCCCGTTTTGGCGGCCCGGGAAGAAAAGAACACCATGGCTCCCTGCCCGGCTTCCAGCATCGGAGGGATGCAGGCCTTGGCCAGAAAGAAGGCCCCGGTCAGATTGACCTTGATGACGTTCTCCCATTCTTCCACGGGCATATCCAGAATGGAGCAGGCGGGGCGTGTGATGCCCGCGCTGTGCACGACGGCATCGATCCGCCCGTATTTCCTGGCTTCCGTAGCCAGATTAAGGCATGAATCAAACTCTCCGACGTTAACCCGCACGGCGACGGCATGGGGCAGGGACGCCGCCTGCTGTGTCGCTTCGGCTATGTCGGCCATGATGACCGTATGCGTCGCCGCAAAGCGTTGCGCGCAGGCCAGACCTATGTTGCTTGCCGCTCCGGTGACGATGGCGACGGGACGCTGTTCGGACATGTTGGACTCCTTGTTTGGGCTTGGGTATACTTGGAATATTTCTGGCGCAGCCGGAAAGGCCGTATTTTCTCCTTGCAAAAACGGCTCCAAAAAGATTCGTGAGAAGTCCCGCCGGGATGTAGGAAAGCCCCGCTGTTTTTCCATCCAATATATAGATAAATCTGTATGATAGACAGACTGTCCATATGTTGGATAGTGTAGGCGCATCACAGGAGGCTGCAATGGACTTCTCTCCCTTCTCCCTGCTCGTCGTGAAAGTGTTTTCGTTGATCACTAGCGGCCTCGGCGCGGAGGCCTGTGCCCAGATCCTGAAAGTTCCCTTGGAGGAGCTTGAGCCGATCATCGCGGATCTGAAGGAGGGCGGCCTGCTCCAGTCCGACCCGGATCGCCCCGCCCGAATCATGATAACGCCCCGGGGCGTTGCGGAATTGCAGATGCGGAACGCATGGCGGGAGGTGTGCGCCGAGATCGCTGATGTGGCCTCCGCCCTTGACGAAGGGCAGAACCTCGAAGCCTGTACCCTTCTGTTGGGATTCATCAACACGCTGTTGAACAGTTCCCAGTCGAGCGGGGCCGTCGCCTGCTATGGCCTCGTCTTGCGGCTGCTGGGCCAATGGAGCCCTGCGGGTGCCGCCTCCGGTCAGAAACAGGCCTTCATGAAGCTGGCGCTCGCGGCTTGCGACATTTCCATGTATCTCTCCAAAAGCCATCGTCAGGCAAGGGAGATCGCCGCCAGAGCCCTTGAGACAGCCAAGGAGCAGGGGGACGCCCGCATGACGGCCTTGCTGCATCTGGTGGAGTCCAGCCTTGAAAACATGGCGGCGGAATGCTCGGCGCAGCGTATGCATGAGCTGCACGCCCAATGCGAGACGTCGTTGCTTGAGCTGGACAGGGCCGGGGCCCGGGGGCAGGCGGAGTATTTTGTGGGCATGTTCCACTTCTGGCACGGCCATTTCCGGGAAGCCCTCGCCGCGTTTGAGGTGGCCTTGCAGTATCCGCAGTTGTGGGAATGCCGGTTCCAGACGGAAATGTTTTCGCTGTATACGAGTTCGTCCGCCGTGTATCTGGGGCGTTTCCATCAGGCGGTAGGCATCCTCGAGGCGGCCAAAAGGGCGGCGGAGCTCGGCCAGAACCGTTTCAAGATCCTGTGGTGGGAAGGGCAGCTGGCGATGGTGCTCCTGTACATGCGGAGGCATGAGGAGGCGTTGGAGCTCATCGACCACGTGCTCAGCATGGTCAATCCCGAAACGGAAACCAAAATCGCCGTATGGGGTATGCGCGGGCTCGCGTTCTACCATTACACGCAGGGGAACATCAAAGCGTCGCACGCGGCGATGCAGCGGACGATGGACATCGCGCTGCGGTATGGTTTCCGCCGCCCCATCTATTCCTATCCGTGGATGTTCGACGTGCTGGCGGCTTACGAGCAGGCTGGGCTGCCGCCCGTCCGGGGGCTTGATCTCGATGAGGAAATCCAGCGGGCGATCGAAAGCTACAACGAGCATCTGAGGGCGGGGGCGCTCCGTGCCAAAGCGACGCGCCTGTTCGCGGAAAGCGGCGACAAGGAAGCGGCCGGAAGCTTGCTGGCGGAGAGCCTGCGCGGTTTTACGGCGATAGGCAACCCGACGGAAATCGCCGTTACGCAGCGGCGCATTGCCCGTCTTCATGATCTCCCCGCTCGGGCCGCTGAAAAGGGGCTTGCACCGGAAAGCGGCGCATCGCCGTATGAACCTGAAAGTACGGCGCGCATCGGTGGAACGCTGCTCGAGAACTGCCGGATAGCGCTGGAATCCATACGCAATCTCACGGATTTTTCGCAATACATCAACCAGATGACGCACATCGCCGGTTGCGAGCTGGGAGCCGAACGCGCCGCCTTGCTGGAAGTTTCCAGCGGCGGGCTGCTGACGTGCCGGGCTGCGTGCAACATCAGCGCCGTGGAACTGAACACAGGCAAGATATCTTCCAAAGTCTCACAGATCTACGCAGTGCAGCAGAACAAGCCCCTGCTCTTGGACGAGGAGCGGCATGTGTTCCTGAGCCTTCCGCTGGAGACGGCCAAGGCCAGATGGGTACTGTGGCTGGAAAGCGAGTATGCGCTGGAAACGCTGCGCGGCATCCCTAACGCCGATCAGGTGGCGTTTACCTTGCTGTTTGAGTCCGAACTCCGAAAAGTCGAAGCCGGAAAGCCGAAACCGGCCCGCCTTGCCGCCGGGGAACAGGAACAGGCGCAGGCCGAGCCCTACCGGGATACGCCGGAAATCCTGCTGCACGGCAGCGCCATCATGCGCCGCCTGCTGTCGCACGGCCGCCAGATAGGCGCGACCGACGCCCCGGTGCTGATCCTCGGGGAAACCGGCGTGGGCAAGGAACTGCTGGCCCATTACATCCACGATTGCAGCGGCAGGACAGGCCCCTTTGTCCCGGTGCATCCTGCCAGCATCCCCGACGGCCTGTTCGAGAGCGAGTTCTTCGGCCACGAAAAAGGCGCGTTCACCGGGGCCATCCGGCAGAAAATAGGTCTGGCCGAAATGGCGCATCAGGGGACGCTGTTCATCGACGAGGCCGGAGATATTCCGGCCCCCATGCAGATCAAGCTGCTGCGCGTCTTTCAGGATCACCGGTTCATGCGCGTTGGCGGAGAGGAGGAACGGCATTCGGATTTCCGCCTGATCTGCGCCACCAACAAGGACTTGTGGGCCGAGGTGCGGAGCGGGCACTTCCGCGAGGATTTGTACTATCGCCTGTCCGTCGTCCCCCTGACCATTCCGCCGCTGCGGTCGCGCAAGGAAGACATCCGGCTGCTTGTCCGGTTCTTTCTGGATCGCTATTCGAGGCGGTATCACCGGGATATCCAGCAGCCCAGCGAGAGGGAGCTGGAGGCGCTCTTGCAGTATGACTGGCCCGGGAACATCCGGGAATTGAAAAGCGTGCTCGAACGTACGGTCATCCTGCATCAGGGAGGCCGCCTCTCCTTTGATCTCAGCTCCCACGCCGAAAGCAAAGCGGACGGAACTCCCCGTCAGGAACCCTGCGAGGATCTCTTCAAGAACCTTCCGACGCTCGACGAATTGCAGAGCCGGTATATTCAGCATGTGCTCAAGATCACCAACGGGCGCATCACCGGAAACCGGGGGGCGCTGCGCATTCTGGGCATGAAACGCTCGACGCTCTATCTCAGGCTGAAACAATACAACATTCGGTTTTGACCGTCCTGCATATGGATGGAATGTTCAATATATGGATACCGTCCATTATTTGAACAAAGCGGAGGCCGCCCCCCGGAAACGAAAGAACGCATCCCCCTTTTCCCTATGACGTTATTCTCACGATACGGCATGGCACAGGCTTTGCTCATAAGGCTGTCGACAGGAGCGGGCAAAGGTTGCTCCGTCCCTTTCGGAAATCGGGAACAGGGGGAAGCCGTATGCTTTTTCGGAACGTGGTCATTTTCGGAGCCGGTACGATGGGCCATGCCATTGCGTTGCGGTTCGCGCGCGGCGGACATTCCGTCACCCTCACCGACGTCGACCGGGACGCTCTGGAGCGGGCGGAACGGGCCATCCGCCGACTTGCGGGCACGCAGTCCGAGCAGCTGGGAGGGGGACCGCCGGAAAGCGTCATGGCCCGGCTGCGGTTTGCGGAGGACGGATTCGGGGCGGCGGCCCGGACGGAGCTCGTCATTGAGGTCATTTCGGAACGGGTGGACATCAAGCGCCGTTTTTACGAGGAACTGGCCGGCGTCGTGTCCCCTTCGGCCCTGATAGCCAGCAACACCTCCGTCCTCGACATCTTCGAGCACGCCCCGTCCGTCCTGCATCCCCAGTTGATCATGGCGCACTATTTTGTGCCCGCGCACATCATTCCCCTCGTCGAAATCGTCGGCCATCCTTCCAATCCCGGACAGCTCGTTCCCCAGTTCGCCGCCTGCCTGTCCGCAATGGGCATGAAACCGGTGGTGCTCAAACGGTTTGCGCGGGGCTTCATCGTCAACCGTATCCAGCGGGCCATCAATCAGGAACTGTTCCAGCTTCTCGACGACGGCGTGGCGGACGCCGCGGCGTTGGACGATGCCGTTTCCGTCTGTCTGGGCGCGCGCCTTGCCGTGATGGGGTACCTGTCCAGACTGGATTTCACCGGACTTGATCTTGTGTTGAGCAATTACCGTCAGGTTCCTATGGGGCTTGCGACGGATGAGACGCCGCCTCCCCTGCTGGAACGGATGGTTGGGGAAGGGCGTTTGGGGTTCAAAAGCGGAAAGGGATTTTACGGCTACTCGGGCGTCACGTCCGAAGAGGTGCTGCGCCATCGGGACGCGAGGCTGTTGGCCGTGTTGCGGAGCCTTGAAACCATCAACGCCCGTTTTCCGTCTCCCTCCCTTGAACCCGCGAACGGCGGGGCATGGCAAAACGGGCCTTCCAGCCAGAAGGGTGAAGACACATGAAAATCGCACGGGAAAACCTCATCAGCGGACTGGTTGTGATCGCACTCGGGCTTGTGTTCCTTTCGCAGGCGTTCGGGCTGGAGCAGGCGAATGCGACGGAAGGCATTCACCCGATGGACTATCCCAAGGCGCTCACATGGCTTTTCATAGCTGTGGGATGCTGCATCGTGCTGGTGCCGTCGCACCGCCGCAGCGACTCGGACATTCCGTTGTTTTCGGTGAGGACGGCGGCGGTTTCCGGGATCCTCGTCGCCTACGCGCTGTTGCTGGATCACATGGGATTCGGCGTGACGAGCTTCTTCGCCGCCTGCGGCATCGGCTATGCGATGGGGTGGCGCAAGCTGCCTTCGCTGCTGCTGTCGAACCTGTGCGGAACGGCCGTCATCTGGTCGCTATGCTGGTATGTCCTCAAACTCCCGCTTCCGATGGGCATACTGTTTTAGAGGAAAGGGCCGTGTTTCGGACGGTGGCGGGCCGTCCGCCTTTCGGATCCGCGTCGGCAAAGAGAAGGAGAAAACATGCTTTTCATCGATTCCCTGTTGGCGGCTCTTTCGCCTTTTACCCTCGCAATGAATTTCGTGGGCGTGATGCTTGGCATGATCGTGGGCGCGCTGCCCGGTCTGGGGTCCGTGGTCGCCATCACGATCTGCCTGCCCTTCACCTTCGGTATGGCGAGCGTATCGGCCATCGCCTTGCTGCTCGGGGTCTACTGCGGCTCCATCTGCGGCGGCTCCATTGCCGCCGTGCTCATCAATACGCCCGGAACGCCCCAGTCCGCGGCCACGGCTTTTGACGGCTATCCTATGGCGAGGGCGGGAAAGCCCGGAAAGGCCATCGGCTGGGCACTGGCGGCATCTATTTTCGGAGGCGTGTTCTCGTGCGTGCTCCTCACCTTCGCCGCGCCGCAGATCGCCGTTTTCGCCTTGCAGTTCGGGCCGCTTGAAACGTGCGCCCTGATCCTGATGGGGCTGACCTGCATTTCCAGCGTATCGGCCAACAACCAGTTCAAGGGGCTGGCCATGGGCGTGCTCGGGCTGCTGCTCGCCTGTGTGGGCATGTCGCCGTTTTCCGCCGAATCGCGTTTCACGTTCGATATTTTCGCCCTGAACAGCGGTATCGACCTTGTCGCGGTCATTGTCGGCGTGTTCGCGCTCTCCGAGGTTCTGGATCGCGTCGAACGGATGCGGCGCGAGGCCCGCGTGGAAAACGGCACCTCCTGCCGGGTTCAGTTTCCGTCCCTTGGCGAATGGAGAGGCCGGATGTCCGGGCTGGTGAAGTCTTCCCTCATCGGCACGTTCGTGGGCATCCTCCCCGGAACGGGCGCCGCGACCGCTGCCTTCCTGAGCTACGGCGAGGCCCGCCGCTCCTCGCCCCGGCGCGAGAATATCGGCAAGGGCGAGCCCGACGGCATCATCGCCGCGGAATCGTCCAACAACGCCGTCACGGGCGGGGCGCTGGTCCCCTCGCTGGCCCTCGGCATCCCCGGCGACCCCGTCACCGCCATCATGCTGGCGACCCTGACCATTCACGGCGTGACCCCCGGCGTGCGCCTGATGACGGAAAATCCGGAGATGGTGTACGCCACCTTCGCCGTGCTCATGCTGTCCAACCTGCTTATGTACCCGAGCTGCGTCATCACGACCCGGATGTTTTCCTTCCTGCTCAGGATTCCCGAGCAGTTGCTGATGGGGTTCATCGCGGTGCTGTGCATCCTCGGATCATACGGATCGCGGGGCAACCTGTTTGACGTGTTCGTCACCGTGTTCATGGGCATAGCGGCCTATTTCATGCGCCGCATGGAATTTCCCCTGCCGCCTCTGGTCATCGGCCTTGTGCTGGGGCAGCAGTTTGAAATGAGTATAGGGCAGATGATGCTGTTCAAGGGCGACGATTCGTGGCTGGCCTTCGTTTCCGCATCCCCCATAGCGATGGTGCTCCTCGGGATGGCCTTCCTGCTCCTCGTTGTCCCGCAAGTCCAGAATTACAGGGCACTGCGCGCGAAGCGGTGATATCCCACGGTTTCCGCCAGCCGGTCCACAATCTATAACAGAAAAGGAGAGCCGTATGATCCGCCAGATGATGAAAAAGCCCCTTCTCTTCCTTTGCGCGTTCATGCTCGCGGCTACCGGGGCGCTGGCCGCCTATCCGGAACACCCGATCACGCTGGTCGTCCCGTTCGGCGCGGGCGGCGGCACGGACATCCCGGCCCGCCTGCTGGCGGGGATGATGGAAAAGAAGCTCGGGCAGCCCATCGTCGTGCAGAACGTCTCCGGCGCGGGCGGCACGCTCGGGGTGGCGCAGGTGGCCGCCGCCAAACCGGATGGCTACACGCTCGGCTATGTGCCCACCGGGACCATGTGTTTGCAGCCGCATGTGATGAAGCTTCCCTACGGGACGGATGCGTTCGACTTCATAGGCACGTCCGTCAGCCAGCCCGTGGTTCTGATGACCGCCAAGAACGCCCCGTGGAAGAACGTCAACGAATTTATCGAAATGGCGAAAAAGAACCCCAACAAGTACGTCGTGGGCATCACCGCTACCGGCAACATGACTCATGTGCCCATGCTGCAGTTTGCCGAGCACTTCGGCTTGAAGCTGCGTTTCATCCCCTACCGCAGCGGGGGGGAGATTTTTAAGGACATCATGGCGGGCCGGACCCACCTTCATGCGGATGCGCCCGCGTCGCTGTCCACGTTCGATGTGTACGGGCTGGTGCAGTTTGCCGACGAGCGCAGCGAGAACCTTTCCGACATCCCCACGACCAAGGAACTGGGCATGGACGCCCGCTTCTCCCACTGGCAGGGCGTCATCGCGCCGCGCGGCCTCCCCGAGGACGTGTTGCGCACGCTCGAAACCGCCATGTCCGAAGTGGTCAACAGCGAAGCGTTCCGGCAGGAGGCCCTCAGGCTGAAGACGAAGGCGCATTGGATGTCCTCCGAAGCCTTCCGCAGGCTGTACGATGAAGAATTGAACACCTATGGCGAAATCCTGAAGCATTCCCTTCCCCAGAAGTAACCATCCGTAGACGTCCTTGACCGGACTGTTGCGGCCATATCGGGAACCCTCGCTTTCCTGTGAAAGCGAGGGGAGGGAATCCGCGTCCTTTTTTCACTCCAGACATCAGGGAATTGACATGAAAGTAGGCATTATCCGCTGCCAGCAGACGGAAGATCTCTGTCCGGGAACGGGCGACTTCGCCGCAGTCGAAAAGAAGTCCGGCGCGTTCGAAACGCTGGGTGACTGCACCATCGTCGGTTTTGTGAGTTGCGGCGGCTGTCCCGGCAGCAAAGCCATTGCCAGGGCGCAGACCCTCATGGATCGCGGGGCGCAGGCCATCGCTCTCGCCACATGCATCACAAAGGGAAATCCGAACGGGTTCCCCTGTCCCAACAGGGATTCCATCCTTCAGGCGCTGCGGAAGAAATGCAAGGAGGTCTCCGTACTGGAATACACGCACTGAGGTTTTCCGATTTCCAAGCATGGCTTCTCGCCGTCGAAGGCGGTTTGTTTTCATTGAGTCATACCCCAAAACGCCGGATGTCGCGTCCGGCATTCAAAGGAACAGCAGATGGCATCGTGTACTGAAAAGCACAATACGGTTGGGCACAGCATCGGAAGGATGCTCCTGCGGCACGGCATCCATGAATTTTTCGGACAAGGGCTCCCGCAGGGCCTCAGCCTGCCCTTTGAGGAGCTGGGATTGCGCCAGATCGCCTACCGTACCGAAAACGGCGGCGGCTACATGGCGGACGGCTATGCCCGCGTCAGCAAGCGCCCCGGCGTCATGATCGCCCAGAACGGCCCTGCGGCGACGCTTGTGGTGGCCCCTCTTGCGGAAGCGCTGAAATCCTCGATTCCGCTTGTGGTCATGCTTCAGGAGATCCCGTTGAAGAATGAGGATCGCAATGCGTTTCAGGAATTCGACCATGTCCGTCTGTTCTCGGCCTGCTCCAAGTGGACGAGGCGGGTACATACGGCGGACCGCGTGGAGGACTACGTGGATCAGGCCTTCGCGGTGGCCTGTTCCGGGCGGCCCGGTCCCGTCGTGCTCCTGTTCCCCAACGACATGCTCGGTATGCCTGCGGAGCCCGAAAAGCGGGGCATCCCGCTCGGCCATTATCCGCTTGATCCGGTCATGCCTCCTCTGGATGCCGTGCGCGGCGTGGCGGAACGTCTGCTTTCCAGCCGTAACCCCGTGATCGTCGCGGGCGGCGGAGTGCACCTTTCCTCGGCGTACGCGGCCCTTGCCGGGCTTCAGGAACATTTCTCCCTGCCGGTGGCGACCACGGTGATGGGCAAGGGCGGCGTGGACGAACGGCACCCGCTCTCGCTCGGCGTGCTCGCCAACGCCACGGGCCCCGGTTCCGCCGGACGCCACCAGCGGCCCATCCTTGAGGAGGCCGACTTCATCCTGCTGGTGGGCACGCGGACCGACCAGAACGCGACGGACTCGTGGACGCTGTACCCCTCCGATGCCGTGTTTGCCCATATAGACATGGACAGCGGCGAAGTAGGCCGTAATTACGAAGCCATACGGCTTGTGGGCGATGCGCGGCTCACGCTCGAAGCCCTTGCGGATGTCATGAAAACGATGGATGGTGGGAAACGGCGCACGGCACGCGCGGCGCTTGAGGCACGCATCGCCGCCGGACGCGCCGCGCACGATGCGGAGATGGCTTCCTTCCTGAGCAACGCCGGTGAGCCGCTCCATCCCGCGCAGGTCATGGCGGCCTTGCAGGCCGTGCTCACGCCGGAAAGCATTGTTGTGGCGGACGCCAGCTTCTCTTCCATCTGGGCGACGAACAACCTTGTATCGTTGCGCAGCGGGATGCGGTTCATCACGCCGCGCGGCATGGCCGGGCTCGGCTGGGGCCTGCCGATGGCGCTGGGTGCCGCCGTCGCCGAACCGGAAGCTCCCATCTACTGCATTACCGGCGACGGCGGGTTTGCGCATGTCTGGTCGGAGATGGAAGTCGCGGCCCGCTCCAACCTCAAAGTGACTCTCATCGTGCTGAACAACGGCATTTTGGGATACGTGAAGTGTTCCGAAAAGCTCCGTTACGGCAAGAACAGCACTTCGGTGGACATCTTTCCCATCGATCATGTGGCGCTCGCCCAGGCTTGCGGGCTTCAGGGCATCCGCGTCGAACATGCCGAAGAACTGTTGCCCGCCCTTGAACAGGCCCGCCTGTCGGAAACGTCGACCCTCATTGAGGTGATGTGTTCCGGCGATTGTCCGCCCATCACGGATTTCGTGGGCAAGTAGCGCCCGTTTGCTGGAGGGCAGCCGTGCCGCTTGAGGCGCGGCGAAGGCGGATTGCCTCTCTTTCCAGCTTCCGGGAGAGAAGGGCAATCCGCCTTGTCTGGAAAATATCCAACCCTTTCACAGAGGAGGAACCGTGTCCATTCAGAGAATCATCTTGAACATCAATGGGGTAGATCGGGAAATCCTTTGTGAGCCGGAGAAGGACTCCCTTGCCGACGTGGTGCGGCGTCTTGGGCTCACCGGGACGAAAGTCGGGTGCGGGACGGGGCACTGCGGCGCTTGTTCGCTGCTGCTCGACGGGGAGGTCACGCGCTCCTGCGTCAAAAAGATGAAGCAGGTCAAGGCGTATGCGAAAGTCGAAACCATCGAGGGCATCGGCTCGGCGGAACGGCTTCATCCGTTGCAGCGGGCGTTCATGACGTATGCGAGCGTGCAGTGCGGCTTCTGTTCGCCGGGGTTCATCATGTCGGCCAAAGGGCTTCTGATGCGCAATCCCGATCCGACCCGGGAAGAGGTCAGGGAATGGTTTACCCGGCACGGCAACGTCTGCCGCTGTACCGGATACAAGCCCATCGTGGACGCCGTGATGGAGGCCGCCGCCGTGATGCGCGGCGAAAAGACGATGGAGGACATCACGTTTTCCCCGCCGGAAGACGGCCGGCTGTACGGTTCGGATTTCCCGAAGCCCACGGCGCTTTCCCGGGTACTCGGGGCATGCGACTTCGGGGCCGACATTTCCGGGAAGATGCCGGAAGGCACGCTGCATCTGGCGGTTGTGCTGGCGAAACGGGAACATGCCCGGATACGGGCTCTGGACACCGCTGAAGCCCAAGCCATGCCCGGCGTCGTCAACGTTGTTACCGCGAAGGACGTAAAGGGCACGAACCGGCTGGTTGCGCCGCAAGGCACCGTGCACAGCCTGTGCGACGGCCTCGATCGCCCGGTCATTTGTGACGGGGTGGTACGCCGGTACGGGGACGTGGTGGCCGTTGTGGCGGCGACGGGCCGGGACAAGGCGCGGGCCGCTGCGGAACGGGTCCGGGTGGAATACGAGCCGCTTCCCGCCGTCATGACCTTCATGGAAGCCGCTGCGGAAGGGGCGTTCCCGATCCATGAAAACACCCCCAACATCTATATGGAACAGCCCGTCTACAAGGGCGAGGACACGCAAGGGCTTTTGGAACATGCCGCCCATACGGTTGCGGGAAGTTTCGGCACGTCGCGGCAGCCTCATCTGACGGTGGAGCCGGATGTCGTTCTGGCTTACCCGGAGGACGGGGGCGTAGTCATCCTGTGCAAGGGGCAATACCTGTACGGCAACATCGCCCAGATGGCCCCGGCTATTGGGCTGCCCAAGGAAAAGGTGCGGATCCTCGGCAATCCGGCGGGCGGCAGCTTCGGCTACAGCATGTCGCCGGGCAATACCGCACTGGCGGCGGCCTGCGCGCTGGCCTTGGATGCGCCGGTTTCCCTCGTGCTCAGTTACGCCGAACACCAGCACACGACGGGCAAGCGTTCCCCCGTGTACGCCAATGTCCGCCTCGCGTGCGACGAAGCGGGAAAGCTGACGGCAATGGATTTCCTCGCCGGGATCGATCACGGCGCATACAGTGAAATGGCGGGGGCGCTGACGACGAAGGTTTGCCGCTTTTTCGGCTACCCGTATGCCATCCCGAACATCCGTGGCCTGGTGCGGACAGCCTTCACCAACAACAATTTCGGGACGGCTTTCCGGGCGTTCGGCTCGCCGCAGACCTACACGGCGAGCGAGCAGATCGTGGATATGCTCGCCGAGCGGATCGGCATGGACCCCTTCGAGTTCCGCTATATCAACGTCGCCCGGGAAAGGGATACCTGCACCACGTCCGTCCCTTACCGGGAATATCCCATGCGGGCGATGATGGACATGCTGCGCCCGCACTACCGGAAGGCCGTGGAAAAGGCCCGGGCGGAAAGCACGCCGGAGCACAGGCGCGGCGTGGGCATTGCGTGGGGCGGGTATCACGTCTCAAAAGTGCCGGATCGCGCGGAAATCGATCTGGAGCTGAATGAGGACGGCTCGGTCACGCACTACAGCACATGGGCCGACGTCGGGCAGGGGGCGGATACGGGAAGCCTGATCCATGTCCATGAGGCGCTGCGTCCCTTGGGGCTCAGGCCGGAGGCCATCCATCTGGTCCGCAACGATACGGGATGCTGCCCCGATACGGGATCGGCGTCGGGCAGCCGTTCGCACCATGTCGTCGGCATGGCTACGCTGGACGCGGCTTCCAAGTTGCTCGCCGCCATGCGCAAGGAAGACGGGACGTATCGCACATGGCAGGAAATGCGCGGTTCGGGCATTCCGACCAGATACCGTGGCGTCCATACCGCCGAATGGTCGGACATTGATCCCGATACAGGGCACGGGTACGGCGCGATTGCCCAGAACTACGTGCTGTTCATGGCGGAAGTGGCTGTCGAAACCGCCACAGGCAAGACCCGTGTCCTCGGCGCGACGATTGTGGCCGACGCTGGGGTGATCGGAAGCCGCCAGGCCGTGCTCGGGCAGGCGTGGGGCGGTTTTTCGCACTCCATCGGCTTCGCCCTAAGCGAAAACTACGAGGACATGAAGAAGCACGCGACCATGCGAGGGGCGGGGGTTCCTCGCTGCAATGACGTTCCGGACACGTTCAACGTGCTGTTTCACGAGACGTACCGCGAGAACGGGCCGCACGGTTCGACCGGATGCGCGGAAGGCTTCCAGAGTGCGGGTCACGTGTCCATCCTGAACGCCATAGCCGATGCCGTGGGCGTGCGGGTGGCCACGCTTCCCGTCACTCCGGAAAAATTGAAAGCCGCCATGACCGCCAAGGCCGCCGGCGTCCCCTACGGTCAGGGGCCTTGGGATCTCGGCTGTTCGCTTTACGAGCGGCTTGCCTTTCTGAAGGCGCGTCAAGTTGGAAAAGGCAAATAGGTAAGGCTGCGCCCTCAGGGAAGCCGGGAACGCCGTCAGGCTCCCGCGCGATGGCCTTCGGCCTGTTCGAGCGTGGCATATCCGTACTGCTGCACCTGATTGAGGAGATTCAGCGCCGCGCCGTTCACGCCATCCTGTTGTTGCCGTAAGGTAAGTTCATGCAGGAGCGTGATCGTGTGCGCTGAATACGTCTTCAATTCTCCCCGCAGGTACGTTTCAAAGGAGGTTTCCATTGCAGAGTCTTCGCTGGTGCGCAGCGGGCGGCCCTTGCCGCTCAGCCGGGGATAACGGTCGAACAGCTCGGCTTTCCATCCCACGCTGATCGCGACGATTTCTTCTATCTTCTGCAGGGTTTCCTTGTCGACGGACGGAAGGGATGCCGCCAGCTTCCGGTATTCTTCGGGGAAAGTGGATTCCATCATCCGGGCGTATTTCTCGGTCATGATGTTTCTGCCTTCCCTCGTGGCGGCTTTCAGATCTTCCAGATAGCTGGCGAGCAGCTCATCGGACCATGTGGCGGCCTGGCTCTTCCGCATGATTTTGAATGTGTCGGGCCGCATCTGGCAGGAGGCCGGGCCTCCCACATTCGAAACATGAGAAAACATGTCCCATTCCAGCTTGATGATTTCGGACATCAGTTCGTCGCGCATCTTTTTTCTCCATGTTTATCAATGAAACACCACTGTTCAAATGTTCAAACAAAGCTTTCGTCAGGCCGTCTTGTTGTCCCAATCCTTTTCCCGCAGCGTCCCGGTTTGGAAGTAGACGGAAACAAGCTCAATGAACTCGTGGAAGTCTCCGTTTTCTTTGGCGAGGCGATCAATGGATTGCCAGTCGGCATCCGGCTTTTTCTGTGCGGGGAGCAGGATTTCGCTTTCCGACGGATTTTCGGGATCGAGCAGGATAACCCCGATGCCGTGCAGGGCTGAAAGCATCCTGGGCTCCTGTTCCACCCGGTCGTCGGCTATTGCCGTGGCGACGAGATACCCCTCGTGCGCCCAGGACGAGTTGCTGACGGCCTGAAAGAAGCATTTTCTGATATTGGCGACGGTGAGCGTCTTTTTGACTTCAAACGACCAGAGCCGGACGCAGGTGCTGCCGCTGGCGTGCCCGCAGGCTTTGACGTGTTTCCCCCATGCCTTGTCCACCGGCTCCATCGCCACGATGTCGGGGTGGAGCCACTGGTTGCCGCCGTTTCCCCGCGTATTGTGGGAGCGGCCTTCCCGGATGCGCATGGAGTAGAGGTGCAGCTCCGACCAGAGATAGCTGGTGAGAAGCGGGTAAAGCTCCTGTTCCAGCAGGGCCCGTTCTTCACAGGCGCAACTCTCCTCATCGCGTTCACAGGTTTCACCTTGGGCCGTATCCCGCGCCTCCTGCGTCTCTTCCAATGGAATGCAGTAGCGGCGGGGCTTGGGCCTGTCCTGCCATACGAGTGTGGGGCGGAGCCTTTTGAGCGTGTCTTTCTGTGATCCGATTTCCGCAATGATTTGCGAAAGAAATGCCTTGTCATCCGCAAAACGGGGATTGTTGCGCTTTTTGGCGTAGTCGGAAGCGTACTGCTGCACGATGGCTTCGGCAATCTGCCGGGCCGTAAAGCTCCCGCCCCGATGTTTTTCGAGAAAAGCAATGATCTTTTGCGATTGAGAAAGCGCCATGTTCACCCCCTGTTCAGTTGAGAACCCATTGTAGGCGTGGGAAAAGGCCATGTCCAGCTTGCGCGGGCCTTTGGGAGCCTGTTGGGGATCGGGGTGGCTTCCACCGGGCAAAAACGAAAGCCCCGCACGGCACGGGGCTTTCCGCTGTTTCAGGCTGGTCCGCCGTACGCTAACCGTTCATGAGCGTGGGAAGATAGGTTGCCAGCGAGGGGAACAGGACGATCAGGAGAAGACAGACGAACAGGGCGATGACGAAAGGAACGGCGGAGCGGTA
>ERZ1673748.1950-NODE-1950-length-17453-cov-13.597942_pt1 | contig 17453 bp, 21 predicted proteins | sample MGYA00580196_ERZ1673748 | MGnify/ENA primary metagenome ERZ1673748 (study PRJEB41218, sample SAMN15661796) | gut metagenome | host: Homo sapiens | place: Canada: London | collected 2015-08-20/2019-03-30 | study: EMG produced TPA metagenomics assembly of...
GATTTTCCATTCTTTCCAGCATCGTCGTAAGAGATGTTATCGCTAATCCGCATTTAGTCGAGAGTGATCTGATTGAGATACCATCCTCCTGCCACAGCACATAAAGAATGCGCCCCTGGGCTCCATTGAACGCATCAATATTCTTTTCACTGAGAATCTTCTCAAAAATCCGGTCTCCAAGTTGTTTTATTTTGGTAACAAGAAATCCGCCGTTTGTTTTCATACAAATGCTCCTATATAGTAGTTTATTAAATTATACTATATAGGAGCTTTATTGTCAAGAGCTTGTATGTTTGAATAGAGGTAAATTTCGATTTGTTGCTTCGTTTATGCTACAATTTGTTAATGAGATTTCTCGCTTTTTTACTTTTGTTGTATTTGAGCAAAAATAAAAAAAGCCGAAAAGCCTTGATTTTACAAGGTTACGATAAAGACACCTTTGTATTTATCGGTATCAGAGGACAGGAAGTGCGTATGCACCGCCTGTCCTTTGGTATTTCTACGCTTCCCCCACGATACCGATATGGGTGAAGTAGATGTCGATTTGCTGTTCCGAATGCTGTTTGTACCGTTCACTGCGCTCATGGATGACAATCTTGGATATAAAGGTGTGCAGAATTTCAGGTGTCAGTTCTGTAATGCGGGTGTACTTTTTGGCGAGGGATATAAATTTGTCCACATTGCTTGCCGACTCGGTCAGCTGCCGGATTTCTTCCTCCAGCTCCGGCAGACGAAGCTGGATCGTTTTTTGCTCTTCCGTATAGCCTTCGGACAGCATACGAAACTGTTCGTTGGTCACCCGCCCAAGAACATTGTCTTCATATAAGCGTTTAAACAGTGCATTCAATTCTGCTTTTCGTTTGGTAAGTCTGTCGTGTTCCCTCTGCTTTGCTGTCAGCTCCTTCCGGTTTTCGGAGGAGCTTTTTTGGTTAATATATTCCGCAAATTCCCGTTCCTTGCTTCTCGCCGCATAAGTGATCCGCCGCAGCTCTTCCAGCAAGATTTGGTCTAAAACAACCTCACGGATACGGTGAGGCGTGCATTTTTCTTTGACATTGTTGCGGTAGTGAGAACAGTTGAAGGAATAACTTTTCGGATCTTCATCACGCTTGCGGTAAAAATACATTTTTGCGCCGCAGTCCGCGCAGAACAGCAGACCGCTGTATTTGTTGACCCCGCCCATGCGAGTTTTTCTCCGCTTGCCCGCACGAATCCTCTGCACCGTTTCCCATGTCTGCATATCAATAATCGGCTCATGCGTATGTTCGAATCGAAGCTGTTCGGAGACATCCCGTCGTACCTTCCGCTTGTCCTTAAAGGATGGCACCGTAAATCGGCAGTTGACTGTATTCCCGATATAGTCCTCTTTGGACAGGATATCGGCAACCGTTTTCGCATTCCAGTCATACGGTCTATCGGGATCAAGCACTGTAACTGCCGTGCCGGATTTCCGGTACTCATACATAACTGGCGTGAGAATTTCCATCTCTTTGAGTTTGTTCGCAATCATCGTCGGACCGAGTCCGTCCACACACATTGCAAATATTTTTCGGACTATTGGCGCAGTTTCTTCATCAATGATAATCTTTTTGTTATCATTCGGGTCTTTTACATAACCATACGGCGGGTGGGAGCCGATGCGTTCCCCGCGCTCTGCCTTTGCCCTTTTCACTGCACGGATTTTCTTACTTGTATCCCTTGCATACCATTCGTTAAACAGGTTTTTAAACGGCGCCAGCTCGTTCCCCTCTGAATACAGCGAGTCAAAATTGTCGTTGATGGCAATATACCGTACATGATTTCTCGGAAAGATAATTTCGGTGTAGGAGCCTACCTCGATATAGTTCCTGCCGAGCCGGGACAGGTCTTTGGTGATTAGCGTTGCCACCTGTCCTTTTTCCATCATCTCAAGGATTTGTTTAAAGCCCGGACGCTCAAAATTAACACCTGTATAACCGTCGTCTACGAACACACGGGTGTTTTCAAATCCATTCTCCTTTGCATAATTTTCAAGGATCAGTTTCTGGTTCTGTATGCTGTCGCTCTCGCCCTGACGCATATCTTCCTGACTGAGACGGCAGTACAGAGCCGTTATCTTTTGGTTTGACATATTGTTTTACCTCCGTTTTAACAGTCAAACCGATTGAGAGTGGTGACGGATGACAGATTTCCGTCATCACAACCATACTCCCAAACGGTTAGTAAGTCCAGCGGGAATGGAAAAGTTTACGAAACTTTATCAATCTCACTGCTAAGCAAATGCTTGATGTTTTCCTCGGCGGTGCGTTTGCTGTCCCATGGAAAGATTGATCGGACAAGATACCGCATCCCGCCGATTTCATATCTTTTCTGCTGTGTAACTGCGGTATCGGTCAAAGTAAAACAGGATTCCCGCCTATGCCTGAGCACCATGCGGGAATCGTATGCGCTGTCCGCGTCGGTGTATACGATCTCTTCCTGTATGATATTTTTGTTATCTTTCATAAATCTTTTTCCTCCTCCCAACTGTTACATCCCGCCCATAACGGGACCGTGACTTTGTTCTTTTTTCTTTTTCTGCCGAGGTTGTTTCATGGTGGTGCAGTCCTCAACATAAGGGGTGCTGTCGAGGATATCAGTCAGCTCTGCAACCAGATATGCCGTATCAGTTCCCAGATGATTAAAATAGCTGTCGGCATCAGAGAAATCCAAAACGCTTTGTTCAAACACTTCTCCATCCTGTCCTCTGCCTCGGAGAGCGTTTTCAAAAATTGCTCGCTCATTTTCCCAGCCTGTTTCTCTGTATCCGATATCGCCGTTTGAGTTGATTCGATATATTCCGCCGCGGCTTTCCTCATTTCTGTTTGAAATTTCGTCACCGCCGCCTGACAATCCATATTGCTCTGAGTCAATATATTGAGCTGATCGTTCATATACTGTACCAGTTCTTCTTTGGTGGTCAGCGTTTCCAATATCTGCATCATCTCGGTCAGCATATCGACCTGAGTTTTCTGTAAGCCAATCATCGCTTTCCAGTTCGGCTCGGTAACCGCGATACACGGCTCGGCTCTCGCCGCTGTTTGCATCTGCTGTCTGGCTTGCTCCTTCAATTCCTGCGGTGATTTCCTTGCGTATCCTGAATTCATTTTCCATATTTCCTTTCAAATATTTTTCTTCGTGCAATTTGTTGTCTCGACACTTGAACCCGTCGGGTGTGGTGTAGGTGATATATTTTCGCTCGTCTGTCCATTTGACCGAGTATCCTTCCATCTCCATCAGCTCGATGAAATGCTCACGGCTGATCGCTTGGAGCATCGCATCGTCTATCATCATAGCAAGATGAAGTTTCCAGCTTTGACCGTTGTCCGCCGAGCGATATTCTCTGTCAGACATCGGTTTCACTTTCTGTTTCTTTGGCTGTGAAGGAAGAACAGATAATCCATAGTGCTGAATAATTCGGTCAGATTCTTTCATCAGCATTTCCACTTCATTTTCGTTGATATGGAACTTTTTTCCTGTTTCTGTGTTTACGCTGTTCATAACAAAGTGGGAGTGAATATGATCACGGTCGCAGTGGGTGGAAACAACAATCTCAAAGCCTTTCAGCTTTTCGGATTCCGAGGCAAACCTCAAAGCAATTTCGTGTGCTTTTTCGGGTGTAATCTTTTCTCCAACCGGAAACGATTGCACAAAATGATAGAACAGTCTGCCGTCCTCTTTGCCGTACAACTTTTTGGTATTACGAAACTCTGTATAGGCACTGGCTGGGGTACAGTTAATACCGCTGACAAATTTCTTTCCGTTTGAAACTGTTTTCTTGTCTTGCATGGTGTAGTTCAGTACAAACTTCATTCCGGCATTAGTCTGCGCCTTTCGGTAATTGACAAAGTGAATAATTGCCATGACATCACCGCCTACATAAGACAGCGGAGAGCAAGCCATAAATCCGTTTCAGTTCTTCCTGTGTTTCGGAAAGATTTACGGTACTAATCCTACCTTGTCGAGATAGGATCAGCAGTTGATTGAGATTGTTGCCGAGGCGTTTGACTTGCGTTACCGCTTTGGACAAGCCTTCGAAATTGATGATTTCTTTTTGCGTTGCGGCAGTAATAACATAGTCGGTAATGCTCATTTTCGCTGCTTTTGCTTTTTCCCGGATAATCGCATCTTCCTCATCGGATATGCGGAAGTTTAATCGCTTTATTTTCATGTTTTCTCAGTCCTTTCGTTGTTAAGATTAAAGTTTCTTGGCTTACCTTCTTTGAAAAGAAGGTAAGTGGGTGCGGGCTTCTGCCCGTAAATTTTTGCCTCGGCGTACAGCCGAAGGCGATGCTGGCTCTCTCCCAAAAGGAGAGAAAAAAGCCGTAATTCCTGCGCGGTTTTTCAACTAATAATACCGGCAGAAAAGAAAAATATATGAGGGTGCATATTCTCGCCCTGTTCGGCTCAAAAACCGCCTGTAACGGCTTTTTAAATGCTCGGTCGGGTGTTTGTTTTATTCTTGCTTTTGAGGCGCTAATACGGCTCGTAATGTTGCAATCTTCTTTTAAAACACAGTCTGTATATATCCTTCTCTCTGCTGTAATAGATTCAGGTTAGTTTTGTTCTATGGGTTTTGTTACTGATAGGAAACGGTTACACTATCCATAGACAAATCTGCCACATAGTACAGATTGCTTGTCCTTGTTCCGTTTTCACGATACCGCTGAATCTTTTTTACAAGACCAAGGGCAGAAAGAGTTTCAATTGCAGAGTCAACTGTTTTCCGATCTATACGACATTCTTTTGCTATAAGCCTTCGTGACGGAAAACAGGTACGGGTATTATTGTCTCTGTGCCGGAGCAGACAGCAGTATACGATAAAGTCCCGCGGCTTTAGTCCAAGGTCAAAGATTCGGTTAGGTACCATAAAGAAATTTCCTTTTTCTAATGCAATCATCCGGCATCATCTCCTTTGTGCATAAATATATGTGAGGGGGCAACCGCAGAAAGCATCAGACCAAAAAGCTGGTGTCATCTATGCTCTGTGATTGTCCCCTCTATCTATAAGGACACTTAAAAGCGATTTGTAAACCGAATTTGAAAAAAGATGCAAAAAAATACAGGAGCCTATGTTTCCATAGACTCCCGCATCCGGTTTAACAGTTTTTTCAGCCGCTTTGATACTGCCATCTTGCTGATTCCAAATTTCTGTCCGATTTGTTCCATCGTGTATTCCTGAAAGAAATACATCATGATCAAATCCCGCTCAGAATCAGAAAGTTTGGCAATCACGTCTTGCAGTTTTTGCAGCGTGAGGTTTCGGATAACGGCATCCAAAGTAGGATCAGGCTGAGAAGTGCTTGGAACATTTGCCAGCACTGTTTCAGAATCACTCTTACTAATGTGCCTGCGGTCGCTCCGCTTTTCCGCTTCCTGTCTTTTTCTGTCGCTCTCCAGAAATTCTGCAACCTCATAGGATACTGAAATTTTACTGTTACCGTAAAGAATGGTCTTTTCCAAATGTGTTCCTTTCCGCCAATGGAAAGGTCACGGTTGGCAGCCGAAACAGCACCATTATTCTGTTGACTTCAAGGTTTAATCCTGAAAATAGGCGTGGTTGCCTCAGGCGCATCCGAGAAATCTGAGGTCACACAGGCGTGACCTCATCGGCACATAAAATTTATTTATCACAGGCTTTCGCCTGATGACCAAAAGAAACTGACTTTATTATATCGGAACATACGTTCTTTTTCAAGAGAAAGATTGGAAAAGTTTTTATATTGTTTATATCAAATCACTAATTTTAATTCATTGGTTTCTTTTCTTTTATCACTTTTTATGGTATACTGTATGTGATTATTATGTTTAAAGTTCAACTTAACAATACACAAACTTGCCGTTTGGAGGTTGAGTAATGATCGGATTAAAACGCGGCACAGTTCAGCTGTGCGAACACGAAAAAGAATGGGAAATCGAGGCTCAAAATACCATTGTCCGTCTGAAAGAAATTTTAGGTGATGTAATCAAAGACATTCAACACGTTGGCAGCACCTCTATTCTCACGATGAAAGCAAAGCCTATCATTGATATTGCGGTTGCGGTTGATGAATTTGATGATATCTTGGCTTACGAAAAAGAACTTAAAGATGCTGGCTTTTATTATCGTCCTAATGCACAGGCATCTCTTCGAGACCAGCTGTTGTTCGCTTGTGGAAACTTTTATGAAGGCACCGGAGATCTGCAGACGCATTTCATCCATGTTGTTTTAACAGGCAGTATGGACTGGATCAACTACATAAACTTCAGAGATTACCTTAACCGCACGCCATCTGTTGCAAAAGAGTATGAGGATCTAAAGGTGTCATTGGCTAAACAGGCCCCCATTGACAGTGGCAGAGAAAAATATCTCAAAGGTAAGCACGACTTTATCGTTTATACATTGCGAAAGGCACTGGTTAAATCGTATCTCGGTAAAACAGTGACTATTTCAATTGATAGACCTGTTGGAAGTGTTCACCCGAAACATGATGATATCATCTATCCCATCAACTATGGATTTATTCCCAAGGTGTTGGGTGGGGATGGTGAAGAGCTTGACGTTTATTTATTGGGTGTAGATATCCCTGTATCGGAATTCAACGGAAAAATAATCGGTATTGTCCATCGTCGCAACGATATTGAAGACAAGCTGGTAATGGCACCCGAGGGAATGAGCTTTACGGCAGAAGAAATCGCTGATGCTGTCAGGTTTCAGGAACAGTATTATGATAGTGAAATTGAAATTTTAAAAGAATAATTATTATTGTAATAAAGAGAGAGTAATGAAACATGAAACCTTTAATCAAACCGAAATGCTTACAACAAGGCGATAAAATAGCGGTTGTCAGTCCGTGCAACGGTTGGGCGGGCGACCCGGATATACTGTGGAAATACAATTTGGGTGTTTCCCATCTTCGGGAACTGGAGCTTGAAGTAATTGCTGCGCCTAATGCACTGAGAGGCTCTGATTATCTTCTGAAAAACCCAAAAGCACGTGCCGAAGATATTATGTGGGCATTTGAAAATAAAGATATCCATGCGATTATTTGCTGTATCGGCGGCAATGACAGCATAAAGCTGATTCCATACATAGAACCGAAAAGTATTTCTCAAAACCCTAAAATTTTTATCGGATATTCCGATGTGATGAATCTTCACTTGCTGTGCTATCATTGTGGTCTGTCCTCTTTTTACGGAGACAATTTGCTGAATCCTATTGCTGATCAATCCGGTTGGCATGAATACAGCCGAAAGTGGTTTGTGAAAGCCTTGTTTGACACATCACCCATCGGTCAGATAACCTCTTCTCCGGATTGGACATTTGAACCACCCGATTATATCAATCCCGACTGTAAGCGAAATTATTATCCCAACAGTGGATACCAAAAGATACAAGGCAAGGGTATTGTACAAGGCAGACTGATAGGCGGACATACAGGGCTGATGGAGCTTGCGGGAACCTCTATCGAACTGACAACGGAAGATTTTGAACAAGCAATATTGTTTGTCGAAGATATTCCGGAATTTTTTGATGAGGCGTCTGTGCAAAAATTTTTCTCTTATCTCGGGGAAAAAGGGGTTTTACAGAAGCTGAATGGTATCATTATCGGAAAAGTAAATGAAAACAGGTCTTTTGAAGAACGAGCAAAAATTATTCGCCGTGTGATTTCTGAGGAGTATTCCTGCTCTGTTCCCGTATTGTACGACCTGAATTTCGGGCATAGTTCACCGATGTTTGTACTGCCGTATGGAGCAATGGCGGAAATTGACTGTGAGAAAACCACTTTTTCTATTTTGGAGAGTGGTGTTACGGTATAATAAATAAGCACAAAAACCAGATAGTTGGATTTAGGCGATAAATACAGATTGGAGGAAGCGATGCCTTTTTATCACGGAAGCCCTGTCGGAGGATTAAACGAACTGAAACCGTATTTGTCGGAGCATGAAAAGCAATACATTTATTTTACACAGAATCCAATCGTGGCGCTTTTATACGCCGTACATCCTGTACCAAAGCCATTCAGTTATTATCCGTATGGTTTTGATAAAGACGGTACGATCCATTATTCGGAATATTATCAGAACGCTTTTTCGGATATTTACAAAGGCAAACAAGGGTATTTGTATGAATGCGATGACATTCCAAGCGTAGGAAACCCTACGCAGATTAACGGAGTCTTTGTCTGTGAGAATGCAGTAAAGGTTGACCGTGTGACAACGATTCCCAATCTGTTTGAACGTTTCATGGAATATCAGCAGCAGGGACTTTTCCGCATCAGACCGTTGGATACGATATCTGACAAGGAAATGCAGTCTGTCTATGACGATTTAAAGCAGACCATTCAAAAATACAATCTGAAGCAGTTTCCAGACAATTCCATGAGCCGGTTTCTCCGGAAACATTTTCCGGAAGTTTGGGAGAAGGAATAAAGATGAAAAATGTTATTATAGTTTGCGGATTGAACGGTGCAGGTAAAAGTACATTGGGAAAAGCTCTTGCCGAAAAATTGAATTGCCGATTTATTGACATGGAAGATATATATTTCCCAAAAGACGATCCTAATTATATGTATTCAAATCCCCGCCCCTTTGAGGAAGTGGAACGCATTCTGTTAAATATTATTTCAGAAAATGACAGCTTTGTTTTGGCGTCGGTTAAAGGAAATTTCAATAAGGATATTGTATCTCACTTCAAGTGCGCGGTTTACATCGAGGCTCCGAAAGAAACACGAATGAAAAGAGTGTATGAACGGTCATATAACAAATTCGGAGAAAGAATACTGGAAGGCGGAGATTTATACGAAAAAGAAAAGGCATTTTTCGACTTTGTTAAATCCAAAGATGAAAACACAGTTGAAGTTTGGCTGTCTTCGATATCTTGCCCGATTATCAGGGTTGATGGTACTTTACCGATAGAAAACAACGCAGAGTTGATTGCGGAAAAATTGGGTAATCCGTTTTGAATTAAGGGGAGAACATAGATGACTGCTATTGCATATTGCGGACTTGCATGCTGCGTCTGTTCAGAGAATAAAGATTGTATCGGTTGTCAGGACAGAGGCTGTGAAATCCACGGTTGGTGTAAGAACTATAACTGCTGCAAGGAAAAAGGATTGAATGGTTGCTGGGAATGTGCCGAATTTCCCTGCGGCGGCTCTATGCTTGATAAGCTACGCATCCGTGCTTTTGCGGAATTTGCAAGGCGATACGGTGCAGATGAACTGGAAAGATGTCTTCTCAGAAATAAGGAGAAAGGTATCATATACCACTATGACGGACAGCTTGTAGGCGACTATGATAGGTGCCAAACCGAAAAAGAAATCATTGATATAATTAAGACAGGTGTTGTACATAATGACTCAAATGGCTTTGCAAAATTATATAAATAATCCTTGTAGAGTTTCGTCAATCCCCTACTGGAAAACTAAAACTATATCAGTCCCCGATGGTATGCTGATTATTCATGACGAACAGTATAATGACAATTATCTAAATAAATATAATGATGAGCGCTATTTCAGATTACAGCATAATCTTATAAATTTATATAAACCCGAACTGCCCGAAGGGTATTCTGTTATTTGCGCTACATCAAAACAGTATGCAGACCATATAAATAGTTGCTATTATGATCTTACGGTAACAGAGGAACTTATTGACAGCTATACTACACGTGCAGTTTATAATGAGGATTTATGGATAGCGGTAGTTGATAAAGAAACGAATAAAATTGTAGCTTCCGGAACTGGGGAGTATGATCGGGAGATACATGAAGGAGTTTTGGAATGGATTCAGATAACAGAAACATACCGTGGTAATGGTTTGGGCAGCTTTGTTGTAAATGAACTGCTTTGGAGAATGAAAGAAAAAGTGGATTTTGTGACGGTTTCCGGAAAATCAGACAACAAAACAAATCCGGAAGGATTATATCGAAGCTGCGGATTTACCGGGAATGATTTGTGGCATATACTTAAACTAAAAGAGGTATAAGAATGACAAAGCAAATTGAAACTTACATTGAGGAACATTTGTCTGGCAACATGAAGCAAACCGCCATGGATTTTGTTAAGCATTTGAGAAAAAACGGTCTGACCTTTTACAGAGATACCTGTGATTGTTGGAAAAACAAAATCTATTATTGGGTGAAGCTTGGTAATGAATGCGTTTGCTTTATTGCCATCAAGGATCCCGATGAACCGGACAACCTTTGGACGGTTTGGTCAGATAACAGCAAAGCTTATGAAGATGTAGCCGTAAGTGATGAAATCAAAAATTTTGGCTGGAAATATGTGGATTATTGTGGAAACTGTGGATCTTGCGGTGGCGGCAAGGAAAAAGTTATTTTCGGGAAGCGTTTTCCGAGAGTTTGTGGATGCACTTTCAGAATTGACAATGCCATGCGGGAGAATTTGCCGTTTTTGAAAACCATGGTTGATTTACGGGTAAGAGAACTGCAAAAAAGCGACGTTGTTTCTCACTACGATCTTCTTATCGATGAGGGCGACGATCCGGTCCATGATCCTGAGCCGCTGCAGGACTATATGAACAAATGGGACGGGCAGGAATTCATCAAGCAGATGCAGCTTAACAGCAGCAAATCCGTCCTTGAAATCGGTGTCGGAACCGGAAGGCTGGCCGTTCGCGCGGCACCTTTGTGCGGTGAGTTCGTAGGGATTGATATATCCCCCAAAACCGTAAAACGGGCAAAGGAAAATCTCTCCGAATACAAAAATGTAAACATAATTTGCGCCGACTTTTTAAGCTTTAATTTTGACCGCAAATTTGATGTGATTTATTCGTCTCTCACATTTATGCACATTGAGGACAAGCAGCGAGCAGTAAATAAGATTGCCGGATTACTAAATGGCACAGGCAGATTTGTTCTTTCCATTGATAAGAATTCAAGCGAGTTCATTGACGCCGGCACGCGCAGGATCAGGATATTCCCCGATACGCCGGTTGAGATGGCAGAATGCATCGGAACGGCGGGACTGACTATCCTTAAGCGGTATGACACGGAGTTTGCGACGATATTTGTTGCGCAGAAAGACGGGTGAAAAATGGGCTTTAATGAGAAAATGGAAATATCAAGCATTCCCGCAATATCGGCGATATATTTTGCGTTGCTCCAATGCGGGTACGATTATTATTCCTTTGAGAGAAGCGCTGAACATGTCAATGCGATTAAAATATTTCGGGAGACTGACACTGCTTTAGGATTTTTTTCTGAAACCAAGCAAAATACATGCGATGTGTATCCATATTGGCCGAGAGCCGCAATGCTGGAATCGGCTACTTTCTATATTCGTCCGGATATGAATGATTTCACAGACATTAAGATGTATCAAAACTTTATTATGTCTGCCGGAAATATTTCCGACGCGGAAAGAGGTCCTTCGTTTTGGGAATGGATAGTTCTTTTCCCAAGAGAGCTGAAAAAAGTTCTGTTAAGCAATAGTTTCAAGAATTATATGAAATGGGAGAATCAATGGATTAAACAACAGAACATACTTCACAAAAATCAGCTTGAGTTCCTCAAAAGCTGCATGGATTTTTGTGTAAAATATTATTATTCTCCGGTTAAGAGCGTACAACTTGTTTTGTCTCCGATCAAATGCGTATATTCAAGTGATTACCATATCGTAGATGACCGCTTTATATTCTGCTCCGGGGCATTTAAGATTGATTCTGTCATACATGAGTTCCTGCATCATGTTGTTCATCCGACAGTAACAAAATGCAAAAGCCACATACTTGCCGGTAAACAAAACTACGAAAATATTGATGCTTCATATTACCTTGCAGGGGATGAAAATGGGATGCTAAACGCTTTTGAGGAATTTGCGGTACGCTCACTTACAAAAAAATTTCAGGAAGGAATTTTTCCAACTGATTTAGAAGCCTACATTAAAACGCTATAATGCAAGGCGGTGTGCATAATGCATAACTATAAAAACGGAAAATGGGCCAACCGAATAATCTCTATGCAGCATCCCGACGGAAGTTGGGGGTGTTTTCACACCCTGCGCGGAAATAGTGATACGCCGATGACCACAGAGACAGCCCTTCTCCGTTTGGAACTGCTGGGCTACACCGCAGAAGATGGATGTATTAAAAGAGCAATTACCCATATGCAAACACTGTTACATACGGGTGAGCTCCCCGAGGGAAATGAGAAAACAAGCGATTTTGAAACCTTTGTAGATCTGATCGTTGCTGCGCGGATTCGCATATTTACCAACCAATGTGAGTCTGCCAATGAGATTGCCGATAAGTGGGCACAGGTAATCACGAAAGCATTTGGCAGCGGCGCCTATTCTCAGACTGATTATGATGCGTGTTATACGCAGATGTTCGGCAGAAAGCCCAAGGGCGGAAGACTGACCGATTTTGTCAACTTCTATCAGTTATCCATACTTTCCGGTATGCTCGATAAGAATACCGAAGGGCTTATGCTCAACTACGTACTGAGACACGAGGGTGGTATCTACTATGTTTATGAAAACAGACTCGATAAAGTGCCGAATGAATTCCAAAGCAAAGAGGCGAGCCGTTATTTGGCAGCAATAGAGCTTCTCGCTCGATATGAGTCTGGGAAAGATAAGTTATCCTTTGTTTACGACTGGTTAAAGGCCAATCAGCAAGCAGACGGAAACTGGGATATGGGTGCTGAAGCAAAGGACGGAGTGTATTTCCCATTATCCGACCGTTGGGATAAAACCACAAGGATTACAGACAGCACTTTTCGGATCGGCAAGATAAAATCAAAAATATTGGATGGCAATATATAGATTAATGGTTGATCTAAGAATTGAGGAAAAAGGATGTAAATGATATGAATAATGTTATGGAAATGGTTATTGCCGGAACTTGTACAGGCTGTTCAAGATGTGTTTTGTTTTGCCCTTTTAATAATCTTACTATGCAAAACGGAGCTCTCGGCTTCCCAGTGCCTCACGCCAAAAACGAAGAATTATGTAAAGGGTGCAACGAGTGTATAAAGGCTTGCCCTTTTTCAGATGAGTATGGTGAGAATGAATAATACCGGGGGTATACGATATGACTGAATTAACATTACATATCCCATCAGACAAGGAACTTTCTTATCGGGGTTATCTTATTTCAGACGAAGAGACAATGTCCTACAATATGGGAAATGGGGATAACGGGGGCTGCACCTATCACAAAACGGCAGAGGAACTCTATGAATGGTATCAATACTGGAAAACCCCGGATAGATTTTATGCCTACATTCAAAGTGAGAAAGATCTTGCTTTTATCGGTGAAGTAAGCCTTCATAAAAACGAAAAGAATGACTGGTTTGAAATGGGGATTATCATAGAAGCAAAGTATCGCGGTATGGGATATTCAGTTCCCGCATTGAATCTCCTTTTAGAACATGCCTTTACAAAAATGAACGTCAAAGCAGTTCATAATTTTTTTGAAGACAACAGAAAAGCTGCTATTAATCTCCATCTAAAAGCAGGGTTTATTCAGACCGGTCATAAAGATGGAATGGTAGATTTTCTTATCACAAAAGAGCAGTATAAACGGCTTAAAGCTATTTTCTGTTATTGCGGACATGACTGCACAAGGTGTATTACCTATATTGCAACACAACGAAATAACGATAACCTGCGGAGACAGTCTCAAAGCTATTATAAAGAGAAATTCGGACTGGACATTCCTCTTGAAAAGTTTAACTGCAACGGCGGTAGATCGGAAAAGGTTTTTGAGCCTTGCAAAGAATGTCCTTTTATCCAGTGCTGTAAACAGCATGATATCGATTCTTGCAGTAAGTGTCCGGAATATCCGTGCAAAGAGATTTCAAATTACCAAGCAAAGTATGTAAATAAATGCAATCAGATATAAAGGTGATACTATATGAAAATTGACCGCCTGATTGGGATTATCACAATCTTACAACAGAAAAAGACCGTCACGGCTCCTTACCTCGCTGAAAAATTCGAGGTGTCTCGTCGTACCATCAATCGCGATATTGAGGACATTTGTAAGGCGGGGATCCCTATCGTAACCACACAAGGCGCCAATGGCGGTATATCAATCATGGACGGCTTTTCTCTTGACACCACCGTGTTTACTGAACATGAACTTACCGCTATATTTACGGGCCTTAAATCACTTGACAGCGTTTCGTGTTCTGCCTCTGCGGAAAAATTGGCGCAGAAAATCGGCGGCAGTTCAGCAATCCGATTAGCCGACAGCATGGTTATTGACCTGTCCTCGTTTTATAAGGATGACCTCGCCGCTAAAATTGATCAAATTAAGCAAGCTATTACCGAATCAAAGTGCATCACGTTCCATTACTGTTATAACAAAGGCGAAGCAGATAAGCAGATCGAACCATATTTGATTGTGTTCAAATGGTCTGATTGGTATGTATTCGGGTTCTGTAAGGAGCGGCAAGACTTCCGTATGTACAAGCTCCGACGATTGTGGAATCTACAGGTTGTAGATGAGTCGTTTACAATAAGAGAAATTCCCGAAGAGAAAAGACAGTTCGGCTCGCATATTACAGATGACTATGTGATCACCGCTGTTTATGATGCATCAGTGAAATATAGATTGGTGGAAGAATACGGACACAACAGTTTCACCGAGATGAAAGACGGAAAGCTGTATACTGAGTGGGGATTTACTACGCAAAAAGGCGCGGTGGAGTGGTTTCTGAGTTTCGGAGACAAAGTAAAAGTTCTCGGTCCACCAGAAATGCTTGAGATAATGAAATCTACACTGGACTCCATAAAAAATTTATACGAATCATGACACACAGTTGTCGTGTTTTAAATGTTAGAGTATAGAAAAAAGAGAGGTGTTTTCAATGAAAATAGCAATACTTTTTGCATCAAACAGGCGTGGAGGAAAGCATGAAGAAATTCGTAAAATGATTTCCTCTCTTAATCTGCCATATGAATATGATTTTATCGAACTTGCTGATTATGATATTTCACATTGCAGGCAGAACTGTCCCGATTGTGAAATAAAAACGCAGTACCGTTGTCTCTGTGATAGCGATACTGAAATAATTATGAAAAAACTGATTGACGCGGATGTGAATTTGATCATTGTTCCGCTCTACTTTCCCTATCCTTCCAAATTTGTCGCTCTTATGGAAAAATTGCTGAATGCATGTTACAGAATAGAGAACCGCCCCTTGAAAAACAAACCGACTGCGTTGTTTCTGTATTGCTCCGTAAAAATAGCCGATGAAACACAGCTCAAAATTCATTGGCAGCAATATTTAATGGACACCGGATATAGTTTTACTGAGGTCAATTATCCTTATTTAAATGAACTGTATCATGATGCTTTAAACGACAAATACAATAAAGATATTACTGCGTATATCAAAGATTTCATGATAAATATGAAAAATAAAATGATTGACTCAAGATGCGGATTACATTGCACCGGCTGTGAATATAAGGAAACTTGCAGCTGCGGTGGCTGTATAGAAACAAATGGGCGCCCGTTCCATGGTGAATGCCCTGTTGCGGTATGTTGCCAGAAGAAAGGTATCGTGCATTGCGGGGAATGTCCCGATATTCCCTGCGAGCTACTGACGCAGTATTCATGCGATCCCGAACATGGCGATACTCCTCAGGGTGCCAGAATCGAGCAATGCAAGCGGTGGTATGCCGAGTCGAAAGGAAAGAGCTAAGATGGATGCTAAAATAATCTCTCTCCGCATGGAACGCCAGCGCTTCATAAACAAAGCGGATGAAGACGAATACGTAAAATTATACCGTGATACCCAGCCGGGACAGAATGTATACTGGAATGGATTTGGACAGCCCCCGACACTTTGTTTTCGTGCTGATTTTGACGATATTGAATATAATCGTGACCGTCAGTTAAAACGAAAACTAATAAAAGGCAGATTTTCCGGCGGTAATTTAGGCTGGATTGTACCGGAAGATATGGAGCTGTTTATCGCTCTCTATCGCAAGCCGCTTGTAAAACCAACTGAAATACAGCTGCGGGTCTTGGAACTGATTGAGCGGGAGGGACCGCTCAACATCCAGCAAATCAAAGAAGAAACAGGTTTGTTGGTGAAAGAGATTACACCTGCTTTGCACCGCTTGCAGGAAGCGTTTTTGATTTATGAGGATCAGTATGACGGCGAGTGGGATCGCGGCTGGTATAGGTTCACAGAAATGTTCCCGCAGGTAAATTCCGATAAGTATTCAAGACATGAAGCCCTCAAAATCGTATTGCAAAGATTCGCGTATCGTCTTGTATGGTTTGATACGGCGATGGCGAAGTCCTTTTATAAGCTCCCGGGAAAAGAAATCAAGCTGGCAGCTGGTGAATTAGTTGCGGAAGGCGTTTTAGTTGAATCAAATGCAGGATACATGCTGAAGAGTGATGCTGAATTATTGGCAAACTATGAGCCTAAGATTTTGAATTTTGTGTATGTGATTCACCGCAACGACTTTATTTATAAGGCTCATGAGCACGTTCTGAAAGAAATGGCAAAGAAACTAACCGAAAGGCTTGAATATGACCACGATCCTCTGCAATACCTGCTGATTGACGGAGAATTCCACGGTGCGTCAGTCGGTCACTTCCGAAACGGTCCGTATGATCTCAATGACGTTGTTTGTGATCTATCAGATGCCGAGAGTCGAAAAGATGAAATTGTCAAGGCAATTCGTGCTGTAAACTATGGTAAAAACCCCAAACGGTTTATGGGAAAGGAATTGTAAGAATGAAATTAGATGGATTAGGGATTTTTGTTAATGATATGCCAACAATGATTCGATTTTATCGAGATGTATTAGGGTTTGAAATTCAAGAGCCTGAAGATACTTTAAATGTGTATCTGATTAAGGATGGAACATTGTTTATGTTTTACCCCCGTAAAGAATTTGAGAAATTTGCTAACCGCAGTTTTAGTTATGCTACCGGAGTGAACGGACATTATGAAATTGCATTAAGTGTTGATACTTACGATGATGTAGATAAGGAGTACGAAAGGCTTATTTCTCTTGGCGTCACTTCAATCTGTGCTCCCGCAACGCAACCTTGGAGACAGAGAACTTGCTATATCGCTGATCCAGAAGGAAACTTGATTGAGATTGGCTCCTTTCACAAAAACGAATAAATCATTATTCTCTTAAGGAAAGTCAGATATTTAAATCAGGCAGAAGTAAAATATAACTTCATTAGATGATATCGCACCGTTTCTGAAAAATATGCAGACAAACACACAGCCCGCAGATTCGTTTGAATCTGCGGGCTGTGTACCTCTCAATCGGTTGTTTTTGAAAGTATCCTTATGGGAGCCCGTTGTTTACCAGGCTTTTCAGCTGTGCATTTGGCACCCCCTGCGAGAATCGAACTCACAACTAACCCTTAGGAGGGGTTTATTATTGCGGAGCAAAAAGGTTCTCACAGCCGTCAAAATCAGTGATTTTGGAAACGGCGAG
>ERZ1673748.1952-NODE-1952-length-17435-cov-6.222900_pt1 | contig 17435 bp, 15 predicted proteins | sample MGYA00580196_ERZ1673748 | MGnify/ENA primary metagenome ERZ1673748 (study PRJEB41218, sample SAMN15661796) | gut metagenome | host: Homo sapiens | place: Canada: London | collected 2015-08-20/2019-03-30 | study: EMG produced TPA metagenomics assembly of...
TTACCGTTTTTTCCTTGATATAATGTGTGGTGCAGGCACTGTTCTTGGTAAAACGCTGATAGGTACGGCAGACGAAATACAGTGTTTCTTCTCCCTTGGCGTTGGGGCGATTCAGCACGCCCAAGGGATAACCGCATTCGTGGCAGAAAATCAAGCCCTTCAACAGAAAATCGTAGGTACGGCTTCGGGTGCGTTTGCGGCTGTTCACCAGCATCCGCACCTTGCGGAAACTCTCAGCGTCAATCAGCGGCTCATGGGTATCTTCAACCACAACCCAATTATTACGATCCTGATGCAAACACTTCTTAGACTTGTAGCTGATCTTCACTTGCCGCCCCTGCACCATATTGCCGATGTAGGTCTCATTTTGCAGCATATCGGAAATACGCTCGCTGCTCCACAGCCCCGCATAGGGTCCTTTGCGACCCATGTTCCAGCCGCAGTAGGTGGCCGGTGTAGGGACGCCCTCCTCGTTCAGCGTAGCGGCAATTTGGCGGCAGCTAACTCCATCCAGCGCCATGGCAAAGATCCGCCGCACTATGGGCGCAACCTCCTCATCAATGATGATCTTGTTCTTTTCGGTCGGGTGCATTTTGTAGCCATATACCGGTTTGCCGCCGATAAACTGCCCCTTGCGCTGCTTATCTCGCTTGACACTCTTGATCTTCTTGGAGATGTCCTTGGCGTACATATCGTTCATGATGGCCCGGAACGGCGTAATGTCGTTGGCTGTGGACTCCACGCCGGTGTCGATACCGTCCAGCAGGGAAATGTATCGCACCCGCTTTTCTGGGAAGTACCGCTCCATATAGTGGCCGGTCATGATGTAGTCACGGCCCAGTCGGCTCAGGTCCTTGGTAATGACCATGTTGACCTTCTTGGCCTCGATATCGCCGATCATTCGCTGAAAATCCGGGCGGTCAAAGTTGGTACCGCTCCAGCCATCGTCAATGTAGGTGTCATAAACTTGTAAACGGTGCTTTTGGACAAATTCATCTAAAAGGGACTTCTGATTGGTTACGCTCTGCGATGGTCCTTCGCTCTCATCCTCCTTTGACAGTCTGATGTATAATGCCGCATGGTAATCCATGGGGTTGCTTATCTCTAAGTACATAATCGTCCTCCTGAAATAAGCGACCATTCATCATATATCTTATACGTCATAGCAAGGGTGTTTTTCAAGCTCTTTTTGAAGAAATACCACAAATGACCCCTGGATGATCTGGGATATGCTTACCCCGTCTTCAGGGTAGATACAGGTCACAATCAAGTCTTGTACTTGCAAAGAAACCCCTCCTTAAGAATGGTAATAGGAATGAGCAAAAATCCGATTTTCCATGAGACTACATAATAAATAATGCCATCCGACCTGCTTGAAGCATATATATTGTGCCTCGGCTTTGCAAAACTTGCGTTTTGCTCATCTCTAATGGTAAACTATATGCGGATTTTCCGCGTTGATTGCATCTTCTGGGCAAAGAAAAGCGATGGGTCATTTGACTCATCGCTGATTTCGCACTATGGAGTTGTGTTGGCGCGGTATGAAAAGAGTTGGCTTTAAGACCGTTTGTATTTATCTCAGCCACAGAGAGCCTCCTTTCTTGAGTGGCTGGGGAAAAGAGCCTGTGATGTCCTCACAAGTATATTATACGGATTTTCCCCGCCATCACCAACAAGTAAATTACATTAGGTTCTAATCCAAGTTCGATTCCGAATTCCGGACCATTTCCTGCGCCCTCACTTCAGGCCGCGTATTTGCAGGCTGCCGCTGTGCGGCACTTCCCCGGCAGGTACGCAAAGGCATACTGTCAGCCGGTCCTGTATAACTTCCGGACGAATCGATGCAGCCGCATTTGGAGGCGGCGTTTTCAAGGTTCAATAGGTGGTTTTTACCATTCATAGAATAAATACAAGACTCTGTCAGCATTTTTTGCATACACCTCAAAAAATCTAAATATAGTATTTGCGTATTGACTTACACAATATATTGTGTTACACTTTGCCTGTAAATGAGTTTGCACAACTTCCCCTACTTGGGGCATGGGTCGATTGGCCTGTGCGTGGAGCGATCCACCTGTGCACGTTGTCAGGTTTGTACGTTTTTGTCAGTAGTATTGCTGCGCCATGAGAGGCCGGCTGCTGCTGGCTTTTTATTTTACGGGGTAGTAACACCCCAATGCTGCGGGAATGACGAGTGTTTGCTGTCGGGCAAACACACTGGTTTTTACCAGAATCGTTGTTCCCGCTTTTTTTGCGCCCAAATGCCGTAAGGCTTTGAGGATATATCATCAAGAAAGGTGGAAACAGAAAATGAAATTCAGACGAAAATGGAAACCCGGAGGTCATCCGCGATGCTCGCCTCAGCCGTACCATAGGTACAGAACAAAGCGGCTTTTGAATAAGCCGTGCATCGGATATGAAGCCGGGGAGGAATGTATCTATGGAAAACGCAACGTGCTACGCTCCGCAAATTCTTGTCAGCACAGAAGATCTGCCGCGTGAGCAATGGCTGGAATACCGGCGCAAGGGTATTGGCGGAAGTGACGCCGCTGCCGTTCTCGGAATTTCACCATTCCGCACCGGGCGGGATCTCTACTATGACAAGCTGAATATCGTCACAGCGGATGATGCCGAAAATTGGGTCCAGTTGGAGGTTGGAACTCTGCTGGAGCCGTTGGTTGCCAAGATCTTCGCCCATAAGACGGGCTATAAGATCTACCGCCGACCATTCATGTTCCAGCACCCGCTGTATCCCTGGATGCTGGCGGATCTGGATTATATGGTGGAACTGCCGGACGGTACAACAGCCATCCTTGAGATCAAAACCACGAATTATAACGCCAAGGACAACTGGTGGTACAACGGCGAGGAAATCGTTCCTATCTACTACGAATCGCAGGGGCGGCACTACATGGCGGTCATGAACATTGACCGGGTCTACTTCTGCTGCCTTTACGGCAATTCGGAAGACGAGGCAATCATCCGCCGTATCGACCGTGACATGGCCTATGAGGAGGAACTGATTGCTTTGGAACGGGACTTCTGGGAGAATCATGTCCTCACAAAAACGCCGCCTCCCTATGTGGAAGCGGACGGTGACCTGATCCTCGAAAGCCTGCGGCGAAAGCTGGGGCCCGCGGACAAGGACGCGCCGCCTGTGCTGTTGGGACAGACGCAGTTTGGACAGTTGTCCATGCTTCTCTCCCTGCAAGAGCAGAAAAAGGCGCTGTCGGCTGATGTGAGCAAGCTGGACAAGGACATCAAGCGGTTGAAGGGTATGCTCATCGAGAGAATGGGAACAAGCTGCACCGCCGTGTATAACGGCTCTGCGGAGAGCTACACCATAACCTACAATCCGGTGCGCTCTGCAGGCATATCAAAGGATGCCCTGGAACGGCTGAAGGACGAGCACCCTGACATTTACGATCAGTATGTCACGGTGTCCGAATGGCGAAGATTCCATGTGAAAAAAGCTGCTTTGCAGGCAGCGTGAAAAGAAACGGAGGTGATGTGCTGTGAGCATTGTTGCGGCACTGGACAAGGTACTGTTTTTCAATGCGTCCAGCAAATATTCTGTTCTTCGGATGAAAACGGAGGACAGCAGCGTACCCACAGAGGCCCGAAGCCCCTATCGCTATCATGACCACCTGATCCGCTTCACTGCCGTTGGCATCGAATTGCCGCAGACGGATACGGTGAAGATCGAGATGGATGGAGAGTGGAAGGACGGAAAATACGGGCTTCAGCTTCAGGTCGATCATTGGCAGGAGATCGTGCCGCCCACATTGGAGGGCGTCCGCAATTATCTTGCCTCCGGTCTGCTGAAAAGGATCGGAGAGAAGACAGCCGACGCGATCATTGAAAAGTTTGGTGTCAACGCTCTGGAGATTCTGGAACATCAGCCAGACCGGCTTCTTGAGATCCGCGGTATTACAAAGGAGCGGCTTGCAGAGATCAAGGACGCCTATGCGGAAACCAGCCGGATGCGTGTCCTGATGACCCTGCTGGCCCCGTTCAAGGTCACGCCGACGACCGCGCAGAAGATCTATCAGCATTTCGGCCCTGCCTGTGCGGACATCGTGAGACAGAGTCCCTTCAATCTCTGCCAGGTGCCGGGGTTCGGCTTCAAGAGGATTGACGCCATCGTACAAAAATCCGGTGGAGATCTGCGTGATCCGAAGCGTGTTCACGGTGCGCTGTTCTATGCGCTGGAGGACGCACGGACAAAGGACGGGCATCTCTATCTGGAGGCGGAGTCTTTGCTCAAAGCGGCTATGCAGCTGCTCAATGAGCGGATACCCCTCCCGCAGATGCGCGTCCCCATGAGCCAGGTCGAACAGGAGCTGTCTGCCATGATCCGGCAGGATGAGGTGGTATCGAACCACGGCAATGTGTATCTGCCCAAGCAATTCCTGCAGGAGAGCGAAACCGCACAGAAAGCGGTAGAGCTGTTTCTGGCAAAGCCGACGGTGGTGGACATTGCGCAGCCGTTGGAGCGAGTAAAGAATAGCTTAGGGCTCAACCTGTCCAAACGCCAGTCAGAAGGCGTGGAAATGGTGTTCCGGCATAACCTGTCCATTATCACAGGCGGCCCCGGCACCGGCAAGACCACGGTTCTGAAAACGGTGATCGAAGTGTACCGTCAGCTCTATCCGCGGCAGAAGATCGTACTCGGAGCGCCCACAGGTAAGGCGAGCCGGCGTATGGCGGAGGCAACGGGGATCGATGAAGCACAGACGCTCCACAGCATCCTGGGGCTTCACGGTGATTCGGAATCCAAGAAAGACCGGGAACGGAAGCCGCTGGAAGCAGGGCTCCTGATCGTGGACGAAACTTCCATGGTCGATATGTGGCTAATCCATCAGCTCTTTTCACGCTTGCGCCCTGGCACCAAAGTCCTTTTGGTCGGTGACGCGGACCAGTTAGAGAGTGTGGGCGCCGGTGATGTATTTCACGAGCTGATCGGCTCCGGCGTCGTGCCAGTCACGGTGCTGGACGAGATCTTCCGTCAGGCACAGGACAGCCTGATCGCCCACAATGCCCGTTTTATCAACGAGGGCAAAACGACGCTCTACTATGGTGAGGACTTTGCCTTTCATAAGGCAGAGAGCCAGGAGGAGACTGCCGGCATCATTCGTGAGCTTTACCGGGAGCAGATCGCCGCAAAAGGAATTGAGCAGGTGGAGATTTTATCGCCGTTCCGCTCCGAGGGCGAGGCATCGGTCAACAGCCTGAATGAAGCTATCCGCGAGGAGATCAACCCCGCATCGCCGGAGACACCGGAGATCGTGTACGCCGGAAAGATATTCCGCCTCAATGACCGCGTGATGCAGATGCGGAATAATTACGACATCAAGCTGTATGACCGCTCCGGCAAGCAGGTCGGCGAGGGTATTTTCAACGGTGACATCGGCACGATCCGCAAAATTAGCGGCACCAATGTCGTGATCGAGTTTGACGGCCGCTATATGGATTGCCCGCAGGTGCTTCTGGATGATTTGGAGCTGTCCTATGCCATTACGATCCATAAAAGCATGGGTTCCGAGTATGATACGGTCATTATTCCACTGCTGGCTGCCCATAATGTGCTCCTGACGCGGAATCTTCTCTACACGGCCATCACCCGTGCCAAGCGTCGTGTGCTGCTGGTGGGTGAGAAACGGGCGCTGTATATGGCGATCCATCGGAGCCGAAAAGGAAAACGCAATACCATGCTGGGCGAACGCATCGCCCTCTACTATAAGGCAGTCACGCGCAAGGCTCTCCGTAACGAAGAGGGCGAAGAATGGCAGCGTGCCAGTTAATGTGAGATGAATGTGCAAAAAAACGCACAGTCATCTCTTATTTATTTTATGAAGGGAGTATCAAACCATGTCCAGAGAAAGAATCATGCTGACCCAGGCGATCCCCGCCGTACAGCAGCTTCGCAGGGTGCAGGGCTTTGACCCGCTGCGCTTTCTGAAAAGAAATGCCAGTGGCGGAATCGAACTGGAGCCGCGCTATCAGCGGCTCTGGTTCCGATTGGCCTGCCCCAATGGAAAAATGCTGCTGAACCGGCTGCGGATCACAGACCAAATCGCCGTTTATGAGGCGCAGGTATTTCTGTCCAGAGAGGATAACCAGCCAATCGCCAATTTCACTGCGGCGGTGGAAAAGGCGCAGGCTCCCGCCGGACGCTATGTGCAGGCCGCGCAGGACGCGGCACTGAAAACGGCGCTGGATAATGCAGGCTTCGGCATCCAGCTCTGTGAGATCAACCCCTCTGCGGTGGTAGATGCACAGGCCGATGGAAAACAGGAAGTCGCAACGGGCGCTGTAAATCGTCAGGAGACTGCTCCGGCGGTAAATAGAACCACAGCGCCGCAGCGAGAAACGTCTGTCGGTGAAAATCATCCGGTGCAGGCAGTGCCTACACCGCAAGAGGTTCAACCGCAGGAGACGGCAAAGACGCCCAGCGCAAATCAGCAGGTGGTTCCCCCCGCCCAGCAGACGGAAAGCGTTTCAGACGCCATGAGTCTGCTGCAGGCATTAAGTGGCGGAACTGCGGCTTCTGAGCCTGATCCGGTTATGCCCCAAAAGGCGCAGGAGATTTCTTCGGAAACGGCGGAGCCTGCGGTCACGGAGCGGGCTGAAACAGCGCGGACGTTGAAGCCTGTCGTGGTCGATATGCCGGCAGCGGCATCGACAGTGGCTGCACCGAAATATTCGGACGATATGACGGTGGACGAGATCCTTTCGCTGATGACGGAAGAGGAAGCTGCGGAGCTGGTCGTGACCACCGGCGTCAATAAGGGCTGGACGATGGCACAGGTTTCTGAGCAGCGTCCCTCCAGTCTGAAATATTACGCCTATCTCTGTGAGGACTGCGGCAATATTGTGAAAGCCGCCGCCATGCTTCTGATGGGCGGTTCGCAGCAGTTAAAGGCAAGCTGACCGCTTTCCATCCGTAAATTTCGCGTCTTGGGAGGGATGCTGGTTTGCATTACGGGAAAAAGCATGATCTCCCCTTTGGTATTATGGATGTGGCCGGGCTCCTCCGCCTGAATATCAGGCGGAGGGCTCCCGGTCAGGTGTACGTGGATTGTCCCATCTGCGGTGACCGCCGGGGGAAAATGAATTTGAACACGGAAAAAGACCTGTGGCGCTGTAACTACTGCGGTGAAGGCGGCGGAATGCTGTCCCTTTACGCAAAGGTGTATGGCGTCAGCAATTCTGACGCTTATCGGGAGATCTGCGACGCTTTGGCGGTAAACGGTTTTTCGCCGGACTATACCGTTCCAGAGAAGACGACGCCTGCGGAGGCCGAGCAGTCTGACGCAGCTTCTGTCCAGGAAGTGCATCAGACCCTCTCCATGCTGCTGTCCATGCTGACACTCATCCCGGCGCACCGCGAGCACCTCCGGTCTGTGCGGGGGCTGTCCGACGATGAGATCACACGCTTTGGCTTCAAGAGTACGCCGCCCCCCTTCCTGTGCCGTTCCCTGACCAATCGGTTGGTCAAGGCGGGCTGCAGGGTGCAGGGTGTTCCCGGCTTCTATGTGGATGATAACGGCTGCTGGACGGTCAAATTCCACCAGCGGACATCAGGCATCATCATTCCCATCTTCGGTGTAGACGGTCTGATCCACGGCGCACAGATCCGGTTGGATCACCCGCTCAAGGATAAAGACGATCCACCGGAGAAAACGGGCGTGAAATACCTGACGCTGTCCTCCACGGGAAAGCGCATGGGAACGACCTCGGGGAGCCCCATTCATTTTGTGGGCGCCCCCTGCTCCCGCGTTGTATATGTGACGGAAGGCTGTCTCAAGGCGGATGTCGCTCACGCGCTGATGCACAGGACCTTTGTTGCCACGCTGGGCGTCAACAATACCGCCAAGCTGGATGAACTGTTTGCGTTCCTGCACCGAAACGGAACGGAGGAGATCATCGAGGCGGAGGACATGGATAAATACAGCAATGAAATGGTGGAGAAAGGCGCATCGAAGATCTATGCGCTGGCGGCCAGGCACGGAATGCGCTGCCGCAGGCTCACATGGAATCCCAATTACAAGGGCATTGATGACTGGCAGCTTGCGCTGCGCCGGAAAGAACAGAAAATGAAGGAGGATCCAGGAATGACATTTAAGGAGCAATATCTTAATGGCCTATGCGGGTTGGAAATGCTGGAAACCTGTACGGAAAAATGGCATGCGATGAAGGTGGACAGTATTTCCCTGCGGGACTATCTGGGGCTGACGGAGCAGGAATACGATGCGTACTTACAGACTGCCCCCGGCGTTTCTTTTCAGGAGCTGCTGGACAGTCAGCGCAAAACGCAGCGGTTTCGTGTTTATCAGATGGAGCTGGAGCATGGCGAGACGCGCGCCTTCGCCTTTGGCGGTATTGACGCGCTGCACAAGGCTGGCTTTCAGCAGCCCCCGGCGGCGGAATACACACTCGTTTATGACGGTGAGCTGATCTGCCCCGTCGGGCAAGATGACCGTGATATTCTGGAGCGCATTTTTGAACGTTATAACCAGGCGTTCCCCCCGGACTATCGTGGCCGCAGCATCGCGCCCTCCGATGTGCTGGAGTTGTATGATGAAAGCGAGCGCAGATACTTCTACTGCGATATGGCTGGTTTCCCGCAGGTGAAATTTTCTCCCGCGCTGGCAAAGAAGGCTTGAATGAAGTCTCTCACGCAGATGCTCTCTTTAAGAATGGACGAGCAGAAGACAAAGCAGCTGAAAGCTATGCTGGGAATCTGTCAAAGACTTGGGGCGGAGACACGGTATCATCCGGAACACCGTTATTTCACAGCTATGGTCTGGACCGGCTGGGATACGCCCTGCGGAATGGGTGAGGCCCTTGCCATCCAACAGGAAATTCAAAGAACGGCTGCTCAGTATCCGACTGTTGTGTGCTACTGCTTCGACCCATTCAGCACACTGGTCTACACGGTCTGAGCCAAGTATGTAAAAAGGACGCCTTGTGCCATTGGCACAGGAGCGTCCTTTTCAAAATTTTATTTAGGAGGAATGTACGAATGGGCGCTTTTTCAAATGTGGATTACGAGCTTCAAAATAATGAGGCTGCCGTTTCCAACGCCTTTATGGAAGATGATGATATGGATATGCCGCAGACGGTCCCCGCGGAGCCGACAACAGGCAGTTTCCCACCGGACACAGAACCGGCTCCGGCCACAGCGGTCAGCGAACCGTCGGCCGTCTCCGACACCCAAAGTGAGGACGAGGCCCGCCGTGCGCACGAAGCGGCTGAAGCCAAGCGCAAGGCAGAATGGGACGCCAGGCAGGCAGAAAAGCAGCGGGCGGAACAGGCTGCATTGGAAAAGTTGGATGCCATGAGCCCGGCTGAACTGCTCAAGGCTGCCGCAAAGCGCGTGTCCGCAGATACGGAGAAGCTGACGCGGCGCAACATGAAAGAAAGCGTTTCCGAGTTTATCCAGACCAAGTGCATTGATGACCTCGATTTTGCACGGCTTACCATGCACCCGCGCAAGAGCATGATCCACTGCTTCCAGTATATCAGCCGAAAGTCATGGGATTATGTGCAGGATGAGTTGAAAGCGAACGGCGTTCAACCGGGCCCCGGTCAGCAGGGATACGGCTGCGATATTCCCGACGATCTCTGCTACCAGTGGGCGGAGGACTATTTCCGTGACCCCAATGCCAAGGAGGATCAGGGGGATGAAGAGAAGTTTGTCCCGCAGCCCTATCGTGGGAAAACATCTTCCAAGTCCGTTTCCAAGAAGAAAAAGGAAGAAAAGAAGAACAAGCCGGAGAAAAAGGAACTGCCGAAAAAAGCGGAAGCCGACGATGGGCAGATCTCGCTGGGAGACCTCTCCTCCTTTGGGGAGGCAGCCTGATGTATGCTTATAAAGGCTTTGAGCCGGATCTCTCCTGCCGTGGCTATCGGTTCGTCATGGGAAAGAATGTCACCCCAGAGGCAAACTGCGCCAGCAACGGCTTTCACTGTGCAGAGGATCCGCTGGATTGTCTCACCTATTACAGCGATATGGATCGCTCCATTTACTGCTTGGTGCAGCCCGGCGGGGATATTGACGAGGACGATCATGACTCCAAGATTGCCTGCACAGAGCTGACGATCCTGCGGCAGCTGACGAGGAAAGAATTCTTTCTCCATGCACTTGCCTACATGGTGGATCACCCATGCCGCAAGGTAAGCGGCAAGGTACAGCGTGAGCACAGCGTTAGCCGCAACGGCTATGCCATCGTTCGAGGCAAGGAACCCGCTGCGTGTGGAAAGTTGGGCGATATTCTCGCATTTGCCAGAGAGCGGCGTGAATCCGAAGTAATCTGTCAGATTGCTGTTGCCGAAGTAGATGGAGAAAAAATCCAGCCCGGAGTATGGTATGACATTGATTTTGTGAAAAGAGAGGCGGTGCAGAAATGAAAAAGGACAGCCTGTTGAAAATGAAGGATCTGCCTGCGACTGAAGAAATGCTTGCGGTGGCCCGCGAGGATGTCCCGGTCAAGGTCGGTTCGGGCTGGAACACTTCCTATCGATGCCGATACAGCGGTTTTGCACGAAGTTCGGTGGAGGGCGGCATTTTGAAGGTCACCCTGTATGACCCGGATGCAATGCGCCTTGATGGGACGCTGCCGGTCTATGAGATTTTCATGGAGAAAGAAAAGCAGCAGTTTCTCACCTATGACCGTGCCCATGACAAATGGCGGACGGCAAAGATCGACTACTTGGAATGGCAGGCGAAGGGATCCAATAACGTATGGATCAGCGCCGTGGATGATGCGCAGATCCGGCAATATCTGGCGTCGGATGAGAAAAGCGTATATCGGGCTATTCTGAAATTTCAGCGCGCCGTTCGTGATGCTGAACTGGAACGCCGCCACAGAAAGGAAACCGATCCGTGGGATGCAGAACTGGCACAGACACCGCCGCTGCCGAAGGACTGGGAACGGTGGGTCAATAAGGTGGGTATTCAGGAAAACTACATCTTCTATGATTACCGCAAGGGCGGGGCAAGGTACGGCTACTGCACCTATTGTGAAAAGGAAGTCGCACTGAAACAGCGGCCCTATCATAACGCGGTGGGAAAGTGCCCGAGATGCCGTCATAAGATCACGTTCAAGGCGAAAGGGAAAATAACGGACTATCTGCACTCCCCAACAGAATGCGCATATCTGGCGCAGAAGTGCGGAGACGGGTTTGTGGTTCGCCAATTTCAGGTGAGCAGGCAGTACCGAAAAGAAGAGAACACCATCACATCGAAAACCTCCAGCTTTGAGAAGCAGCGTATTTTCTACCGTGCGGATCTGTCTTCACATTCGTATTACTGGGGCTGGTACAAACAGCGCCGTACCCGATGGGTGGAGGGCATCGATGAGTACGTCTACACGGGTATGGGCTATTCCTACAACGAGTATTGTTATCAGCCGGGGAGCATCTATGGAAAAACGCTTTCCAGCATTGCCCCACTTCTTGCAAGAACCGGATTGAGGGAGTATGTAAGACTTTGCCGGGGCTGTGTAAGCCCCAACTGGTACCTGTTTGCGTGGGGGTGGTTTCCACGCGTTGAGCAGATCTGCAAAGCCAATCTTCCGCGGCTGACCACGGAGTGCTTGGAAGATTTCGGAGCCGTAAAAAGCTGTATTCGGCAGGAGTCCGAAACCAGTCTTGTCAAGGCATTGGCGCTTGATACGAACCGGCTTTCGCGGCTCCGGGCGCTCAACGGCGGCACCATTATGCTCGACTGGCTGCAGCGGGAGAAATGCAGCGGCAGAATCATCCCGGATCATGTGCTGCACTGGCTGGAGCAGGAGAAGATCCATGTTTCCGATATCGACTTCATTCTGGATCGAATGTCGGAGCAGCAGGTCTGCAACTATCTTCAGCGTCAGAAAAGCGGCACACGGGATTCCCTGCGGCAGATTATTTTCACATGGCGGGATTACCTTTCCATGGCGGACAAGCTGGGAATCAACACCCATGATGAGATCGTGTACCGCGTCAAGCTGCTGCGCCAGCGTCACGATGAACTGGTGGAGCAGCTGCGGAAAAGAGAACGGGACATGGAAGCTGCCGCAACAGCAAGAAAGTATCGGAAAATTGCAGGCATCTGCCGCTTGATCAAACCGAAATACGAATACACCGGCGAGGTGTATTCCATCGTTGTTCCGTCAGGTGTACGCGATATTATGCGCGAGGGCGATGCGCTTTCCCACTGTGTCGGCAAGTCAGACCGTTATTGGGAGCGCATCGAACAGCAGGAGGCATATATCCTGTTCCTGCGCAAGACCGCAGAGATCGACAAGCCGTACTACACCCTTGAGGTGGAGCCAAACGGCACGATACGGCAGAAACGGACCTACTTTGACCGACAGAACGATGACCTCAAGGACGCGGAGAAATTCCTGAAGGAATGGCAGAAGGTTGTCTCCGAGCGCTTGACAGAGAGCGACCGGGAAAAAGCGGAAAAGAGCAAAGTTCTTCGCCTGCAGGAATTCGAGCAGCTGCGGCAGGATGACATTCGTATCCATACCGGCGACCTTGCCGGTCAGCGGCTGGTGGATGTTTTGGTGTCGGATCTCATGGAAACTGCGGCCTAAGCCGCAGCACAATACATTTGAACGAAGGAAAGGAAACTATACAGAAAATGAAAAACGGATTTACGATCACGCAGCGCAACGCTGTGGTGGAACAGCATCTTTGGTGCATTGACACGGTCATGGCGCAGTACGCCGCGTTTATGCAGACAGAACCCGTAGACCCCGATGATGTGTACCAGTCTTTGGCGGTACGCCTGATCCGGGCAGTCAACAGCTACGATCCCCGTAAAGGGTATCTGGAGGAGTACATCCTCTCTCAGCTCAAGCGGGAGATGGTTCGTATCCGGAGTACGCAGGCTGTCTATGGATTGACGCAGGCGCCGGCCAATATTGGCAGCACCATTGTTCCACTCACGATTGCGGCGCAGCGGGAATCGTACTGGGAAACCTATATTGCTGTATAAAAGGAGCCATGTGAAAATGAAACAGTTGGGAAACCTCGCGGTTATTTGTGCCCAACGCCCGGAGCTGCTGATGCAGCTCCGGGGTGGTCTGGTCTTGGTACAGGCAAAAAACCGTGCGACGATGGAGGCCGCATGGAACGATGACGCACGGATCGAAAAGATGATCTATGAACTGAACTTCGGAGCATTCTCCAAGGAAAGGCTGGTGTAAGGAATGGAGCAGAGCAAGCAGCAGAGAATACGGGAATTGACCGACCGGCTGAACCGATGCCGGTATGAATACTACAATCTCAACGCGCCGTCTCTGACGGATGCCGAATATGACGCGCTTTTTGATGAATTGAGCGCGCTGGAAAAGGAAACGGGATTTAATCTGACCAACTCCCCCACACAGACCGTTGGCTGTTATCCCGCTGTCAGCACCTTGGAGAAAACGACGCATAAGATCCCGCTGCTGTCCTTGGATAAAACGAAGAGCAGTACGGAACTGCTGCGTTTTGCGGGAGAACAGATGGTCATGCTGATGCTCAAGCTGGACGGTCTGACGGTGAAGCTGACCTATGAAAAGGGCCTTCTGATGGAGGCTGCTACCCGTGGTGACGGAGATACCGGCGAAAACATTACCCACAATGTAATGGGAATCTCCGGTATCCCGGACAAGATTTCATATAAGGACCGATTAGTTGTTACCGGTGAGGCATTTATCCGTCCCAGCGATTTTGAGGCGTTAAAGGACACGCTGCGGGATGGGAATGGAGAGCCGTATAAAAACGGGCGCAATCTGGCTGCCGGTTCCGTCCGCCTGTTGGACTGCGGCGCCTGTAAAGACCGCCGTGTGACCTTCATGGCGTTCAATGTGCTGGAGGGTCTTACGGAAGAATATCCGTGGAAGTCGCAGCGGCTTCGGGCCATCGAACAGCTCGGCTTCCCCGTCTGCAAATACTTAGCGAGCAAGCAGGCGTTGACGCAGTTTGATATGGACGCCGGTATCCGGCACCTGCGGAAATACGCGCAGGAAAACGACATCCCCATTGACGGCATCGTGGTCACCTACAACGATGCCGCCTACGCAAAATCCTGCGGCCGGACCGGGCATCACTATAAGGACGGATTGGCGTTCAAATTTGAGGACGACACCTATGAAACCGTCCTGCGTTCGATTGAATGGACGCCCAGCCGCACAGGGGAAATCACGCCGGTGGCGGTCTTTGACACGGTGGAGATCGACGGCTGCGCGGTATCCAGAGCGAGCCTCCACAACCTCTCTTTCATTGAGAATTTGGAACTGATGCCGGGATGCCGTATCAAGGTGAGCAAGCGGAACCAGATTATTCCCCATGTGGAGGAAAATCTGGATCGGGACTGCTACGCCAGAGAGAAGGTCGTTCCTGCCAGATGCCCGTGCTGCGGACAGCCTACCCGTATCCATACGACCAAAAACACTGTGAACGGGGAGGAAAAGGTCACGGCGGCCCTGTTCTGCGATAATGAGCAGTGCGAAACGCGGAAGCTGCGTAAGTTCGTCCACTTTGCAAGCCAGAAGGCGATGAATATCGTGGGATTGTCTGAAGCAATTCTGGAAAAATTCATTGGAAAAGGTTGGCTCCACTCCTATATGGACATCTTCTTTTTGGACAAACACAGGTCGGAGATCGTTCAGATGGAGGGCTTTGGGGTGAGATCCTGGCAAAATCTTTGGGATGCCATCCAGCACAGCCGTATTACCACCTTTGAGCAGTATCTGACTGCTATGGATATTCCCATGGTAGGCAGCACCGCCAGCAGGGCCATCTGCCAAAGGTTCCGCGGAAATCTTTCGGAATTTGAAACGGCTGTATGCATGGGCTTTGATTTTACACAGCTCCCGGACTTCGGAGAGACACTGCACAGGAATATCTGTCAGTGGTTCCGCAGCGAGGAAAACTGGACGGTCTGGACGGAGCTTCGGCTGCTGGTGTGCATTAAGACCTATCAGCCGCCTGCGGTCGGCACCGATATGAGCAATCCCTTTGTCGGCAAGACCCTTGTGGTGACCGGCAAGGTGGAGCCATATACCCGGGATGGGATCAACGAAAAAATTGAATCTCTGGGCGCTCATGCCGGCAGCTCGGTAAGCAGCAAGACAGATTATCTGATCTGCGGCGAGAACGCCGGGAGTAAGCTGGAAAAGGCACAGGCGCTTGGGGTCAAGATCCTGTCACCCGACGAGTTCTTCCGCATGGCTGGAGAAAGTGCGTGAGGAAATGAGGGAGGGCGTTTTGCCCTCCCTTTTTTTGCAGAGACGAAATACGGTATTGCTTGATTTATCAGGGAAAAATAGATATACTACTACCAGAGTGTAGATTTCAATGGAGGAATTATATCAATGAGTCATGAACTGCACCTTCATAAAATCGGTCCCATCAATGACTGCCGGCTGACGCTTGACTCTTTTACGATTTTGACCGGACCGCAGGCTAACGGAAAGAGCACAGCTGCAAAAGCGGTCTATTTTTTTCGGTCAGTCAAACAGGATATCCTCAGCATTATGATGCAGGGGGGACCAAACGCAGTTACCGGGGACAAGGCTTCCACGTGGAGCACCGTTCTGAAGCAGCGGATGAAAGACAAGTTTTTGCAGCTTTTCGGGACCTCGTGGGTCATGCCGTCTGATATGCGGATGGAATACCAATACAGCAAAGATGTGTCTATCACGGTGTCCTTAGAGGAGGATTACAATGACTCTTCCGAGAATTATATTGTGATCGGCTTCAGCAATTCTATTGAAGACTATTTGGAAGCATTAAGCTTGCATATCTTCACCAATATTACCCCGGCGCAGAAAGAGCACGAAGAAAAGAAGCTGAATGAGCTCTTTGATGATCCGTTCGAGCCCGTCTTTATTCCCGCCGGCCGGAACCTCCTGACATTGTTGAGTACACAGCTCAACTATATTTTTACCTCGTTGGAAGATTCACAGCTGAGAAATATTGACTACGTCACAAAGAGATATACGGAATTGATCCTCCGCCTGAAACCGGTGTTTGCCCACGGGATGGAGGGCATTGCCAACCGTATGAAAGACGATCCAACACAGTCTAAGAAATATGAACGGATCTGCCCGGCTCTTAATGTCCTCATGGATCAGGCGAAAGAGATCATGCAGAGCACCTATCGGTATGTGGATGGGGAAGAACGGCTGTATCTCTCGGATGACCGTTATGTAAAAATCAACCTTGCATCCTCCGGGCAGCAGGAAGTTGTGTGGGTATTTAACCTCCTCTTTTACTATCTGTCGGAAGATAAAAAGATTTTCCTGATTATTGAGGAGCCGGAGTCACATCTCTATCCGGAATCCCAGCGGCGTATCAGCGAAACGCTTTCCCTGATGGCTGACAGCGGAAATTCAGTTTTCGTTACGACCCACAGCCCCTATGTCCTCGGAACGTTTAATTACCTTCTGATGGCGGGACAGGTTGCAGAGAATCATCAAGAAGAAGTGGCAGAGAAGCTTGATAAGCGGCTGTGGCTGAAAGCTGGGAATGTGAACGCCCACTATATCTCTGATGGGAAACTGACGGATGGAATCTCTGATGAAGACGGGCTGCGTTTGATCAGAAATGAACTGATCGATGGGGCCTCTTCCGAAATCAATGACATGAGCGACTATCTGCTTGGTTTTCTCTATGCTGAGGGAGATGAATGATGCCCTACAATATAAATGATTATCAGCCTTTCCGTGAAGGCAATCATTCGGCTTTTCCGTCTTCTGAAAATGGGTGCAGACACGTCGGAAATAACACAAAACGACAATATGTTCGGCACTTTAAGGTGGATGGAGAAGTTTTCAGGGGGCCAGGAGAGGAACGGTGCGATTATCTTCTTCTCAATGATGAAGCAGCAACCTCTTATTACATCGAGTTGAAAGGCTCCGATTTGCCCAAGGCTATTCGGCAGATTGAGAACACAATCAAGCTGCTCTCGCCGTCACTGCCCGGCTACGCGGTTCTGCGCCGGATCGTGTACCACACGGGTTCCCATAACGTCCACGCATCTGAGGTCCTGCGCTGGAAGGCACGGTATAAAGCTGTGGTAAAAGAACGAGCGTATTCAGAAAACATTTAAAGGCTATCCCATAAATGGCATCCGCAGCCATTAAAAAACTGTGGAGCCTCTTTTCAGCAGAAAGCTAGGCGGTGAGAAAATTTCTCGCCGCCCAGTTTTTTTGTATAAAGAAAACCACCGGCAATGCCGGTGGTTCCAAAAAGCTTTAGCTATGCATAGAAAAAATATCCTCCTTTGATAAAATGAAGATGGTCTGCCAACCAAGAACATAAAATCAAAGGAGGAATCAAGTCCAAATGAAACTTGATGTCAGTAGTTTAGCACACACGAAGTGGGAATGTAAATATCATATGATTGTTTCCTATTAGGAACGCTGTAAATACAAGGCTTTTCGGAG
>ERZ1673748.1953-NODE-1953-length-17430-cov-10.115165_pt1 | contig 17430 bp, 7 predicted proteins | sample MGYA00580196_ERZ1673748 | MGnify/ENA primary metagenome ERZ1673748 (study PRJEB41218, sample SAMN15661796) | gut metagenome | host: Homo sapiens | place: Canada: London | collected 2015-08-20/2019-03-30 | study: EMG produced TPA metagenomics assembly of...
AGCGCCTGACCAACAGCTTCCAGGGCGGTATGCTCACCGGCAAGGGCCTGACCTTCGGCGGCTCTCTGGCCCGTACCGAGGCCACCGGCTACGGCCTGTGCTACTTCACCGCCGAGGCTCTGAAGTGTATGCGCAACGACAGCTTTGAGGGCAAGACCGTGGTCATCTCCGGTTCCGGCAATGTTGCCATCTATGCCTGCCAGAAGGCTCAGTCTCTGGGCGCAAAGGTCGTTACCATGTCCGATTCCAACGGCTACGTCTACGACCCCAATGGCATTGATCTGGCTTACGTCAAGGAGCTGAAGGAAGTCCGCCGCGGCCGCATCAAGGAGTATGCCGAGACCCACGCCGGTGTAACCTACGTTGCCGACTGCTCCAAGGTCTGGACTGTCCCCTGCGACATCGCCCTGCCCTGCGCGACCCAGAACGAGATCAACAAGGAGTCCGCTGAGGCTCTGGTCAAGAACGGCTGCACCGTTGTCTGCGAGGGCGCAAACATGCCCAGCACGCCCGAGGCCATCGAGGTCTACCTGTCCAACGGTGTCCTGTACGGACCCGCAAAGGCAGCCAACGCCGGCGGCGTGGCCACCTCCGGCCTGGAGATGAGCCAGAACTCCGAGCGTCTGAGCTGGAGCTTTGAGGAAGTGGATGCCAAGCTGAAGGGCATCATGGAGGGCATCTTCCACGCTTCCTACGATGCATCCGTTGCTGCCGGTTCCGAGGGCAACCTGATGGTCGGTGCAAACTGCGCCGGTTTCCTGAAGGTGGCCACCGCCATGATGGCACAGGGCATCACCTACTGATTGTTCCAAAGCATTTTCAAGAGCTGCGTTCGCAAGAGCGCGGCTCTTTTTGTATCTATTCGCTGGCCGCATCTCCGGGAGCTTTTCCCGGCGGGTCAACGGACATTCCATGCCCGCCCCGCAAGCGGGGCCCCACCTCGGATACTCGCCGAGAAAACGCCCCTCGTGCGGCCTGTATAAAGCCCCGCCAACCCGTCCATACTGACCACATCAAGCGAAGAGAGGGTTCTGAAATGGACGAACAGATGTTTTGTTTTCAATGCGAGCAGGCGGCGCACTGCACTGCCTGTACCGGTAAGGCCGGTGTCTGCGGCAAAAGCGCGGACACGGCAGCGGCGCAGGACCGCCTGACCGGCGCACTCATCTCCTACGCCAGCCAGCTCATCGGCGAGGGGCGGGCCCCCGCCCCGGAACAGGCACTTCTGCTGATGGAAGGGCTGTTCACCACCATCACCAACGTGAACTTCGACCCGCAGACCGTGGACCAGCTGACCGAGAGCATCCATGCGGCCTGCCCCGGCATCGGGTTCGACTACGACATGGCAAACCTCTGGCACGAGCCGAACGAGGACATCCGCAGTCTGAAATCGTTCGTCCTGTTCAGCCTGCGCGGCATGGCAGCGTACAATTACCATGCGCGGGTGCTGGGCCGCATCGACCCGGAGCTGGACCGCTTCTTCTGCGAAGCATTGCAGGCCGTTGGCAGCGAATGCTCCATCGACACCCTCTGGGCACTGGTGCAGGAGACCGGCAAGGCCAGCTACCGCTGCATGGAGCTGCTGGACGCCGCTAACACCGGGGCCTTCGGCCAGCCGGAGCCGGTGGAGGTGCCGCTCGTCATCGAGAAAGGGCCGTTCATCGTCATTTCCGGCCACGACCTCTACGACATGAAGTGCTTGCTGGAGCAGACGGCGGGCAAAGGCATCCACGTCTACACCCACTCGGAAATGCTCCCCGCCCACGGCTACCCGGAGCTGAAGCAGAAGTACCCGCATCTGAAGGGCAACTTCGGCACAGCCTGGCAGAACCAGCAGCGGGAGTTTGAGGACATCCCGGCCCCGATCCTCTTCACCACCAACTGCATCATGCCCCTGCGGGAGAGCTACGCCGACCAGGTGTTCACCACCTCGGTGGTGTCCTATCCCGGCATCCCGCACATCGGGCCAGAGCGGGATTTCTCCCCCGTCATTGCCAAAGCACTGGAACTAGGGGGCTACCCGGAAGACACCGCCATGCCCGGCATCAACGGCGGGCGCAGCGTCGTGACCGGCTTTGCGCGGAGCGCTGTGCTCTCCCACGCCAATGAGATCGTTGCGGCCGTGAAAAGCGGGCAGATCCGCCATTTCTTCCTGGTGGGCGGCTGTGACGGCATCCGGCCTTCCCGCCGCTACTACACCGAGTTCGCCAAGCTCACCCCGCCCGACACCGTGATCCTGACGCTGGCCTGCGGCAAATTCCGCCTGAACGACCTGGATCTCGGCACCGTGGCGGGCCTGCCCCGCATCCTCGATGTGGGCCAGTGCAACGACGCATACAGCGCCATTCAGATTGCGCTGGCGCTGGCCGATGCCTTCGGCTGCACCGTCAACGACCTGCCGCTCTCGCTGGTGCTCTGCTGGTTCGAGCAGAAGGCAGTCTGCATCCTGATCGCCCTGCTGGCTTTGGGCATCCGGAACATCCGCCTCGGCCCCACCCTCCCGGCCTTTCTCTCTCCGGGGGTCGTGCAGGAACTTCAGCGGCGCTATGACCTGAAAGCCATTACGACCCCGGAAGAGGACCTGCGGGCCATTCTGGGACGCTGACTGCCGCCGCAGGGAATTTCTTCCTTTGTTTTTGCTACGCTCCCGGGATTTCCCGGGAGTTTTTCTTGTGTCGAAACTTTTTCATAATTTCTGGGAATTTCCGGCGCAGGAACAAGTTTTCACTCCTGTGCAGGAATCATTTTCCGGAGAAACTCCGGCGCGGTTCCCCACCGTTTCAAAAATTTGGATCTTTCGGTTTCAAATTCGTTTGAACCTCTTGTATTTCTGAACATCCGATGCTACTATATTAGCAGTACACAAAATGTACTATATTTTAGAAAGAGGAGGAGAAAAAATTATGAAAAAGAGATGGTTCGTAGTGATACTTACCATCGGATTGCTGCTTCATGTTCTGCCGCTGAGTGTACTTGCACTGAGCCCCGACCCCACCATCACGGATTCGGACGGCACCATTCTGGACTGGAGTGACCTTTCCACCGTTCCCTACTCCCTTGATGATTTGCAGGAACAGGAACCTCCTGTTCCCGACCTTTTGGAGACGGGCTCGGAGAAAAGCCTTGCGGATGCGGACCGCGATGAAGCAACGGATGACCTGCCCGCAGGGAATCTCACCCCCAAAACTCCTGACGAGGAAACGGATGACGATGGCTCTGCGGACGACGACGGCAGCACCACAACCCCGCCTGTGTGCAAGATCGACAAGATCGACGATACGTACTACTACTCCACACTGGACGATGCAATCACTGCCGCGACGGATGGTGATCAGATCGACCTGCTGAAGGACATTGAGTGGTATACGGGCCTTGAGTTCCATAGTAAGAACTTGACCATTTCCGGCGGCAATACCTACACGCTGACGCTGAACCAGAACGGTATGTATGCATCGCACAGTGATATCACGTTTAAAGATCTTACGCTGAATATCTATGCGCATACTCATACCCATGAAGGTGGCGCAGGAGGAACGGCCAACCTGATCAGCAACTCGAATCTGAGACTGAACAACGTCAACTTTACGTTGATCCCGGATGGAAGCTGCGGCAGCGGCATCTATCTGTATCAGAAGAGCAACCTGTATCTGGATGGATCATACGCCGTGATCCGTGGTGTCTCTAATTATCGTGCAAGTGGTATCTACGCCGATGACTCGGAATTTAAAGGACAACCGAACCGTGAGATCAAGATCAACAACTCTTATCTTGAGATCACAGGCTGTGCCCATGCGGCCATGACGATCGATCCGATCGACATCACACTGTCCAGTTCAAATGTCGTGGTGATGGACAACGGCAAATCCGATCCTGATGGCTACGGCTTCGGCATTGGCTGCTATGGCGGTAAGCTGACCATGGAATCCTCGACCCTGACCGCCACCGGAAACACCGGCGCATGGTATGGCTACGCTGTTTTCGTTGATGGCCTTGACGTGGATTCCGGTTCTACCCTTGATATCCGCGACAATGGCGGTTCCGGCCTTGGTGTCGGCGGCATTGGCGTGATCCAAGGCGGTTCGCAGGTCATCTGCGACGGCAACGGCACAAATGACCCGGGCTACGGCTCTGGCGGTTTGTATGTGTATGCAGGCGCCGACCTGACCATTGAAAGTGGTGCAAACGTCTCCGTATGTCAGAACAAGGGCCTGGCTGCCATCGTGAACAGCTGTAAGCTGCACATCCAGAATGGTGCCAATGTTTCAGTGGACAACAATGCTAAGCTCGGTATCTACAACAGTTACGATTCCTATCTGACGATTGAGTCCGGTGCAAATGTCACCGCCAACCACAACGGTGCCCATGGCATCTACAATCAAGTGATGGGTGATCTGAAGCAGGGTGCTTTTCTGATAGAAAGCGGTGCAAATGTCACTGCCAACTACAATACGGTGTCCGGTATCGTCAACTGCAATCTCTTCACCGTGGAAAAGGGTGCCAATCTGCAGGTGGAATACAACAGCAACTGCGGTATCCAAAACGATGAGCATGCGACGCTGAACCTGCTGGCCGGCAGTGTACGCTATAACCATGCCGGTTCTGTAGGCGGCGGACTTGTGAACTCTGGCACTGCGATTCTTTCAGACGATGTAGAGCTGTACAACAATCACGCAAGGCTTTCTGGTGACGACATCTACAACGCAGACGGTGCCACCATCACCTTTAGCGATACCGGCAAAGGCTGGACGCTGGACGGCGACCCGGACTGCTATGATTTCATTGACGGCTGGTACGACGACTATGAAACCACCCGCTGGAACGCCCACGGGGACGAAGCGGATCTGCACATGGTTCTCGTCGCACCCGTCGCTTCTTACACCGGCCCCCTGTCCCTCAAGGCCGCACACGGCAGCACCGGCAGCCTGACCGTCTGCAAAGAGACGGTCGGTGAACTGCTGCCGAGCGACTATGACACCGTGTTCACCTTTGAGCTCACGCTGGACGATGATACCATCACCACGATCGACGACAAATGGTGCGGTGTCCCGTTCAAAAACGGCAAGGCATCCTTCACCCTGAAAAGCGGCGAGAGCATCACGCTCTCGAACCTGCCCGCAGGCATCGGCTATACCATCACCGAAACCGCTCAGGACGGCTGGACCCTGCTGAATCTCAACCCTGCAGAGACCGGCGTTGTGCCCCAGAACGACACCGCCAAGGTCGTCTTTACCAACCTGAAGAACAGCCCGGACGACCCCTATGTTCCGGTCGTTCCCGTAGACCCGGAGACCCCCGAGATCCCCGAGGAGCCTGAGGGGCCGGAGACCCCCGAGGAGCCTGAGGGGCCGGAGACCCCCGAGGAGCCTGAGGAACCCGAGATCCCCGAGGAAACCAAGGAAACCGAGGAAACAGAGGCCCCCGGCGAGCTACCTGCGGAGGAACCGGCTCAGACTGACACGTCCGCGTCGTTGGCCCAGCCGGAGGAAACGCCCACGCAGAACACCACGACCGTGACCCTGATCCAGACCGGTACCACCGATTGGCTGGCTGCCGTGCTTCTGATCTTTGGCATCGGTCTGTTGGTATGCGGGTGGTTCTTCGACCGCAAACAGCGCGCCGCAAAGCACTAAGGACAGAAACGCCCCGCAATCATACGCAAACCGCCGCATCCCCTGCCCCAGACCGGCAGCCGGATGCGGCGGTTTTTTCAAGGTTTTGATGAAATGCGTTCATCATTCCATCAAACCGCACAAGATGACCGGACTTCAGGGCATCAAGTTTGGCGCAGCTGTCACTTGAACATCTCTCACCATCCGCTATAATAGAATCATCGGAACAAAGGCGTTCCAGAAGGGTATTCTATACCCTTCTGGGGCGCTTTTTTGTTTTCTGTGCAAGATTGGCTGCGGATTGTGCCGCGGCCCGGAGGATATTTTGAGAGATAAGGATGGGAAAGGCAATGGATCAATTTACGGAAAACGCCACGCCTCTTGGCCTGTATGACCCTCAGTTCGAGCACGATGCCTGCGGCATCGGCGCGGTGGTGGACATCAAGGGCCGCAAGAGCCATCAGACGGTCAGCAATGCCCTGAGCATCGTGGAGCGTCTGGAGCACCGCGCCGGCAAGGATGCCGAGGGCAAGACCGGCGACGGCGTGGGCATCATGCTGCAGATCAGCCACAAGTTCTTTTCCAAGGTGGCCGATGAGCTGAACATCAGCCTGGGCAACGAGCGGGAATACGGTGTCGGCATGTTCTTCTTCCCCCAGAACGAGCACCTGCGGGCACAGGCCATGAAGCTGTTTGAGCTGGTCACCCGCAAGGAGGGGCTTGAGTTTCTGGCATGGCGCAGGGTGCCGGTAGATCCCGATGCCGTGGGCCAGAAGGCCCGGGACTGTATGCCCTCCATCTGGCAGTGCTTCATCAAAAAGCCTGCCCGTGTGAGCAAGGGCATTGATTTTGACCGCAGGCTCTACATCATCCGCCGGGTGTTCGAGCAGGCCAGCAACGGCACCTATGTGCCCAGCCTGTCCAGCCGCACCATCGTGTACAAGGGCATGTTCCTGGTGCACGATCTGCGCCTGTTCTACCTTGACCTGCAGGACCAGGATTACGAATCCGCCATCGGCATGGTGCACAGCCGCTTTTCTACCAACACCAACCCCAGCTGGATGCGTGCCCACCCCAACCGGTTCATCCTGCACAACGGCGAGATCAACACCATCAAGGGCAACACCGATGCCATGCTGGCCCGTGAGGAGAGCATCGAGAGCCCCATCCTGCAGGACGACATGAACAAGATCCTGCCCATCATCAACACCTCCGGCTCGGACTCCGCCATGCTGGACAACGCGCTGGAGTTCATGGTGATGAACGGCATGGATCTGCCCCTGGCTGTAATGATCACCATCCCCGAGCCCTGGGAGAACAACAAGAACATCAGCCAGAAGAAGCGCGATTTCTACCAGTATTACGCCACCATGCTGGAGCCCTGGGACGGCCCCGCCGCCATCCTCTTCTCCGACGGCGACGTGGTGGGCGCGGTGCTGGACCGCAATGGTCTGCGCCCCAGCCGCTACTATATCACCAAGGATGGCCGAATGATCCTGTCCTCTGAGGTGGGCGTGCTGCCCTGCGCCCCCGACAACATCCTGATGAAAGACCGCCTGCGCCCCGGCAAGATGCTGCTGGTGGATACCGTCAAGGGCGAGGTCGTGGATGACGAGAAGCTGAAGGAATACTACGCCAGCCGCGAGCCCTACGGCGAGTGGATCGACCGGAATCTGGTCCGGCTGAAGGACCTGAAGATCCCCAACATCAAAGTCCCCAGCTACACCGGCGAGGAGCTGACCCGCCTGCAGAAGGTCTTTGGCTACAAATACGAGGAAATCAAGGAGCTGATCCTGCCCATGGCCCGGGCCGGTGCCGAGCCTTCCGGAGCCATGGGCACCGACACCCCGCTGGCTGTCCTGAGTGACCAGCACCCCCCGCTGTTCAACTACTTCAAGCAGCGGTTCGCACAGGTCACCAACCCGCCCATCGATGCCATCCGTGAGAAGGTGGTCACCTCCACCAGCGTCTATGTGGGTGCCCACGGCAACCTGCTGGAGGACAAGCCCGAGAACTGCAAGGTGCTCAAGGTGCAGAACCCCATCCTGACCAGCACCGATCTGCTCAAGATCAAGCACATGAACGTGCCCGGCTTCAAGACCGCCACGGTGTCCATCAATTACTATAAGAACACCAGCCTGGAAAAAGCCATCGACCGCGTATTTCTGGAGGTGGACCGCGCCTACAAGGACGGTGCCAACATCATCATCCTCTCTGACCGCGACATCGACGAGTACCATGTTTCCATCCCCAGCCTGCTGGCCGTTTCTGCCGTGTCCCAGTACCTCATCCGCACCAAGAAGAGCACGGCCATGGCCCTCATCCTTGAGAGCGCCGAGCCCCACGAGGTGCACCACTTTGCCACCCTGCTGGGCTACGGTGCCTGCGCCGTCAACCCCTATCTGGCCCACGACACCATTGCCCAGCTCATCGACGAGGGCCTGCTGGACAAGGATTACTACGCCGCCGTGGATGACTACAACAAGGCTGTGCTGAACGGCATCGTGAAGATCGCCTCCAAAATGGGCATCTCCACCATCCAGAGCTACCAGAGCAGCCAGATCTTTGAGGCGGTCGGCATCTCCAAGGATGTCATCGACAAGTACTTCACCGGCACGGTCAGCCGTGTGGGCGGCATCGGTCTGGAGGACATTCAGGCGGATGTGGAAGCTGCCCACAACGCCGCCTTTGACCCGCTGGGTTTGGATATCAACATGGAGCTGGCCGACGGCGGTGCCCACAAGTTCCGCAGCGGCAAGGAAGAACACCTCTTCACCCCGCAGACCATCCATCTGTTCCAGAAAGCCTGCTTCACGGGCGACTACAAGGCCTTCAAAGACTTCACCCGCACCGTGGACAACATGGGTGCCGAGGGCATGCACCTGCGCAGTCTGCTGGACTTCAGCTATGATCCCAACGGCGGCATCCCCCTTGAGGAGGTGGAGCCCGTCAGCTCCATCGTCAAGCGGTTCAAAGCCGCTGCCATGAGCTACGGTGCCCTGAGCAGCGAGGCCCACGAGACCATCGCCATCGCCCTGAATCGTCTGGGCGGCCGGAGCAACACCGGTGAGGGCGGTGAGCCCGAGGAGCGCTACCAGAGCGAGAGCAACTCCAAGATCAAGCAGGTGGCCTCAGCCCGCTTTGGTGTGACCAGCAAGTATCTGGTCTCCGCCGAAGAGATCCAGATCAAGCTGGCACAGGGTGCAAAGCCCGGCGAGGGCGGCAACCTGCCCGGTGCCAAGGTCTACCCCTGGATCGCCAAGACCCGCCACAGTACCACCGGCGTGGGCCTGATCTCTCCCCCGCCCCACCACGACATCTACTCCATCGAGGATCTGGCCGAGCTGATCTATGACCTGAAGAACGCCAACCGCCACGCCAACATCAACGTAAAGCTGGTCAGCGAGGCCGGTGTCGGCACCATTGCCGCCGGTGTTGCCAAGGGCGGCGCACAGGTCATCCTTGTCTCCGGTTACGACGGCGGCACCGGTGCAGCCCCCCGCACCTCCATCAAGAATGCAGGCCTGCCCTGGGAGCTGGGCATCGCCGAGACCCACCAGACCCTGATCCTGAACGGCCTGCGCAGCCGCGTCCGCATTGAGAGCGATTCCAAGCTGCTCTCCGGCCGCGATGTTGCCATCAGCTGTATGCTGGGCGCTGAGGAGTTCGGCTTCGGCACCTCCCTGCTGATGTGCGAGGGCTGCGTGATGATGCGTGTCTGCAACCTGGACACCTGCCCCATGGGCATCTGCACCCAGAACCCCGAGCTGCGCAAGCGGTTCAAGGGCAAGCCCGAGTATATCATCAACTACCTGACCTTTGTGGCTCAGGAGCTGCGGGAGTACATGGCCAAGCTGGGCGTGCGTACCATCGATGAGCTGGTGGGCCGCACCGACCTGCTCCATGTCAAGCCCAGTGCTGCCGGCAGCCGTGCCGCCAAGATGAATCTGGACTGCATCCTGCACAACCCGGCCATTGCAAACAGCAACGTCCACTTTGTGCCTGCCGACACCTATGACTTCCACCTTGAGAACACCCTCGACATGAAGGTGCTGATGAAGAAGTTCAAGCTGGGCAGCAAGGCACCCCAGAGTGTCCGGCTGGAGGTCTCCAACACCGACCGCGCCCTGGGTGCCATCTTTGGCAGCGAGATCACCCGCAAGTACGGCAGCTCCCTGCCCGACGATGTCTACACCGCCGAGTGCATCGGCGCAGGCGGCCAGAGCTTTGGCGCGTTCATCCCCAAGGGCCTGACCCTCAGCCTGACCGGCGACTGCAACGACTACATGGGCAAGGGCCTGTCCGGCGGCAAGATCATCGTCCGCCCGCCCGAGGGCATCGGCTACAAGCCCGAGGAAAACATCATCACCGGCAACGTGGCCCTTTACGGTGCCACCAGCGGCAAGGCCTTCGTCTCCGGCGTGGCCGGTGAGCGCTTCTGCGTCCGCAACAGCGGCGCGACCGCCGTTGTCGAGGGCGTGGGAGACCACGGCTGTGAGTACATGACCGGCGGCACTGTCGTGGTTCTGGGCCAGACCGGCAAGAACTTCGCAGCCGGCATGACCGGCGGCGTGGCCTACGTTCTGGACGAGAACTGGGATTTCTACCAGCGGGTCAACAAGGAGACCGTGAGCCTGGAGCCTGTGGAGCACAAGTACGATGTTGCTGCCCTGAAGGAGCTCATCCGCGAGCATGTGGAAGCCACCGGCTCCCCCCGCGGCAAGGAGATCCTGGACAACTTCAGCGAGTACCTGCCCAAGTTCAAGAAAGTCCTCCCCTACGATTACGACCGGATGCTCCGGGTCATCGCTTCCATGGAGGAGCGCGGCCTGGACGGCGAACAGGCACAGATCGAAGCATTCTACGCTGTGCAGAAGAAGAAGTAAGGAGGGCTGGATCATGGGCAAGATCACTGGATTTATGGATTACACGCGCAAGACCAGCACGGATGTCCCGCCGCTGGAGCGCATTGAAAATTTCAACGAGTTTCACGTCTGGCTCTCCCGCGAGGAGCAGCAGACCCAGGCCGCCCGCTGCATGGACTGCGGCGTGCCCTTCTGCCAGGCCGGCATGATGATCGGCGGCATGGCATCGGGCTGCCCGCTGAACAACCTGATCCCCGAGTGGAACGACCTGGTCTATCAGGGCAAGTGGGAGCTGGCGCTCCACCGCCTGCGCGCCACTAACCGCTTCCCGGAGTTCACCAGCCGGGTCTGCCCCGCCCTGTGCGAGGCCGCCTGCACCTGCGGTGATGTGACCGGCAGCAGCGTGACCGTGCGTGAGAACGAGCACGCCATCGTGGAAACGGGCTACGCCAAGGGCTGGCTCCACGCCGCCCCTCCCCCGGCCCGCACCGGCAAGAGCGTGGCCGTCATCGGCAGCGGCCCGGCCGGTCTTTCGGTGGCCGAGTACCTGAACATCCGGGGCCACGCCGTCACCGTGTTTGAGCGCGCCGACCGCGTGGGCGGCCTGCTGATGTACGGCATCCCCAACATGAAGCTGGACAAATCCGTCATCGAGCGCCGCATCAAGATCATGCAGGCCGAGGGCGTGGAGTTCCGCACCAGCATGGATGTGGGCGGTGCCGTGGATGCCGAGAGCATCCTGAACAGCTACGATGCCGTGGTGCTCTGCTGCGGTGCCAAAAAGGCCCGTGACCTGAACGTTCCGGGCCGGGATGCCAACGGCGTGCATTTTGCCGTGGATTACCTCACCAGCGTGACAAAGAGCCTGCTGGACAGCAAATTTGCCGACGGCAGGGCCATTGATGCCAAGGGCAAGAACGTTCTGGTCATCGGCGGCGGCGACACCGGCAACGACTGCCAGGGCACGGCCCTGCGGCAGGGCTGCACTGATCTGGTGGCTCTGGAAATGATGCCGCAGCCTCCCAAGGAGCGTGCCGCCAGCAACCCCTGGCCCGAGTGGCCCCGGGTGCTCAAGGTGGACTACGGCCAGACCGAGTGCATGGCAAAGTTCGGCAAGGACCCCCGTGTCTACCAGACCACGGTCAAAGAATTCCTCAAGGACGATGCAGGCAACCTGACCGCTGCCGTCATCTCCTACCTCAAGCCCGAGCGTGACCCCGAGACCGGCCGCACCAACATGGTGCCCACCGGCGAGGAGTTCACCTACAACTGTGAGCTGGCCTTCATTGCCGCCGGTTTCGTGGGCTGTGAGAGCTATGTGGCCGATGCCTTCGGTGTCAGCCTGACCGGCCGCGGCTGCGTGGACACCGATCACTTCCGCACCAATGTGGACAAGGTGTTCGCCTGCGGCGATATGCGCCGGGGCCAGAGCCTTGTGGTCTGGGGCCTGCGCGAGGGCCGCGACTGCGCCGCTGAGGTAGACCGCTACCTCATGGGCTACACCAACCTGTAAGCCCGCATCCCGGCCATTACTGAACCATTCCCTTTCCTATCCTAAACAAGCGGAAAGCCCCATCGGTATTTTTCGTACCGATGGGGCTTTCTGCGTTATTTTCTTGGGGTTTCTCTCTTCGTGAAGGGGAGCGGGCGAACCCTCTCCGGGCAGTTGCCTTGCCCTCTCAGTCAAAGCCTGACAGCTTTGCAACAGAGGGTTACGGCAGCAAGGCGTAGAGTGAAACAAGTGAAGTCTTCGGCACGCCAGAGGCTCCCCCTACTAGGGGAGCTGTCGCCGCAGGCGACTGAGAGGTTGTACGAAGGATCACTTCATCTCTTTCACCCTATTCCACCCCCGGATCACTTCCCACCGGCCCACAGAAGCGTCTGCGGGCTTATCGGCGGAGATGAGCTGGCTTTCAACAGCCCAAGTCAGAGCCTTCTGCTCGTCGGTGGCATCCTCAGCCATCACAGCGGCAGGGGCGGGTTTGCCAGCTTCGGTCCAGAGGAGTTTTGCCAGTTCGGTGGTGTTCTGGGGGATAGCTGCACCGGCAGGCAGGACAGTGTTCAGGTACAGTTCCGTGCCGATCATGTAACTGGTATAACCCAGCACAGCCGTACCGGCACCGGCAACACCGATCATGGCAGCGGTACCCAGCACGCCGGGACCTTCGCTTTCAATGGTGGCATCCTGCGTCATGGCCTCGATGGTCACAGCCTGTGCAGGCATCTTGAAGGTCAGGGGGTTCTCCTTGACGTTCACATCCAGCTTCGCATCACTGTTAATGCTCCACAGGTCAAACACAATCGCATCGGTGGGGGCGGTATATTTCACCGTCACTTCGGCATTTTCGGGAACTTTAGCCGTCAGGGTGCCATCCTCGGCCTTGGTAAATTCCACTGCCTTGCCGTCAGCATCCTTCACGGTCACTTCGGCGTTCTTGACGGTCAGGTCGTACCGCTTGACAACAGGAGCAACCGGTTCGGTATCTTCCTTCTTGTCATTGTCCTTGTTGGTGTCATCCGGCTTGTTGTCGCCCGGCTTCGGGGGCAGGGTGCCGCCGTTGTTGGTCAGCTTGCTTTCGTCAAACTTGCCGCCGGAGATCACACCGGTTTTCTCATTGGTCACAGCACCGATAAAGTTGCCGTTGCCAATGGTTCCGTTGTTTTTCACCTTGCCGGAAAACGTACCATCGTTAATTGCGCCATTATTGGTCACTTCGCCGGAAAACGTACCATTCTCAATTTTACCATCGCTCTCGTTTGTCACGCCTCCAGAGAATTGAGTCGCCTTTTCTCCGGTCGTTGTGATTGTGCCCTTATTGGTCACTTCACCAGTTACGGTACCGCCGTTGGCGTTCAGGGTTCCGTTGTTTTCAATGGGAATGCTCAGGGTACTACCCGTACCACTGTCAATCAATGTCAGATTACCATGATTGATGATTTTCTTTTCGGCGTTTTCTCCAGCAACCTGCTTGCCCGTCAGATCAACAGTAACTGTAACGCCCTCGGGGATGGTCAATGTATTCTCCATGTCGTTCGGTGTCACATAGCTCAGGAATTTGAGCTGAGCATTCCCATGCGCTTTGTCTTGAATCGCTTTTAAGGTTGATTCATCCGGCCATCTGTGGCCAATCAGTTTGACATACGCCTCATATTCTACCTCATTGCATACACCAGTAGCGGAAGCATCTTCAATTCTTTCGAATTTTCCGCTTACAATCTTTCCCACAGACTCATTTACGACTGTTCCGGTAAACTCAGCATTCTCCGTTCCGGTAATCGTTCCACGGTTTTGGATTTTTCCGCTGACGGTAGCATTATTTACATGCAGCTGAACACCAGTATGAATGACCATATCATAGCGTTCACTGTTTGTAATGGTGCCGCCACTCAGTAAGATCTCTGTATTGCTACGAGCGGAAGTCCATAAACCATATCCTTTGTTGTTGTCGATGGTTCCTCCACTCATTATGAACTTGGACGTTCCACTCCAAGCAATCGAAACACCATCATTGCTGCAATTTTTGATTTCAGCCGAGTCGCTCATGGTAAAAGTACAGGTGTTCCCAGAGTCAGGATACATTTTTACGCCTGCACCTTCTGATGCTGTACAATTTTCAATTGCGCCTCCGGTCATGTTGAAGGTGCCACCGCTCATGTACACACCGCCACCGCTTGTGCTTGCGGTAAAGCCCTGAATGGTGCCGCCACTGATCGTCAGGGCACTGCCGGAGCCTTCCATATAGATTGCTCCGCCGTGACCTGTTACCGTACCATTGCCCTGAATGATACCATTGCCCACACTATCCTTGATTTCCAGCGTTCCGCCATTGATGTTAAACGCTCTCTGGTTATTTGCCGCTGTAATGGTGTGGCCGTTCAGATCAATGCTCAGTTTTTTATTATTGATAGAGAGAGTGTCTGTTAACGTAATATTGCCGCTCAATTGGACATTTCCGCCGTTTTTAGCAGCAGCTGTCAGCCCCGTCAAATCTGAAACCGATGTAGCTGTACCGCTCGAAGTGCCGCCCGTTGCGTCCGACTGCGTTATCGCATCATCTCCCAGGGTTGTACCCCCCCCCCTACTGTTGCCAGAGCGGGTGCAGGCATTATGCTGACTGCCATACTGACTGCCAGTGCCATACTAATCAATCGTTTTTTCATCTGCAAAAGCCCCCTTATAAAAATATGTTCCGCAGATCTGCCCCGGCAGGAAAGCCGGACGCATCCGTTGCTTTTTTGTCCACGGTGGACAAATCATCAGCACCATTGTAACAAATTTTGGAGCATTTGGCAATGTTTTAAGGCAAATTGTCGAATATCCGGTAAAATAGCCTTTCAGTCTGCATTTCGTCCCGAGGAAGGCGGTGATTTCTCCTTGACTTTTGCACCTGTGCAGCACATAATAAGGTCGCGAATGTAAATTGGTGCATATCCATGGTATCACCAAGCAGCAAGAAGCCCCATCGGTACGGCTATACCGATGGGGCTTCCTGCTTTGCTGGGGGTTAGTGCTTACCGGCCTTGAACCATCTGTCAAGCCACTTGCAAATGACAAACCCACACAGAAACAGCAACAGCGCTCTGCCTTATCCGGCAGGGCGCTGTTGTTTATCATCAATCTGTATCGTAGTCTGTGGAATCGGCCGGCGGCTCCGTCTGCCCGGCAGACGGTGTGGCACCGGCGGAAGGAGTTGTGGTCTCGGGCGGGGTGGCGGGCACCTCGGCCTCGACCTCTGCCGCCATATAGACGATGATGGTCGAGCCGACCTCCACCATGGCACCGGGCTCCTCACTGCAATAGGCCACACAGCCCGAAACATAGGAGCCATCGTTATAAATGGGATAGAAGCTCGCATTCAGCCCCACCTGCGCCAGCTGCTGCTCCGCGCCATCCCGGGTAAAGCCTGCCACGTTGGGCATCTCCACCATCTGCGGGCCGCGGCTGACCACCAGATCGATGGTGCTGCCCTTTTCGATGACCTCCCCGGCTTCGGGGGTCTGACGGATGATCTTGCCCTTTTCCACAGTATCACTGTATTCCATGGTCACATAGAACAGGTAATCCCCGGCATAACTGTGGTTGTTGCGCACCTGCGAATCGTAGTCCATCCCCACAAAGTCCGGGGCCAGATTCACCGGCTCTGTCACCAGCGAACTGGCCGGTTCGGAGGCCGGGGTGGATTCCGCAGGCTTTGCGGTGTGCAGCCCCTGATTCACCAGCCCCCACACGATGAGCAGCGTCAGGATGGCCAGCAGGATCAGGATGGCCGCCAGCAGGTTGCGCAGGCTGAGGATATGCTTTTTCCGCTCCTCTTCCTCGGTGGACTGAGGGCGCGGCGCGGCCTGCTGCAGGGTCTGGGTAAGCTCCGTGGTATACTCCTGGCTGCTCAGCGCCCGGAACAGCTGGGGCACGGTCTGGATACGCTCGGCAGGCCTGAGCTGCAGGCCCATCCAGAGCACATCCGAAACATACTCCGGCACCGCCCGTTCCAGCGTGCGGGCGCGGGGGTTGGAGTCCGACACCAGCCGCTGTGCCGCAGGAACAGGGCTCTGCCCGCAGACCATACGGTAGACCACGGCGGCAAGGCTGTATTCGTCGGTGTAACGGCCCTCGAATTCGGTGGTGGAATACTGCTCCGGTGCCGAGTAGCCCTCGTACAGCTGCTCGTGCAGGCCGCTGCCCGCCGTGCGCAGCCCCACGGTGGCGTAGCCCGTCAGGCGTGCCCGGCCGTTTTCCAGCACCCGGATGTTCTCCGGGCAGATGCCCCGGTGCACCAGCCCCACCTGATGCATGGCCGCCACACCGTCAAACACAGGCTGTAGCATATTGCGGGCCGTCTCGGCCGAAACAGGGCTGGGACGCTCATCCAGCCACTGCTGCAGCGGGATGCCGCCGGGATTCTCCATCACGGCGTAGACGGTGTTGTTCTCCTCGAACACGTCCAGCACGGCCTCCAGACCGTTTGCGGGCGTGATGCGCTGGATGGAGCGGTAGAGATCGGCAAAGTCCATCCGGGTGGTCTTGAACAGCACCTCGCTGCCCAGCTTGGGCCGGAGCAGCGCGTCCGTGCCCCGCTCCGCCGACAGCGTCAGGGGCATATACTCCTTGATGGTCACCCGGAACCGCCCGACGTTCTCCACGCCCCGGTACAGGATGCCCTCGCCGTCGATGCTCTGCATCTCGCCCACGGTATACCGTCCGGCCAACAGCGTGCCCACCGGCAGACTGCCCGCCGGGTTGCGCCCGGCCAGTACCCCGCCGCAATGGGGGCACACCGACACCCGGCTTTCCAGTTCTCCCATGCAGTACGGGCAGATGCGTTTTGCTTCCATATGCGCCACCTCGTTTCATCGTGGTCTGTTTCAAATCATTGTACCATATTTACCCCCGCCGCGCAATCGGCAAAGCAAAAAAGCGCCGCCCTCTGAGTTTTTTCACAGGGGGGCAGCGCTTTGATTTTCTATTACAGAGTCAGCAGGCGCAGATACACCTTATTCCGGCAGATCCTCTTCGTTCTCCAGGCTGTGCCAGACATTCTGGACATCGTCGTTGTCCTCCAGAGAGTCCAGCAGCTTGCCCATTGCCTTGAGCTGATCGGGGTCGGTCAGGCGGGTGGTGGTCATGGGGACCATGGCCAGGTCGTCGCTCAGGATCTCGTAGCCCTTCTCTTCCATGGCCTTGACCACAGCGGAGTAGTTCTCGGGATCGGTGGTGATCTCAGCAGCCTCTTCGCCTGCATCAAAGTCCTCGGCACCGGCATCCAGAGCGTCCATCATGGCCTCATCGGCATCCTTATCCTCCAGAGAGATGTCAATGACACCCTTCTGGCTGAACAGGAAGCCAACACAGCCCATAGCGCCCAGGTTGCCGCCGTTCTTGTCGAAGTAGTGGCGCAGGTCGGCAGCGGTACGGTTGCGGTTGTCGGTCAGGGTCTCCACCATGACAGCAACGCCGC
>ERZ1673748.1980-NODE-1980-length-17179-cov-42.867321_pt1 | contig 17179 bp, 8 predicted proteins | sample MGYA00580196_ERZ1673748 | MGnify/ENA primary metagenome ERZ1673748 (study PRJEB41218, sample SAMN15661796) | gut metagenome | host: Homo sapiens | place: Canada: London | collected 2015-08-20/2019-03-30 | study: EMG produced TPA metagenomics assembly of...
ATAAATCAAAAAAGACTATCTTTGTCCTTCTTTTCCTAAATATTTTGCGAAAATAGGGTTATATCTTTCTCTTTATTGATCTTATCAGCTTACTTAATAGAGATTATTCCATGATATAGCGTAAGGATGGATCCTGTCAACAGCTCTTATCTTATCGTGAAACAGAATTGATTTATGTCCTCCGTTTTCCGGCCGGACGGGAACGCAAACACCTATGACGCAAATTAATAGTTACACGACTCTACTATCGGATAAAAACATACTAAAAATCAAACTTGTGTTCCCATCATCCCCGAAATTCCGTTTACAATGCTTCTTTCCAGCATATCAATCCTGTTTGACTATAAAATCAGGATGCACGGAAGTGTCCCTTACCGTGCATCCTCTAAACTTTACCTATTGAAACTTTCTACCTTAAAAATATCCTTATTCCTGTATCAAATCTACTGCATAGTTCGCACGTTTACCTGACGGGAACATACCGCTCAAGAACAATACCTGATCCGGTGACTGGGTAGCAGCTTTCAGCACATCTTCCAAATCATTTACTGATTTGACAGGTTGTCCATTTGCCTTCAGGATGATGAAGCCTTTACGGATACCGGCAGCTTTCATTTTACCGTCTGTCACACCTGTGACTTCCACACCATATCCCAAGTTCAATTGTCTCTTCAATTCCTGAGGAACTTCACGGAACGCTGCGCCCAAGATATCCATGCCCGCACTCTTCACCACTTTCGTTGTTCCCTGTGCATTTTTCAAAGTCATCTCGATATACTTTTCTTTCTTGTCACGCAACACCTTGACGGTTACTTTGTCACCCGGACGGTGTTTAGCCAACCCTTCCTGCAACTCTGCAAAGTTCTTCACACGTTTTCCGTCAATACCGATAATGACATCGTCCACTTCCAAGTTACCGGCCGCAGAACCTCCATCAATCACCTCAGCTATCAGCACACCATCGGTAGCACCCAGTTCCTTCACTTTCTTCTTGATTTCTTCCGGCATCATCTGCTGGTCATCATTAATCGGAGTACCCTTGATACCCAATACCGCACGCTGAACGGTTCCGTATTCTTTCAAATCGGCTATTACCTTTTTCATAATACTGGTAGGGATGGCAAAACCGTATCCGGAATAAGCTCCTGTCGGTGAATAAAGCACCGAGTTGATACCTACCAACTCTCCTTTTGCATTGACCAATGCCCCACCACTGTTACCTTGGTTAATAGCTGCATCCGTCTGGATGAATGATTCCACACCTTGATTATATACGCCCAAAGAACGTGCCTTGGCACTCACAATACCGGCGGTTACTGTAGATGTCATATTAAACGGATTACCTACAGCCAATACCCACTCGCCCACTTTCAAAGCCTCCGAATCGCCTACGGGAATAGTGGGAAGTTCATCCGCTTCAATTTTAACCAACGCTAAATCCGTGCTGGGATCTGTGCCGATTACACGTCCTTTATATTCACGTCCGTCATTCAGTTTGACACTGATCACATCAGCATTATCAATTACATGGTTATTCGTTACAATATATCCATCTTTCGAGATGATCACTCCGGAACCAAATCCCACTCTTTCAGGAGTCTGCACCTGACGCTGCTGACCGCCGCCTCTGCCATTCCCAAAAATATCACCAAAGAAATCATAGAACGGATCACGAACGGTAACTGTCTGAGTTTTTGATTCTTGAGTTGACTTTATATGAACTACTGCATGCACTGAATTTTCCGCTGCCTGAGTCAAATCCACCGGTTGCATTTGGGTGGCGTCCAGCGCGGCAAGTCTTGTATTCGGATTTTGTTGGAACACATCATTAAAGGCCACGCTTTTGTTTGGCTCGGGTTTCAACATAGAATAAGTCGTTACTCCTGCTACACCTGCGCTGACTGCTACAATTGCTGCTGCGCCTAGTACCATTTTAGTTGCTTGTTTCATAACTTAATATCTATTAATTTGTTAATTTCAAGTTTGGTTTAACATTTCTGACGCTAATGTAATGACAAATATTGTACGGTTGTACCGTTTGTCAGAGATTTTTTTCCTCTTTTAACACAGATAGATAAGCACTTAACAGGGGTTAACCGCAGAATCTGCCAAATTTGCATTCATTATCAATAGCTGACAGACAGCAAGATGACACAGGATACAACTTGCCTCATAGATAGTTATGTCTTGCAGGAAATACTTGCCTCCCGCTGGAATACATCCATATACACCCCTATAAAAGGGCATGTCCGTGACCGGTCTTTCTAACTTTACTTTTTCAACTGGTTCAATACCCTTCTCGCACTATCCGAAAGAACAACAACAGCTCCTGCCAAAATAGCAGTATCTTTAATGACCAGACGGCCGGCGCCCGTCAGCAGAGGGAACCCCTGTTCGCCACTTCCCAAATCGGGGACCCACACCTCAGGCGTTGTCACAAGGAAAGACAAAGTGCCCAGTGTCATGACAATAGCCAGTCCGGCCCCTACCAAACCGATTTTCGGAGAGAAGATACCTAAAAACGTCAAGATACCGATTCCCATAATCAAAATACCCAATCCATGAGAAAACCCATAAGTATTGTTCTCTTCATGCCACTGGTGCTTCGCTTCATCGAATTCGCCTTCTTTCAGCTTATATTCTTTATATTCAGGAGCGTCCTTGGTATAAAAGAAACTCATAAAGGGACTGTTCGCCACAAAAGGCACAATTCCTTCGGCTTCATAATTCCAGAATTTCAGACCGCCAATCCATACAAAAATTACAAGGATTGCCACACGGATAAGATTGATACCCAGTTTTTGGGCAGATGCTGCTATTGTTAAAAACGCAACAAACAGAGATTTTAATTTTGTCATCATTGCTTTCATTATTAAAAGATTTAACTTCCTGGTGCAAAGGTCGGCAGTTTTCCCTCTCCAGTAAATGGCAATTCCCCCATATAGGTTGGCAATTATTCCCGTTTCTCTCTTTTCCGGTATTCCGAAAGGCTCTCCTTGTTCATTTTCTTAAAGAACCGGCTAAATGTAGCCAAATCCTCAAATCCCAGAATCTCACTGATTTCCTTCGCACTCTTGCCCGTATAAAGCAACAGGCGCTTGGCTTCCGCATCCACGCGTTCATGAATGACACGCAAAGGAGAAGAAAGCCTGTAAAGGGAAAAGAGATTGGAAATGGTCTTGGGAGAACGACACAACATATCAGCATAATCCTGCACTTGCTTCTTCTCCTTAAAATGACTGTCAACCAGCACATAAAACTGACGAATCACATCAAACGTGTTCTCACGCCCCGGGTCTACATCAAACATTTCACGGGCTATGCGGGTACAAGTGATAATGAAACGTTTCAGAATAATACGCAACATTTCTTCCTGCAAGTTGTCTTGTATTTCACACTCCCCTCTGAAAATATCGACAATACTGTCAAGACGGGCCGACTGGGAAGGCGAAAGCTTCAAACGCATGACACGGGAAGAACCGTTAAACAGGAATCCGTTACAAGACACCTCGCTGTCATGCCCGTAAATACAATAAAAGTTACTATTGAATAGAAAAGTGAGGTATTCACCGTCCACTCCCCTTATCTGCACATGATGCAAAGGAGTGAGCGAAATCATTTCCTCTTTTTCCAGATGCATCACCACATGATCCACTTCCACATCCAGCGTTCCATGCCGCACCCATATAAATTTATAAAGACTCCCGTCACGTTGCAAAAAGGAGTTTTCATGGAAACAGGAAGTCATTGCTATATTTCCATTCAATTTAGTACTTAAGTGATATTCCATAACTACCTTAAAATAAGATGAGGGGATAAATATAAAGCTATTTCTTCAGATATAAAAGAGATAACGCAAAAGATATTTCTCATCCTCCCTCTTTTCCTGCCTTTCACCGGCATTTTAAATCATTGCCATATAAGTTGGCCAAAGTTCCCGTTTAAAATGTTCACACCTGGACATACAGGAAGTTCCCCACTTCAGTGCGTTTCTTTTAATATTTGTTAAACATTTATTTTTCTTCGTCCACTCCCTGATTTAATAGTACATTTGTTTCATCACAAGCATCAGAGCGATATATTTAAAGAAGAGTAGAAAACAATAATGGATAAAAATCGTAGGAGAATCCGTATAGGCTATATTCAATGGCTGCTGATATATACCTATATATGTACCATCTTCTCATTCACCTGTGAAGCCGCCAATGCACAGGATCGTACCGGGAACGAAGAATATGTGCTGATTTTAAACAGCTATAACGAATCTTCTCCATGGAGCAACAGCATTACCACCCCCATTGTCCATAAACTAGCCGGAACCAAAAATATAGACGCCTACATAGAACATCTGAATTTATTCATGGTAGGCGATTCTGCTAAAATAGAAAAGTTTTCAGAAACACTTTCCTCAAGATATGGCTCCACCCCTCCCCGTCTATTGGTATTTGTAGGAAGCATGAGTCTGATTTTCAGAGAAGAGATACAAGCTTTATGGGGTACCGTACCTACTATTGTCTGCGGGGCAGACCCCTATGTGTATCCTGAAATATTCTACAGGCAGAGAGATACAGTCACTCCCAAAGAAAAGACACACATGAGCGAACTGGCCCAAGAATACAATTTCACCTACATGCATACCCCTATCTATCTGGAAGAAAGTGTGGAACTGATGCTGCAAATGATTCCCGGCATGAAAAGACTCATCTTTTTGGGAGACGGGATTTATCCAAATCCCGAATATGACCAACGACTGCGGGAATTGATCCAAACAAAATATCCGCAACTGGAATATAAATACATCTCTTCACGCACCAATACTCTGCACCAGTTATATAATGCTGTACGTAAGGCAGACAAGACTACAGGCATTCTGGTATCCACTTGGTTCACCGAATCCTTCACCTCGGACAGCTTTCTGATAAACGCTTACAGAAGCATTTCCAGCATCTCCGCCCCTCTTTTCACCATCCGCTATGCAGGTATGGACGACGGAGGTATGGTAGGAGGATACATGTACAATGAACAAGCCTTCACCAAGCAATTATTGAAAACAATTGACGACATCCTCGGTGGAAAAAGAGCCAGTGACATTCCTTTCTATGAGCCTCAGGAAGCACACCCCACCTTCAACTATACCAGACTCATAAATAAAGGGCTCGACCCCAAGCGATGCCCCGATGACACCATTTTCTATGACAAGCCTGTCCACTTTCTGAACAAATACAAATGGTTTATCCTGATTGTGCTCATGGCCTTCGCACTGATGGCTGTAACACAACAAAAACGCATTCAGATGCTGAAAGTCCTGAGACGAGCCCAACAAAATGAAATAGAAACAAACGCACAATATATCAACCTGGTGGATAATATGCCGATTCTTTACATGAAGGAACAAGTAATATGGGATAAAGAAGGAAATATTATAGACAGCATTTATCAGGATGTCAACCGTTATTTCGAACGATGTTTTTTTAAAAAATCCGATATAATAGGGAAAAGGGCCTCCGAAATCTTTCCCGAATCTTTACCGGAATTCACCCATTTCATGAGTATCACCTTGAAAGAAAAGAAATCGATCACATTCCCATATTATTTTAAAACCGTCAACACCTTCTATGATGTTGTCCTGAATTGCTCCACTGAACCGGATATGGTCGATGTGTTCTGCATGGACAGCACCGAGTTGCACAATGCACAGCAAATGCTAAGCGCCACGAACCATAAACTTTCCATGGCACTGGAAGTAGCCAACATTGTACCTTGGAAATGGAACTTGAAAGACCATACCATCTTGTGCGACCTTAACCGCCCCATTGCCATGGCAGCCATGCCGGGCAGCATCAGCGAAGATCAGTTGAGCGTATCGGACAAACAATATTTCGCCAAAATTATCAAAGAAGACCGTCCACGCGTGATACAGGCCTACCGCGACCTGGCAGACGGAAAAATAGAGAAAGTGAAAGAAGAGTACCGTGTACTGGCCAATGATGGAAAACATTGGAAAATAGACTGGGTAGAAGCACAAGCAGCCGTAGAAACAAGAGACAAAAACGGAAAGCCGCTGACTTTAGTCGGTTCCTCACTGATTATCAACGAACGGAAAACAATGGAAAACGAACTGCTTTCAGCCAAGGACCGCGCGGAAGAATCCAACCGGCTGAAGTCCGCTTTCCTTGCCAATATGAGCCACGAAATACGCACTCCGCTAAATGCTATCATCGGTTTCTCAAACATCCTTGCTACTGCAGAAGAGGAACAGGAAAAGCAGGAATATATCAATATCATTGAAAGTAACAATACGTTACTGCTGCAATTAATCAGCGACATACTGGACTTATCAAAAATAGAGGCCGGCACACTGGATTTCAGTTATTCCAACGTGGAACTGAATGATATCCTTTCCGAAATAGAAAGCGTGGTCCGTTACCGGACGGAAACCAGCGGCATTCAACTGATTGCACACAAAGGACTCCCCTCTTGCCCCATAAAGACAGAAAAGAACCGCCTGATGCAAGTTTTGAATAATTTGCTGAACAACGCCAGCAAGTTTACCTCACAAGGAAGCATCACCTTCGGCTACGAACTATGCGGCAGAGAACTTTATTTCTATGTTAAAGATACCGGTTGCGGCATTCCAGCCGACAAAGTGAACTCCATATTCGGACGTTTCGTCAAACTGAACTCTTTTGTACAGGGTACAGGACTGGGATTATCCATTTGCCAGACGATTGTAGAGCACATGGGAGGACGCATCGGCGTAGAATCTGAAGAAGGAAAAGGATCCACTTTCTGGTTCACCATTCCCTACCAGCCCGCTGATGCGGATAACAAAAAGGAAGACAAACATCAGCCCATCTCCGTGCAGAAAGACAAGCTGACCATTCTAGTTGCCGAAGACAATGAGAGTAATTACCGGCTGTTCCAATCTATCTTGAAACGAGAATATAACCTGGTTCATGCTTGGGATGGAAAAGAGGCGGTCAATTTGTATAAGCTCCATAATCCTCAGATAATTCTGATGGATATCAATATGCCGGTGATGGATGGCTATGAGGCCACCCGGGAAATACGAAAACTATCCTTGGATGTGCCTATCATCGCCGTTACCGCTTTCGCCTATGCCAGTGATGAACAACGGGTTATGGAAAATGGCTTCGACGGCTATATGGCCAAGCCCATCAGCGCCCCACAACTGAGACAACAGATTGCTGCCATATTACAGAAACGCATTATCTTATTATAACCTTCGCTTTTTCCATTATATCCGGCTGAAATCCGATGTAGAAACCGGTTTGAATCCGCAACTATAAACAAGAAAACGACCGAAAGCGCCACAAGGATGGAGAATTAAAGATGATTATAACATAAATGCAGAGTTAATTCATCGCTTCAGCTCCATTAAGTCTTTTTTTCAGTACCATTAAAGCATTTCTTACGGTTACCTTTTACAGACTACGACAGTAGTCCGTATGTTTCACTACGGCAGACCGTACAGTCCACTGTAGCAGACTGTACGGTCCACTGCCGAAGACTATAGTAACAGTCCGCACAAAAAGACTTAACAGTCCGTATGACAAGACCTGATATACCCGACAAAAAGTATTAACCCCCATACCTAAAAAAACTCCCCCTTGCTCACCTTCACAGGCTATGCAAGAGGGAGATTCTACACTAACTCTTAACCTAATAAATAAACGACAAAATCATTCTTTATATCTTAAGGCTCCGGCTGGCAGTTTCTCACCTTTCTCACCAAAGCTCTTCAATGCGTTTTCCGATTCAATGGTTACTTTACTTTCATCCAGCATTCTCCGGTCAAGGCCGAACACGTCTATAAAGAAATCATAAACCGCATTCCGCTTGTTCGGACCGAAATCATGACGTTCTTGCGGCAAATGTACATTGCTCACCTTGTCCGTCGCACCATAAAAACCGTAGATGCGTTGCAAGTAAGGATATTCCAAACGAGGAACCGTGGCTGTCCAGTCTCCTCCGTCGGAAACCACCAGCATGGGACGCGGAGCAAACAGGGCGGCCAGTTCCGCATTGCAAGTTCCTCCACCTGCCAGCTGGATGGGCTTGCCACTTTCACACGGGCAACCGCCATCAAAGTGAGAAGCCAGACTGACCACAGGGGCAGCAGCTGTAAAACGGTCGTCCAAAACGGTAAGCAACACCGTCTGCGTTCCTCCGCCGGAACCACCGTTCACGCCGATGCGTGCAGGATCTATATCTTTACGGTTTGCCAGCATATCATCCAGTATCAGCAATCCGTTCATAGCCTGAATGGTGTGCGCATCACTGGTATGGTGCGCTTCCGCACCCACCTGCAAGGCGGATTCTCCCCAACCATACAAGTCATAATCCACACAAATAGCCCCCATACGCGCCAATGTAGCCATACGTTGCTGTTGGTCCTTCCGGTAACGTCCCTGTCCAAAATGGCCATTGGGGCAAATAATAAGTGCATGTTTACCTTTGGAACGCGGTGCATAAACCGAACCGCAAACATAAAGCCCCGGCAAGGTCTCCAATGCAAAATTCTGCACGGTATATCCATCGAATTTCCGTACTTTCGAGAGAATAGGCTTTGCATCCTTCACTGTTCCTTTCAGCATATCATCCAATCCCAGACGTTGGCGCACTTCCTTTCGAAGTATCTCCCTGCGCTGTTCCCACTGATCTTTATCAGTATACAAGCCACTAAGATATGACAACATTTTTTCTCCATCAACATCCGTGCGGCGTGCATACTCGTATGGTTTCAACTTGTACACGGTATCACTTTGCTTCACGAATTTATAATCGAAAGGAGAAAGCACATTGGTCAAGGTTTCTTCCAATGAATAGGGACGGATACGGAAATCGGCATACGGAAGGATACGCCCCACCGTATCAATATCATACTTCAAGCGGACCTGGAAACGGGCGGCAACGTCATTCAACACATCGGATAACGGACGTGCGAACCGGGTTTCATAAGTTTGTGCAGATGCAGCGGAAAAAGAGAGTGCCGCCATGCACCATAATAGTTGTTTCTTCATCGGGAAGTCTATTTTATTTCTTTACCATCCACATACACATCATCCAGCACCAAGTCCTTGCAGTCTTCAAAAACACAGCGTTGCTTGGCATTCTGAATATACACATCACGCATCACAATACCGGTAATAGGCGCTTCGGGCAGGCCCACCACCATAATGGGGGTATTCACATCACGGACCGTCACACCCGAAACATAGATGTTACGAAATTCCGGAGTGCGGTCACTCTTCGGTTCGGCAGGCATCTTGCTATATTTCAGATTGAGAACAATAGCTTCTTTCTTGATATTACTCATCACAATATTGCTTACACGGATATCCTCCACAATGCCTCCGCGGCCACGAGTGGATTTCAGACGAATCCCTCGGTCTGTACCATCAAAGACACAATTGCTGATGGTCACTTTCTTCACTCCCCCACTCATCTCGCTGCCGATAACCACACCACCGTGTCCGCTCAACATGGTGCAATTGGTAATGGTGATATTCTCGCAAGGAACACCCAGTTTACGCGCTTGCAAGTCACGTCCGGATTTGATGGTGATGCAGTCATCGCCTACCGAAATGTGGCAGTCACTGATGTGTACATTCTTACAAGACTCGGGGTTGATGCCATCCGTGTTGGGGGAAGGCACATTGTGGATGGTAATGCCTTTAATGGTCACATTGTCACAAAATTCAGGATTTACAGTCCAGAAGGGAGAGTTGATAATCTTCACGCCCTCTACCCGTACATTCTTACAACGGATGGGATGTATGAAAGGAGGACGGAAAAAGCGACGGTCCAGTGTGCCATGCCAGTCTTCATTGGTTTCAGCGTAAAGGGCTTTCAGGTCGTTTTCCTTCTCGAACATGGGCTGGTACTTGTTGATGTTTCTCTTGCCGTTATCTCTAAGGTCTACCAGTACACGGAAAAATTCAGTCCACCATGCCTTACCCTGTCCATCCAGAGTTCCTTCTCCCTTGATGGTAATATTTTCTGCATCCACGGCGTAAATCAACGGTTGGAAACTTTTCATCATGATTCCCTCGTGACGCACTTCCACATAAGGGAGGAAGTCGTCAAAGTTCTCCGAGAATTTCAAGGTGGCTCCTGCTTCCAATTCTAATGTAATATTACTTTTCATGTGGATGGAACCGGTGAGATAAGTTCCTGCGGGGAAAAAGAGTGTTCCGCCACCATTGGCATTCAAGCGGTCGATGGTAGAATTAATCAATGCCGTGTTTAATTTCCGGCCTTGTATATCGGCACCGGCTTGCTGCATATCCACACGCTCGGCATGCAGAAAAGACAAACTGCAAACACATAACAACAGACTTAAAAAGGTACGTTTATTCATATCGTTCATTAATTGATTTTAGTTTTACCAAACACCCCCAGGGGGCTTTTCCTATGAAAGCTGCGTTTATTTCTTAAAAGAATAAGTTCCGCTTTCCACTATCTTCGGCTCTTTCTCATTGGGAAGGAATACGCGTGCCGTACACCCTACAGGTATCGTTACTTTCAATGCAAAGACTCCATTCTCGCGTGTCCAGTCTACTGCAACCTTTCCATAGAGAGTTTCAGTCGAAGCCCGGACGTATGTCAAATCGCCTACCGGACGGGGACGTATTTCTATTTCCTTCATTCCCGGTTTTCCCTCAACGGTGCGGATACCCGCCAGCGAGTTGAAGAACCATTCATCAATCTGTCCCATCATAAAGTGATTCCACGAAGAACCTTGTCGCGGATCCCATTGCTCGGTCAGCGTGGTAGCTCCAAATTTCAGTTGGAAACCATACCCCGGGGCCTCTTCATGGTTATGCATGGTGTACATCAGCTCATTCAGTCCGTTACGGGCTAGTGTCTGGAACAAATAACGATTTCCCACATCACCAGTAGTCAGCCGGTTACCATGACGTTTTATATCCGCTACCAAGTTATCAAGTACCGCCTGTTTATCTTCGGCAGGAACCATTCCGAGAAACAACGGCAGGGCATTACTGCACTGACTTCCCGTACCATACTGACGAGTATCCTTATGATAAAACTCCCGATGGAATGCTTTATTAATTTCTTCACCCAAATGAGTGTAATATGCTACATCATACCTATTATCCAGCATACGTGCCGCCTCCACCAAATAGCGAACAACCATATAATAATGGGCGGTAGCCACTAAAGGAACAGGCGTATTACGAGAAAATCCGGCCCGGAAATCTCCATAATCATACCAATCACCCAGTCCGAAAGAAACGATTCCATCATTGGCACGGGTAGTCATATAATCAATGTAACGACGCATTCCGTTATAGTATTTTCTAATCAATGAATCATCCCCATACGTCTCATAATACATGAAGGGTAATACCACAAAGGTACATCCCCATTCGGGAGATTCGGCAAAAGCATCCATACCGGGGCCCTCGAACACCACATATTCCGGAGCAGTGGTAGGAACCGCGCCATTGGCATGCTGTGCATCGGCTATGTTCTGAAGAGTCTGAGGAACAAAGCCTGTCAAATCATAATTGTAAAGCAAACCGGGACCACACAAATGATCTTGTTCCAACCAACCCAGTTTCTCGCGATGAGGACAATCGGTAAACACGGACTGCATATTGCTTCGCACCGCCTTCTCTATCAGCCGATGGGCCTCATTGAATATACGATTGGAACATTGGAATGTGGATACCTTAGGAGCCGAATTATAAACAAAGCACGATTGTATCTTCTGAATCACCGGAAGATGCAAGGTGTTTTTTTGCCCTTTCAGCACAGCGCCTTCCACCTGAATATACCGGAAACCATAATAAGAAAAACGAGGATGCCAAGTTTCCACTCCTTCCCCTTTCAGGATATATTCATAATAATGTTGTCTGCCGGTCTGACGCTGATTGCAAGCTCCTTCGTCCGTCAGGGATTCGGATACAAGCAGAGTTATTTTCTGCCCTTTCTTTCCACGGACGGTAATTTCGGGGAAACCGGCCAGGTTCTGTCCCATATCCAGCACAAAGGCAGACGGATCTACTGTCCGTTTGGTTGACTTGCAGGCAGCTGTTATCTGTTCAGCGGTGAGCTTGGTCACTTCCCGGATATCATAACGCTCCATAATCTTCACCGGTTGCGCTATCTGCGGACGAAGCACCCCTTTGGGGGCTTCCTGAATCACGACAGGACGCCAATCCTGCTCTTTAAAACCGAACATGTTCCAGCCTTTCTGCTCACGGCGGGCGTCATAATCTTCTCCGCCATAGATGCAATTGAACAGTACGGGACTGAAATCGTACTTCCAGTCCTTTCCGGAAACAATCGTTTCACTGGTTCCGTCTTCATAATTCACCACCATCCGGAAACGAAGCGTGGGAGCGCCGAAACTGATTTGCAGTTTACGATAGCGGCCGCCTTGCACATTGTAAAATCCATTTCCCAGCAGGACTCCGATAGCGTTACCGCCTTTCTTCACTTGCGAGGTGACATCATAAGTATTATAATAGACACTTTTGTCATAGTCGCTCCAAAGAGGGGCAAATTCGCTGTCTCCCACTTTTTCTCCATTCAGCGAAAATTCATAAAAGCCCAAGCCACATACATACGCTGTGGCGTCTTTCACTTTCTTTGCCACATGGAACTCGCGACGCAGATAAATACTTTTCTTTGCCAAAGTATCCACAGCAGCCCAGGCGGCCTTTGCCTCAGGCTTTTTCAGTTCACTGCCATGATATTTCCGGCCTTCGGGTATGCGGGCATCCTTACGGGTAATGGCCCCAATCCATTCACTGCCGGCGAAAGCTGCTTCGGAAGTCAGGATACTGAAATCAGAAGGCGCACTCCATGCCGAAGGCGTATCAGCCTCATCCCAGACACGGACACGCCAAGTATAATGCCTGTCCTTCTCCAAGGCCGCATCCGCACAGGAAACCAACTGGCTTCGAGCGGATTTTACTTTGCCGCTGTTCCAGACTACTTTTCCTGCCCATACATCCCGAACCTCTATCTCATAAGCAGTCTGCCGCGTGCCATTTTCCGGCGAACTCATCTGCCATCCCAAACGAGGGGCATCAGAGATAGTCACTCTTCCTTCGCGCATCTCACACGTCAGGCGGGTAATAGTTATGTCTTTCGCCTGCACGGAGAAAGACATAACTAACAAAGCGGCTATTAAGAATTTTCTGTAATTCATTTTTCTTTCAACAGTCTATTTATTATCTTAAGACATCCCCTTTATTCAAAATTATAGCACATTCTCACAAAGAACACGGGTCAATGTATCGGCATGTCCTACTTCCTTTCCATCCACATAGATATGCAGACCTTTTCCACGCTGGTAACGGCTGCCGTCTTTATCCCACAAAATAGTAAGGTTACGGCCATGATACAACACATTATCCAAACAGAAATAATCCCATTTTCCTTCGGGAATCAACGGATTCACCTCCACTGTGTTATCCATGCGCGGACGGAGTCCTATCAAACCGGTAATCATCAAATCATTAAAAGTAGAATGATTGTAATAACGGCTGCGTTCCTGATCCCCTTTCAACCAATAACCGGTTACCTCATCCAGATACTCGCCGATGTAGGGACGCCCACGATGATGTTGCGACTCCACATAGCGTTCCATTTGATGGAAATACACGCTGTCTGTCAATACAGTCTGAGGATAATTATTCATGAAATTGGCCATTGCGGTCAAAGTCTGTGCAGATGCAAACGGCCAGATAGCCCCATCCCATTCACACTTACCTACGCCATGCGTACGGAACTCAGGATGACGGCGCTCGGCAGTGGTAAGTCCGTAAGGTGCGGAAAAACCTTTCTCGTCCATCACTTCCTTCCATGCCACATCGTATTGGGAAGAAGCATCCGGCAAATTGAAATACCAAGGGATATAGCCGATAGCCTCGCGTACTTCGGCGGACGCATCTCCACGCATCGTTTCAAAGAAATGATGGTCTGTGTTCCACAACTTATCCTGTACCAACGTTTTAATGGAGTCGGCTTTCAATCCATATTTCATGGCCATGCCCTCATCTCCTGTCATGATGCCGATAAGAGAGAGCGCTTTGGCGTTGCCATACATATAACTGTTGATAGTAGGACGGGCATATTGTTTACGACGACCTCCACTGATAGATTCCTCCATGCCATCCTGCACATCTCCCTGCCAGTAAAGTCCATTGGACAGGCGGTTTGTCTTTTCCCAACGGGCATATTCCGCTTCCAAATCCTTTACCATATCCAACAAAAACTCCTTGTTTCCATCGACCATGTAACGTCCCAGTACCGCATCCGCATTCCACGAGCTGAACTTGGTCATTTTGGCCATCGGGCCTCCTTCGTTACCCCGATACCAAGTATGGATAATCTGATTCAAGTATTCCGGATTACGCAACCAGCGGCTCTCATAAATATGATGACCGATGGCACAAGCTATCAGATTGTATTTATCGGCATACGAACGGTTTACCAAGAATTCGGTCATACCATAGCCCACCGGAGTTTCCTTGATGTGTTTGCGCAGCGTCCACCAACGATAATAATACATTTCCTCAAAGTTCTTTTGAGAGCACTCGAAAAGAGGTATGTTTTCTTCCATCCATTGAGATGCGCGGACATTGGGAACAGCCTGGGCTATATTCTCATCCTCCATGCTGTTGAAATAATCCACGTAGGGCTTGAAATCCTTATATTTCAAGAAAGCCGCACCGGCATCCTTATCGGCAGAAGTCGTCTTGAAATTGGCTATACGATAGGTGCACAAAGGTTCTTGCTCACCTGCATTCGGCAGAATGCCATACCAGTCTGCCGGGGTATCCACCGTAGGATAAGTCCGTTGCGCTCCGGTGCGGAACATCACTCTCTCGATGGCCGGAACGGGCGCAAAGAACATACGTTGCCCCACTTTCTTTCCATCCACATAGACAATTACCATGCGGTTGGCAACAGAAAGCTCCACTTCTACCTTATACGTCTTGCCCGGTTCATACTTCAACAAATTACCAAACCGCGCACCTCCTTTGGTACGGAAAAGTCCGTCGGAAGTCAATTCCAGACGGGAACAGGCAATACCGTTTTCATCTAGGAATTCTATTTGCAAAAGGCCCTTATCGTTCTGCTCCGCCATCAGTTCGAAAGAAACTTTAAGCTCTTTTGTAGCAGGTATCTTACGCTCCACACGGGCATAATCGAACAAATCCTTATCTTGCAGCACCAACCATTTTCCATCCAATGATACGGGAGCCCACTGCAAAGAATACAAATTCCAGTCGGTCAGTTCATTCAAATCTTTATAGTTGGCAAAATTATCGTCAGCATGTGCACTGGCATGTGCGCGGACGGGCACAGGGATATGAGAAACCCACATGTCCTCCTTGTTCACACTGTAAGTCACCCACAAATCACCATCGGGAGGAGTTCCGTTACCTTCCTGAATACCCCGTACATACTGAGGCCCGAATGATTTATAATTACCTCCGTAACGCATCGGTGTAATTTCGCCATGCACCAAATTCAAGGTCGTATATTCCAGCCCGTCCTTACTGAGCGAGATAGCCAGCGGCCAACGGAACTCGGAAGGATTATACACCGTGGCGTATGTACCGTCACTCAAACGCTGCCCCCAAATCTTCGCATTACTGTTAACAAACCCTTTCGCACGTTCCACCGGTTGCGCCCACGTATTCCCACCATCCTCGCTGATGGAAGTCAGGGCATGTTTCCACAAGCTTACCAAACGACCGTCGGGCAAAGTATAGTCACAATACGCTTTGTATTCTTTGTGTAAAGGAATCAACGGGTCATTACGGTCAGCTTCCTCCACCCACTGCATACGGTAACGAGGATTGTCCAGAATCTCCTGACAGGCTTTTACGAATTCCTTGTCTTTGCTGCGTTTAAAATAAGGATAGGATGTATTCTTTTCATTAAACGCATGGTTATAGTAAATGAAATAAATGGGACCGAACGAACCGTCTTTCTTAATCTCGCGAACCACACGGCCTATTCCGTTCCCGTCATTCGGGTCATCTTTCTTGTCCAGAGCTACGCCATAGTTTCCCATAGCTATCAATCTACCGCTTTTTGATACATAGAAGCCTACACGCTGATGCATGATGGCATCCAGATCTTTCGCCTTGTCTGTGCGTCCGGGCTTGGTATAGCCATCGGGAACCCGGTAGATAGGGAAAAGAGTCACCGGATTTGTCCAGTGGTATCCATCTTTTGAAGTCATCAGGAAAGTCTGTGAGGGAGGAATATGCTCGTCTGATGGATCGGAAAGATAATGCATATAGAATTGTCCGTTCCAATAAGCCAACATGGACTGATGATTGTATGTCCATCCATTGCCGTTATCGGGTGCAGGATGTTCCCGGTTGGCACGCATCACCTGAATATTGTGTACTCCTACCACAGGTGATAATTGTCCGTCATGATAGGTAGGGTTAGACAGCTCTGTGCCTGTATAGTGTACTCTATCTTGAGCCGACACCGAAAGTGCCAGCGAACAGGCTGCTGCAAAGGTAAAAAGTTGTTTCAGTTCCATTTATTTACTTCTATGTTGTTTTTCCATTTATTAAAATGAGGTTTCTCTTCAGCTTGATTGACCTGCAAACAAGCAAAGCTCTACAAAACTACGAATTTCTTCGTTTCCCGATAAAAGCTCCGGGCTTTAAAAAAAGACGAAAGCACAAAGCAAATGTACTCTATAAAATAATGCTATTTATAAAAAACGTCTTTTTGTTAAGGAATTTGCATAAAAGAAGCTTTTTTACTATCTTAGCAGCATGAAGTTAACAGTTTGATAACTTTTCTACGAGAAATATGTTATTTATAGTATTCACTTTTTTAACAACCGTTTGCTTATGAAACAAAAGAATAAGATGTTATCCACCCATGGCATTAAAACACTATTCGAAACCCGATTAACCCAACTCACTTCATTGGCTTCAGAAAGCCAGGATGAAACAGCTTTCAAAAACAAGCTGAACGATTATCTATTATCCGGTCCTATTTACAATCCTGCTGCCGCAAGGCAAATTAAAAGACTGATAGATAACGATGGAAAAACCATTTACGAAGCCTCTACAGAACAGGAGATTAAAATAGCTGAATTCAACTTGCAAATGCAACAGAATTCTGATTAATAATTTGT
>ERZ1673748.1990-NODE-1990-length-17085-cov-6.560364_pt1 | contig 17085 bp, 9 predicted proteins | sample MGYA00580196_ERZ1673748 | MGnify/ENA primary metagenome ERZ1673748 (study PRJEB41218, sample SAMN15661796) | gut metagenome | host: Homo sapiens | place: Canada: London | collected 2015-08-20/2019-03-30 | study: EMG produced TPA metagenomics assembly of...
GATATGCGGACGCTGAGCCGGTTGAATCCCTATGTCAATCCGGCGTCGATCGTCCCCAATACCGAGGAGCATCGCGTGGCGGGCGGTATCAAGGGTGCAGCGGGACACGGCCGCTTCTCCTATAATCTCTATGTGGGTTATACGCACGAAAAGAATGCATTGCAGTGGGTTGCCCGTTTCATCCCGAATAACGTTCGCGACGAACGGGCCGATGTCGGTTATATGTCGTTTTACATCCCCTATACGATGACCTTGAAGGATCTTTCGCTCAATGCCGAATTCGCATGGCGGCCGTCGAGCCGCTTAACGTTCGACGGTGAGCTGCATATGCATTCGTTCAAGGGGGCGGAGGATGTCTACTACAATAATAATCAGCCCTATACGCTGGCATACGGTCGTCCGCAACTGACGGCGCGTCTGCGCGGCGAGTATCGTGCACGTAAGGTGTCGTTGGAGGTGGAGGCGCAGATGCAGAGCGTGCGCCATTGGACGACTTATACATCCGTCAACGAGAAACCCTCGGAGCCGGATTCGGATTCAGGGTTGAACCTCGGTCGTCGCGTTATCGGCCTCTACGATTTCAAAGTCCCCGTCACGGTCGACCTTGCGGCGCGGTTCAACTGGTTCCTTTCGCGCAAAGTGACGCTCTTCGCCGAGGGGCGCAACCTCTGCGATGCGAAGCTCTACGACTGGGCCTATTACCGCGATTACGGCGTGGGCTTTACCGCCGGCGTGAAGTTGCAGTTCTGAGCGGCGGACGGTGCCTGCACGGGGCCGGAGAGGGCGTAAAACCGGCGGTGACGTTTGGTAACGGACGGTTTTACGGATACCCCGACGGTCTGCGTTGCGATTCGGGGCGGCAATCGGCGACGGAACGTCCGCAAGGGCAGGAGTGCCGTTTGCCGGACAGCGGTTGTCTTTTGGATATGAAAATCCCGCATGGACGATTCCATGCGGGATTTTCGATCGATTCGCCGGAAGGATTTACTTCGTGAAGTAGCCTTCGGCCGGCGTCGGGTCGGCCGAAACTTTCACGCCGTCGATGCAGGCGTTTCCGCCGACTTCGCCCATGTAGGGCAGTTTGGTCCACGTTGCCGACATGTAGGTGTTGTGGCCGTCGGCATCGGCGATGGTGCAGGAGCCGCCGACGGTACATTTTTCCAAATTGACGTTGTTCACGTCGCCGGCGAAGGGTGCCGAGCTGTAACAATAATGACCGGTCTCGGGATAGTATGCGGCATAGTTCGGGTCGTCTCCCCAGCAATACTGGTCTTTATGCGTGATCGAGATATTCTCGACGCTGCAATTTCGGATCGTATTGTAGCCCGCCGCAGGCTTCTGGGGCTGAATCGTACCCATGAAACCGCCGATGGCGTATCCTGCCGTGAGCGTAGCGTCCTTTACCGAACAGTTCTCGACCGTCGCCGTCGCATTCTGCCGCGAGGTATTCGTCCATACGCCGACCAGCCCGCCTATGCGATACATGCCCGGGGCGTGGATCGTCACGTTTTCGACATGGCAGTCCGAGACATTGGTATCGCCGCCCATGCAGCCGACCAGCGCTCCGACCCATTTGCCCTGAATCTCGGCATCGTCGTTCAATGGGATCGCTACGTTTTTCAGCGTCAGCTCCCTGATCGACGCCTCCTTGCCCAACGTCTTGCCGATGAATCCTTTGGCGTCGGCAACGATGTCGACGTTGAGGTTGGAGACGGTGTGGCCCGTTCCGTGGAATTCGCCGTAGAAGGCGCATTTGTCGACGCCGCTCAGTGTATAGGAGTGGTTCTGGCAGCCCATCGGTGTCCACGGCTTGTTGTTCAGGTCGATGTCGTTCATCAGGTAAACCTGTGCATAGCGCCCCTTGGCTTCGAGGTAGAGGTAATTGCCGCTGTTGATCTGGTCGGCGATCCACTTCAACTCGGCCGCTTCGTAAATGGGGTAGTCGCCGTCGGCATCGGCGGCCGGTGCGTAAACTGAGCTGCCGTCCCAGACCGTTGCCGGAAGCACTTTGGCCCCCTCTTTTCCCGATACGGTCACACCCGGATCGACGTTGACGACGTTGTCCGTCGAATTATCGTAGCAAACCATGAAGTTCAGGCGGGCGGGGTATTCCGTCGATCCGACTTCGATCAGCCGTGTGGAGCCTTTCAGCTCGACGGTGTTGTGCAGCGAGCGGATGTCGATGGAATACTGGTGGTTGGTCGCCGTCTGCGGTTTGTTGTAGGAGTAGATTTCGGAGTCGGCGACCGTCACCGTATTGCTGTGGGACGTTGCGACGGCACGATCCAGAACGACCGTGGCGAAGTCCTCCGTCGGGCCGCCGAAATAGTTGCGGCCCACGAGCGTCGAACGGTTGACGCGGAAGATGCATTTCTGGCCGTGGACGTTGAGGGCGGCGCGGCCGTCGAGCCGCGAGTCGTCGATCGCGACGTCGACCGGTTCGGTGATTCCGGCGATATTGATGCCGTAGAAGAATCCTTCGATGCAGGAGTTGTTCCGCAGGGCGATGTTCACTTTGCCGCCCGTCGAGCCGACGGAGATGCCGCGCGGATAATAGTTGCCGTCGGCCACGCGCGAGGTGAAATATTTGATTTCATCGGCCGTGTATTCGCGGTTTCCGATCGCCGTCTGCGACGTGCGTGCCTGCGTGTTGTCGAACGTGATGTAGGACGTGTCGCTCGTCGCACGGGTGTTGACGACGCTGACGGCACGGCAGTCGGTACCCAATGCGATGATTTCGGAGTTCGAAAGGGTTACGTCGGGATTTGCTCCGTCCAGGCAGTTTACGGCATAGGTTTTCGCTGCGTTGCAGACGAGTTTCACGCCGTCGAGCGTCAGTTTGACGTTATCGCCGGAGACCATTACGGGGTGTTCCTTTTCGGGCGATACGATCAGGTTGGCGATCGTCACGCTGGCTTCGACGCAGACCTGCTTGGTCGTCGTCCCTCCGCCGAAATCGAGCGTTCCGGCAGGTTTCTCGATCAAGATATGGTCGCAGCGGGTGTCGGCAAGCGTGCGTTCGACCTCATCCTGGGCGTCGATGCAGCGGATGATCTTGCCCGTCCCTTCATTGACGATCTCCCCGACGGTTCCGTAGATCTTGACGTTTCCCTTTTTGACGGTCAGCGTCTCGATGACCGTATTTTTGGCTACGATCAGCGTGTTTTCGGCCGTGGTGGCTTCGACGGCCGTATAGGAGCCTTCGAGCGAAACGGTCAGGTTGGGCGTGTCGACGATCAGCGAAGCCGTGGTCTCCATCTCCACCGAAAGCGTCTCGGGAAGCTCCTTGTCCGAAGTCGTCTTCTCCGAGATCGTCAGGTCGGTCGAAACGGGTTGTTCGATCTCGACCGACGTGGAGGTTCCGTGTCCGAACGCATTGGGAATTTCGAGGGTCGAAGGTGCCGTCAGGTCGGTCGTGGAGGTGATTGTCACTCCCGACGTTCCCTTAGACAACGCTTCGTTGGCTTCCTCGATCGAAGTGACGGGAACCGAATAGGTGAACGCTTTGACCGTTACGAGCTTGTTGGGGCGTGTCGTGAGCGGTGAGGCGTACTCTTTGACCATCGGTTCGGCGTTGTCGTCGGTGTATACCTTTACGGTGATACCCTTCGTGAACTCGACGCCGGCCGGCAGCACGAAATAAAACTCCGTCGCCGAGGCGTCGTTCAGCGCGACCGGTTCGGGACAGGTGAGCGTAAGCGTCGTCTCCGTACCGGAGAACTTCATTTCGGGGGTCTCTCCGACGAAATCGATCGTGTAATCGCCGGCCAGCGCTTCGCCGTCGTTGCCGGTCAGTTCGATTTTCGTCACGTTCTTCTGCCCCGTCACCTGGAATTTGAGTACGGTGCCTATCGTGCGGAATGCCAGACGGCTGTAATCGGCGCCCGACGTGGCCATCGGGCAGAGTTCGGTGGCGAAGCTTTTCGTAGCGAAGGTCTGCACAGCGGGGATCGAGAGTCCCGATACGACGCTGCCTTCCAGCACCGCATGGGCGGAATAGGGATAGTAGGCGTAGAATACCTCGGCCTCGGAACCCGAGGGATCGGTCGGATCGCCCGTGAAATCGGCCGAAGTGGTGCCGCCGGTCGTCGTCGTGAAGGGTGCGTTGACGAACTTCGTACCGCAGAACAGTCCGAGGCGGTCGTTCGATTTCCAGAGGACGTCGTTGCCGGAGAGTTCGGTTCGGGTTTCGTTGATGGATGCGGTCAGTTTGACGGAACCTTGTACGGAAGGTGCGGAGTCGGTCGTCGCGTCTTCCGAACATTGGGTAAAGGAGAGCAGCAGAGTCGCGGCTCCCAGAAATTGGACGAATCTTTTCATGACGGGAAACTTTTTTCGGTTACTCGTAAGATTCGTCTTCGAGCGGCGCGTTGGAGTTGGGTTCCGTGGCCGCGAATCCTTTTTCAATCGATACGGTTGCGATTGTCAACTCCGGGGCTTCGTAATTTCCCCCCCCCTGCTGAAACGGGGTTTTGTAATTAGTAGTCATGTGTGTAGAAATTAAAGTGTTGTATACAACTGCGAAGTTACTGAAAAAGTCGTTTCGTTCGCTCCGAATTTCGACTTTTTTCTTGTCGAATGCTTCGAAAACCGTACTGATTGTTAAAAATCTATGGGGATGAACGGGCTTCTCGGCCGAAAAACGAAAAAACCGGAAGCTGGAAGGCTTCCGGTTCGGTTGACGTCGGACGTCGGGAGTTACAGCTCCTCGATGTCCTTGTAGCTGCTGACGAGCAGCTGGTAGGTGATGAACCCGCCCGTGCGGGACGAGTATTTCGTGTAAATGGCCGTAATGTTCACCATGGCGTTGTCGGCGGGCAGCTCTTTGAGGGCGAACCGTGCATAGCCGCTGACGCGGACGACGTAGCTGCCCGATTCGAGCGACGTGGGCGTCGTCTCGTAGGTGAAGAGCGACGAGCCGTAGTACTTGGTGTTGTCGTAATTGTAGGCCCACGTGATCGGCAGCCCCTCGTCCTGATAGTACTTGTTGGTGTAGACGCCGTTGACGTTTTCCAGATAGTTGGGGTAGGTGTTGCTGTCGACGGTCGTATAGCTGCTGCGAAGCCCCTCGAAACGGATCAGACAGCCCAGCAGGTCGTCGTTGAGTACGGTCTTGTAGTTGTCCTTGTCGACGACCGTGACGTCGGCCTCCGTGATCGTGTCGAGTTCGCCGCGGTAGACATACTGCTGAACCATCTCCGTGGTGGGGATGTTCGAGTTGCCCGAAGCCGAGAAATCGTGCTCGCTTGGAGTGTCGTTGGGGAAGGTGCCGTCCGGTTCGAGCGCGGGCGCGGCACCCAGACTCAGCATATAGCGGTAACTGGCCAGCGAAAGCCCCTGCGCCTTGACGTAGACGATCTGTCCCAGCGGATAGTTGACGTAGTTGTCGTTCATGAGGCGCAGCTCGATGGCCTGTTCGCCGTCGTAGATGTAGAGCGACTTGTAGACGTTGCCCTCGGCGTCGGACGAGATGACCTTGCCCTTGATGACGACGTCGTCCTCGATCACCACGCGGCGGCCGAGACCGTTGGCGTCATGGCCCCATTTCTCGTAGAATTTCGCTTTCAGGTCCTTGATCGAAATGATCTCGGCGCCCGTCTCCGTGAAGTCCTTGTCCGTGTAGACCTTTGCCGGCGCCGGATTGTCGAAATCGTTGTAGCAACCGGCCAGAACGATTCCGACGGCGAGCGTCAGGGCTATTTTCAGGATGTTGTTCATAATTCTTGCTCTTTAATTCGTTTGTTTTCATGTGCCATTTCCCGCCTCGGCATATCCCGGACTTCGTTCGGCTCTGCGCTCGGTTTGACGAAATGGTCAGCCGTTAGAAACGGAAATAGACGTTCAGGTAATAGGTCGTCCCGAACATGTAGAAATATTTCGGATCGAACCGTTCGTAGGAGGTCACCAGACTGGTGTTCGACTCGTCGGCCTTGATCTTGTTCAGACGCATCTGCTCGTAGCCGCCCGTCTTGATATCCTGATTGTTGAGGATGTTCTTCACTTCGAGGCTGAAACCGAGCGTGTAGTTGCGCTTGATGTACCAGTTCTTGCCGAGGCTGGCGTTGAGTACGAAGGCCGAGTCGAATTTCTCCTGTGCGCGCATCGTGCGGATCATCTCGGCAGTCTCGGCGTTGGTCGCTCCGGCGCGCAGTACCTCGTCGGTGCGGAACAGCGGGTTCATCGACAGGTAGTTGTTGTCGTAGAAATTCAGGTCGGCCGATGCGAACCAGTTGTTGTCGCTGCGGTACGACAGGCCGACGTTGACGGCCGTCTGCGGCGTGCTCTCCACGCGCATGTCCTTCCAGTAGACGATGCTGCTGTCGACGTCCGAGAGGATTTTCGAACTGTTGTCGGCCAGCTGTACGAACGTGGGGTTCGAGTCGTAGGTGTACTGCCCGACGCTTACCGCCCCGTTCAGGCTGAGACCCATGTAGAGCGGAACGGTCATACCGAATTCCAGACCGAAGAACTTCTTGTCGATGCCGCTGATGGCGAAGTTGACGAACGTCGATTGCAGGTCGTCGTAGTAGGAGATGATGTCGGTCTGGTCGTGGATCATGGTGTAGTAACCCGACAGACGCGCCTTGATGCCGCGGTAGCTGAGGTTGTACGATGCGTCGACGCCCCAGATTTTCTCGGCTTTGAGACCCGGCGTCACCTCGTTGCGCGTACGCGGCGAGATGAAGGAGTTCTGGAACGTGGGGGCATTCTGCAACGCCACGGCATTGAATTCCACGGAATGTGCCGCCGAGAAGCGGTAGGCGAGGTTCAGTTTGGCCTGATAGGTGAAGTAGTCGAGCGCCTCGGAGTTGCCGAACGAGTTGGAGGGGTAGGTGCCCTTCATGTAGCGGCCGTCGCGCCACATCGTCACCTGGCCCACTTCGCCGCCGATCGTGCCGTCCAGTCCGGCGATGTTGAAGTTGTACATCGCCCATAGTTTGGCCTGACGGATGTTGGCGTAGTAGTCGTAACCGAACTTGTCGCCCTCCTCCACGCGGCGGGCGTGGCCGTGCTCGTAGTAGTAGTGGAGGTCGTTCTGCTTCTCTTCCTCACCCACGAAGTCGCGCTCGGCGAACTTGTCGATGTCCACCCAGTAGTCGCCGCCCAGCAGGTCTTTCACCTTGTCGTAGTATTCGGTGCGGTTCCAGCGGTAGAGGATGCCTGCGACGAGGCGCGAATTGTCGCGGAACGTGCGGGCGATCTGCGCCGTGAGGTTCAGGTCGAGCTGGTCGGTGTGGCGCTCCTCGATCATGTAGTTCGAGCGGTGTCCGGCGCCGTAGGTCCCTTCGTCGATCTCGCCGCGGTAGTTGGTGTCGTAGAGCCGGTCCCAGTTGATCTGACGGGTGTCGTAGCTCGTACGCCACAGCTCGGCGATCTGGGCCGCATTCGAGAACTGGTTGTTGGCCATGTAGTAGCTGGGCAGGTTGCGGTAGTAGTCGGGACGCGGGTCGGCACCGCCCTTCCACGTGAGGGCCGAGTAGCCGTTCGTACCGAAGCGGAACGAGGCCGCTGCGTCGATCTTCGTGCGGTCGTCGGGCGTGTTGGTGTAATTGACGACCATCAGCGGCTCGTGGTTGTTGCGCACGCGGGCGTTGCGTTTCTTGCCGTCCTGATAACCCCAGTTGGGATTGTAGTAGTTGTTGCCGACCAGGTCGTAGACCTCCTGCGTCGAAGCCTGCTGCGCGCCACGCTCGGTCGGAGCGCCGAGGATCGTGAACGTCAGCCGGTTGCGCTCGTTGAAGCGTTTCTCCACCGATCCGTAGTAGCCGAAGCAGTTGTAATAGATGCCGTTGACCCAGTCGTTGCCGCCCTGTCGCGTCGATACGGAGAAGGCATACGACCAGCCATTGTCGAGCAGACCGGAGGCGTAGGAGACCATCGCACGGAAACGGTACATCGAATTGCCGTTGACCAGGCTCACGCGCAGGCCCTTGCGGATCTGCGAGGCCGTGGCGTTGATGTTGGTCGTCCCGCCGATGCCGCCCAGTCCGTAGTCGGCGGCCTGCAAACCGGTGGTATTCTCCTGATTGCGCGTGGCGTCGTTCAGACCGCTCCACAGCGACCACGGCGTGTAGCCCGTCAGGGCGTCGTTGAGGCGGATGCCGTTGAAATAGACGTTGGTGTACTGCGAATCGTAACCGCGCAGGTTGAAACGCATCTCGCCGAACTTGTAGGAGGCGATGTTGTTGAAGACGTCTTTCGACGAGGAGAGCGACGAGGGCAGCGACTGCGTGTCGTTGGCCGTCTCGGTGTCGAACTCCGCGAAGATCGAGTCGTCGAACGCCTCGGTATAGACGGGTACCAGCGCGATCGAACGGACGTCTTTCGTGAGCTTGTCCACGCGAACCTTGATTTCGAGCGGTTCGTAGTCGTCGGCTTCGAACGTGAGGGTGTAGTCGCCCGAAGCCACGTCGTCGAACCGGAACCGCCCCTCGGCGTCGGAGGTCGCTTGTCGTTCGCCGGGGGTGAGGGTGATCTTCACCTGCTCGATGGCCGCGCGGTCGCCGCGAGAGACGACTTTTCCCTTGATGCCGCTGCCTTGTGCGAGGGCAGGGAGCGTCGCCATCGTCAGAAGCAATGTGAGTAAATGCTTTATTTTCATAATGAATCGATTTATTTGGCAATGTAGATGAATACCGGCAGGTGGTCCGAGAATCCGCCCTGGAAATTGTTGCCTACGAAGGTACGCAGCGGATAACCCTTATACTGCCCCTCCTGCTGGATGAGGTAGGAGGGTTTGAAGATATTGCCGTAGAATTTGGTCTTTTTGTACGGGTCCTTGACGAGTTTCAGTTTGCCGGCGGAACCGGTAGCGAGGTTCTCCGAAACGACGATATTGTCGAAGAGGTTCCATGCGTCGCGGTAGGCGAGCGTTCCCAGACCGGCTTTGAGCATGTCGGCGAAGGGCGTGTAGAAATCGCCCGGCTGCAACTCCTTGATCTTGGCCTTGGCGCCCAGATGGACTTCGACGCTCTCGTCGGTCGGATCGTCGTTGAAGTCGCCCATGGCCACGATCTTGGTGGCGGGGTTGACTTTGAGCACCGAGTCGGCGATCGCACGCATCTGTTCGGCCGCGGCGTTGCGCTTGAAGGCCGATGCCGCCTGCCCGCCCAGCCGCGAGGGCCAGTGCGCGACCATGAAGAGGAAGGGCTCGTCGTCGATCGTTCCCCACATCGTCACGATGCCGCGTGTGCGCCAGTTGGGCAGCGAGGCGATCCGCACGGGGATGTCGGCGCTGCCTTCGAGTTTGAAGACATCCGGACGGTAGAGGAACGCCACGTCCACGCCGCGCAGGTCGGGCGAGTCGTAGTGGCAGATCGCATAACGTGCCGGAAGGAGCTTGCGCGTCGATGCGATGTCTTCCAGGATCGAACGGTTCTCGATCTCCGAGACGCCGATCACCGCCGGATAGTTGCGGTCGATGGCGGCGATGTCGAACAACACGCGCTCCATGTTGCGGAGTTTCTTGTCGTACTTGGCCGTATTCCACCGCTTCGCACCGTCGGGAAGGAACTCTTCGTCGTTGGTTTCGGGGTCGTCGATGGTGTCGAAGAAGTTCTCCATGTTGTAGAACATGATCTTGTGGGGCTTCTGCGCGAAGCACATCACCATGACTGACGCCAGCACCGCTGTGATTATCAGTTTCTTTCTCATGATTCGAATTGTTGAATTTCATTCTTCGTTTTCTCGTCCCGGCATGGCTCGGACGGCGTCCGGCTCTGCGCTCGGCTTGTCGAAAACGCGGTTAAAATCCCCATTGTTCGGGGCTGTTCTGTGCCTTGACCGAGGCGTCGGCGTCGGGGAAGAAGGTAAATCCCGTCTCTTTCTCGATCTCCGCCACGCTGCGGCAAAGTTGCCTGCCGAGCTGCTGCCCGTTTTCGTTGGCGACCCAGAATCCGATGGCTTTCAGTTCCGAGGCCTTGCAGTCGGTGATCCGCTTGCCGGTCTCGCCGTCGCGCGTGCGCAACAGCACCTTGAAGTAGTTCGTGGGAACCGGACAGACGTTTCCGGCCTTGTCTTTCGTCGATTCGTCGAGGTTGGCGAAATAACATCCCGTGACGACGTAGAGCGTATCCGGGCAGACGTAACTGCGGACTTTCGCTTCGAGCGCTGCCCACATGTTCTGGTTGAACTGGCCGCGCTGCGGCGTCATGTTCGATGCGTAGAACGTCTGCTTGTTCATCTCCTCGACGGTCGTGCGGTCTTTCGACGGAATCTGGTGACCGCGGTTGTAGACGTTGCCGTTCTGATAACCGCCCAGCCAGAGTGCAGGCTGGTACTGCTGCGGAATCTTCGGATCGGGCGCCCATGCTTCGCTGCGATCCAGCGATCCGATGTACGAAGCGTGCAGCGGATAGGCCACCCAATGCGCCACGCGCAGTTTCTTGTCGAAGCAGAGCGAGTAGTTGCGCACGGTTTTCAGGTTCATCTTGGCATAGTGGGCCGCATAGATATAGTCTGTCTCCTCCTTGCCGGCAGGCAGCTCGGGCCACTGTTTCGGCGTGTCGTAGGGATTGTCGGTCGCATTGGGCGCCAGCTGCGTCAGCTCGAAGTCGTAGGGTGCCGAACCGTCGTCGAAAGCGATCGTGAAGGTCGCTATGCGGCTTTGCGCCGAGGCGTTGGCCTTGTAGTAGAAGAACAGCAGGTTCTCGCCGCTGTCGACCGTCCCTTGCCGCTGCCGCCCTGCGGCCGAAAAGTCGCGGGCGCTCAGCGAAAGCCAGTCGCCGCTGGTGATCGTAGCCGTGTAGTTCAGCTGTCCGCTGCCGGAGACCTCGACGATCACGCGCAGCGAAGCGGTCTCCTCGCCGCTTGCGATCTGGCCGCCGACGATCGACGACCGTTCCAGTTCGCACGACTCCACACGGGCTGTTGCCGCATCGCCGTCGCTGTCGCCGCAGGCGGCGAAAAATACTGCGACGGCCGCGACCGCGAGTCGGAGCCACTGTCGGAGGAGGTGTGTCTGCATAGTCATTCGAAACGGATAGGAATCGCCGGCGGCGTTACCCGCCGGCGATCGTTGTCAACTCAGTTTTTCTTGAAGAAGCAGAATCCTTTGCCGTAGGATGCTTGTACATAAGGGCGCAGGAACCGGCTCGATGCGCTGTTTGCGCACATCATATAGATGGCGGGGTAGTTGAATGCCTGTCCGTCTACCGTTCCCGATGCGCTCGTCGTGGCGATTACGCCACTGGCATCCTCCGTGAATGTCCAGGGCTGTGCCGGAGCATCGGCCAAAACGAGTCCCTGTTTGGGCTTTCCGTTGTCGATAATGCCCGTACCGATCAGGTATTTGTCGCCCTGCTTGATGTTGAATCCATCGGCTACGGCTTCGAACGTGAATTCGATAGCTGTATAATTACCGCTTGTCAGCGACAGTGTCTTTTTGGTTTCGTCATACGTGTAAGCGGCGGTGAATCCTTGACCGTAATCGGTGAATCCCGTAACCAGTTGAAGACCGTAAGTTCCGCCCGGCTCGCAGCCGATGAAACCCGTCATGCCGTTGACGAGCTCGGCCACTTTCGTGATCTTGTCGTAGGTATCGCCTGCTGGTTCCGAACCGCCGGCGGCAGCCTGCGTGACGGCGACGGTCTTCGCTGCGACTTTGGTCGCGCCGCCGTCGTTGGTCAGATAGACCGTGACCGTGGCGTTGCGTGCGCTGCCGGTGTTCTCGGTCGGGGTGACCGTGACGGTCGTGCCCGCTACCGATGCGGCGAAGTTGGCCGGGTCGGAGGACGAGGCGCCTACCGTGTAACCGTCGGCGTTGGCCACGGTGCAAGCGATCGTCTTGGCCTGATCCTTCGCCGCGAACGACAGCGAGGTCGGATTGACGCTCAGCGTGGGCTGCACGGGCGTGCTGCCGCCTCCCTCGCCGTAGAAGAGTTCGATCTTGGCGAACTGGCAATTGTTTTTCGTGACGGTGATGCGGTAGGAGGTGCCTGCTGTCGTACCGTTCAGTTCATAAGTTGCCGTGCCCTGTCCGACTACTTGCGACAGGCCGCCGGCGATGTCGGCGCCCGCCGTATCCGTGATGGAGGCTTCGCTGGAAGACGATGCGCCGCTGGCACCGGTCAGGATGACCTTCGAGAGCGCCTTGCCGCTGATGGCGGGCAGTTCGATGTAGGCACCGGCCTTGCCGATGTAGAAGGATTCGTATTCGGAACCGGCGTTGTAGTTGTTGTAGAACCAGTAGAACTTGCCGTCGGCGCTGGCCTTGATATGATAGGTGTAGCCGTCGATGGTATAGGTGCCCTCCGTTGCGGACGAGGAGTCGTCCTTGTCGTGGTAGGGGAATGCGGGTGTCGCCATGTCCTTTCCGCGCGAGAAATCGAGCACGATGTGCGCCGGATCCGCGGGTTCGGGATCCGTGCCGCCCTCGGCGAAGGCGGCTGCATCGGTCATGTTGCGCGGACAAAGCTGTACGGCGCCTTTATAGAGGGAGACATAACCGGTCAGATCGCCCGTTTTCGAAGCCGCGTATTGCTTGCCTGCGAATCCGGCGGCGTCCTGTGTCACGTAGACGGTCAGATCGGACGAACCGACCTTGAACGTGGTGGTACCCACAGCCCAATTACCGGCCGTTGCGGGCGAAGTGACGTTCTTGACCGTGACGAGCATGCCCTGATAATCGATCAGATTGTCGATCGATGTGAGCGGGACAGGGGTGAGTTGCGCCTTGCCGATTACTTCGGCCGTCAGCCACGTGGCTGCATCGCTCGATTCGCAGGTTACCTCGTAGCAGTTCGAGAAATTAGCCACTTTGGCCAATCCTTTCACAAGCGTGAAACGAACCTTGTCGCCCGACTTGAACGGGAATGCGGGATCTTTGGGATTGGTGTATTGGCCGCTGCTGAACAGCAGGATACCGTTCTTGGCTTGTGTCGCGCCTTCGGTCATTACCATCAGGTTATTGGCCGAAACATTGCCGCCGTCGACGTCGGTTACGACGACCGCTTCGAGCGTGCGATTGTTTTCGGCGTCGATCACGAGCTTGTCCTTGCCCGTAACCGTTTCGGCGAGCCGGTAGAGTTCGTTCACCGTGATCGCGTCGCCCGGCGTCGGGTCGGGATCCGTACCCCCCCCCTGATCCGTGCTTAGAGCCGCGATATCGGCCTTTTTGGTCGGGATGAGCTGTGCGTTTTCGCGATAGGTTTCGGCCACGCCGTAGATCGTGCCGGTCTTGTCGGCCACGTACATGTCGGCGAATCCGGTGGCGAACTGCGCCTTGTTCATGTAGACGGTCAGTGTCTTGCCCGAAGCGTCGTTGAGCGTTACCGACTGGCTTTCGGTTGCCGTCCACGGCTTGCCGACGAACGACTGGGCGGGCGTCATGTTGTTCAGTTTCACGTACTGCGCCTGATAGTCGCCCGTATTGAATTTTTCGACCGAAAGCGACGGAACGACCAGCTCGACCTCTTCGTCGCCTACGGTGACGACGACGTCGGTCAGCTGGCGCACGTTGTTGAATGCGTAGTATTTCGCGTTTTCGAGATTGAGCGTGACCTTACGGCCTGCGGGATACTTCGTTACGGGGTCGTTGGCCATGGCGAAATCGGCACCGTAGAGAACGATGGCCGACCGTTCGAGGCCGTTGTTGTCGCCCACGTAGAGTTTGCGGTTGTTGTTGCCCGCCGCGTCGTTGGCCAGGATGACCGCCTCGATCGTCGACTCGCTGTATTGGAGCGGCATGGCCTTGTCCGAGCCGACGGCGCCGCTCAGGTCGCTGTTGCCCAGAATGTACTCGACCAGTTTGCCGACGGCGCCGACCGTCGGGGGAACGTAGTTGCCCTGCGTGACGGTCAGGTATTTCCGGTAGAGTTCGCCGTAGCTGTTGCTCAGCGTGAAAATCAGACGGCCCATGTGGGGCTGAGCCGATTCGCCGACGGTGATCTTGACCGTACCGTCGCCGTTGTAGATGCCCTCGGAGACCTCGTTGCCGGAGACTTTGAAATACATCCACTCCTTTTGGGTCTCTTCGTCCTCGTAGGCGACCGTCCATTGACGGTTGCTCCTCACCGTAACGGTCGCGTCTTCGGTAGCCGTTCCGGTGAAGGCGACGGCCTCCTCCGATAGTTCCAGCGTGGGAGCCTGTTTGTCGACATCGTCGTCCACACATGCCGTGAACGCCCCGGCGGCGATCGCCAGCATCGTGTAAAACGATGTTTTCCAAATGTTTAATTGCTTCATAATGAATTTGAATTAAGTGTGAATATGATTTTATGGCTTTTCGTATCCGTTTTATAAAGTGGATTTTCAATCAAAGTTATGGTCTTTTATCGGAATAACCAATTAAAAATCGATATATTTTTAGCTGAAAGTATGAAAAAGTGTAATGTTTTTTGGCTCTTTCCGGACGGATTTTTCTTTTCAGGCGGAAACAAAGCGGATGCCGACCCGTCGGGAAAGGGGTCGGCATCGCAGACGGCCGTATATTTTCTTAGCGGATGCGGTCCATCGAACGGATCATCAGTTCGTCCCGGAAAATGGCACGGACGGCCAGATAGGTGAAGATCATGGCGATGAGCGGCAGCACCAGTGGCAGTTTGACGCTCTGGGCGTGGAATTCGAACGAAGAGAAGAGGCGGTAGCTGAGAAAATAGTAGATGCCCATTACGATCTGTGCGCCCAGCAGCAGGATCATCTCCACCACGCCGAGCCGGAATTGCAGCATACGGCGCTTGAACAGGAAGATCGTCGTCAGCGGCAGCACCAACGCCAATGCCAGCAGGATGCCCATGTAGAGGGTCGATTGCACGGTTTCGCCGTCCGCCGTCCGCAGTCCGAAGGCGTAAAGGCGGAACTCTTCGCCGCCGCTGGCGAACGAGGCCAGGGGCAGGAACGCGGCGCAGGCTACCAGGCCTGCGGCCAGAAGCAGATAGAGTGTCTGAATACGTTGTATCATAATCGTCTGTTTGTCAGATATTCTTGTCGATCAGGTATTTGTTGCGGTCGGAGGCGTTGCGGTCGATCAGCTCGCCCAGGAAACCGGCCAGGAAAAACTGCACGCCGAGGATGACCAGAAGCATCGAAAGGTAGAAGAGCGGCTGCTCGGTGACGGCCCGCAGCGGCAGGCCGTGCGCCTGCTTGTAGAGCTTGGCGGCGATGATCCAGATCGTCGAGCAGCCGCCCAGCAGGAACATGAGCGTCCCCAACCCGCCGAAAAAGTACATCGGCGACCGGCCGAAATGCGAAAGGAACGAGACCGTAATCAGGTCCAGGTAGCCCTTGACCATGCGTTCCATGCCGAACTTCGAGGAGCCGTATTTGCGCGCCCTGTGGCAGACTACCTTCTCGCCGATGCGGCGGAATCCGGCCTCCTTGGCCAGGATCGGGATGTAGCGGTGCATCTCGCCGTAGACTTCGATCGACTTGACCACCTTGCGGCGGTAGGCTTTCAGTCCGCAGTTGAAGTCGTGGAGTTTGATGCCCGATACGGTGCGCGCCGTCCAGTTGAAGAATTTGCTGGGCCAGCGTTTGCCGATCGGGTCGTGACGTTTGAGTTTCCATCCCGAAACCATGTCGTAGCCCTCTTCGAGGATCATGCGGCGCATGTCGGGAATTTCGTCGGGCGAGTCCTGCAAGTCGGCGTCCATCGTGAAGACCACGTCGCCTTCGGCGGCAGCGAATCCGCAGTAGAGTGCGGCCGACTTGCCGTAGTTGCGGGCGAACCCGATCGCCCGCAGGGCGGGATAGTGTTCTTTGAGGCGTTCGAGCGTCTCCCACGAGCCGTCGGTCGAGCCGTCGTCGACGAAGACGATTTCGTAAGAGAGGCCGTTTTCGCGTGCTACGCGGTCGATCCAGGCCGTCAGTTCGGGGAGCGACTCCTCCTCGTTGTAGAGCGGCACGACCACCGAGATGTCCAATCGCTTCTCCATCCGGTTACTCCTCCGTATTGTTGTCGAATCGTTGCCGGGGCTGTGCGAGGGCGGCGAGCACCAGTCCGAACAGCAGGCCGAGCAGGGCTTGTCCGGCGACCGACGAGAAGGTGATCCAAAGAGGCGACTGCACCATCAGGGCCATTTGGGAGATCATTTCGCCGGTATACAACCCCGTTTTCGAGAGAAGCGCGAACGATTGTTCGTAGAGTTCGGCATATTTGTCCGTGAAGAGGATGCGGCTGGCCAAGATCGTATAGGCGGCGTTGATAACACCCACGAAGAGCGCCATGGCGACGATGAATCCCAACCGCCTGCCGTATCCGTACTCCTCCTCGCGTGTCGAGCGGGATGTCGCCCGTTTGCGTGTGTAGTATAAGAGCAGCCCGATGTAGAGGGCCAGTCCGATGAGTCCGAAAAATCCCGCTCCCGTGGCGTCTCCCAGCAACGAGCAGACGGCCGATGCGCCGCCGATGACGGCACCGTACTTCGCGGCGTCGTTCCAAAAATTCGTCTGGTTCATATTGAATTGGATCGTGTCATTATGTCCGTCAGTTGAGTTCCGCCGCACCCTGCCGCACGATTTCGGGCTCTTCCTGCGTGAGGTCGACCACCGTGGTGGGCACGATCGAACCGTATCCCCCGTCCACGACCAGCGCCACTTCGCGGCCGTAACGTTCGTGGATCAGTTCGGGGTCGGTCATGTACTCCGCGTCGTCGTCGCTTTTGAGCGATGCGGTGATGAGCGGGCACCCCAGCTGTTCGACGATCGTCCGCGGAATCGCATTGTCGGGGATGCGCACGCCGATCGTCTTGCGGCGTTGCAGCGCCTTGTCGGGCATCCGCGACGATGCGTCGAGCAGGAAGGTGATCGCTCCCGGCAGATTGCGTTTGAGAATCTTGAACGCGGCGTTGTCCACCCGGCAATATTCCGCCGCCCGCGAGATGCCGTCGCAGATGATGCTCAACTCACCGGTCTGTTTGCCGCTGAGTTGGCGCAGTCGTTCCAGACCGCGTGCTGAGCGGAGCGAACAGCCGTAGGCGTAGACCGAATCGGTGGGGTAGACGACCACGCCGTCGCGCTCCAAGGCTTCGACGACACGCCGTATCTCCCGTTCGGCGGGATTCTGAGGATAGATGCGCAGGATCATACGTCGGCAAAGATACGAAAAGTCGAGCGCAGAAGCAAGCGTTAGCTTGATTATGCCGAGAC
>ERZ1673748.2000-NODE-2000-length-16964-cov-3.796262_pt1 | contig 16964 bp, 18 predicted proteins | sample MGYA00580196_ERZ1673748 | MGnify/ENA primary metagenome ERZ1673748 (study PRJEB41218, sample SAMN15661796) | gut metagenome | host: Homo sapiens | place: Canada: London | collected 2015-08-20/2019-03-30 | study: EMG produced TPA metagenomics assembly of...
TAGGTGTGATTCTTGGTGTAAATCCAAGTTCTCTCAAGGTGTCTGAAGTATAAAGTTTATAAATAGATTCCCTCTGAACAATAAAAAGCATAGATAAAGCCGGATGATTGAGATGTAGAGTTTTTTGAGTCGTACTTTCAGAAAAGGAGGTCATATTGTAAGATTTAAGTAATAATGTAGGATTGTTAACTTTATGAGTGATTTCTCCCATGAGGAATCCACCTTCGTCATCCATAAAGCACGCGCACCCCCCATTATTGGCCATTTGCTGACTGATAGACTTCAAGGTTGCATTGCCGACAAAAAGTTCCGGCATCTTTAAACTGATGATATCTTCTAACTGTTCAATAGAGGCTAACCTTTGAGAATAGCTATCGATTTTTTTCTAAAATTTCTTGCTCGGAAACTCCAAATGTCATTTTTTTTGCAATTTCTCGAGCGTCCATTTCCAGTCTCTTCTGGTTCGTCTTTCTGATAAGTTTTTGCTTGCTCCGTTCTTGAAAATAATTTTCTTTGTAGTTGTTTTGAATAAGGGACTCAAAATTTTGAAATGGCCTTCTCAGGATATCCATCAATGCACTTTTCCTTGTCCCTGAACCAGACAATATAACTGTGTAATCGACAAGCGCCTCAGACCACACATCATTAAGTTGAATAAAGAATCTACCACGCGTCGCGGCAGAAAAACATCCTAACACAGCATAAAGAATGCTGTTATAGCAAAAACCTACCGTATCAGATAAGTATGTAGCAAAATCTACTATATTAGGAGGCAGCTCCTCAAAAGGCCTCCTTTGTTCAGGTAAATATAGACTATTTGAAATATTCCCCAGGCTACGAGACTCAAGCTCAGACCGTGCCCACCTGATTTCTCCATAAAGAAAGGGATCAATATTTTTATTGGAAGGCATAAATTAAAACTCCAATTTTGATCTTTAAATATCACAGCACTGAGAAGATATGAAGGATGAGGTATAATACCTCATCCTTCGTGCTATTACTTTGTTTTCAACACTATCTTCCCCTCATCACTGGTGAAAAAATTAAATCGTTTTCAGATACCTTTAGCAAAGATTGAATTTCTTCAGGAAAACTTTTTGTATATGCAGATCCTGTCTTCAGGAAAAACTCACTATATTTTCGGGTCAGTTTTCCCTTGGAGAGGAGAGAACCCAGCACCTTTTCGAATTTTCCCTTGGTGAGCCCCAACTCCTCCTGAATTTCAAGCCGGGTTTTTCTCGACTGGACCAAATTCATAACCCTTTCCAAAAGTTCAGCTTTCGAGAACCTGTTTTTCTCTTTTTGAGGGTCTACAATTTCATTTTCCATGAGATGCTCTCCCATTGCTCTGTGGGCAAAAATTTTTTTAAAAAAATTGGCACATCTAGTGCACACCTCAAGACCGATCCCCCAGCAGGTGTCTGGAATGGCGGGTGTATCACATGGGAAAAACGTTGCAACCCTATGGGATAAATTGTCTTGTTATCTTATTAATCCCCCATATGTTTCGTAACGAAACCAAATTTGGCCAATACTGTTCTTTAGGTTGCAACATATTGAAATAACAATATAAATCTATAGGATAAAATTTTTTTTGAACTTCTTTTTTGAACATGCGATTTCTCGTATTTTTTATCTTGAGGTCTTTTTTTGTATTCAAAAAATGAATTTTCTAAACCAATTCCCAGTGCAAACGAGCTATGACATCCGTCAGCAATGTCTTCACAGGCCAGTCACCAGCATAGTTCTCCGTTACCCCCATATCCACCATCTCATGCCCCACAACGGCCTGAAGCATGGAAAGGTCCACACGGGCTTCTTTGTGCAGATACTCGATCACAGTATGGCGGAAACTATGGAAAGCCTTGGTGCTCGGCTCACCATGTTGTCCACCTACTCCGACAGAACGGCGATAGCGCGTGAACCAGTGCGTCAGGGCGGAACCGAGCTTCACAGTGGCATGGTTCACGGCGTTTACTCTTTCCTGTAAATCAGGAAAAAGCAGAGTCGATGTGTACTTTTCCTTCGGAGTGTTCGTCCATCTGGAAGCAACAAACTTCTTCAGTCCGAGTTCATCCCATAAATGAGGATGGACAGGCACCTTGCGGATACCAGCTGAACTCTTGACGTGCTTCACATACCCGGAGCCTCCGTTTTCCTCATTGATGGAGAAGCACAGCACTCCATCCTCCTTTACAATGTCGGAAAGGTGGAGCTGACAAATCTCTTCAAGCCGCATCCCGGAATACAGCGCAATCAATGGAGCCCAGAAGCGTGACGATACGCCTTCCGTTGCCTGAATGTACTTTCCCATGTCCCCGAAAAGGGCTTTCAGCTCATCTTGTGTGAACGATTCACGTTTCACGCCTTTTCGTCTGATGTCCTTGTCGGAGAGAACCTTCGGGAACCCTGAGTTCACGTATTTGGCCTGTACAGCTCCGCGATACTCCAGCTCGCACCAGTTGACGAAACTCCTCACGTTCGTTTGACGAACTTCCATCGTCTTCACGCTTAAAAGCCGTTCGATCTGCCCGGAGCGGCCCATATCGGCAAGCTGGAGCCAGCCCTTGCCCGCATACTGCCTCTGCCCGCAAAGGCGGCAGGGCAGGTGTTTCAGCGTATCGAAGTAGCTTCGGATGTGCTCGCGGGAAAGCTCATCCACGCAGATATCCCGACCGTGCTCCAGCTCTCTCACGATTTCCACGAACTGGCGAACCTGAGGAGGAATGTCCTTGGCGCTTGCGGCTGACCATGTAAGCGTCTTGGCCTTCACGTAGGCATCAAAAGCGTCCCTGAGACTGGGGAGTTCCTTTTTCCCTTCCAGTTTGATCCTGCAGCGTGTTGTTTCAGCTGAACGGGTAGGGAGATTGCTTTCTTGTCTGACGGCAGGGGCTTTGTCCTGTATGGGGTCTTTGCGGACAGAAGCAGCCTTTTCAGAAAACATTTTGACGGAAAGCGTTCCCTTTTGTTCCCTCAGAAAAGAGGGAAGCAAGAGGGTCAGGGAAGCCGGAGACAGGTCTTTTTTCAGTGTGGAATCGAACAGGAATGTACCTACAGATTTGATATTTTCTTTTGTAATACCAAATTGTTGTGAGATATTATCCTGCACGGAATGTATCCGTTCTTCGACCAGGTCTTCGGACAGGGCAAAAAAGTGTTGGGCAACGAGCGAGAGCCGCAGCGCTTTGGAGCGTGCGGTTCGACTGTCCAGACCATTCAGAGAACGCCTGATCTCACATTTTCCAATCAATGATTGCAGATGGTTGGGAACAAGAATGCGGAAATAGAGAATACCGCGATGGAGAGTGAGGTGTGAGCTGGGACGTGGGTGAGAAACCCTGTGAGAGGATGGCATGTCGAGCTCCAAACTGTATCCCTGAAATGTATCCACAGGGAATAAAACTCATGCCAAATAAAAAACGCACTGAATTCAGCGTGTTAGCATAAATTGCGGAGAGGGTGGACTTGTATTTTTAGCGTAATATTTTGATTTTACATATATAAAAATATTACTATAAAAGTTTTCTCCGGTTTGCTCTCCGGTGGTGAATGGGAAGAAGAGAAGGGACTTGACAGGGTAAGTCATTGGCTTACAATCTGCTTATGAAAGACGCACCCATGACCGTAATCGAAACGCAATCCTTTTTGCGGACGGCAAAGGCCCTTGTTTCGGATGAGGAACGGATGGATCTTATCGCATACCTTGCGGAAAATCCGACTGCCGGTGACATCATGGAAGGGACGGGCGGCGTCAGAAAGGTTCGGTGGGCGCGAAGAGGCGGGGGCAAGAGTGGAGGATTCCGCGTCATCTACTATTACTACTCTGAGGTAATCCCGTTGTTCGCTCTCGCCATGTTCGAAAAAAGCGCAAAGGCCAACCTGAGCGCCGCTGAAAAGAACGAAATGAAAAAGTTGACCGCGATCCTTTCGCAATACGGGAGGAATAAGTAATGAACACTGAAGCACAGACCATTCTTGAAGGGCTCCGGCAGGCTGTTGACATTATGGAAGGTTCTGCCCCGGAAACCGAGTATGTGAAGCACCGTTTTGATCCCGTGCAGGCCCCGGAAACAATCGACGTGCGAAGCATTCGCCAGCGTATGGGGCTTTCACAGGCCGTCTTCGCGTCGGCATTCGGGCTTTCGCTGTATACCCTCCGCAACTGGGAACAGGGCAAGCGCCAGCCTGATCCTGCGGCACGGGCCTATTTGAGGGTCATTGAGGTCGCCCCGGATGTTGTCCGACAGGCGTTATCTCAGTAACAACGTATTTCTTAGCCCTTTTCTTGTTATCTTGGGATTTGGAATGAAGATGAGACTGTGTTCCTGCATAAAGGGCTGTCGCCAACTGGGGACAGCCCTTTCTTTTTGCGGATGTCTCTTCTATTCTCACTAAAAACAGCAATCAGGAGTCGTCATGGCACGAGGCAGGAAAAAGGCGGAAACGCAAGATATGGGAGCGCAGCTTGGGATTGAGGCGGAACTTTTTAAGGCCGCAGACAAGCTGCGTGGCAATATGGAGCCCTCGGATTACAAGCATGTGGCTCTCGGATTGATTTTTCTCAAGTATATTTCCGATGCGTTCGAGTCGAAGCACACCGAAATTCTGGCCTCGGAATATCCTGAAGATGCGGAAGATCGGGATATGTACACAGCCGAAAACATCTTTTGGGTTCCGCAGGAGGCCCGGTGGTCGTACCTTAAGGACAATGCCAAGCTTCCGACCATCGGTACGCTCATAGACGATGCCATGCGTGCTATTGAGAAGGACAATGAGTCACTCAAGGGCGTTTTGCCGAAGGACTACGCACGGCCTGCGCTCAACAAGATCATGCTTGGTGAGCTTATCGACCTTTTTTCCAATATCAATCTCAATGGGAACGGGGACAGCTCCAAGGACGTGTTGGGGCGTGTGTACGAATACTTTCTTGGGCAGTTTGCCGGAGCGGAAGGCAAACGGGGTGGGGAGTTCTACACGCCCCGTTCCGTTGTGCGTGTGCTGGTGGAGATGCTCGAACCCTATTCCGGGCGGGTATATGACCCCTGCTGCGGTTCCGGCGGCATGTTTGTCCAGTCGGAAACGTTCATGCGCGAACACGGCGGACGTCTTGGCGACATCGCGGTGTATGGGCAGGAGTCGAACTACACCACATGGCGCCTTGCCAAGATGAATCTTGCCGTGCGCGGCATTGATTCCGACATCAGGTGGAACAACGAAGGGAGCTTTCACAAAGATGAACTGCGCGACGAGCGGTTTGACTTCATTCTCGCCAATCCGCCGTTCAACGTGTCGGACTGGGGCGGGGACAAGCTCCGGGAAGACGGGCGTTGGAAATATGGCATCCCACCGGTAGGAAACGCCAACTTCGCATGGATTCAGCATATCATCCATCATTTGGCCCCCAACGGTACGGCGGGCGTGGTGCTTGCCAATGGTTCGATGTCGTCCACGCAGTCGGGAGAAGGCGATATCCGTAAGGCAATGGTGGAAGGCGACATTGTGGATTGCATGATCGCGCTTCCGGGCCAGCTTTTCTATTCGACGCAGATCCCGGCCTGCCTGTGGTTCCTTGCAAAGAATAAGCATCCCGTGACGAAGGCCGGAACATGGCGAGATCGTCGGGGGGAAGTATTGTTCATTGATGCCCGGAAACTGGGCGTGATGGTGGATCGCACACGTCGGGAACTGACGGATGTGGACATCAGGAAGATTGCGGATACCTATCATGCGTGGCGTGGCGAACCTGATGCTGGAGCCTATGAGGATGTGCAGGGCTTCTGCAAATCCGCAACGCTGGAAGAAATCCGAGCGCAGGGGCACATCCTCACACCGGGGCGCTATGTTGGCGCGGAAGAACAGGAAGAGGATGCCGAACCCTTTGCCGAGAAAATGGCCCGCCTTACTGCGGAGTTGAAGGAGCAGATGGAGGAAGGGGCAAAACTGGATAGGGAAATTTTGAATAGTTTTGAGAAATTGGGGCTGTAATGAAAGGATGGAAAACAGTACAGATAGGATGTGTAGCAGATATATTTGATGGACCTCATGCAACTCCTAACATTGTAGATTCTGGAGCTATTTTTCTTGGTATTGATGCGTTAGATCAGGGAAGAATAAACCTAAAGAAAACGCGTTGTGTCACTCCAGAAGATTACAAAAAATGGACACGACGAGTGACTCCTCAACAGGGTGATGTTGTTTTTTCATATGAGACGCGTCTTGGCGAAGCTGCACTTATTCCCGAGGGGTTAAAATGTTGTCTTGGGCGTCGGATGGGGCTTATAAGAGCAAAACAGCCAGTTTTAGATCCTAAATTTTTTTTATATTATTATTTATCTCCAACTTTTCAAGAAGTAATACGCTTAAAGACTATATTGGGTGCAACTGTTAATAGGATTTCAATTAAAGAATTCCCTACATTTCCTGTTTTACTTCCTCCTTTGGAGGAACAACAGTCAATTGCCCATATTCTCGGCACGCTGGACGACAAGATAGAACTCAATCGCCGTCAGAATGCCACCCTTGAAGCAATGGCGCAGGCGATTTTCAAGGACTGGTTCGTGGATTTTGGGCCGGTACACGCCAAGATGGAAGGCCGTCAGCCAGAGGGCATAAGCCGTGAGATTGCGGATTTGTTCCCTGATCGTCTAGATGATGAAGGAAAGCCGGAAGGGTGGGAACGGAAAAAACTTGGTGACTTAATTACATTTTATTCTGAACGAATAAAGTCAGATAAATTGACAGAATCTAACTATGTTTCCACAGAAAATATGCTCTCTGATAAAAAAGGAATTACAAAAGCATCAAGTTTGCCAACCACAGATTCTGTTCCAGCTTTTTGTACTGGGCATATATTGGTTTCAAATATACGTCCATATTTCAAAAAAATATGGTTTGCTACTTTTGATGGAGGACGATCAAATGATGTACTCGATTTTTGTCCTTTAATAGTAGGCACAAATTATTTTATTTTTAATATACTCATATGTGATGCTTTTTTTGATTTTATGATGCAGACGGCAAAAGGGTCAAAGATGCCTAGAGGGGATAAAAATGCTATTATGGCATATTCCGTTGTTGCTCCAACTGAAGTGCTACAGAGGGCATATTCGAGTTTAGTTGAAGTTTATTACAAAAAAATAAATAGTAACGTGTTAAAGAACGAAGTACTTACCTCTCTTCGCGATACTCTTCTCCCCAAACTCATTTCGGGAGAACTGCGTGTCCCGGATGCTGAAAAGATGGTTGCTGATATTGTGTAATCTTTTCCTGTAAGGAGCAGTCATGGCCTTTCTCTCCGAAGCTGATATTGAATCCGCCTTGCTGTCATACTTCGCAGACCTTGGTTATGCGGTGGAAAGAGAAGAGAATATCGGGCCTGACGGGAAACGCCCGGAACGGGAAAGCTATGATATGGTCATTCTGCGCGGGCGCCTTGAAAAGGCCATAGGCAGGCTCAATCCCGGACTGCCTGCGGAGGCTAGAGCCGATGCCATCCGAACGCTGGCACAATGCGAACTGCCCAACTTGCTTGAGGAGAACCGGCGCATCCATAAGCTCCTCGTGGAAGGCGTGGATGTGGAATATTTCGGAGAGGACGGCGTGCTTACCTCCGGTAAGGTGCGCATTTTTGACTTTGACAATCCCGATGCCAACGACTGGATGGTTGTCAACCAGTTTACTGTTGTTGCGGGGCGCATCAATCGCAGGCCGGATGTCGTCGTGTTCGTCAACGGCTTGCCGTTGGCCGTTGTCGAGTTGAAAGCTCCCGGTGATGAAAACGCCACCTTGTCGGCGGCGTTCAATCAGTTGCAGACGTACAAGCAACAAATCCCCGCGCTGTTTCATACCAATGCCGTTCTCCTTACCTCCGATGGCATGATGGCCCGCATTGGCTCCTTGTCCGCGGATGAGGAACGTTTCATGCCGTGGCGCACGATTGATGGCCTATCCGTAGCTCCCAAGGGAACGCCCGAACTTTCCGTGTTGACGGAAGGCGTTTTTGAACGGCGGCGTTTTCTGGATCTTATCCGGTATTGTACGGTTTTTCTGGAGAAAGACGGGCTCATCAAAATTCTGGCGGGGTATCATCAGTTCCATGCCGTTCGCCATGCCGTGGATTGTACGGTAAAGGCGTCTCTGCCGCAGGGCGATAAGCGCGCCGGGGTCATCTGGCATACGCAAGGATCGGGAAAGAGTTTGCTCATGGCTTTTTATGCCGGGCGGCTCGTCCTGCATCCCGCTATGCAGAATCCCACGCTTGTAGTTCTTACCGATCGCAATGATCTTGATGATCAACTCTTTTCCACGTTCTCCATGTGCCGTGATCTGATCAGGCAGACGCCTGTACAGGCGGAGAGTCGCGAAGATCTCCAGCGGCTCCTCAACCGCGATTCCGGGGGCGTCATTTTCACTACGATTCAGAAGTTTTCCCCGGAAAAGGGCGACGAATACCCCGTGCTGACATCGCGGCGCAATGTGGTCGTCATTGCCGATGAAGCGCACCGGAGCCAGTATGGTTTGAAAGCCAAGGTAAAGAAAGATACCGGTGAAATTTCTTATGGGTTTGCCAAATATCTTCGCGACGCGTTGCCCGGAGCCTCCTTTATCGGGTTTACCGGAACGCCTATCGAGGCTGACGATGTGAATACGCCTCGTATTTTTGGCGACTATATTGACATTTACGATATCAGCCGTGCCGTGGAAGACGGCGCGACCGTCCCCCTCTATTATGAAAGCCGCCTTGCCCGCATTGAGCTTGATGAAAATGAACGTCCGCATCTGGACGAAGCCGTGGATGCGGAATTTGAGGATGAGGACGAGATTCAGCAGGAAGCCCTTAAACGCAAGTGGTCGGGGATCGAGGCGCTGGTCGGGAGCGAGAAGCGGCTGAAGCTCATTGCTGAAGATATCGTAAAACATTTTGAGGCACGGACAGCTACTTTGGAAGGAAAGGGCATGATAGTCTGCATGAGCCGCCGTATTTGCGTGGCTCTGTACGATGCTCTCGTAGCATTACGCCCTGAATGGCACAGTAAGGATGATGATAAAGGCGCGCTCAAGATCGTTATGACTGGTTCCGCAAGTGATCCTCAGGAGTGGCAGCAGCACATCGGAACCAAGGGAAGGCGCGACCTTCTCGCCAAGCGGACACGGGATGCGAATGATCCGCTCAAGCTGGTGATCGTGCGGGATATGTGGTTGACGGGATTTGATGCCCCTTGCATGCACACGATGTACATCGACAAGCCGATGCGTGGGCACGGGCTTATGCAAGCCATAGCCCGCGTCAACAGAGTATTTCGGGACAAACCTGCCGGGCTGGTGGTGGACTACATTGGTATCGCCCAGAATCTTAAAAATGCGTTGAGCCAATATTCTTCCGCAGATCGTGAGAAGACCGGTATTGATGAGGCGCAGGCTGTCGCTGTCCTGTTGGAGAAGCTCGACGTGGTACGCGCCATGTATCATGGATTTGACTACATGACGCCGCTTGGAGGTGCTCCGCATGAACGCATGGTCATGATGGCGGAAGCGATTGAATGGATTCTGGATATGCAGCAAAAGGACGCTGCGAAGGAAACGACGCCTGAAGGCAAGAAGAAGGCTCACCGGCGTTATCAGGATGTCGTGCTTGCACTTTCCAAGGCGTATGCGCTGGCGGGGGCGAGCGACGAGGCCGCACAGGTGCGGGAAGAGGTGGCGTTTTTTCAGGCCATCAATACCGCGTTGGTCAAGAGCCGCACCGGTTCGGGCAAAAGCAGGGAAGAGCGCGATTTCGCCATCCAGCAGATCGTCAGCCGCGCCGTTGTCTCAACCGAAATCGTGGATATCCTCAAAGCGGTGGGAATCACAAGCCCTGACATTTCCATTCTTTCCGACGAATTTTTGGAGGAAGTCCGTCAACTGCGCCAGAAAAATTTGGCTCTGGAGTCTTTGCGAAAGCTTCTGAATGACGGCATCCGCTCCAGAAGCCGAAACAACATTGTCCAGACGCGGGCTTTTTCCGAACGGCTGGAAGACTCGATAGCGCGGTACCACTCCAATGCGTTGACTGCCGCTGAAGTCATACAAGAACTTATTGAACTTGCAGTCGATATCAGAAAGGCCAGAGAACAGGGGGAGGAGTCTGGACTGACGGAAGACGAGATCGCGTTTTATGATGCTCTGGCGGAAAATAAAAGTGCCGTACAGGTAATGGGGAACGATAGTCTGAAGATAATAGCCCACGAACTTTTGATAAGCCTGAGGGCCAATGTTTCCGTGGATTGGGCACATCGAGAATCAGCACGGGCGCGCCTGCGCGTATTGGTCAAGAGAATATTGCGGAGGTATGGTTACCCCCCGGATTTACAGGATAGTGCTGTGCAGACGGTATTGCAGCAGGCGGAAGCGCTTTGTGGAGAATGGGTAGCTTAATTTCAGTAACCTACCTTGTACAGAGAATTTTTCACTACTTATAATGAGTGAGGGAAAGTATGGCACAACTCCCGGCTATACAGGCAACACGCAAGAACGGCAAAGAATGCTTTCAAGGGATGGACGGTGAACATAGCCTTCAGGATTTTTGGGCGTGGGCCTTTTCGGATTTGGTCAGCAATACGGAACGCGGCAAGCTGGCGGAATATCTCGTGGCTAAGGCGATGGGGTGCGGTACCCAAATCAGCCAGACGTGGGAAAGCTATGACCTCCTGTCTCCTGAAGGGATCAAAATAGAAGTCAAAACATCCGCCTATATTCAATCATGGAAGCAGAAGGCGTTCTCGAAGATTTCCTTTGGTATCGCCAAGACAAAATTTTGGGATGGTCTTGATTACGTGGGGGAAAAGAAACGTCATGCGGACGTGTATGTCTTTTGCGTGCTGAAACACAAGGATCAGGAGACGATCAACCCTCTTGAGCTGGCCCAGTGGGATTTTTACCCCGTGGCGACACGTAAACTGAATACCTCTTTTGAAAATCAAGAAACGGTTTCCCTCGGTTCCCTAATTTCACATTGCAAGGTAACGGCTTGCCCTTATTCAAATTTAAAGGATGCGATAGAAAAAGAATATCGTGCATGAGCGTTGCAGCTATCTGGTGTTTTTCCTCGGACGGCCCGTCTGCTTCTTCGGAGGCTGCGGGTCGTTTTTCATTTCTTTTTCAATACGCCGCATGGCCTCCGATGCCTCAAGAGAAAAGACAGCCGCAATGTGGACGAGGGCATTGACGGAAAGTTTAGTATGGGCGTGCTCAATGAAGGAAATATACGTTTCAGAAAGACCTGAAAGACCAGCAAGTTGACCTTGCGTCAGCCCTTTCTTTTCACGTTCTTCCCTGATGACTTTGGCGATAGCCCATGCGAGTGAGGAGTTTTTTTCCATTCTTTAGGACTAGCCGATTGCTTGCACAAAAATATTAACTAGACTAAATGTTTTTCTTGGGAATCATGGAATATTTTTGAGGAGGCTGAGATTATGGAATGTGCACATCACGCCGGAAGACAAGCTGTAGCAACCTGTAATCGTTGTGGTAAAGGTTTATGTTCAGAATGTGCGGAGAGGTTTGACCCTCCCTTGTGCGTAGCCTGTTTACTGACGCATAATAGAGGAGTAGCGATTCGGCTTGCAGCCGAACTCGCTATAACGGCATTCATCGGGGTAGGCATTACGGTGTTTGTGGGAAGTCGCGCGGGTGGAACGTGGGAGAGTGGTCTTTTTTTAGGTACTATCGCTACCTGCGCGTATTGGGGGTGGCAGTTTGTAGGAGGCCTTTCTTCTCCCCTCGCCTATACTTCCAGTAGCGCTTATTTTGGCTATACTATTACCAAATTCATTTTTGCTTTGTGTTTTGGGCTCATCGTGACACCATGGCAGATATTTAAGCGGGTAAAGGAGATTTACCGGATCAAGAAGCTTGAAAAGAGCATACGTGACGAGGCTATGTGATAACTGAGAGAGCCGCCGAAATGACGGCGGCTCTCTCAGTTATGAAAAAAATACAAGCATAATGGCTAGATTGGCAAGCACTGCGAAAAGCATTGCAGAGCCTGCACACACATAGCAAAGCCTAGGAATATCTAATTCTTGTAGATTATACAAAATGTGCTGTGTCTTTTCGAAGTTTATTTGTGCCTGTTCTCCTGCCTTTTCACAGCGAACAAGGCTTTCTTCCACTCTGGCAGCAATTTGCACGGCTGTTTCAGCGGGATAGTTCCTCACCGTGTTCGCAGCTCTTCTCACATCGTCTACGCTGCTCTTGATGGAGTTTTGCAATTCTTTCAAAAGCGTTATCACCTGTTGTGTGCTCTTCAGTTTGATCTCTTCCTGTTTGTTCAAGATGGCAATTCTTGCCTGTAGCAGAGTGGAGTCGTCCACTTCCTGTAATACGGCTTGGCTGGCCTCCGCACTCATGTTCTTCAACGTATCTATCTTGCTCATGGTACAAGCCTCTTTTTTTAAGATTACCCCATGTGTATTGATGGCCCAGACTGCTTCCTTTGAATACAACACCATCCATTGAAAAACTGATTCCCGAAATGAATCCTGTTTTTGCCGTATTCATGCGAACAGAGACATGCGCTTGTTCCAATTTTTTCGTAAAAGAAGACAGCGTACATGGTTGAGTCAGTGCCGTGTCAATAATCTGCTGTAACTTCATGCGATATGATGATTCACCTGTACGGAGAACCTGTTCCACTTCTCCTTTTGTGGGGGCTTTGCGTGCTGCGGACTGGCTCATGGGGACGGTGGTGAGACTCCATTCTTTTTCAAGTATTCGCATGATCGTCTCTTGCCGTTTATAGTCGTGGGCATCGCTGACGACGTTTCCCTCAAGATCAATGCGATTCACAAGAATATGAATATGAGGATGCTCCGTATTCGTATGTCGGCTTACGACATATTGATTATTGGTGAAGCCCATCCCTGAGAGCCACCTTTGCGCTGCCTCACACCACTGTTCATCGGTAAGGTGTTCCGTGGGATGGATACTCAGACTGACATGGCAAACGGCTTTGCCCAGCGTCGGACGGAGTGCGCGAATGATACCGAATTCTTTCGCCAGCTCCTTGGGTGTTTGACCTGCCATGTTGGTTTCCAGCAGGAGTCCTTTGCCCTGTTTTAGGTCGTACTCCAGCGCACCGCGAAAGCTTTTACCCTTGATCAGTTTGGCGATCATGAGGTTGTCCCAAGACAGCACGCTGTACTGTGAGGAGATACTGTTTAACGCCAGATAAGAAGGACAGGGGGAGTCCGTCTAACCGGCCTTCATTTGCTGCCCGTGCAAGCTGGTTGAGATTGACTCCCATGCGGGCCAGTTCCGAGTAAATGGCTCTGTTGATCGCTGGAACAGGGGGAGGGGGAAGGCGGCGGGCAAGCGCAGCGATACGCAGCCAGCGCGCAGGTGGCATGCCCATGAAGGCGGCTTTCCTTTGCAAGCATCGCCATTCCTCACTGTTGACCCTAACGCCTATCGTGAACCTCCGTACAGTGTCCGGCGGACTCTTGGGCCGTCCACGTCTTTTCCCTTGGCGTTGTTCCATCATGCCTTTCCTTTCTTGCCCTGCAGGGCAAGCCGTTTGAGCGAAGCGAAAACATGGCTTGCTACAAGCCCGTCATGAAAAGGGTGGTGAGTGTCCCTCTGTCCCTGTCCTAGAGAGTGGGACAATGGGACACATTCCCTACAGGTGCTCCAGACGTTGTTTGAGCCGGTGGGCCTTCGATTTGGAAATCCCCAATTCTTCGGCACAATCTCTGATGCTCAGTCCTTCCCCAAGGAGCTTCTGGATTTGTTCCGACTCTGCGTCTTCCAGTTCCTGAACAGCCCAGTTGAGCTTGTCCTGATCTGTTTGCGAAAGCTTGGCCTCAAAGGGGCGCACTTCTTCTCCCGCGATGCCTCGCGCCTTGGTGATGTGCACCTGGAAATGCGCTCCGTCTGTAATGCAATAGTTCAGCGGGCGGCGCAGGCTGATGACGGTATCCATGATGTCTTCACGGGCGGATGTGCCGCGCTGATCCCCGGATTTTCCCGCATGATGAACGAGAAGAACAGAGATGCCTCGTCTTCGCAGATCGAGAAGCCAGCTCTGGATGGGCTGCCATGACTGAGCCTCGTTTTCCTTGCCCGATCGACAGAGGGTGGAGAGATTATCCAGTACGAGGAGCCTTACATTGTCCAGAAATGGTTCCAGTGCGTATTGCCCTGCGGGGGTAGAAAGGTCGGGCATGGGACGGTTCTGCATGTCCGGCGTGATGATGGAGAGATTCCGAATGGCTTCCTCCGTTGCGTCGGTTCCCCTAGCCAAGGAAATTAGTCTGTCCTGCATGGCTTGAGCGGGCATCTCCCCGTCCACATACAGCACCTGTTTGGGATTGGGGGCGTGCCAATGAAACAGTGTTGCTCCGCCTGCTACGGCAAGGGCTGCGCTCAAGGCTGTAAAGGTTTTTCCGATGCCTCGGGGAGCGAAGAGGATAACGATACCCTGAGCGGGAATAACTGGATGGAGAAGGAATCCTCGTTCCGGCAGGTGCATGTTCATAAACGCTTCCATTGTGAGTGCAATAAGTGGTGGAATACCGGATTGAAGGCCGGCTGGCGTAGCGGGCGTAAGGCTCATCGGAGATAGCCCTCTTGCGTTGCGAAGCGTTCAATGAGTCCACGAATATCTTCCACGCGCCATGCGGTTGTTCGGGGGCCAAGTTTGATGGGGGAGGGGTACTTTCCGGTTTTGATTCCTTCCCAGAACTGAGTCTTGCTGACGGGAATGACGGCAAGAACCTGTGGGAGGCGAACAAAGCCTTCTTTGGGCAAAGGTGAAATGAGAGAGGTGATTTTTCTTGGGGGCATGTTATACTCCGCTCGGTAGAAGTTTATGAAACACAAAAAAGGCCCATGCCGTTCAACATGGGCCGAGTGTAGGCTGTCCACCTAGGTGGACTGTCAAGAGGGAAAGAGTAGACAAATGAGTGGACAAGATGATATAAAAAAAGATAATTATTTCATTATTGCAAGTAGGCGTTGACCTCTTTTTTTAAAAGATTTTGGCTCAATATGGGCTCCTGGGCGAACAGGTAAGAGTCTTCCGATATCTTCGTTAGTTAGAGAGTTTCCTGAAAAATTTTGAATTTTTCTCGCCAACCGATAGGGATCTTTTTCGCCATTATTTTTATAGCGCTCTAATTCTTTTCTATAATAATCCAAGTTGTCTTTATTTCTTTTACTTTTAGTAATGCTAGATTTGTATTCAGCCCAAATAATACTATCGTCAATGTGATGTGGTAGTTCTATTTTATCAAAAGCATATGAAAATGATGTGTCAAATGTTCCCGAAAAAAAATCATGCTCAACGTTGTAAGGAACAAAATTATTAAAATAGAATTTATTTCCATATTTAGACATTATATATGAAAAGGGGATAGCGAGTTCGTTTATATTTTGTGGTGTGCATAGATCGAATTTTCTCATTATTAATGATTTTTCAGGTATATCAGAGTAGTGTCTTTTTTGCTTTTCAATTGATTCTATATTTTTTATTTTAAATACAAAGCTTCCAAAAAATGAAATGATAAAAGATAGAGAAAAGTGTCCGTCTATTGTTTTGCATACTTGAACAATTTGTTCTCCATTTTTGAAGTATGATTTTCTAATAAGAAATATGGAATCAATCTTTTGTTAAATAATTCAAAAGGAATTTTTAGAAAGCATTGAAATGGCCATCGTAGCATTAATTCAGGTAAGGATAAAAGAGACTCTTTAGCAAATCTTTTTTTGTATCCAGTATCTATAACTAAATCTGCCATATTATCCTCTTAATTTATCTAAATAATCAGCCCACGCTTGCATCATGCTACGGCGTTCAGACAAAAATTCAGCGTAGTTATACGCTGCACGTACCTTGTCTCGTTCAGAGTGTCCTAACTGTCTTTCTATGGCGTCACGGTTCCACCCCTGCTCATTCAGCAGCGTTGAAGCCATTGAACGGAAGCCATGACCTGTCATTTCTCCTTTTTCATAGCCAATTCTTCTTAATGCCACCAAAATGGTGTTTTCCGACATGGGACGGCTGGAAGTCCGCACGGCAGGAAAAACATATTGTCCCGGTCCAGTAAGCTGGTACAGCTCTTTAAGAATATTGAGTGACTGCTGAGAAAGCGGCACGATATGCGTACTTTTCATTTTGGTTTTATGGGCGGGAATGCGCCACTCTTTGGCTTCAAAATTGATCTCGTTCCATTCGGCATTTCTCAATTCGCCGGGACGGACGAAAACCAAGGGAGCCAAGCGCAGCGCGCAGTAAACAGGGAATGATGCCTTGCAGTTGTCAATATCCCTTAAGAGTTGTCCGACTCGTTTGGGATCGGTAATGGAAGCAAAATGTCTTTTAGGTGGTGGAGTCAAGGCTCCGAGCAGATCGGCAGAGGGATCGCGCTCCGCTATCCCTGACGCAACGGCATAACGGAAGATCATGGAGCAAATGCCCCGCACTCGCCGGGCAACTTCCAAAGCTCCACGTTTTTCGATCCGTTGAAGTGCTGTTAACAGCTCTGATGCTGTGATTTCGTTGATGGGGCGCTTCCCGAGATAGGGAAAGATATTCAGTTCGAGGCGTCGTAAGGTCAATTCCGCATGGCCTTCCGACCATGTAGGAGAAAACTTTTTTGCCCAATTGCGGGCAATATTTTCAAAGTGTCGTTCTCCTGATGCTTCAAGCTGTATTTTCTTTCGCTCAAGAGACGGGTCGATTCCCTTGGAGATTTTGAGGCGAGCCTCATCACGTCGTATGCGGGCCTCGGCAAGGCTCGTTTCAGGGTAGACGCCAAGGGAAATACGGTTTTCATTTTTGTTCATCCAGTATCTGAGTCGCCACCACTTCCCACCTGTTGGAGAAATTTCAAGGTAGAGGCCCTTTTCATCCTTTAGGACATATTTTTTCTCTTTCGGCTTTGCCTGTTTTACCGTAACTGCGCTTAACACCACGAAAAGACCCT